>Ga0308160_10004321_pt1 | contig 15290 bp, 13 predicted proteins | sample PhyFR1_FD_201036 | JGI IMG/M metagenome (GOLD analysis project Ga0308160, IMG submission 201036) | Phyllosphere microbial communities from UC Gill Tract Community Farm, Albany, California, United States - DLSLF.R1 | ecosystem: Host-associated > Plants > Phyllosphere > Unclassified | place: USA...
AAATACAAAATAATTCGGTAATATGATCCATTGAAAAGCCTTGTTTTATAACATTTTGTCTTGAGAACCAATATGTTACAAATACAGGGCTTTTTTTCTACTCTTTTTTTATATCGAACTCAGGTTATTTATCATTTTACTCACATTCAACATCCCTAGAAATAGCGATTTTTAGGATTGATTTAAGTTGCCTGTTCTCTTCATTTTAACCACATCAAATCAGAATTTAAATCACGCTTCCTGATGAAAAGATAAACCAAAATAATAAAAACCCAACAGCACCTGCTATTGGGTTTTTAAAGCACTTGAAAAGGAAACTAATTAGAGATATTGATTATCTTTTTTAGTGTTCCCTACTATCTTCTAACGATGCGTAATTAAAACGGATTTAATTCGGTTATCATCCAGTTCCGTCACCTCAAAGTGAACGCCGTGATACTCCAGATAAGTACCTACGCTCACTTCTCCGTGCGTTTTTTCCAAAATCAGACCTGCAACACTGATATAGCCGGCATCTTCTTCGACTAAATCCATCATGCCAAGCTCTAATTCAAGCTGGTAAATATCCAGCATGCCCGATGCTTTCCAGCTGTGATCATCAATTTTCACTAAATCAAGCTGTTCATCTGCATCAGGAAATTCTCCGGCAATCGCTTCAAACACATCGAGTGGAGAAATTAGGCCTTGCACATTGCCAAATTCATCGCTCACCAGAACCAATGAACCTTTCGAAGTACGTAAGGTATTGATGGCATCAATCACTTTCATTTTCATGAAAATATAGATCGGACGATGACGTTTGATTAAAGCTTTGAGCTGTTCATCATCATCAAGGACATCAAGCAATTCTTTGGCACGAACGATACTGATCACCTTATCCAGACTGCCACGACACACTGGAAACAAACTATGTGGGACGGATAATACCTGTTCACGAATCTGTTCAGGACGATCTTCAATGTCCACCCAGGAAATCTGGCTACGCGGTGTCATGATCGAGGCAACAGATCTTTCTGCCAGGGTTAATACCCCGCCAATCATATAACGCTCTTCATCGGCAAATGCTTCTTTCGCTTCGAAGTGTTGAGCGCTATTCGCCACCGTTTCCATTTTGCCACCCATTAATTTCAGGATAGAATCTGCTGTACGGTGACGCAGTGGAATTTTAGATTCATGCTTGGCTGCATTGCGCTGACCAAATTGGTTAAATGCTTCAATTGCAATCGCAACACCAATACCTGAATAGATATAGCCTTTCGGAATATGGAAACCAAAACCTTCTGCAATCAAGCTAATCCCAATTAACAGCAAGAAGCTTAAACACAAAATCACAACAGTCGGATGGCGGTTTACAAAAGCAGTTAATGATTTAGAAGCCAGTAACATCACAGCCATGGCAACAATCATTGCCGCCATCATCACATAAATGTTGTCGACCATACCAATTGCGGTAATTACCGAATCTAGAGAAAATACAGCATCTAATACAACAATTTGTGCAACAACTGCAGCAAAACTTGCATAAACAATATTGGTGGTGACGTTAACTTCAGGTTTACCTTCCATCTTTTCATGCAGTTCTGTCACGGCTTTATAGACCAAGAATAAACCACCAAATAAAAGAATAAGATCTCGACCTGAGAAGATCCAATCAAAGACCACAATAAGCGGTTTGGTCAAAGTGACCAACCAAGAGATAGCGAACAATAAGCCCAAGCGCATAAACAAAGCGAGGGAAAGGCCCACGACACGCGCTTTATCACGTTGTTCTGGAGGGAGTTTTTCTGCCAAAATGGCAATAAAGACCAGGTTATCAATACCTAAGACAATTTCTAAAATAATAAGGGTAAGTAAACCAATCCAAATTCCCGGATCTAATAAAAACTCCATTAGTTTATATCTCCGATTTTATGAATTTGGTTAAAATTAAAGGTAGACCTGCACGGCGACGGATCCATAAATATGACCTGTTCAACAATAGATAAATGAATTATGCACAATCTCCAAAATTTGTAATTAGCTTTTTGTATTTTTAAGCTTAAAAATTCCAATTTATATAAAATAGAGATAGATTTTTGTGACTTGCTTCATCTATTCGTCTGATTTTTTGATTTAATCACACAACATGTCGAATAGTCACATCCTCTAAAAACTTAAAAAAGTTCAAAAGAAGAAAATATAAGTTATTGTTTTTATGAATTTTATTACAATATTTACTTGACAAATACATTAATTCATTACACTTATTAACTCATCGTCGGAAATTTTTTGTTAAAAAGATCAGTTCCCAAAGCTATTTTTTTCACTAGAATGAAACACAGCCAAGATTATACAGCTCATAATCTACAGCTAAACTTAAATGCGTAATTCTCTAATCCAATCAAAAAAACTAACAGGATTATTTTCTATGACAGATGAAAAAGCATTAATTTTCAATAAACATCGAAAACGATTGTCAGTACTCCCTATGAAGGTCATATCTTAACTAGATCCATGATTTGATCAGCATAATACTTCAGAGCCTTATTAAAATTCTGAAGTGCAGGAAGAAGTGCTGAAGTTTGCACAGAGCATTGTGAGATTTTATTAAGATCAAGACAGCTACACCCTGTCCCTTCTAAACGATCATGCTTAATTTTGATTGATATAAGGAAATTTACAAAATCAGTTTCCTTATTGCATTATAAAAAATTTGATATATATTAATATGCAATAAAAATAATTTAATATGTATTGCGAAACAAAATAGCTTTAGATTAGAATGCTTTTCATGAAAAATTACAATTACAACAATGAATTATGGGGCTGTCTACCATGACTAAAAAATACAGTAAGTTTTTACCTTCTCCGGAAAATTTCAGCTTAGACAATTTTCCATATTATTGGGTTACCCAAGTGCATGCCCAATATGTTCAGAATGTCGATCATGTATTGAAAAAATATGGTTTAGATAATTCTCGCCGCCGAATTCTACTCGCTTTAAAATCTAAACCGCATGCAAGCGTGTCCGATCTTTCTGAAATGGTCGTCTCCAAGATGTCAACGACCACTAAAATTGTATATCGCCTAAAAGATGAAGGATTAGTTGATACTTATTCATGTGAAGATGATGCCCGAATTACCCGTGTAGTATTGACAGAAAAAGGAAAACAAATGACCCAGAAGATTAATGACCTTACTAATGTGGTTTTGGAACAATCTTTTGAAGGCTTGACTCCATTACAAATTGAAAAAATGATGGAAAGTCTTAGACATATCTTCAAAAATTTAGCGCATTAATTTTAATTTTAATTTTAACTCTAATTTACGAATTTAATCAGGAGGTTTTTTACTTTCGTTAAAAGATATATTTTAAATGAATTTTATTCAAAATTTTTCTCAAAATAGTTACAATAATAAAATACAATTACAACAATTAATAACAGGAGAGACATCCATGACAAAAAAATACAGTAAATTTTTACCGTGCGTGGAAGATTTTAGTTTAGACAATTTCCCATTTTATTGGGTTACCCAAGTGCATGCTCAACATGTGCAGAACGTAGATCACGCCCTGAAAAAGTATGGTCTGGATAATTCTCGTCGCCGTATTTTACTGGCTTTAAAAGCAAAATCTCATGCAAGTGTGTCTGATCTTTCTGAAATGATTATTTCCAAAATGTCTACAACTACCAAAATTGTATATCGCTTAAAAGATGAAGGCTTAGTAGACACTTATTCATGTGAAGATGATGCCCGAATTACCCGCGTTTTATTAACAGAAAAAGGGCAACAAATGACCCAAAAGATTAATGACCTTACCAATGTAGTTTTGGAACAATCTTTTGATGGCTTGACCCCATTACAAATAGAAAAAATGATCGAAAGTCTGAAGCATATTTTTAAAAATTTAGCCCGTTAAGCAGGGCTTAATCGAAAAAATTTAGTTGAGGAGTTATTTTCTCGATTTTTGCTTTTGGTACATGAGAACATTCGAATTCCTGTTCAGGAAACCCTTGGACAAATGATCGGATATCGGGAGACTTCCAACTCAACCATTCATCTAAACGCTCGTGAGGAATAACAATCATTGAGCGTTTAATATTTCCGGGCTCATGAAATTCTTTCATCATGGGATGGTCGATTGCATTCATTGTAATCATAGTGGCTGAACGAACCACTTCATCCCCGATCTTACAAATTTCGTAAAGTACCGCAATAAAAACAGCTTGACCATCTTTGCGGCGCACACCCCAACGCTGGGGCTTATGATCAAAATATTTAGACTCATAAAACTCAGCCACAGGAATGACACCAAACTTATATTTCATCAAAGCATTATTAAAGGTGGGTTTCTGAGATAAAGTCTCGTTGCGGGCGTTATAGGTTTTAGAGGTAATGGTTTTATCTTCTGCCCATCTCGGCACGAGACCAAACATCACTTTACGCCATTCAAGGCCTTGTGCTGAGTTAAACAATAAAGGCAAATCATAACCCGGATAGACTTCTTCCGGATATTCAAAAGGAATATCTGGCAGCTTTAGATCCTGCAATTGTTTGAGTGTTAACGGTTTAAAGTTTGCGCACATAGCTTAAGAATTAAATCATAGGAATTAAATTAAACTGACTCAATTATATTCTTAACTGTATCAATATAACTGTATTCGGTCGTTGTGAATCATCAACCAATGTGTAAAGCTAAATGCTTCCAGAGCCCATTGATTACTAAAACCTCTCAAGTCTAGTCTTTCTTCTCACTAAGAAAATGGAGTATTTGTTTAATCTGTCCCTGTAATCAAACAGAATAACGAGGAACGATAAATCCTGAGACTGGGTTTTATTATTTGCTGATCAAAATCAACTGTTCACTTTTTTGATGGCAATCCAGATGCGCCAGTAAATTAAAAATGAACTTACTAAGTCCACCACGCTACTTTCAATCGCATTGATATGTGCAAGTTCAGCTTCCTCAAACCGACCTTTAAAAACATTAAAAATCAGTTCATAACAGATCATTCCTACAATGGCAAAAATGGTAATTTTAATAGTAATCGGTAAATACAGCGCAATAAAACGGTTTAAGAACGCATAACCTTTTTCACCGCCATTGGCTTTAAAAGCGGCATTGGTCCAACTGATCAGTAAACCTAAATGAATGACAAATCCGGCTAAACTGATTTTAAGTTCCTCAACCCCAGTCTGACTTAAAGCAAAAAAGCCCAACAAGATCAAAATACCGCTGACCATATAATAATTTTTAAAGTCGCCTTGGGTCACACGGTTTTGTTTTAAATCATCAATCAGTTGATCGGTGCGCCAAAAATACATGATTTATACTCCATTATTAGGTGTCGATCATATACAAAAAAAGCCTCACAAGGAGGCTTTTTTATTCAGGTCGCAGGATTAGTCGCCTGTATAACCTTTTAATTTTAAACGTGCTGCATGCAATAGAGGTTCTGTATAACCTGATGGCTGTTCGCCACCTTTAAAGATCAAGTCAGAAGCCGCTTGGAACGCGATATTGTTTTCAAAGTCATTCGACATTGGCGTGTAAAGTGGATCATTAGCATTTTGCTCATCCACAATTTTCGCCATACGCTGCATAACTTCTTCAACTTGTGCACGCGTTACGATACCGTGACGTAACCAGTTCGCAACGTGTTGAGAAGAAATACGTAAAGTTGCGCGGTCTTCCATTAAACCGACGTCATTGATGTCTGGAACTTTAGAGCAACCTACGCCCAAATCAACCCAACGAACGACATAACCTAGGATACCTTGACAGTTATTTTCAAGTTCTTTGGTTTTTTCTTCTTCAGACCAGTTGGTGTCTTTAGCCAGTGGCGGAGTCAACAAATCATCAAGTGACAATGCTTCAGTCGAAAGCAATTCTTGCTGACGGTTTGCTACATTAATTTGATGGTAGTGAATTGCGTGAATCACCGCACCTGTAGGTGAAGGAACCCATGCACAGCTTGCACCCGCTTCTGGATGTTCAGTTTTGGTTTTGTACATGTCGAGCAACATATCTGGTTTTGGCCACATGCCTTTACCAATTTGCGCCTTACCACGTAAACCAGCCTGAAGACCGATCATTACATTACGGTTCTCATAAGCCGGGAACCAGATTTGGCCTTTAACTTCACCTTTACGAACGAAAGGACCCGCTTCCATGAAGGTATGGATTTCATCACCAGTACGGTCCATGAAGCCCGTGTTAATGAAGATAGTACGATCTTTCGCTTGAGCGATACAGTTTTTCAGGTTTACAGATGTACGGCGCTCTTCATCCATGATACCGATTTTAAGCGTTTTAGCCGGTAAACCTAATGCCTGTTCAGCACGCTCAAACAGTTCAACTGCAAAAGCAACTTCTTCAGGACCATGCATTTTTGGTTTAACGATATACATAGAACCTTTACGCGAGTTCTTGATTTCGTTTTCACCCTTGATGTCTGCAAAAGACAACAATGGTGTAACCAATGCATCCATGATGCCTTCATAAATTTCCGCACCATCTACAAGGATGGCTGGATTGGTCATCAAGTGTCCAACGTTACGAAGAAGCATTAACGAACGACCGTGAATAGAAGTCACACCACCAATCAGGTTTTTGTGAGTACGATCTTTATTCAATGCACGAGTAACAGTTTTACCGTTTTTCTGGATTGATTCTTCCAGCGTGCCGCGCATTAGGCCCAACCAGTTACGGTAGCCTTCTACTTTTTCTTCTGCATCAACAGCAGCAATCGAATCTTCTAAATCCTGAATGGTGGTTACAGCTGCTTCTAGTACTAAATCCTTAACACCGGCTGCATCTGTTTGACCAATTGGACTGGTTGCATCAATTTCAACAACTACATGCAATCCATTATTTTTAAATACGATTTCAGTCGGTGCAGCAGCTTCGCCGTTATAACCAACAAATTGAGCTTGATGCGCCAAAGTGGTGGCAGAACCATCTTTTAAAGTCACAACCAGTGCATTGTGCTCTACTGTGTATTTTGTTGCATCTGCATGCGAACCATTGGCCAACGGGAAAGTTTCATTTAAGAAGTTTTTCGCGAATGCAATTACTTTTTCGCCACGTACCGGGTTATAGCCCTTACCTTTTTCCGCGCCACCGTCTTCAGGAATTACGTCGAAACCGTAAAGTGCATCGTATAAAGAACCCCAACGCGCATTTGCCGCGTTCAAGCAGTAACGTGCATTACGTACAGGTACTACAAGTTGTGGACCAGCCAAAAGTGCGATTTCTTCGTCGACATTTTCTGTGCTGATTTTGAAATCTTCTACTTCTGGTAATAAGTAGCCAATTTCTGTAAGGAAAGCTTTGTAAGCTTCTAATTCAAATTTGTTGTTGCGGTGCCATTCATCAATTTTAGCCTGAAGATCTTCACGCTTTGCTAAAAGCGCCTTGTTCTTAGGACTAAGATCAACAACGACTTGCTCGAAGTTTTTCCAGTATGTTTCGCTGTCTAAACCAGAACCTGGTAATGCTTCATTTTCGATGAAATCGTAAAGTTCTTTAGCAATCGCTAACTTGCCTTTTTGAATACGTGCAGTCATTGTCTTTCCTGATATTGCTACTTTTTATAACAAGAGATTCTAGTATACCGATTTAAATCTAGGTGAATAGTACTATCACACTGCTAAATAGTGATCATTTTTTATAAAATAAATATGCATATTATTAAATAAAATATGGCTCACCAATGCGATGTCATCATCCACCTGAATACCTTTTTACAGTTTATAAAGTTTTTGAAATGTCGAAATTAGACTTAAGTGCAGATTTAGAGATAAAACAGCAGTTAAACCCGACATTGGTATAGTTATAGAGTAAAGATTGAACAATGACTAGCTTTAAATGACGACTAAATACATATTTTCTAGTCATAAAATAGCGCCATTTCTGGCGCTTTATTTTAATTTGTTTAGGATTCCACTTTCTGGATTTGTTTATGCGCTGCATTCAGATACTCATCGGACTGCATTTCCAGTAAACGTGAACGCGTGCGTTCAATTTCAAAGGCCAGTTTTTCACCTTGATAGATATCAATAATTGAATCTTCAGAGGTCAACAACAATTTTACCCCACGATCATAAAACTCATCGACCAGATAAATAAAACGGCGTGCACCTTCTGAAAGGTAATCTGTTAAATGCGGGACATTGCTCACCAGCACGGTATTGTAAATATTGGCGATCTCAATAAAGTCTGCTGGACTACGTGGCTTAAAGCATAAATCTGAAAATTCACACCATAAAACATCTTCAGTATGTCCCACTGTTTCCACAATACGGTTATTGATAATAATCGGCTCTTGGGAAATTTTCTGAGTCTGGGTCAAAGCCGTGAAACGCTGTGCGATCCAGTTTCTATGATCATGCGTCAAGGGTGATTTAAACAATTGCGCCTGTTTCAGCACTCGCAAACGATAATCCACTCCTGCATCGACATTTAAAATCACACAGTTCTTTTTCACCATCTCAATGGTGGGGATGAAGCGGTCACGATGAATCCCGTTTTTATACAGGCCATCTGGAGCAATATTCGATGTTGCAACCAAGGTAATCCCGCGATCAAATAATTTTTGGAACAGTTCGCTTAAAATCATCGCATCTGTAACATTCGATACAAAGAATTCATCAAAACAAATCACCACGGCTTGCTGGTAAATTTGGTCAGCCACCAATTCCAGCGGATTACGTTGTCCCGATAATTTGTTCAATTCACGATGCACATGCTGCATAAAATGATGAAAATGCATGCGCATTTTGCGGCGAAAAGGAATTGACTCAAAAAATTGATCCATCAACCAGGTTTTGCCGCGCCCTACACCGCCCCACATATACACACCTTTAGGAGATGTTTGACGACGGAAACGACGGAAAGCTTTTTTCGATGCCTTAAAACGCTGCAGCAGTTCTTGCCAGACACGATCCAATTCATGGACAGCTTGCGCCTGTGCATCATCCGGCATGAACTGACCAGACGAGATCGCTTGCGCATAACGTTCTGCAGGTGACAAAGGAATAAAGGCGGTGCTGTGCTTAGAATTTAAGTCTGACATATGATTGAATACTATTTTAGGCTATTGAAAGTATAGCGAAGTTTGGGATGGAAGATATAACACTTTGGCATTACTAAACCTAGGCTATTTAAAGTACTGGCGTGGACTGTATCCAAACCATCGTTTAAAGGCATGATTAAAAGCCGCCGGCTCGGAATAACCGAGTAACTCTGCAATCATTTCAATGGAATACTCTTTGTATTCTATCAGCCTTAAGGCCTTGTCTTTAATCAGTTGTTCACGTATTTGTTTATAGCTGCTTTGTAATTGCTGCAATTGATGGCGCAAGGTCCGCTCTGGAATTTGCAAGGCTTGAGCTGTTTCCGCCATCGTTGGCATCACGCCTTGCTGCAACTCTAGATAATCCTGTACGCGCTGCACCAATGAAGGCACCTGTTCATCCATTTTCAAGCGCTCCAATTCAGCAATACATTTGCTTTCATAGATTTTAAAAGTCATTTTATCTGCCGATGGAATCTCAACATCCAGAACGGCATCATCAAACCAAAATTCTGCGCATTTCGAACCAAACCTTAACGCTGTACCATAGTAACCATGATATGTATTTAAAAAATCCTGATCTTGTGGCTGCGAAAATGGTAACTCAATATGAATTTGGGGAATGCTCAACCCCATCATTTTATAAAGGTCCTGGATAAATTTATAGGTACCTGAAATTTCACATTGTGCTCGTAACAAACCCAGATCACTGTTTAAATCTTGTGGTTCATAGCATAAAGCAACCTTGTGCGCTGTGTATTTTAAGCTTAAGGTCCCAGTTAAATGAGTTAATGCTTGATATTTAATACCCTGCCCTAAGGCTGTACGCACATTTTCACTGGTGACCAGCAACATGAGCAAAGGACCATATCCAGCAAGCGCATAATGCTGCCCAATAAACAGACCTTGTTCAGGCGCAACATCCTGCCCAATAACTTTTAGAACATCCCATTCCAAACTCGGATGAATGGTTGAACTTGGATCCAATGCCTCGGCACGCAGTCCAATACTTTGAAGTTTTTGATCAACTGCAATCCCAGCTTTACGCATGCCTTGAATTAAATACATCAAGCCAAGAATTGATCTTTTCATAGCATTGTCTAATTAAAAGAATATGACCATTTTTTACTATAAAATTCCATGCTTGCAAATTGCCGAATATATCAATTTTTTTGGCATCACTATCATGTTGCGAAGCAATCTATTCATTTAAGCTATATAAAAATAAATTTATAAGGCAATAAAAAATGCATGATGCGACTCAAGGCAAGCAAATGCCCCAGCAAACTCAAGTTGCCATTATTGGAGCCGGGTTTGGTGGACTGGCAATGGCCATTCGTTTATTACAAAATAATATTCAGGATTTTGTCATTTTAGAAAAAGCCAATGATGTCGGTGGGACTTGGCGTGAAAACCAATACCCGGGTGCAGCCTGTGATGTGCAATCGCATATGTATTCACTTTCATTTGCAGCTAAAACTGACTGGTCGAAGCGCTATGCCGAAGCACCTGAAATTTTTGCCTACATCCAAAGTTTGATAAGCAGTTATGATTTAAAAAAATACTGCCAATTTAACTGTGAAGTTCTGGCTGCCGAATACAATCAACACAGTTGTGACTGGAAGCTGACATTAAATAATGAAAAAACTTTGATTGCCCAATTTGTTGTTTTCGCATCTGGCCCTTTACATGTTCCGCAAATCCCCCACATTAAAGGCATTGAAAAGTTTCAGGGCAAAGTTTTTCACTCATCGCAATGGGATCATCAATACGACCTCAGTAATAAAAATGTTGCATCCATCGGTACAGGTGGCAGCGCCATTCAATACATTCCTGAAATTGCTTCCAAAGTGAAACAACTGTATGTATTTCAACGTACCGCAGCTTGGATTATTCCACGCGATGAACGCCGTTATTCAAGTTTGGAAAAGAAGCTGCTTGATAAGTTTGATTGGTTTAGAAAACTGCATCGCGCACGTCTGTATTGGTCAAATGAATCGCGTGTAGTCCCCATTGTTAAACCAACCGTGATGAAATACACCCAAAAACTCGCGGAAGCCTATATCAAATATCAGGTAAAAGATAAAAAGCTGGCTCAAAAACTCACCCCTGACTATATTATGGGTTGTAAACGAATCTTAGTGTCTAATAAGTACTATCCAACCTTTAATCGACGCAATGTCGAACTCGTTACTGATGGCATTCAAGAGTTAACCACTGACAGCATCATTACTCAAGATGGCAAAGAACGTAAAATTGATTGCCTGATTTATGGCACAGGCTTTATCACCGACCCACGTATTTATTTAAAGTCCTTTAAATGCACTGGAGAAAATGGTCTCGATTTACGCGAGGCTTGGCAGGAGGGTGCAGAAAGCTTTTATGGCATTTGCACCAAACATTTTCCGAATTTTTTCCAACTTTTAGGACCCAATACCGTTCTGGCACATAACTCGGTTATCTTTATGATTGAGTCACAAATCAATTACATCTTGCAAATGATTCAGCTGGTCAAGCACACCCATAGCCATGCCATTGTAGTGAAAGACCAAGTACAAGATCAATTCAATGCAGAGGTACAAAACCTGCTGAATGGAACGGTATGGCAATCTGGCTGTGTAAGCTGGTATCAGCAAGATGGCGGCAAGAACTTTGCCCTGTGGCCCACCTATACATGGAAATATTGGCTAAAAACCAAAAAACTTAATCCCGCAGATTACCGCTTGCTAAATAAAACTCCTGAAAGTCGTGCAGCCTAAATACTTAATGCTCATAATAAGCAGGTGTCTTTTCACCTGCCGACTTTTTGTATGCAATCGCTTTGGTTGATTATCCAGCTTCTTCTCTGTTTATTCCTTGGGTTCGTTCTTGCACGTAAACTTCCTCGGTGGCTAGAAAATTTAGCGTTTAAAATACTACCCTATTTTACTTATATTTTACTGATAGCTATCGCTATTGAATTCTCTCAAACACTACACAGCATAAGCAGTCCGCTGCAAATTTTATCTCATGCACTGACACTCTCGATTGCAACATCACTTGGTGCTTTTCTCTGCTGTTATATCCTGTTTAAAAGTATTGGCTATCAACCAATGCAAGGTAAAGTATCCGCAGAGTTATTGGTTAAATCACTGCTCAACATTAGTTATGCCTTTATTGCACTCGCATTCGGGTATGGACTTGCTGAACTATTTAATCATTTTGAATATAGCTTGCAGGTAAGTACATGGAATCTACTGCTGATTTTCATGTTCTTGATTGGTTTGGATTTAGCATATTCCCCACTCGACCGCTCATGGCTGAACTGGAAAATCATGCTTGTACCCATCGGCTGTATTGTCGGTTCATTAGCGGGTGCATTTTTTACCGCAGCAATTGTAAAAGACATTAGCCTCAAAGACCTGGTTATGCTGTCACAGGGTTATGGTTTTTATTCCATGACAGGCATTGTGGTGACTGAACTAAAAAATGCCGAGCTTGGCAGCATTGCACTGATGAATGATTTATTTAGGGAAATCATTGCAATCCTTTTGATGTATAGCATTGGTTGGCGCTACCCTCGCTCTGCCATTTCATCCGCTGCCGCAACAGCAATGGATGTTACCCTACCTATGGTCAAACAAGCCTGTGGCAATGAGTTTATTCCACATGCCATGGTCAGTGGTTTTATTCTTTCTCTGCTCGCACCGATTATAGTGAGTGTATTGGCAGTGATTTGATTTTTTCTTTCCCCTTTCTCTCGCTCTCATTTGTGCTTTGTTTAAAGCAGTGCTTTAAACTTGCGCAGGGATAGAGAACTTCAATTTTTTTTAAATAATGGCATAAAGTCGTCTCCCTCTGGAAGAGGATTTAGGTGAGGGAAATAATATTTAGGATGATAATTTTAAAAATTCAAATCTATTCCCTTTACCAAATCCCCCACAACGTCAAGCACATCCAAAGCAATTTCAGCCACATCAAAACCTGAACTCCAGTCTGCTGAACTCGTTTGATTCTGCTGCTCTTCTTGCTGCACAAACTGTTCTACAGGTTGAATCTCCTGCGAAGACTCATTTTTGACGATAAAGCAAGATCATCAGGTTCGGTCATTGAATTGCTCTTTTGAAATTAATCTTGCTCTTAATGTATTAAAAAAGCCTTTCATCAGAAAGGCTTTTTATAGATATTCGTCAAAATGCGAATCAGATTAAATAGTCGCCAAAATATCACGCAAGGTTTGACTTGGGTTTTCCGATTGAGTAATCGGACGACCAATCACTAAATGCGTTGAACCATCAAGCATGGCTTGCTTTGGTGTCACAATACGCTTTTGATCATCTGCATTAGAACCCGCCGGGCGAATACCCGGTGTCACTAAAGCAAAATCCTGACCTAAAGTTTCGCGAAGCATTTTTGCTTCTTGAGCTGAACAGACCACACCATCAAGACCACTGTCTTGAGTGAGCTTAGCAAGACGTTTTACTTGTTCAAATGGTTCAACATCCAAACCGATATCTTTTAAGTCCTCACGACCCATTGAGGTCAACACAGTCACAGCAATCAGTTGAGTGTTGTAGTTACCTGCTTTTAAGCGCTCCACACAAGTTTCCATCATCTTACGACCACCTGATGCATGCACATTCACCATCCACACACCTAAATCAGCTGCTGCACATACGGCTTGCGCTGTTGTATTTGGAATATCGTGGAATTTTAAATCCAGAAAAACTTCAAAGCCTTTGTCATGCAGTGCCTTAACCACACTTGGACCTTCATGGGTAAATAACTCTTTACCAACTTTTACCCGACATAAAGCAGGGTCTAATTGCTCTGCAATGGTTAACGCGTCATATTGGCTTTTAGCATCCAGTGCAACAATGATACTCAAGAGAATTTACCTTCGGTCAGACAAAAAGAAAGTCCATTATAATGGGCTTTTATTTTCGTTGGTAATATCTAATACAGTTTTTTCATGCCTAGTATGAGCTGCAGCTTCAGCAGCAGCCATTTGGGCAGTCTGAATTTGCTCTTTCCGGAGATATTCAATGTCTTTACGCAGTCGTTTAATTTCCCAGTTATTTTGAAATACCCGAAAAATTTGTACACCCAGCAATAAACCCAACACCACACCCAAAGCTAAAGTAAGTAATAACAATAAGCCCAAACGCATAGCAGGAACTTGAGTAAATAGCAGATCTACGCTTAACTCAGTACCATTTTGTAAAACTAAAGCCAGTGAATAGCCAAACAGCACAATGAGCAAAGCTACCAATACGTAACGCATAAATACCCCTTTTGGAATTTATTATTGTGCAGAATCGTTTACTGCATCACGCAACGCCTTACCAGGTTTAAAGTGTGGAACTGCTTTTGCAGCCACTTCAACAGACTTTCCTGTTTTAGGATTACGCCCCACACGTGGATCACGGTGATGCAAAGCAAAACTGCCAAAACCACGAATTTCAATACGATTATCAGATGATAAAGCAGCTATCATTTGATCAATCATAATTTTAACAGCTTCTTCGACCAAAGGCTCTGCTAAGTGTGGATTTTTAAGGGAAATTCGCTCTATTAAGTCAGACTTATTCAACGCTTCCGTAGTCATCTGCGACCTCTTTAATTATCAAGCTACTTTGTAGATGATCCGATAATAACGTGTTTAAATACAAAACGGTAGCGCAATAAGTTAATACTACGCTACCGTTTACAGTATTTGTGTAAAAAGTATTAGTTAATTTACATTAACAATACATTTTAACGCCTACTTAGTTACCCATTTGAGCTTTGATCAAATCACCAATAGTCTTAGGACCATTTTCTGTAGAAGTTGTTGCTGTTTTCAAGTTAGCAACTGCTTCTTTCTCTTCAGCTTCGTCTTTCGCTTTAATAGACAAGTTGATAGAGCGTGATTTGCGGTCTACGTTGATGATTTTAGCTTCAACTTCTTGACCAACTTCAAGGAACTTAGTTGCATCTTCAACGCGATCGCGGTTGATTTCAGAAGCTTTAAGAGACGCTTCAACTTCGTCAGCTAACTTAACAGTTGCGCCTTTAGCGTCAACAGCAGTCACAGTACCTTTAACCAAAGCACCGCGTTCGTTAGTTGCCAAGAAATCATTGAACGGATCGTTGTTCATTTGTTTGATACCAAGGCTGATACGGTTGCCTTCAGCATCTACAGACAAGATAACCGCTTCAACAGTGTCACCTTTCTTGTAACGACGGATAGCTTCTTCGCCTTGTTCGTTC
>Ga0308160_10004322_pt1 | contig 15287 bp, 17 predicted proteins | sample PhyFR1_FD_201036 | JGI IMG/M metagenome (GOLD analysis project Ga0308160, IMG submission 201036) | Phyllosphere microbial communities from UC Gill Tract Community Farm, Albany, California, United States - DLSLF.R1 | ecosystem: Host-associated > Plants > Phyllosphere > Unclassified | place: USA...
CGCCGGTCCAGCGGAACGCGAACTGCACGCCAAGGTGCTCGAGCAGCCAGGCGCCGACCGGCCCCTGCGTGCCGAACACGATCAGCAGCGCATAGCCGGTGACGATCGGCGGCATCACCAGCGGCAGATGCAGCAACGCATCCAGCAGCGCCTTGCCGGGAAAGCGGCGCCGCGCCAGTAGCCAGCCGCAGGCCACGCCGAACGGCAGGCTGCCCAGCGCCGCGACCAACGCGACCTTGACGCTGAGCGCGATCGCGGTGAGCTCTTGCGGGGTGAATGCGAACAACGGCAATGGCTCAGTGCGCGAGCGAGAAACCGCGGCGCTGGAAGATCGCCTGCGCCGGCGGCGTGCCCAGCCAGCGCACGAAATCGGCCGTGGCCGGATGCGTGCTGGCGCGCAGCGCCGCCACCGGATACACGATCGGCGCATGGCTGTCGGCCGGGAACACCGCCACCACCCGCACCTTCGGTTCGGCCTTGGCATCGGAGCCGTAGACGATGCCCAGTGGCGCCTCGCCGCGCGCGACCAGCATCAGCGCGGCGCGCACGCTTTCCGATTCGGCCAGGCGCGCCTGCACGCCGTCCCACTGGCCGAGTGTCTGCAGCGCGGCGCGCGCGTACTTGCCGGCCGGCACGCTGTTGGTCTGGCCGACCGCAAGACGGCCCTGCGCACCGAGCGCGGCGGCGAGCGCGCCGGGTTTGCGCAGGTCCACCTTAGTCTTGCTGGCCGCCGGCGCGACCAGCACCAGCGTGTTGCCGAGCAGGTTGCGGCGCTGCGCCGCATCGACCAGCTGACGCTGCTGCAGATAGTCCATCCACTCCAGGTCGGCGGAGAAGAACACGTCCGCCGGCGCGCCTTGTTCCACCTGCCGCGCCAGCGCCGAGCTGGCCGCGTACGACACCTGCACCGGCGTGCCGCTGGAGCGCTGGTAGGCAACCGTGGCCTCGTCCAGGGATTCCTTCAGGCTGGCCGCGGCGAATACGGTCAGCGGCGTCTGCGCCCAGGCCGGCGGCGCGGCCATGGCGACGGTGAGCGAGAGCAGGCACAGCAGGCTGCGTAGCGAACGGGACATGGGGCGCTCCGAGGAATCAGGGGACGGGCGGCGATCGGCTGGACCTGGCGCAGTGGCGCGCAGGCCGCTGCGATGGCAGCGCGATCGTGCGCGGTACGCCCGCATCCTACCGTCTTCAGCGCGGCGCGGCGTGCAGGTCGTCGGTGCGGCCGGCCTGGATGTTGGCGCGTACCGACGGCTGCATCAGCCGCGGCTGCGCCAAGGTCGCGTCGCGCGCCTGCCGCAATGCGACGAACTCAGCTTCATCGATGCCGTCGCGCACGTGGATGTTGTCGCGGCGCTGCGCGCCGATGCTGGTTTCGCAGGCGACCGCGCGGCCGCCGACGCCGTAGTCGTGGCAGACGAACACGCGGGTGGCGGCTGGCAGTGCGTACAGCCTGTGGATCGAACGGAACAGCGTGGCCGCGTCGCCGCCGGGGAAATCGCAGCGTGCCGTGCCGCTGTCGGGCATGAACAGCGAATCGCCTGGAAACAGCGCATCGCCGATCAGGTAGGCGATGCTGTCGTCGGTATGTCCGGGCACCGCGATCACCTGCGCCTGCAGCGCGCCGATCGCGAAACGCTCGCCGTCGGCGAACAGGTGGTCGAAGCCGCAGCGCGTGTCGCCGGCGTCCTCGGCCAGGCCGAACTGCGGCGCGAAGCGCGCGCGCACCGCGCGGATGCCGGCGCCGATCGCCAGCGTCGCCTGCGGCCAGCGTCGCTTGAACCACTGCGCGGCGGAGACGTGGTCGGCGTGGGCGTGGGTCTCCAGGATCCAGCGCAGTTGCAGGCCGCGCGCGGACAGCAGCTCGGCCAGGCCCTGCACCGGCGCCTCGCGCAGCGTGGCGGTGTCCGCATCGAAGTCCAGCACCGGATCGATCACCCCGGCGTCGTGGCCGTCTTCGACCAGATAGCTCCAGGTGCCGGAACCGGCGTGGTGGAAGGGGTGGACGGTGGGAACCTGGCTCATGGGCCTGCCTTGGCGGGAGAGGAAGCGCCGGCGCTGCAGTAGATGCCGTGCAAGGTATCGAGGATGCGCTGCGCCGGGCCGGGGACCAGCGAATAGTAGATGGTCTGCCCGTCGCGGCGGGTCTGCACCAGGCCGTCCTCGCGCAGCACCGCCAGGTGCTGCGACAGCGCCGATTGGCTCAGGTCCAGGCGCGTGTTGAGCTCGCCCACCGAGTGCTCGTGGTCCACCAGCAGGCACAGCAACAGCAGCCGCTTTTCGTTGCCGAGCGCCTTCAGCAGGCGCGCGGCCTCGCCGGCATGCGCGCGCATCGCGGCCGGATCCATCGCGGGTTGCAGGCGGCGGGCCATCGGACTCAGAAGGCGACCGGCAGGCCGGCAGCGGTCCAGCCGAGGAAGCCGCCATTCAACGAGCGCACCGCGCTGTAGCCCAGTTGCTGCAGGCTCAGCGCGGCCAGCGTGGAGCGGCCGCCGCTGGCGCAGTACAGCAGGATCGGCTGGTCCCGCCGGGCCAGCGCCGGGTCGGTGTCGAGGCGGAATTCGAGGATGCCGCGCGGAATGTTGATCGCGTTGGGCAGGTGGCCGACGGCGAACTCGCCGGGTTCGCGCACGTCGATGATCCATTCGCCGGGCAGCGGCGTGGCGGCGGCGTCGGTATCGACTTCGTGGATCTGCGGGCGCGCCCTGTCGACCAGGGCTTGTGCGGAGGAATGGGGCATTGGGGGGCTCCGGTGGATGAACGGCGCTCATAATATCAGTTGACTCTAATATAAGAAAGTTCTAATTTATCTCGCAGCCAGCGAAGGTTCGCTGGCGCCGACCGGGTTCGGTCGAACCCTCGTCCCGGAGTCATGCGTGAAACCGTTTATCCTCTCGATCACGCTGGCCGCGAGCCTGTCGCTAGCGGCGTGCCGCCACGAATCCGCCTCGCCGATGCCGCCGCCGCTGCCCGCGCTGCAGACCGATCCGGTGGCGTTCGCCGATCCCGCCGCGCGCGCCTGGGATGGCGTGGTCGCCGCGGTGGAGCATGCCGACCTGTCGGCGCAGACCGACGGGCGCGTGCGCGAGGTGGCGGTTGACGTCGACGATCGCGTCGTCGCCGGCCAGGTGCTGCTGCGGCTCAGCGCGGTGGAGCAGCGCGCCAGCGTGGACAGCGCGCAGGCGCAGCTGCGTTCGGCCGCGGCCAGCGCCGACGAGGCCGAGGCCAGCTACCGCCGCTACGCCGCGCTGGCCGGCGCGCAGTACGTGTCGCGGGCGCAACTGGACCAGGCCCGGGCCACCCGCGATGCCGCGGTCGCGGCGCGCCAGTCCGCCGCCGCGCAACTGGCGCAGGCGCGGCAGCCGGCCGACTACACGGTGATCCGCGCGCCGTTCGCCGGCGTGGTCAGCGCGCGCCAGGTGCAGCCCGGCGAAGCGGTGGCGACCGGCCAGGCGCTGCTGTCGCTGTACGCGCCTGGCACGCAGCGCATCGACGTGCAGGTGCCGCAGTCCGACGCCGCCGCGATCCGCGCCGCGCCGCGCGCGCAGGTGCGGCTGGACGACGGCCGCGCGCTGACGGTGGCGCAGGTGGTGGTGTTCCCCACCGCCGATCCGAACAGCCATAGCGTGACGGTGCGTGTGCCGTTGCCCGCGCTGCTGCCGGCACCGGCGCCGGGCACGACCGCCAAGGTCGCGTTCGCGCTGCCCACCGATGGCGCAGACGCAAGCGCGGCCACGCTGTGGATGCCGCGCGCGGCGTTGCTGCAGCGTGGCGAACTCAGCGCGGCCTATGTGCTCGCCGCCGGCACGCTGAGCCTGCGCCAGCTGCGCGTGGGCCGGCAGGAGCCGCAGCGGGTCGAGGTGCTGGCGGGATTGCGCGCCGGCGAGCGCGTGGCGCGCGATCCGGTCGCCGCCGGGCAGGCGCTGGCCGCGCAGCGGCGCGCGCTGGCGGAGCGCTGAGATGGCGGCGCGACTGGGTGTGTCCGGGCGGCTGGCGGCGGCGTTCCAGGCCAATCCGCTGACTCCGTTGCTGGCGCTGCTGGGCCTGCTGCTGGGCCTGGCCGCGGTGGCGATCACCCCGCGCGAGGAAGAGCCGCAGATCGACGTGACCATGGCCAGCGTGTCGGTGGCCTTCGCCGGCGCCGATGCGCGCGAAGTGGAGCAGCTGCTGAGCACGCCGCTGGAGCAGAAGCTGGCCGAGATCGAAGGGGTCAAGCACGTTTACTCGGTCAGCCGCCCGGGGCAGGCGCTGCTGACCGTCGAGTTCCAGGTCGGGGTGCCGCGCCAGGCGGCGCTGGTACGGCTGTACAACCAGGTCTATTCGAACCTGGATGCGTTGCCGCAGGGCATGGGCGTGGGCACGCCGCTGATCAAGCCCAAAGGCATCGACGACGTGCCGGTGATGGCGGTGACGTTGTGGAGCGACGATCCGCAGCGCAGCGCGGTGGACCTGGGCGAGGTCGCGCACACGCTGGAAACCGAGCTCAAGCGCATTCCCGGCACGCGCGACATCTACAGCATCGGCGCGCCGCAGCGGGTGCTGACGCTGACCCTGGATCCGGCGCGACTGGCCGCCTATGGCCTGACCGTGTCCGACCTGAGCCAGTCGCTGCAGGCGGCCAATGCGGTGCGCCAGCTCGGCGAGCGCATCGGCGGTGGCCGTGCGGTACCGGTCGCCGCCGGTACCTTCCTGGCCGATGCGGACACGGTGGCGGCGCTGGTGATCGGTGTGCACGACGGCCAGCCGCTGCATCTGCGCGACGTGGCGCAGGTGCGCGCCGGCGCCGACCTGCCCAGCAGCTATGTCTGGTACGGCGCGCCGGCGGCCCGCGGCGGTCCGGCGCAGGGCCGCGCGCCGGCGGTGACCCTCGCCATCGCCAAGCAGCCCGGCAGCGATGCCGCCGCGATCACCCGCGCGGTCGCCGCGCGCCTGCAGCAGCTGCGCGGCGAAACGATCCCGCAAGGCGTGCACGCCGAGGTGACCCGCGACTACGGCGCCAGCGCCGACGCCAAGGCCGCCAAGCTGATCCACAAGCTGGTGTTCGCGACCGGCTCGGTGGTGCTGCTGGTGCTGTTCGCGCTGGGCTGGCGCGAGGCCGTCGTGGTCGGCAGCGCGGTGGTGCTGACCCTGGCGCTGACCCTGTTCGCGTCGTGGGCGATGGGCTTCACCCTCAACCGGGTGTCGCTGTTCGCGCTGATCTTCTCGATCGGCATCCTGGTCGACGACGCCATCGTGGTGGTGGAGAACATCCACCGGCACATGCGCGCCGGCGGCAAGGCGTTGCGCGAGGCGATCCCGCCAGCGGTGGACGAGGTCGGCGGGCCGACCATCCTCGCCACCTTCACCGTGATCGCGGCGCTGATGCCGATGGCCTTCGTCAGCGGACTGATGGGGCCGTACATGCGGCCGATCCCGATCAACGCCTCGGTCGGCATGCTGCTGTCGCTGGCGATCGCGCTGATCTTGACCCCGTGGCTGTCGCTGAAGCTGCTGTGGCGGCATGCGCCGTCGGTGGCCGATGCCACTGCCGACAGCGCGACCGCGTCCGCATCGCCGCGCCTGCAGCGCTTCTTCTCGCGCTTGCTGCATCCCTTCCTCGCCTCCGAGCGCGGCGCGCGGCGGCGCGGCTGGCTGTTCGCCGGCATCGCCGCGCTGCTGGTGCTGGCGGTGTCGCTGGTCGGGCTGCAATGGGTGGTGATGAAGATGCTGCCGTTCGACGACAAATCCGAACTGCAGATCGTGGTCGATCTGCCCGAAGGCAGCACCCTGCAGGACACCGATGCGCTGCTGGTCGAACTGTCCGGCGTGCTCGACCGCACCGCGGACGTGCACGACTACCAGGGCTATGCCGGCACCTCGGCGCCGGTCAATTTCAACGGCCTGGTGCGCCAGTACTACCTGCGCAGCGGCAACAACGTCGGCGACCTGCAGGTGAACCTGGTCGACAAACACCTGCGCACGCGGCAGAGCCACGCCAGCGCGCGCGCGTTGCGTCCCGAACTGGCGGCGATCGCACGCCGCCATGGCGCGGCGCTAAAGGTGGTGGAGGTGCCGCCGGGTCCGCCGGTGCTGGCGCCGTTGGTCGCCGAGGTATACGGCCCGGATTACGCGCGCAGCCGCCAGCTGGCCCTGGCGTTGCAGCAGCGCTTCCTGCGCACGCCGAACGTGGTCGATGTGGATACCAGCGTGGAAAGCGCCGCGCCGCGCGAGGTGATCGTGGTCGATCGGGGGCGCGCGGCGCGGCTGGGCGTGAGCCAATCGGCGATCGCCGATGCGCTGGCGACGTCGGTGCAGGGCGTGGATGCGACCTGGTTGCACGATGGCGCCTCCAAGTACCCACAACCGGTGCGGCTGCGCCTGGCCGCGGCCGACCAGGCCGGCGTCGCGCGCATGCTGGCGCTGCACGTGCGCGGCGGCGACGGCCAACTGGTGGCGTTGTCGGAGCTGGTCACAGTGCAACGCTTGCCCTGGGACGGTGCGATCTCGCACAAGGATCTGCGGCCGGTGGTGTACGTCACCGGCGACGAGGCCGGGCGCCTGGACAGCCCGCTGTACGGCATGTTCGACCTGGTCGGGCAACTGCGCCGACAGCGCGTCGGCGGGCAGGCGGTGGCGCAGTATTTCATCGCGCAACCGCTCGACAGCGGCGACTTCGCGGTCAAGTGGGATGGCGAGTGGCAGATCACCTACGAGACCTTCCGCGACATGGGCATCGCCTACGCGGTCGGCCTGCTGCTGATCTATCTGCTGGTGGTGGCGCAGTTCCGCAGCTATCTGGTGCCGCTGGTGATCATGGCGCCGATCCCACTGACGGTGATCGGAGTGCTGCCGGGGCACGCGCTGCTCGGCGCGCAGTTCACCGCCACCAGCATGATCGGCATGATCGCGCTGGCCGGCATCATCGTGCGCAATTCGATCCTGCTGGTGGACTTCATCCGCCAGGCCTTGGCGCAGGGCCGCAGCGCCGAGCAGGCGGTGGTGGAGGCCTGCGCGGTGCGCGCGCCGCCGATCGTGCTGACCGGGCTGGCGGCGATGCTGGGTGCCTTCTTCATCCTCGACGATCCGATCTTCAACGGCCTGGCGGTGGCGCTGATCTTCGGCATCCTGGTCAGCACCGCGCTGACCCTGCTGGTGATCCCGCTGCTGTACTACCCGCTGGCGCGCCGCGCTGCCAAGCCGGCGTGAGCGGAATGCGCATGCGCGTCCACGCGGTCTTTGCAGTGCCGGCGTAGAGCCGGCGATTCCGTCATCGACGTCCTGGAGATCCGCATGAGCACCGGCGATCCGATCCGCGTCATCCTCGAACAGGAGGCGGATTTCGCGTTCCGCATCCAGTTTGACGAAACCGATCTGGCGCCGTAGCTGGGCGACGAGACCGCACCGCTGGGCCACGGGCGCGGGCCGAACACTTCGCGCATCCTGTTGGCCAGCATCGCCAATTGCCTGGCGGCGAGCCCGCTGTTCGCGATGCGCAAGTTCAAGAACGATCCGGTCGGCGTGGTCGCGCACATCATCGCCACGCCGATGCGCAACGCGGACGGTCTCTGGCGCATTCCGCAGGCCTCGGTGGAGCTGCAATTGCCCGAGGGCAACCAGGACTACGCGCAGCTGCAGCGCATCCTCGGCCAGTTCGAACGGTTCTGCGTGGTCACCCAGAGCGTGCGCCAGGGCATCGACGTGCAGGTCCTGGCTGGCGGTCTTGCTATCGTTCAATCGACACTATCCGGACGACGCACGCAGGCTGCGGCTTCGTTGCAGTAGTTAAGAAAAACGTCAGGGGCATGAAGCGCTCCTGTTAGTCGGACACGAGCTACAGCGGAATGCGAAGAGGCTTCGTCCGATGGCCGGAAGCATGACGAGTGTCGGAAGCGATCCCAGAATCGGTCGAAACTCTACCGTTTTCACGACTTTCTAACGAAAGCCGGCGTAGCCGTCGATTGGCGTGGCTGGCATGGGATAGCAATTGCCGATCACGCTGCTAAGGATCATTTAACCAACAACGGAGATTGTTATGAAAAATCTAGCCGTTCTGAGTTTGGTGTTGCTGGTTTCGGCCCCCGCGGTGAACACGGCGGTAGCAAAGGAAGCCACATTCGAGAAGTTGAACAAGAAAGCCAGTTTCATACATGGCGACAATCTGGTGACAAACGTTCTACCGGAAAAGGGTACATCGGCTGACGACCGTCTGCAGTCACCGCAGCAGAAGGCCGCCGGGCTGAGTGCTGTCATGGTCACCCGCAATGGCGACTTGTACGAATCCAGGATGGATCCGGAAGATGTCGCCATTTTCGAGCAGGCCATCATGGACTTGCAGATGCTTGGCCGCACGTCCACGACGTTCAGCACGCCTCCGAGGCTTCCAGATTTCTACGGAAGCAGTCGCGTCAATCCCAATGTCGTTATCGGCACCGACGACCGGGTGCAAGTGTCGAATACCGTGGCGTCTCCGTACTGGCATATCGGTCGTATCGGAATCGGTTGTACCGGTACGCTGATTACGCCGAAACATGTCCTCACCGCGGGGCACTGTGTATCCAACGGAGCGGGTACTTTTTATTCCAGCCTGGATTTCACCACGGCGCAGAACGGTAGCTATCAGCCTTGGGGGACGACCACATGGTCGAGGGCCATCACCACGTCGGCATGGCACAACAGCGCGGACAGCAACTACGATTATGCGCTGATCGTGCTGAGCACGGCTCCGCATGGCGGTAACTCCGGCTGGGGCGTGTATTCGGGAGGTACGCATACCATCACCGGTTATCCGGGTGACAAACCTCTGGGTACGATGTGGACGCATTCCGGGTCGGTATCGACCAGTGGTTCTTACAGGCTTTGCTATACCATCGATACCTCCGGCGGGAACAGCGGAAGCGGGATTGCAAGCGACGGTGGGGTCAATGTCCGCGGGATCCATACTACGGGATCGTCCAGTCAGAACTGTGGAACGAGGCTGACCAGCACCGTCTACAATACGCTTCAAAACTGGATCGCTACGTACCCGTGACTGCTCATTGACGCTGACTTGAAGTAACACGGACGTGGTGCGCCGCATGGCCGGCGCACCACGTTTTCGCGGCGTATCGGCCAAGGCGCGAGGAGGCAAATATGAAAACGGTTTTTATTGCAGCGCTGATGCTGTTGGCAGGCTGCGGCCTCGGCCGTACACAATCGGCCAAGAATCAAGAGCCGTTGGAGCGCGCGCTGATCATCGGCAGTGCAGAATCTCCGGACCCAGTGCTGGTCAAGGTCATGGAGTTGGAAAAAAGCGGTGTAGTGGAAGATGTCGTCGTGCACGAATCCTTTCCCGTGCAGATCCGCTTGCGCGCACCACAGAAAGTAATCGACGAGCTCAATGGAATCCCTCGGTCCGGCAAGTTGCGTTAGCGGTAGCCGACTTTACCGGGGATGCTTACTCGACTCATCCGCATTTCGGGGGACTGGCATGGCAGTAGGCGACGCGCTAGAGATGAATTGGCTGGCGTCTTGCTTTCGTTCGGTTGACGTCGTCGGAACGACGAACCCAGGCCGCAGCCGCCATGCCCACCACCCGCATCGCCGGCCGCATGCATGCACCGCGCGCGGCGCCGTCCATCGCGCATTGATCGATTCCGACGCTGTCGCGACGTGGACGGTCCCCGGCGGCGTGACCAGCGAGGTCCATGTCTTCGAAGCGCGCGAGCAGGGGCGGTGCCGCATCTCGCTCACCTATACGGTCAAGGACGCGCACGGCACTGTGCTGCTGGGCGACAAGAGCATCGAGGCCGGCGCGTGAGCGATCCGCTGCACATCGCCTGCCCGCACTGCCAGGCATTGAACAGGGTGCCGGGCGAGCGCCTGGCGGCGGCACCGCAATGCGGGCGTTGCCATCGTGCGCTGTTCGTCGGCGCGCCGGTCGCGTTGAGCGCGGACACCTTCGCCGCCCATGCCGAGCGCAGCGACATTCCGCTGCTGGTGGATTTCTGGGCGCCGTGGTGCGGCCCGTGCCGGACCATGGCGCCGCAGTTCGAGGCCGCCGCCGCGCAACTGGAGCCGCGCATGCGCCTGGGCAAGCTGGACACCGAAGCGCAGCCGGCGCTGGCGGCGCGCTTCGGCATCCGCAGCATTCCGACCCTGGCCTTGCTGTGGCATGGCCACGAACTGGCGCGGCACAGCGGTGCGATCGGTGTGGCCGACATCGTGCGCTGGGCGCGGGCGAACGCGGGTTAGGCGTCCCCCTGTCAGGCGCCGAATTCCTATTGCGTTCCTGTAGGAGCGGCTTCAGCCGCGACAGGATCTATCGGTAAGACCTGTCGCGGCTGATGGCCCGAGGCCACCCGGAGCCGCTCCTACAAAAAGCAGATGGAGCAGATGCCGTGCGCTACTTCCCCAGCGCAGCGTTCAGCGTCGCCGCCAGATCCGCGCCGGCCTGGCGCAGCTGCGCTTCGGCGACCGGGCGCCAGGTCGTCACGTAGTCCGCCGGCAGCTTGGCGCCGGGCGGGTAGAAGTCCGGGCGCAGCATGATCTTGCACGAGGCTTCGGCCCAGGCCGCGGCCGGCGGCGGCAGCGCGCTGCCGGCAGGCGAGGGTGCCGGCAGCGGTTGTGCCTGCAGCTGCGCCAGGTAGTGCGCCTCGTCCAGGCCGCGGCTGCGCAGCAGGCCGCTGTCCCACAGCGAATGCAGGTTGCTGCCTTTGCCCTCGAACTGGATCTGGAACGTGTTGGCGCCCTTGTCGTGGGCGTAGCCGGCGTGCAGCGGCTGCTGGATGTCGCCGGCGAAGTGCACCACGAACTTCAGCGCCTGGGTGCGCGCCGCCTGCGGCTGGCTACGGTCGGCGAGGATCGCGGCCTGGCGGCGCAATGCTTCGACCACGCACTGGCCGTCGGGGCAGTCGCGGGTCTGTTCGTAGCGGCAATCGTTCTCGCCGAGGTTGACGTAGTGCCAGGGGCCGGTGCGTTTGCCCATGTCAGGGTCGCTTTCGCGCAATTGGTCGGCCCAGTTGGCGACGCCGGCCAGGGTCGGCTCGGGCTCGCCCTGCAGCAACTGCTGCACCTGCGCACGGGCCTGCGGAGTGAGTCGGGCATCGGCGAGATCGGCGACCAGGCGATGGCCCAGCGGACCCCAGGCGAAGGCGGCGGACGGCGCGGCGGCCAGTGCCGCGGCGAGCGCGGCGGACACGAAGAGAGAGGATTTCATCCGAGAATTCTAGCCGGCGCCGATGACGTTGCCATGGCCGCGTCATCGTGCCGTTGCGCAACCGCTAAGCCTCGCCCGTGCGGACGCGGCTGCGGGCCCTGCGAATCAGAAATACAGCAGGTAGGCGAGGCCGTAGGTGATCGGGTCGAGCTTGGCCTTGCCGAGCGTGCCGCTGTCCACTTCCACGTCGCTGCGCATGCTGGTCCAGCGCGCATCCACGCGCAGCGCGCTGCTTTCGCCGATGGCGAAATCCACGCCGGCATGCACGGCCGGGCCGACGCTGTCCTTGAACTTGACGTCCTCGCGAGAGAACGCGCCCTTGCCGTCCGCGCCTAGGAACGTGGTGTAGTTGAGGCCCACGCCGACGAACGGGGAAATGTCGCCGTTGCCGTTGAAGTGGTACTGCAGCGAGACCGTCGGCGACAGCGCCCAGGCGCTGCCGATATCGCCGCCCTGTTCCAGGCCGATCTTCTGCTGCCCGACCAGGGTCTGGATCTCCACGCCGAGGTTGCCGCGAAAGAAGTATTCGTAGCTGAACGAGACCGCAGGTGTGGTGTCCGCGCTGAAGCGCTGCTCGCTGTCGCTGAGGTTGCCGTTGGAGGAGCCGGGCACCATGCCGTGGATGCCGTAGCTGGTGGTGTAGTGGCCGGCCGACTGTGCCGCGGCGGGCAGGGCGATGGCAGCGAGGGCGGCGACGGCGAGACGGCGGAACAGGCGTGGCTTCATTGGGGACCCCGGTGGACGGCGAATGGGCGGATGCGAATCCCAGTGTCGGCCCGGCGGCGACCGATCCACATCCTTGTGGCGCGTAGTCTGCCAGAGAAGCGCGGCGCCCGCGCAGCCTCAGAACTTCATCACGTAGGCCAGGCCGTACACCAGCGGATCGATGTTCGCGGTGCCCATGCTGGCGCCGTCGACCTTGACCTTGCTGTCGATGTCGGCCCAGCGCAGGTCCACCCGCAGCGCCGACTTGTCGGTGAGCGCGATGTCCACGCCGACGTGCGCGGCCAGGCCCCAGGAATCTTCCAGCTTGAGCTTGGTGCCGGCCAGCGCGCCAGTGGTGTCCTCGCTGAAGAAGGTGGTGTAGTTGATGCCGGCGCCGACGAACGGGGAGACCTTGCCAGCGCTGTTGAAGTGGTACTGCAGCGAGACCACCGGCGGCAGCTGCTTGGTGCTGCCGACCTTGCCGACGCCCTTGACCTCGATGTCGTGCTTGAACGGCAGCGCGGCCAGCACCTCGATGCCCAGGTCCTGGTGCACGAAGTATTCGAAGGTGACGGTCGGCTTGATGTCGCTGCCGATGCGCAGCGGCAGGGTGCCGCCGGCCAGCTTGCCGTTGTCGGACTTCGGGTTGACCTGATGGGCGCCGATGCCCACGGTCCAGTCGCCCTGCGACTGCGCCAGCGCCGGCAGGGCGCACAGCGACAGGGCGACGGCCAGGCCGGACAGCAGAAGGGGGGAGGTCTTGCGCATGATGGGTGTCTCGTTTGGGTGTGGGCGCAGTGTCCCGCCGGCGTCGCCGCGCCGCCTTGATCCTGATCAAAAGCGCGTGCCCGGCGCGATGCGGCCGGCCTGATAGAATGCTCGCCCCCTTCCATCCGCCGCGTCAGGCGCGGCCGCAGGAGCTACTGAAATGGCAATCAAGGTTGGCATCAACGGTTTCGGTCGCATCGGACGCAACGTGCTGCGCTCGGCGGTACAGAATTTCGGCAGCGACATCGAGATCGTCGCCATCAACGACCTGCTCGAGCCCGACTACCTGGCGTACATGCTGCAGTACGACTCGGTGCACGGCCGCTTCGACGGCGACGTGTCGGTCGACGGCAATCACCTTGTGGTCAACGGCAAGAAAATCCGCCTGACCCAGGAACGCGATCCGGCGGCGCTGAAGTGGGACGAGGTCGGCGCCGAGGTGGTGATCGAATCCACCGGCCTGTTCCTGACCAAGGACACCGCGCAGAAGCACATCGACGCCGGCGCCAAGAAGGTGATCCTGTCGGCCCCGTCCAAGGACGACACGCCGATGTTCGTGTACGGCGTCAACCACGCCACCTACGCCGGCCAGGCGATCGTCTCCAACGCCAGCTGCACCACCAACTGCCTGGCGCCGCTGGCCAAGGTGATCAACGACAAGTGGGGCATCAAGCGCGGCCTGATGACCACCGTGCACGCCGCCACCGCCACGCAGAAGACCGTGGACGGCCCCAGCAACAAGGACTGGCGCGGCGGCCGCGGCATCCTGGAGAACATCATTCCGTCCAGCACCGGCGCGGCCAAGGCCGTGGGCGTGGTGATCCCGGAGTTGAACAAGAAGCTGACCGGCATGAGCTTCCGCGTGCCGACCTCGGACGTGTCGGTGGTCGACCTGACCGTGGAACTGGAAAAGCCGGCTACCTACGCCGAGATCTGTGCCGAGGTGAAGGCGCAGAGCGAAGGCGCGCTGAAGGGCATCCTCGGCTACACCGAGGACAAGGTGGTGGCCACCGACTTCCGCGGCGACGCGCGCACCTCGATCTTCGACGCCGACGCCGGCATCGCCCTGGACAGCACCTTCGTCAAGCTGGTGTCGTGGTACGACAACGAATGGGGCTATTCCAACAAGTGTCTGGAAATGGTCAAGGTGGTAGCGAAGTAAACCGCGTCGCAGCGTCCTGCCCCCATCCGAAATCCACGGTTTCGCCGGAAATTTCGGCAGTGCAATGCCGGCGGTCGCGTCCGGCGTTGCGCTGGAGGTTCAACGCAAAAAGGAGCGCGAAATGCGCTCCTTTTTGTTTGCCATATGCTGAAAAATCTCGGTCAGGGCATCGCCTGCCGGTAGCGCCTGAGCGTGGCGACGCACTCCTGCGCCACGCGGCGTTCGCTTGGCTACAGTGCGTTTTTGGACTCGTTGCTCTCGCTCTGGTCGTAATCGGTGACCACGCCTTTGGAGTCAAAGTCGATCGACAGGTAGTAGTCCTTGACGTTGCGCGCGCCGACGCCATGTTTCTGCGCTTCATTCACTGCGGAGCCGGTGTAGGCGCCAGGCAGCATCGACCTTAATACTCCGGTCACCGTCTTGCGGGCTTTTTCACCATGCGATTCCCCGGGGTCGTAACTCCACCTGTTTTCGTACCCGCCATTCTTCGCGGAAGTTTTGTGGACATAGGTCGGCTCGCCATAGATGGCGCGCACTTCTTCTCTGGTTGTCTTGCCCAGGACCAGATTCTTCTTCACCGCCTCACTGGTGTAGAGGCTCGGGTCGCCCACCTTTTCGGCGAACGCCGGAGCAGCGAAGGAGGTGGCCAGCAGGGCCGAGATGCAAAGCGTGCGAAAGGGTTTCATGGTCATGTCCGTTTACCTTGTGATTGCGTCTGAATTTCCAAATTCCATCCATACCATGCTGACACACCCGCATTCGGCGCGCATCAGCGATGCGCGCCGAGCTTAGGCATGCCGAAACGGCACCGTCAATACGCTACTTGCGGCCATGCGCATTCATGCGGGTCGATGCGCGCTGCATGGCGCACGGGCTTGCCGGACAGCGCCCGCATCATGCGAGTCTGGAGGACAACTGCAAGGTCGAAGATCGTCTTGTGATGGGATGCGCTCTTTTCGGCATCGGTTGCCCAGGGATGGTAGCCAAAGGAGCGGCGTGCGAGGTGTTGGCTTCTGCACAGGGCGTACCGCCGAGCCACCTGCCGTGCGGCCAGCGCGCTGACGACCCGGCGGTATCGCGTCACCGCTGGCGGCATGCGTGCATGTGGGCGCTGCGGATCGCCGCGATCACGCCGCGCCGCGCTTGCCTGCCGCCGGGGCCGTGTCCAGTGCCGCGAGCATGTTGGCGCGGCACGCCGCGAGGATCTCGTCCGCCAGCGGCGAATCGTCCGGGCAGGCGCGGGACATGACGATCGCGCCTAGCGCGTGCGCCAGCATGTCCAGGCGCGCGGCGCGCGCATCGGCGGGGCTGGCGCCGGTCGCTGCGGCGTCCCCGGACTCCATGGTCGCCAGCATGGCTTCGACACCGTCCGCGAACGCGGACCGCACCGTTTCCGGCTCGCGTGCGGCATCGCCGCCCAGCGCGGCCATGGTGCAACCCGCCGCGCGGGCATCGCGGTGCGCGCGCGACACGTAGCGGCGG
>Ga0308160_10004323_pt1 | contig 15287 bp, 16 predicted proteins | sample PhyFR1_FD_201036 | JGI IMG/M metagenome (GOLD analysis project Ga0308160, IMG submission 201036) | Phyllosphere microbial communities from UC Gill Tract Community Farm, Albany, California, United States - DLSLF.R1 | ecosystem: Host-associated > Plants > Phyllosphere > Unclassified | place: USA...
AACCACCGGGGCATTTACTGAGCAGAATGTCCTGTGGCTGCCGTCTGCACCGTGCTACCGTTGCGCATTATGCAAGCTCTGGATGGCACTGACACCCGCCTGCTTTCGGCACTGGCCCAGGATCCCAGGAGGACCGTGGTGGCACTCGCCCAGAAACTGGGACTGTCCAGGAACACTGTCCAGGCGCGGATGGCCCAGCTCGAGAAAAAGCACGTCTTCCTGTCCTTCGAACGCAGGATCAGCCCTGCCGCCCTGGGCTACCCGCTGATGGCCTTCATTTCCGTGCACGTCCAGCAGCAGAAGCTCACCCGGCTGGCACAGGATTTGGCGGCCATCCCGGAGATCCTCGAAGGCTACGGCCTGACCGGATCCGCAGACCTGCTGCTGCGCGTAGTGGCCCAGGATGCCGAGGACCTTTTCCGCATTAACGGCAAGATCCTCGCGTGCGACGGCGTGGAACGGGCGGACACGGCGCTGGCCATGGGCGAGCTCATCCCGTTCCGCGTGCAGCCGCTGCTGGAGCGGGGTCCGCAGACCGGGTGACCCGTTATATGGCCGGAGCGGCCGGAGGCGAAGTCCGACGGCGGCAGCACGGGTTATAGGCTTGAGGCAGTTATCCGTGCGGAGCCCGAACAGGCCCACACCAGGCGGTGCCAGGCACCACATCCGGAAAGGCTCCACTTTGAGCAATCCCCAGGAACCGTACCAGCCCGGACACCCCGGCTCCGGGCAGCTGCCACAGCCGCCGCAGCAGCCCCCCGCCGGATACCCCGGCACTCCGAATCCCCCTTACGGCCAGCCGCACCAGGGCAGCCCGTATCCGGTCACCCCAAACCCCGGAAACCCGGCCAACCCGTACAGCCAGCAGCAACCGGAGCAGTACCGGGGCGCAGGTCCGTTCGGCCTCCCGGGCGGAGAGCCGCCGGCGAGGAAGCGGCCCAGGCTGTGGATCATCCTGACGGCCATCGGCGGAGTGCTGCTGCTCGTGGTGGTGGGCATCGTCATCCTGGTGAACGTGGTCGGCAGTGCCACCAACCACGCCAAAGACCTGGCTGACGGTTTCACCAAGCTCGTCATTGCCGGCGACAGCACCAAAGCGTACGACGACTACCTGGACCCGGCACTGCAGGAGCAGCTGTCCAAGGAAGCCTTCATCTCCGGCGTCGACAGCCTGAAAATGGACGGGACCTGCACGCCCGCCTACAACAGCATGCAGGTTGCCACCGAGAACGGCGTTAAGTCGGCGGACGTGGGAGGAGTCATCACCTGCGAGGGCAAGAAGGTTGACCTGGCCTACCGGTTCGAGGGCACGGACGAGCTGAAGATGACGAACATCAAGCTGCGCCCCGCTGCCTAGCAACACAACCCAAAGGCCCCCTCCCCCGTGGACTGTCCACGTTGGAGGGGGCCTTTTATTGCCCGTTGCCGGGTAAGGCGTTAGTGGTCTACTGCCTTCTCGGCACCAACACCGGTGAGGGACCGGACCTCCATTTCGGCCTGCTTGGCCGGATCCTCCCGGTTCTTGTCGAGCACCGTACCGAGCCAGCCCAGGAAGAACGCCAGCGGGATGGAAACGATGCCGGGGTTGCTGAGCGGGAAGATGGCGAAGTGCGCGTCCTTGATCATCGAGGTGGCCCCGCCGGACACTACCGGCGAGAAGATGATCAGGATGATGGCCGCACCGAGTCCGCCGTACATGCTCCACACGGCGCCCTGGGTGGTGAACCGCCGCCAGAACAGTGAGTAGATGATGGTGGGCAGGTTGGCCGAGGCAGCCACGGCGAAGGCCAGTGCCACGAGGAACGCCACGTTCTGGCCGTTGGCCAGGATGCCGCCCAGGATGGCGAGGATGCCGATCACCACCACCGTGCGGCGGGCCACCCGGACTTCCGTTGCGGCGTCCGCTTTGCCCTTGGCGATCACGTTGGCGTAAATGTCATGGGCGAACGAGGCGGCGGCGGTGATCGTCAGGCCCGCCACCACTGCCAGGATGGTGGCGAAGGCGACGGCGGAGATGAAGCCCAGCAGCAGCGGGCCGCCGAGGTGGAAGGCCAGCAGCGGAGCCGCCGCGTTCACGCCGCCGGGAGCGGACTTGATGGTGTCGGCACCCACCAGCGCGGCGGCACCGTAGCCGAGGACCAGGGTGAACAGGTAGAACAGGCCGATCAGCCAAATGGACCAGACCACCGACTTGCGGGCTTCCTTGGCGGTGGGGACCGTGTAGAAGCGCATCAGGACGTGCGGCAGGGCCGCCGTTCCCAGCACCAGGGCGAGGCCAAGTGACATGAAGTCCAGCTTGGAGGTTTCGCTCTTGCCGTACTGCAGGCCCGGGTTGAGGACCGCGGGGTTGTTGGCCGTTTCCACGGCACCGCCCAGCAGGGCCGAAAGGTTGAACCCGTAGATGGCCAGGACCCACATGGTCATGACGGCGGCACCGGCGATCAGCAGGATGGCTTTGATGATCTGGACCCACGTGGTCCCCTTCATGCCGCCAATCAGGACGTACATGATCATGAGGGCGCCGACCACGATGATGACCAGGGCCTGTCCGCCCCAGTCACTGATGCCCAGCAGCAGGGAGATCAGGCTGCCTGCACCGGCCATCTGGGCCAGGAGGTAGAAGAAGCACACCGCCAGGGTGGAGATGGCGGCTGCAATGCGGACGGGCCGCTGCCTGAGCCGGAAGGACAGCACATCGGCCATGGTGAACTTGCCGGTGTTGCGGAGCAGTTCAGCCACCAGGAGCAGCGCCACCAGCCAGGCCACCAGGAACCCGATGGAGTACATGAAGCCGTCATACCCGTTGATGGCGATGGCGCCGGTAATGCCCAGGAACGAGGCTGCGGAAAGGTAGTCACCGGCGATGGCGGTGCCGTTCTGCGATCCCGTAAAGGAGCGCCCGGCTGCGTAGTAGTCGGCGGCAGTCTTGTTGTTCCGGCTGGCGCGGAACACGATCACCATGGTGACGGCCACGAACAGGCCGAAGATGCCCATGTTCAGCAGGGTGGTGTCCTTGAGCGCGGCCACGTCCACTGCGGTTGCGATAGTAATCATTTGTTGGCTCCACCCACCCGGTTGCCGTGCTTGTCGAATTCGTGGCCCTCGATCTCGTTCCGGATCTCAGAGGCGATGGGGTCCAGCTTCCTGTTGGAATAACTGACATACCATCCGGTGATCGCGAAGGTGGAGACAAACTGGAGCAGGCCCAGGATCAGGCCGATGTTGATGTTTCCCCAGACTTTGGTGGACATGAATTCCACCGCGTAGTCCGCGAGCAGGACGTAGGCGAAGTACCACAGCAGGAAGGCCACTGCCATGGGGAAAACAAAGCTGCGGTGGCGCTTGCGCAGTTCCTGGAACTGCTCGGTCGACTGGACCTGTTCAAAGTCGACGGACGCCGCAGCGTCCGGACTTTGGGCATCGTTACCCATGGTTCCTCCTCATTGAGACATGCCGGTACACACTGGACGGCAGGCCCGGATAAGGAAACGCCGCTGGTGTGACAGCAATCACTCTGCTGCGTCGCGGCAGCCACTTCCAGCCCCACCGCTGCTGTGGTCGCTCAACGGTCGGGATGCTGCGACAAACGGCACCCGCAGCTACGCTGGGCCCATGCCGGACTCCCCCCTCCTGACCGCCGCGGCCGTGGCCGTGATCGCCATGGCCATCGCCGTCGTCGTCGGCGTGGGACTGAAGGTGCTCCGATCCTTCCGCGACCTGGGCACGGACGCCGAGCGCGCCACCTACCACACCCTGCACGCGGCCTCGCAGGCGGGCCAGCACCTGCGCCGCGGCCTCAACCCCGCCGGCGCTTCGAAGGCAAGCCGCCACCTGCGCACGCTGCTTGGCTGTGACGCGCTGGCCATCACGGATACCTCGGGTGTGCTCGCCTGGGACGGGGCGGCGGAGGACCTGAAGCCGCGGTTGATGGAACTGGCCGCTGAGGTCCTGACCGGCGGGCGGACGGCCGTACTGTCGCCGGGACCGGACGGGACCGGCGGCGCCCTGGCGGCTGTCATAGCACCCGTGCGGGCCGGCTCACGCGTGGTGGGCGCCGTCGCCGCCTTCGCTCCGTTGGCAGGGTCCGGCTTGGTGCGGGCCGCCGGCGAGGTGGCGGACTGGGTGGCAGTGCAGGTGGAGTTGGCCGAGCTGGATGCCTCGCGGACCCAGCTGATGGAAGCCGAAGTGCGGGCACTGCGCGCCCAGATCAGCCCGCATTTTATTTACAACTCGCTCAACGCCATCGCGTCCTTCATCAACACCGATCCTGCCCGGGCACGCGAACTGGTGGTGGAGTTTGCCGACTTCACCCGCTATTCCTTCCGCCGGCACGGCGACTTCACCACCCTGGCCGAGGAACTGCGCTGCATCGACCGGTACCTGCTGCTGGAGCGGGCCCGCTTCGGCGAGCGCGTGCAGGTCAGCCTCCGGGTCGCGCCGGAGGTCCTGAGTACCGTCATCCCGTTCCTCAGCCTGCAGCCGCTGGTGGAGAACGCCGTCCGGCACGGCCTCGAAGCGAAGGAGGGGCCAGGGCACATCACCATCACGGCCGACGACGCCGGCGCCTACGCGCAGGTGACCATCGAGGACGACGGCGTGGGGATGGACCCGGAGCAGCTGCAGTCGATGCTCGCGGGACATATCGACGGCGAGCACGTGGGCCTGCGGAACGTCGATGCCCGCCTCCGGCAGGTGTACGGCGACGTCCACGGGCTGGTCATCGAAACCGCACCGGGCGAAGGGACCCTCATCACCATGAAGGTGCCCAAATCACAGCCCGGCCATGATGCCTGATTCCCGGCGCTGGCCTGCTGCGTGCCCGCGGAAAGCTACCCTTGGAGCATGATTAACGTCCTCGTCGTTGATGATGAGCTGCCGGCCGTGGAAGAACTCGCCTTCCTGCTGGGCCGGGACGAGCGGATCGGCAAGGTCCTGCGGGCGACCTCCGGCAGCGAAGCCCTCCGCGCCCTCGCCTCCGCACAGGTGGACGCGGTCTTCCTCGACATCCACATGCCTGCCGTCTCGGGGCTGGAAATCGCCCGAGCCATTGCCGCCGGCAGCCATCCGCCTGCGGTGGTCTTCGTGACCGCTGACGAGGACCACGCCCTGGCGGCCTTTGAACTGGCCGCCGTCGACTACCTCCTCAAACCCATCCGGGCCGAGCGGCTGGCACGCTCCGTGGGCCGGATCAGCGAACTGCGCGACGGCGGCGGCACGCCGGAGATGATCACCGTGGACCAGGGCGGTACCACCAGGATGATCAGGCGCGACGACGTCACGTACGTCCAGGCGCAGGGAGACTACGCGCGGCTCCACACCGCCGACGCCAGCTACCTGATCAGGGTTCCGCTGGCGGATCTGGAACAGCAGTGGGCCGATGCCGGGTTCATTAGGACGCACCGCTCATACCTGGTGGCCCTGAAGCACATCTCCTCCATGAAGCTTGCGGCAGACGGCCCGCGGGTCACCGTGGCGGGCGCCGGGCTGCCCATCAGCCGCCGGCACCTGCCCACCGTGCGGGAGCGGCTGCAGGCAAACCGGATCAGGCCGAACGCATGACGAGGGTACGGGTGACGGCCCCCGCCACGGCCGCGCATCCGGTCACGGAATCCCGGGAAGCGGCGCAGGAATCCGATGTGGGCCAGGTATTCGTGCGGTCCCTCATCAGGTCGCAACTGCGCCTGGCCCTGGTGGTGGCCGGCGGGTTCCTGGTCATCCTCGGCGCTTTTCCCCTCCTGCTGGCCGCCGTCCCCGGCCTGGCCGAGACGACGATTGCCGGTATCCCGTTCGACTGGATCCTGCTGGGCGTGGGCATCTACCCGGTGATCGGCCTCAGCGCCTGGCTGTACACCAGGACGGCTGCCCGCAACGAGGCCCGCTACCGGGACCTGGCCGGTGACCCATGATCGCCGCGGGTACACGGTGAACCGGAGCCTGGCGTGAACCCGGGTGTTGCAGCCGCGGCCCTCGCCGTGGTGTCCGTGGCCACCGCGGTCATCGGGTTCTACGGCCTGCGTATCTCCCGGACCACCGGCGATTTCTTCGTGGCGTCCCGGACCGTGCGGCCATGGTGGAATGCCTCCGCGATCGGCGGCGAATACCTTTCAGCCGCCAGCTTCCTGGGCGTCGCCGGCCTGCTGCTGCTCTCAGGAACGGACGCCCTGTGGTTCCCTGTGGGTTATACGGCCGGGTACCTGATGCTGCTGCTCTTCGTCGCTGCGCCCCTTCGGCGTTCCGGGGCGTACACCATACCGGACTTCACCGAAGCCAGGCTGGACTCCCGGGCGGTCCGCAAGGTCACCAGCCTGGTGGTGGTGCTGGTGGGCTGGCTGTACATCGTTCCGCAGCTCCACGGGGCAGCCCTGACCATCCGGATCACCACCGGGCTGCCGTCCTGGGTGGGGTCGGTGGCCGTTGTGGTTGTTGTCTGCCTGACAGTGGTGGCGGGCGGCATGCGGTCCATCACGTTCGTCCAGGCGTTCCAGTACTGGCTGAAGCTGACCGCCCTGGCGGTACCCATCCTCTTCATCGTCTTCATGCTTGCCGGCAGCGGGACGCCGGCCCTGGCCGCGCCGGCCGAAAACCCCACCGGCCTTGCCCCCGCGGGGTGGTACACCAACGTTTCGCTGCTCGTGGCACTGCTTTTCGGGACCCTTGGCCTGCCGCACGTCCTGGTCAGGTTCTACACCAACCCGGACGGACAGTCCGCGCGGCGGACCACGCTGATCGTGCTGGGGCTGCTGTCCGTGTTCTACCTGTTCCCCACCGCCTACGGCCTGGTGGGCCGCATGTTCGCGCCGGACCTTGCCCGCTCGGGCCAGCCCGACGCCATGGTCCTGCTGCTGCCCCGTGAACTCATCGGCGGCCCCGCCGGGGACCTGCTCTCGGCGCTGGTGGTGGCCGGCGCGTTCGCCGCGTTCCTGTCCACCACGTCCGGGCTGGTGGTGTCCCTGGCCGGCGTCATCAGTCAGGACGTCCTGGGCGCCGGCGTGGGGGGCTTCCGCCTCGCAGCGGTGGTCTCCGCCGTCGTGCCGCTGGGGTTCGCCCTGATGACGGGCTCCCTGGCGTTGGCCGGCAGCGTGGGACTGGTGTTCGCCTTCACCGCCTCCACCGTCTGCCCCGTCCTCCTGCTGGGCATCTGGTGGCGGGGACTTACCGACACCGGAGCCATCGCCGGCATGGTGACCGGCGGGGTACTGTGCGGCGGTGCCATGATCGCCGGCTCGCTGGCAGGGGCTGCGAGCACACCCGCGTGGCTCGCCCAGCCCGCGGCCTGGTCCGTTCCCACGGCCTTCGCCGTCATGGTGCTGGTGTCCCGGGCCACGGCAGGCCGGGTACCAAAAACGCTGGTCCGCGTCATGACGCGGCTGCACACCCCGGAAAGGCCGCTGGCAACCGGACGCTGATTGGGTGGACAATTACGCCATGTCCACCCGGGACGAAAACCCGGCAGCGGAGCCGGTTCCGCCCTCCGTGCGGGCGCAGCTGCTCGCCACGGAGCACTGGGGCCTGCTGGCTTCCCGGAGCACGGCCCAGGGTGAGGTGCTGACAAGGATCAGCATGTTTCTGACCTTCACCTCGGCGGGCCTGGTGAGCGTGGCGCTGGTGGGGCAGGCCACCCGATTCTCGGATTCGTTTGTCCTGCTGGCCGTGGTGGTGCTGTTCATCGACGTGGCCATGGGGCTGCTGACCCAGCTGCGGGTCATGAACATTGCCCACGAGGACCTGATGTACGTCACGGCCATGAACCGGTTGCGGGCAGCCTACGTGGACCTGGATCCGGGCATCGCCCCATACCTGATGGCGGCCCATCACGATGACGAGGCGGGTTCCGTCCAGACCTACTACTTCTTCGGCAACCGCGGCAACTTCCGCCATGTGGCCGGCAGCAGCATGATTTTCATGTCGACGGCGAACGGCGCCCTGATTGCCATCCTGGCGGGGCTGCTTCTGACCCTGCTGGGTGCCGGAACGGTTGCGGCGCTCCTGGTGGGCGGTGCATGCGGGCTGTCGTTCCTGGCCGTCTCGGCATTGAACGGCTACCGGAGCTACCGGGACGTCTGGAGCCGGTTCACGCCGCTCTCCCCTTCTACGCCAGGGGCGGATCAAGTAGAGGCGGAATAAGTACAGGCGAAGCTAAGGCATCCCCAGCACGGCCTTAGTCGATGGCAGCCATCAGTTCAATGACGCGGTCCAGGAAGGCGTCCACCTGGGCTTCTTCGTAGCCGTCGCGTCCGGTCTCCGGGCGGAAAACGGCGCGGCGGACGCTGTCCACGCTGAGCGGCTTGTCATGTTCCAGGTACGCCACGAGTTCATGGCAGAGCCGGTCCACATCGTCGGTGTTGTAGCTGCGGGCCTTGTTCTTGGCGGGCCGGCGGAAACGTTCCCCGTCCGGGCGGTGGAGGCGTCCGCGGAGGATCCCCGAGAGCTTGCCGATTTCGCGCAGCCAGGCTTCCTCGCCGCTGACCGCAATCAGTTCATCGCGCTCCCTGCGGGCGAAAGCGTCTTCCAACCGGTCCAAGGCCGCATCCACCACGGCGGCGGAATAGCCACCCTTGACCGGATCGAAGGAGACAGCCCGGACATCAGAGCTGTTGATGGGCTGCTCGGCGTCGTGTGGTGACTCCAGCGACACCCGTGCCCGCTGGAGGAACTGGTCCACCTGCTTGGCGTTGTACCCGTATTCACTGCGCTGCACACGCTCAAATGACGCAGGGATCTGCCGATGAATATCCAATGCCACTGTTGGTTCCTTCAATGCTCTTCAGCCGTAGCGCTGTGGCACCAGTCTATTGGTGCCGGGATGATGCTGCCCTGTCAGGACTGTGCTTAGGCGGGCCTACCAGCTTCCGGTGACAAACCCGTACAGGACGTAGACCAGCGGGGACGCAAACACTATGGAGTCCAGCCGGTCCATGACCCCTCCATGCCCTGGCAGGATGCTGCTCATGTCCTTGACGCCAAGTTCGCGCTTCACCATGGACTCCGCAAGGTCACCGGCTGTGGAGGCCGCCACGGTGCCGACGGCGAGGACCACGCCCACCCACCAGGGCTTGTCCAGGATGAAGAGGCAGGCCAGGACGCCGATCAGGACGGCTCCGGCCACTGAGCCGGCAAAGCCTTCCCAAGATTTCTTGGGGCTGATCTTTGGTGCCATGGGGTGTTTGCCCAGCGATGCCCCCACCAGGTAGCCGAACGTGTCATTGGACACCACCAGCAGCAGCATGACGGCGATCTGCCAGGCGCCTTCCGGGACGGCACCTCCCGGCCAGAGGCCCAGTGGCGTCGCACCCCCGGCGGCGTGCAGCGGCAACGCGGCGAAGCTGATGAAGAACGGCACCCAGCCCAGGGTGAATACCCCGGCAAAAATGCTGTTGGCCGAGCCTGCGGCGGTGTCGATGGATCTCCAGAGCAGCACAGCCACCGAACTGAGGAGCATCGCGAAGAGCAGGCTTTCGACGCCCCCGAGGTACGCCACGAACGGCATGGCCACCGTGCCGGTCATTACCGGAACGATGGGCATCCTGGTGCCGTTGGCCTCCAGGGCACGGTAAATCTCCCAGACACCGAAGATAGCGAACGTGGTGGTGACCGCCACGAAACCCAGCGGAAGGAACAGCAGCCCGCCAAGCACGGCGAGCAGCATGGCCAGGCCCACGACAACGGCCGCCGGAAGGTTCCGGCCGGCCTTGGGCGTTGGGTTGCTCCTGGGCTGCTTCCCCCGTATGCGCGCCCGTGGTGCGGGGGCCTGATCTGCCTGGCCCATCAGACTTCGAGCAGCTCTGCTTCCTTGCGCTTGAGCAGCTCATCGATGCCGTCCACGTGGGCCTTGGTCAGGCCGTCCAGCTCCTTTTCGGCCCGGGTGCCCTCGTCTTCGCCGGCTTCGCCGTCCTTGACCAGGCGGTCCAGGGCTTCCTTTGCCTTGCGGCGGATATTGCGGATGGACACCTTGGCGTCCTCGCCCTTGGTCTTCACGATCTTGACGTATTCCTTGCGGCGTTCCTTGGTCAGTTCCGGGATGGTGATCCGGATGACGTTGCCGTCGTTGGACGGGTTGGCCCCCACCTCGGAATCGCTCAGGGCACGTTCGATGTCCCGCAGGGCGGTCTTATCGAACGGTGTGATCAGGATGGTGCGGGCGTCCGGGATGGCGAACGAGGCGAGCTGCTGCAGGGGCGTGGGTGAGCCGTAGTAGTCCACCAGGACCCTGTTGTACAGGCCGGGGTTGGCGCGGCCGGTGCGGATGGAAGCGAAGTCTTCCTTGGCAACCTCTACGGCCTTGTCCATCTTCTCTTCGGCTTCGAGCAAGGTTTCTTCGATCACGGTCTCTCCTGGGGTTCTGGTGCGGTCCGGGGGGCCGGTTCCATGCACACGTGGTTCTCTGTCGCTGCTTCCGCCACCGCCCGGGAGCGGCAGCGGAACTGTCCTGAAAACATCCTAGCCGGAGCTAGGCGGAGACCAGGGTGCCCAGCTTCTCTCCACGGATGGCGCGGGTGACGTTGCCTTCGCCTTCCATGCCGAAGACCACCATGGACAGGTCATTGTCCTTGCACATGGTCATGGCGGTCTGGTCCATGACACGGATGTCGCGCCGCAGGGCGTCGTCGTAGCTCAGGGTCTCCAGCCGTTCGGCGGTGGGATCCTTCTTGGGGTCCGCGGTGTAGACGGCGTCAACGCCGCTCTTGGCCATGAGGACAACATCCGCGTGGACTTCAAGGGCGCGCTGGGCGGCCACGGTGTCCGTGGAGAAGTACGGCAGGCCGGCACCGGCACCGAAGATGACGACGCGGCCCTTTTCCATGTGGCGGATGGCGCGGCGCGGGATGTAGGCCTCAGCCACCTGTCCCATGGTGATGGCGCTCTGCACGCGCGTCTCCACGCCCGCCTGCTCCAGGAAATCCTGCAGGGCGAGGCAGTTCATGACCGTGCCGAGCATGCCCATGTAGTCCGCCCGCGAGCGGTCCATCCCGCTCTGGGACAGTTCGGCGCCGCGGAAGAAGTTTCCGCCGCCCACCACGATGGCCACTTCAACGTCCGGGACGGCCGCGGCAATCTGCTTGGCGACGTTGCGGACGGTCTCGGGATCGACACCCAGCTTCCCGCCGCCGAAGACCTCGCCGGAGAGCTTCAGGAGGACCCGCCGTCGGCTCTTCTCTTGCTGCATTACAGTATTGACGGCTTCCATGGTGCCTTCCCGTTAGTGACGTTCGAAAAAAGGTTATCCTGCCGGAACCGGTGGCCGGAACCAGTGATGCCCGGTGCCCGGCGCCCGGCGCCCGGCGCACAACTCTGGGCACAAACCGTGCGCATGCAAAAGGGGCGGCCACCGAAGTGGCCACCCCCTTACGTGTTCGACTAGGCGCCGACGCGGAAACGCGCGAACGCGGTTCCCTTGACACCGGCCTCTTCGAGGATCTGTGCCACGGACTTCTTGGCGTCCTTGGCGAAGGCCTGGTCAACCAGTACCTCACCCTTGTAGAAGCCCGTAACGCGGCCTTCCACGATCTTGGTGAGGGCGGCCTCGGGCTTGCCCTCGGCCTTTGCGGTCTCTTCGGCGATGCGGCGCTCGGACTCGACCAGGTCGGACGGAACGTCTTCGCGGGTCAGGTAGTTCGGGGCCATGGCGGCGATGTGGACGGCGACGTCGTGCGCGGCGGTGGCAGCGGCTTCGCTTTCACCGTCGACAGCGAACAGGACGCCGACCTGGGCCGGGAGGTCCTTCGAGGTCTTGTGCAGGTAGGCATCAACCGTTGCACCCTCGATGCGGGAAATGCGGCGGACGACGACCTTTTCGCCCAGGACAGCGCCTTCTTCGATGACGACCTCGGACAGCGGCTTGCCGTCCACATCGGTGGCGAGGAGGGTTTCGAGGTCGGCAGCACCGGACTCGACGGCGACGGCCAGGACCTTGTCGGCCAGCTGGATGAACTTGTCAGCCTTGGCAACGAAGTCGGTCTCGCAGTTGACCTCGATCATGACGCCGACGCCGTTGCTGACCTTGGCGGCAACGAGGCCTTCGGCGGTGGAGCGGCCTTCGCGCTTGGTGGCGCCCTTGAGGCCCTTGATGCGGATGATTTCGATGGCCTTTTCGGCGTCACCGTTGGCTTCGTCAAGAGCCTTCTTGACGTCCATCATGCCGGCGCCGGTGCGCTCGCGCAGGGCCTTGATGTCAGCGGCAGTGTAGTTCGCCATGTGAACCCCTCTGTCTAGAAATTTGTTGTGGTGTACGGACTGACAGGATGGCTGCCCGCGGTGCGGGCGGCCATCCTGTCAGCAGCTCCGGCTGCGGACAGCACGGAGAATCCGGATTTAGCTGTGTTACTTGGCGTCTTCGGCGGGAGCCTCGGCAGCAGCCGGGGCGTCAGCGGCCTCGGCCGGAGCTTCGGCAGCGGCCGGGGCGTCAGCGTTTTCTGCCGGAGCAGCAGCAGCGGCTTCCTCGGCCTTGCTGCCTTCGAGGAGCTCGCGCTCCCACTCAGCCAGCGGCTCTTCGGGAGCTTCGGTGGTGCCCGAGCCGCGGTTGTTGCGGGCGATCAGGCCCTCAGCGACGGCGTCGGCAACAACGCGGGTCAGGAGGTTCACGGAGCGGATGGCGTCGTCGTTGCCCGGGATCGGGAAGTCGACTTCGTCGGGATCGCAGTTGGTGTCCAGGATGGCCACAACCGGGATGTTCAGCTTCTTGGCCTCGTCAACGGCGAGGTGTTCCTTCTTGGTGTCCACGATCCAGAGCACGGAAGGTGCCTTGGTCAGGTTGCGGATACCGCCCAGGTTGGACTCGAGCTTGGTGAGCTCGCGCTTGAGGAGCAGCAGTTCCTTCTTGGTGTAAGCGGAACCGGCGACGTCGTCGAAGTCGATCTCTTCGAGTTCCTTCATACGCTGGATACGCTTGGCGACCGTCTGGAAGTTGGTCAGCATGCCGCCGAGCCAGCGCTGGTTCACGTAGGGCTGGCCAACGCGGGTGGCCTGCTCGGCGATTGCTTCCTGGGCCTGCTTCTTGGTGCCGACGAAGAGTACGGTGCCGCCGTGGGCAACGGTGGCCTTCACGAACTCGTAGGCGCGGTCGATGTAGGACAGCGACTGCTGAAGGTCAATGATGTAGATGCCGTTGCGCTCGGTGAAGATGAAGCGCTTCATCTTCGGGTTCCAACGGCGGGTCTGGTGTCCAAAGTGGACGCCGCTGTCAAGCAGCTGGCGCATAGTTACGACGGGCATGCCGACGCTCCTTCCGGCAGGTCATTCATGAGAGAGCCCTGGGCTCTCTTACCCTGCCAATAGTTGACGGTTATTTAGCAACACCCAGGCGGGTGTTCCTCCTGGCATCCACCGCACCCCTCATCCGGACCCTGGGGCCGGACCGTAAGAGGCGCAGTCCTCCGCCCCCGGAAGCCGGGCTTCGGATAGGGAGGGCTGGATACGCGTAGTCAGCCACTGCTCCCGCACTCCTGAATGAGACGTGCTGCCTCTCCAAATCAATGAAAGGAGGCATGAGGGCACAGCAAACTGCTCCACCAAGTGTACTACAGCGGACCCGCAGGAATGGACCCGTCCCGGGCAGGCATCCTGACCGTAATCCGAGGGGAAACCGGGCGGAAAGCCGGGCTGGAAACCCGTTTGGAATCCGGGGCGGATATCCACATAGCCGCCCCGGGGACTTCCCCGGTCAGGCCGGCCAGCCAAAGCTGGTGGCATGAGGGTTTCAATCTTCCCGGCAGCATTACTACTCCTCCTGGCCACGGCTCCGGCGGCGGCTCCGGGGGCGGCTCCGGGGGCTGCTCCGGCCGCGGCAGCCGGCACCTGGAGCTGGCCACTCTCCCCCAGGCCGGCCGTGCTGGGCGTTTTCGACCCGCCGGACCGGCCCTGGCTCAGCGGCCACCGCGGCGTGGACCTCCGCGCTGCGTACGACGGCGCGCCGGTCACGGCGCCGACTGCTGGCAAGGTCAGTTTCGTGGGCTTTGTGGTGGACCGCCCGGTGGTCACCATCGATCACGGCAACGGCCTGCGGAGCAGTTTCGAGCCTGTCGAGAGCACCCTGCGGACCGGTGATGCCGTCGGCGAGGGATCGGTGCTGGGACGGGCGCTGCCCGGCCACTGCGGCGGAACACCGTGCATCCACTGGGGCGTGCGGCGCGGCGACGAGTACCTCAAGCCCCTGGCCTTCGTGATGGACCTGCGGCCGTCCATCCTGCTTCCGCCCGTGAATCCCGGTTCGGGACAGGGCGGTTCCGGATGAAGGGCCGCAAAGGTGCTGCGCGGGCAGGCCCTGCGTGCAGGGCCCGCCGCGGGCCGTTTAAGCGCTGGCCGGCTAGACGATGGCAGAGATCCCGGTGATGGCCCGGCCGGTCACGAGGGTGTTGATCTCGTGGGTGCCTTCGTAGGAGTAGATCGCCTCGGCGTCGGAGAAGACCTTGGCCATCTCGTAGTCCGTGACGATGCCGTTGCCGCCCAGCAGGCTGCGGCCGATGGCGACACTTTCGCGCATCCGCGCCGTGGTGAAGGCCTTGGCCAGGGCGGACTGTTCGTCCTTGGCCTCGCCGGCGTCCTCGAGCTGGGACAGGCGGACCATCATGCCCATCGAGCTGACGGCGTTGCCGAGGATCTGCACGAGCTGGTGCTGGACCAGCTGGAAGGAGGCAATCGGGCGGCCGAACTGACTCCGCTCGACCGCGTAGCGGCGGGCGACGTCGAACGCGGCCAGCTGCTGGCCGACGGCCTGCCAGGCGACGGCCAGGCGGGTGACCTTGAGGACCTTGTTGGTGTCCCGGAAGCTGTTGGCGTTGGCCAGCTTGAAGAAGTCCGGCACCACGACGTTCTCGAGGGTGATGTCGGCGTTCTGCACGGTGCGCAGCGAGATTTTGTTCTCGATCTTGGTGGCGGTATAGCCCTCGCTCTTGGTATCCACGAGGAAGCCCTTGACCTGGTTGTCGGCAAGGTCCCGGGCGTAGATGACAACCCAGTCGGAGAAGGTGGCGTTGCCGATCCAGCGCTTGGCGCCGTTGAGGACCCAGCTGTCGCCCTCACGCCGGGCCGTGGTGCGCGTGCCGCCGGCGACGTCGGAGCCGCCTAGGGGCTCGGTCAGCCCGAAGGCGCCGATCTTCTTCAGCGAGTAGATGTCCGGCAGCCAGGCTTCCTGCTGCTCCTGCGACGCGAGCGCCTCGATCGAGCCGGTGAAGAGCCCGTCGTGGACGCCCAGGAAGGTGGCGATGGAGGTGTCCGCGCGCGTGGCCTCGGCGTGCAGGATGCCGGCGAAGAGGTTGGAGTAGCCCTGGCGCTTGACCGGGCTGACCAGGTCG
>Ga0308160_10004324_pt1 | contig 15284 bp, 10 predicted proteins | sample PhyFR1_FD_201036 | JGI IMG/M metagenome (GOLD analysis project Ga0308160, IMG submission 201036) | Phyllosphere microbial communities from UC Gill Tract Community Farm, Albany, California, United States - DLSLF.R1 | ecosystem: Host-associated > Plants > Phyllosphere > Unclassified | place: USA...
TTTCTAATCATAGCACTTTTCGTCCAGACAAAAAAGACGATGGTGCATCGGGGGGAGGTCCGCACCATCGTCCTTATAGGGGTAGCAAAGCTTCCGGGCGGAAAGCTTCTAGTTATGAAATACCCGCTTTAAATCAGACGAAACAAAAATACTGAATATTCATACTAAGACATCGACGAGCAGATAGACATTGAAGACGATGACAATCGAGACGATCACCCAGGCCAACGCGTTCATGAACCGACTGTTCCGGTGTTCCCCCATGTATCGCTCACTTGCTGTTGCCCGAATCAAGGGAATCAAGGCGAACGGAATCCCGAACGATAAGGCGACCTGACTGAGGACAAGTGCCCGTGTCGGATCAAAACCGGAGAACAGCAACAAGATAGCCGGTAACATCGTCACGGTCCGGCGAACGAACAGTGGTAATTGAAGATGGAGGAATCCACGCATGATCGCGTCACCTGACATCGTCCCGACGCTTGATGAAGCAAGACCTGAAACGAGTAAAGCAATCGCAAACAGATACGGTGCAATGCCGCCAAGCGTGACGTGCAATCCTTCATAGATTTCTTCTAGCGAACCCGCTTGATACTTCGTACCATAAAAGACACTGGCTGCGATGACGAGCATCGCTCCGTTGACCGCTCCGGCAATCAACATCGCTCCCCAGATGTCGAAGCGCTGGATCCGTAACATCGACACTTTATTCGCAACGTGCCCCATCCGTCGTTTCGTTAAATCGGAATGGAGATAGATGGCGTGTGGCATGACGGTCGCACCAAGCATGCCGGCAGCAAGGACGATACTCGACGTGCCTTCGAATCCCGGTAACAATCCTGTCGATAAATCACGGAACACGGGATGGACTTCAAAGACTTCAATCGCAAAAGCCGCTGCGATGATTAAAACAAGAACGGCGATGACAGCTTCGAAATGACGGAGTCCTTTTTGCTCGAATCCGAGGATGACGAATGATAGGACTGCCGTCAACAATGCTGCCATTCGTAAATCGATCGCAAACAGTAAATGAAATCCAAGTGCGGCTCCGACGAATTCAGCGAGATCGGTCGCCATCGCGACGAGCTCCGCCTGGACCCAGTAGAAGAAGCGATAGACCGGCGATAACTCTTCCCGGATCACCTCCGCTAAACTGAGATTGCTGACGATTCCAAGTTTGGCTGACAGGAACTGAATGACGACGGCCATCAAGTTCGAGGCAACGATGACCCAGAGCAACAAGTAGCCATACTGAGCACCTGCCGTCATGTTCGTCGCGAAGTTTCCCGGATCGAGATACGCGACGGCAGCAACGAATGCCGGTCCGATATATGTCCGTTTTTTGGGTAGATCTTGTGTAAGTGGCTGTGTCGCCATCTCGTTCACCTCACTTTTTGTTTTTCATTATACGCTCATTTTGCGCAAGCGCAACAAATATGTTTATGGTAAATAACAACGTATGAAGTGAATCAATTATGACTTCTAAATTCAACGATGAACGTTTCAGTCACTCTCGCTTTCCGAAGACGGGATGCTGAATTTTCATGTTCTGCTCCACTAAAAAGGAGTGTCCGTTTCCGATACGTTACTCGGAAACAGACACTCGATTCATCCATTCTGATATTCTTCAACCATCCGTCGAATCAACGCTTCTTGATAACCAGCTCGTTTTTCCTGACGCATGATCTCAATCACACGACGCAGTGACTCGTCCTGTATACCGTTCAATTTCGCAAGCCGTTCGTCCGATAAGATGACATCTGACTTCGACTGAAGATACGCTTCTTCGTCTAAACACCAGTATGTCAAACGATCAGCATATCGCGCTTTAAGTCTTGCTGCCATCTGAAGCCCTTCCGGATCTAAATCTCCTGCATATCGTAAGTGATGACCCGATACGACGAGCTGATCGAGCAACTGATACGCTGCTAGTTTGAATTGACCGTGCGTACACACGAGCTGCATACCAGGTAAGAAATCAAGCATCTCCGAAAAGACACCTGAATTTTCAACGATCCAAACCGGTCGTTTTTCACCATAAATCCGGTCGACCTGTAATAATTCGCGAAGCGGAACATTCAAAACGCTGTTACGCTTTGACGCTCCGCTCCACATTTCATGGAGGATGCCGTGCTTCTCAGCCACGAGGTTCACACAGGTTACGAAATTCAACACGTCATCTCGTAACAAATGAAAACGAAGATACAACTCATTGAGACTTTCGGAATCCATCGAAGGTGCACCTAGTCGTTGTGCTTTTACGTGCAGCAGATGAATGAACAATTTTCCGAGCTCCGTATCGCGGTCGAGCGCATGCGGATCTCCTGTCATCCGTTGTGCGTAAAGTGGGATTCGTTCGTATTCAACAGGGAGTGATTGATTCATTTTCTCGAGTTGCACACACAAGTGTTCAAAGTGAGGCAGTTCACTCGTTCGATGAACGAACAACGTATCCGGTGTTTTTTGTGCAAGATGGTCGAACCAATCTAGTAATCCCGGGAACGTCTCTTTTAAGCTTTCCCATTTCTGAATCTCCTGCTGCTTCACCAGCAGACGACGTTCTTGATTCGTCTGAAGCGGTGAGTCGAAATAGGCTTCTAATAATTGCTGCAACGTGATGCTCTCGAACCGTGACTGTCGCAGTCTTCGTTCAAAACGTATCAATGTCACAGTACCCCGTCGTCGTAAGTCCTCGACGTCCTCGCTCAAGAAAAGTGCGATCGCTTGTTGATCCTCCCGTCGAAAGGTTCGAATCGACACACTTCCCCCGACGCGACCGTACGATGCATACTTTTTACGAAATTGTTGAAAAAGCTGTTCGAAACGCTTCCCCTCGCGAAAGTAACATAATGCTTCTTCGAGAACCTGCTCACTCATAGACTAAGACTCGCTGCTTTCCGTTCCAGTAGTATTTCAACACGCCGACGTAATCGGCGTTTTGCGGACGGAGCAATTCGTACACCGATAAATGATCAATCGTGTCATAGTCACCCCAAAGAATTTGCGAATTCATGATGAAATCGAAATCGAGTTGTTTGACGACATCGAACATTTCACGAATGTTATTTTCATCGACACCCGCGAATGCCTCATCTAGCGAAATGATATAAGGTGCCGTATCAGTCGCCTCTTGATAGCGCGAATAACAAGCCGTGAACAATGGAATATACATGGCGAGTGCTTTTTCACCACCACTGAACTTATCAAATTTATTATTCGTCAGTTCCGTCTTCGGCTCATTCGTCCGCTCATGATACAAGATGAATGAGAACCATTTCCGGTAATCGAGGACCTCTTTCAATACTTGTAACAGCGTTTGTCCTGCTCCTTCTTCTTTCATCAAACGTTGCGCACGATCGATCCGGGAGCGGAAGTGATTCGTGATGCGTTCATAGTCCTCATCCTTCATCAATCGAACGTCTTGTTTCAGAATCGCGACGAGGTCTTTCGTATCCAGTTCATCCTCTACATCAGCAGTCCGTGGCTTCCACTTGATCGAGAAGGTGATGCCAGATGAGATATTTCGGTTTTCCATGATTTGATTCATTTGTGTCGTCCACTTCTCAGCCCGACGAATCCGACTACGTAACTTAGATCCGACAGACTTGAAGAGAATTTCCTCGTAGAGTTCCCGGTCATCCTCGTTTAGAATCTGTTGCTGTCGTGCATATTCTTCTTCGACCGTCTGTTTGACGAGACGTGGATTGACCTGCTGTCCTCTCAAATCGAGCGTGATCATCCGTTGCGTCGTCTTTTGTTGGAACGTCTCCACTTCATGCCGGAAATGCTCTTCGTTTTCCTGCATCCATTCTGGTAGAGACCGCTCTTCCGTGTAGTCACGCATACGGTATTCCATCAAATCACTCTGTAACTCATAAAATGTCTTCGATAAGAGTTCATCTGCTTTTGATCGCGTCATGTTCAATCGATGCGCATAGTGTGTCGATTGATTTCTTACCCATTCCGCGAATGGCATCTCAGCTGGTTCACTTTCCGTCTCCGTTTGTTGAAAACGTTCACGCAATACGTCTTCCCATATTTGCTGCAACTGTTGATAAAAGGCTTGGATCGGTTCTTGGCGCAATCGTTCTTTTTGGTCGACCTCGAGTTGTGTCGCATGTGTCGTCGCTAGAATCGTGATCGTCTCCAACTCTTTTTCCACGACTCGTAACTGTTCTTGGATGTCTTGAATTTGCTGACGAATATCCTCTGCCTTTTCTTGTTGCAGTTGCTGTTCGATGTGTTGAATCAATTCCTCGATTTGTTCGCGCTCCGACTCGAGTTGATACAACTCCCCCGACTGTTCATCAAGATCGTGCTCGATCTCGCTGATATCGAGTTGAAGTTGTTGCGACGTGCGCTTTACCTGTAGCAGGTGTCGTTGAAGTTGTTCGATTTCACGCAGATCGTCTTTATACGTATACGCATGCTCGAGTGCGTATCGGAACGCTTGAGCGGTCGTATCGATTCCAAAGAATCGCGCTTCTTCTGAAACGGTATGTCGTAGCTGACTGAAACGTTCGTTCAATACTCTAAGGGTCGCGTTCATCCGTTCTGCTTGGCGTCTCAGTCCTTCCATCTCTTTTTTCTTCTCCCAGATGGATTCCTGGATCGTTCGCAACTCACGATCGAGCGGAAATGCGTTCCATGCTTCCTCTGCATCCTGAAGGCGTTGCAGTAAACGTTCAATCTCTTGTCCGGCGAAAGATCGCATAGTCGATAGTTCATCGATTTCGCCGCGTAATGCATCAATCAATTTCTCCCGATAGTTCTTTCGCGCCTCACGTCCGATATAACGAACATATTCTACTTCAACGGCATGACCTGCTAAGAGACCGATTCGGTATGTTCCGTCCTCCATGATTCTCGTCTCGCCAGCATCAATTTGAACACTTCGAAGGAGTTCGTCAATTCGTTCGACCGTGACATGCTCGTTTTCAGTCGGTTGCAGATAATCTGCTAACGTGTGCGTCATTTCATGCGGATCAGCTATCAAAGTACGGTCGTGTATGACCGGTAAATCCGTGATCAACGCGTTCAACATGCCGCTATCGCTTAGGGCGGCCTCGATCCGACACTTCACTTCTTCAGGTACTCCCGACTGGAAATCAATCACGGAATAAAACGGTACGACGGGAACTCCTTCTTCCTGCATCATCTCCCGCGCATGTCTTGTTTCGGGATGTAACGGTGGCTCCGGATCGATTTGTTGCTTCCAGCTTTGAAGCTCCTGTTCTTTTACGGTCAGTTGCTGAACCAGTGTTTCTTGTCTTGATTTATGAAGTGCAATATCCTCGCGAATATGATCTTGAAAACGCGAGATCGATGGTCGAATCTGACGACGGATGCTCTCCATCGTGTCGATGCCATATTCGTTTCGTAATATCCGTTCCGTAAACTGGACGCTTTTCTCATCAACGGAAAATTCCTGATGACGTTGTAACCACATATGAATATCTGCTATGTACGTCTCTAGTTCTTGATCAAATGTTTTTTGCCAATCATCATGCTCCCGCTTCGTTTGATCAAACAATTGTTCTTCATGCGCCAACTCTTTTTGTTGAAGTTGCAATCGTTCTTTCGTTTCTTCAAAATGACGGACCTGTTCTACATCATTGTTTAATCGCGTAAGATGCGCCGCCACTTCAGTGTGCCAAACGGTAAAATCGAACGTTTCTCTTTGACGCTCGAAATCCGCCACATTTATTGCATGTCGCTGAAATGAAGCCATTTCTGCCTCTTCTTCTAATTGAGACAAACCGTCCTCAATATCACTTGCCGTCTGACGAAGCATGATCTGTTGTTCATCGATTCGACTTTTGAACGTCCGCATCTTATCACGCGTACGGTCCTGTTTTTGCTCTTGAGACTCGATTTTCCGTTCGAGTTTCAGTTTCTTATCCTGTTCTCGTTTTTTCTCATCTTCGAGACTCCATACCTTGTGTGCTTGCAAGCGTTGTTGCTGACGCTCTAGCGTCTCTTTTTTAAGATGGAATCGATTTTTTTCAGCAGACGCTTGCGCGACCTGCTGTTCATGCTGTGCGATTCGTGCAAGAAGATGAGTCTGTTTTTCCATCTCTTCCTGTGCCTTCGTAGCCACCAATTCGTATTCTTGAGCCATATCTGCCAGCTGTCGTTCAGAATAAGCGTCATAGCCCTTACTTAATCGTGCGAGCGCCTCTTTTTCACGACTGAGCTGTTCGAGCTGCTGTTTCGTCTGGTCCATATGTTCGATCGTATCCGATAAATGACGTAAATCCTCATCCGATAACGCTGGTAAGGACGCCTCTAGAATCTCGTAGATGACCGTCGGACGAAAGTCCTTTGATAGCTTCGGACTTCTCAATTGAATCAATAGCTTGATCAATTCCTCATACGCTTCCATCGTCTCAAAACCAAATACGTGTTTGTTGACGAGTTGCATATATTCCCCTTGTGTCTGAACGACTCGACCGCCATCTCCGATCATCCGTTCGAGTTCGATTCTCGAATATGGAATTTTTTGTTCCGTCTCGCCTTGACGACTCTTCTTGTACAGTGTGATATCTTTGCCAATCCGGCGATGATCCGTGATGACGAAACCCCAGAATTTCATCGGTTTTCCCCGTTTTGCCTGTAAGCCGATTCCTGTCGTGACGTATTGTTCCGAATCCGTTCGCTTGTACTCAAGGAATAGATAACCGGTCCGTTCTTCTCGATTCGAGATTTCCTTTTCACCTAATAGGTAGTCTTCCATCTTCCGCGCACGTGACCCGAATGGATCGAGACGATCTGGTGATTTTTTTCCGTCTAGTAAGATTGGGAGGAAGCTTTGCATCGTGACCGACTTTCCTGATCCATTACTTCCGCGAAGTAGCATCTTTCCGTCCGACAAGTCAAAAATCTGTTCAGTGTAGTACCAAAAATTCAACAATCCAGCTCGGTTCATTTGCCAGCGGTTCGTCGCTCTCATCTCTGTTCTCTCCTTCATGTTCCGATCATCCGACCAAATCCCGAATGCAGAACAATCATTTCTGACTCTTCTTCGACTTCTATAAGCTCCCAGTTTCGCAGTAACGGAATTAACTCCTTCGCGATCACACGCGCTGTACTCTCCCGGTACTGTTTAGACCATTTCGCTTCATACGTCTGTTTTGTTTGTTCAATCAAAGCATGAAATTCGAATAACGTCATCCGGATCCCTCCCATCTCATCCGGCACAGGTGCTTCTTGCCGCAGCTTCGTCGCGACGTGCAGCGCGACCGTCGAAATTCCTTTCTTATCCGGGAACAAGGTAAAGCGTTGTTTCGCTTCAGGTAAAACGAGAAGTGCCGCATTCTTAAACACTTCTAATCGAAACGGTGTATACCGTTCGAACTCATCGACGAGACGATTACGGAAATTGCGGATATACGCGAAGTCCAAGTCGTCCTTCGATTCACGATAGACGATCGGTGATAACATCAACTTCCGGTATACACGTTTTCGCCGTTCATCGTCTTTTTGTCGTGACCATTCACTTGATAGAACCGATTCGATCGAATCATACTGAAACAAATCTTCTGGATACGAACGCATGAAGTAACGGGCGTGCACACTGACTTCATACAACACTTCCTCCGTATCGTTCATCGCAAATGCATCGATTTCGCCATCCACTGTTCGAATCAGCTTTAACGCATCCAGCTGCTTCAATGCTCGGACGAGCGATTTTCGATGCTGATAATTCGTCCAATCGATTGGAAGTTCACCAGGATACATTTCTTCGATCTCTTCTGTCAGATGTGTTAGTAGAAATTGTTCATCTGTTGATTTTCCTTCCGTGAAGGCTAACGCACAACAAAAGATCGCGTAATCCATTGGTTCAACGAATGATTGGATGCCCATCCAGGCTTTAGGATCGACAGGAATCTTCTCCAGTTTGATGAAGTGCTGATGCACGATCAAATCGAAGCCGAATTTTTCCGACACATATCGCTTCAGCTGGTGCTCTTGTTCGCGTAAACGGTGATAGACAAGTGGTTCATCGGCACGCAACACCCAAAACTGTTCAAATAAAATTCCGAGCGCTTCCTCCATCCGTTCATCTTGTTGCATCCGCTTCACCTCTTTTCTCTAAAAACTCATAATGCACATCCGGCATTTCCAAATCCCCATCAGTCGAACGCAGGATGACACGTTCTTGTTGAATCGTCACGCGAACCGTCGTTCCAAATTCCGTCTGTACTAATTGATCTTCATGTAACATCGCTTTTCCGACCCAGTTCAACAATAACTTTCGAACGAAAGGCTCAATGACCGGTAACTGCTTGATACGCAACCAGCGCTCATCCATGTACTGTTCGATGATCTGTCGTTGCTGATTAAGTCGTGACAGATACTCGCGTTGAACGGCTTCAATTTCTGCTTTTCGATCGATGATGGCTATTGTCTTATTCGCATTCCGTGTCGGTTCCGCTCGCTCATTCACGACGTGTTCAATCGGTTGCTCTTCCCAAATATCCGTATAGAGATCATCGGTTGGCCTCGCGTCACCAACGAAGTGTTTCGTATGAAAAATCCCGAATACGACGGACGATAATTCATGCGCTTCTTCGATCGAGTCCAATCGTTCGAACCATTTCGCTAAATGTTCGTAATCGCGCCGCCGACTTCTGAATTGTTGATGACGCTCACTCATTCGTTGCACGACACGCGTAATGCGCCGGATTGCCTCGTTCGTCCGCTCCTGAAGGCGTTCGAATTCACTTTCGCCGTAAGCTGATCCTAAAAACCATTCTTTGAGACTTTTCCACTTTTCAAGCTGCTCTGTTAAGGTATCTCGCTGCTCTTCTTCAATTCGAAAAGTCTGTTGTTGATGCAAGACGACCTTTTCGAAAAACAATCGCAACGATTCGTCCGAAAACTCCGTCAGTAATTCCTGAATTTGATTGGATGTTCGTTGCAGACCAACGATGAAATCACGTAAATAGATCGTAAAACGATCCTTATAGACGAGAAAGGCTTCCGTCTTCATTTTTTCCGCGACTTTTTCACTATGAATATAGGCGATATAGTCTGATGTATTCCGCGTGATTTGCCGGAAGTACGTCATGGCATCAGCCCATAATTGAGCAGATTCCTCAGCTGATTGATGATTTGACTTCTCGATTTTCAAGAGAACCTGATACAGGCGCTCGAACTGTGTCTTCTCGAGTGAGCCCCCGAACGTATCACCCATCTGTTCTAGCTGAACCATCATCCGTTCGAATTCAACCGTATACGGTGTGCATTGATACCGTGCATTTTTCTTTTTATACTCATCAATCGTTTTCGCTTTCCTATGATCCTGACTCGCGATGAGGTTTCCCCACTTCGTAAGTGATTCTAAATCCTGTTGCACCATTTCAAGCGTATAATCTTCGAACTCCTCATACTGTTTCAAATAATCGAAGATTTCTTCCGGGAATAAGAACTCCCGCATCCGTTCATGCTGTATGTAGAAATAACGTAGGATTGGACGATAAATCCAAGCCTTCTCTGCTGTTAAGTATGTCGCTTCCTTGATTTTTCTTTTGATCACTGGATCCAACTATTCCGCCTCCCTTCTCTTTAATTGTAACTTTATCCCAATATAATTAATATATTTTCCATGAAAAAATAAATCAGATATCAATGATTTGCGTCTCTTCTAAAATTATTCGACAAAAAATAGCGGCTGCTCCTCATCGAGAACAACCGCTATCATTAGTTCGTATCGTTTTTCGTTTGAATTAAACAATCTTCCGCTCAGGTTCCGCACCTTTTAGTTGTGCTTGTACTTGATCGAATTCATCATAAATCGCTTGACTTGGTTCCTTCGTCACGAGACTACCGATGACGAGCGCGATCGTCGAAGCGATGAAAGCTGGAATCATCTCATACATTTCCGAAATGTAGGATGGTAATCCATCAACATTTTGGTTAATGAGAATCCAAGCGATGACGACGACGGATCCCGTAATCATTGAAGCAAGTGCTCCCGTCTTGTTCATCCGGCGCCAAAGCAGGCTGAACAGAACGACTGGTCCGAACGCTGAACCAAAGCCAGCCCATGCGTATCCGACGAGCGTCAGGATCGACTTCTGCGCGCCAAACGATAAGAGAATCGCAAGAACCGCTACGACTAGAACCATGACGCGACCCATGATCATCAGTTCACGGTCTGAAGCACTGCGTTTAAAGAAACGGTGATAGAAATCATTTGTTGCCGCACTCGAAGAGACGAGTAGCTGTGTCGAGATCGTCGACATGATCGCAGCAAGTAATGCTGCTAACAACAGTCCCGTAATGAACCCAGGGAAGAGATCTCGTGATAACTGAATGAAGACATTCTCTGGATTTTTTAGTCCAGCACTTTGTTGTGTGAAATAGGCATAACCGATTAAACCTGTCACCATCGCACCAACGATCGAGAACGTCATCCAGATCATTCCGACGCGACGTGCTGACTTCATCTCATGTAAGTTACGGATCGCCATGAAACGAACGATGATATGCGGTTGACCGAAATACCCGAGTCCCCACGCCAGGAGCGAGACGATACCGATCGTCGTCGTCCCTTTGAAGAGCTCCAGTTTCGAGCCGTCCGTCGACCGGATCGTCTCGAGCGTCTCATTGATCCCGCCACTTAAAGTCAGCGCGACAGCTGGTACGATCAGCAACGCGATGACCATGATCATCCCTTGCACGACGTCCGTCCAACTGACGGCAAGGAAACCACCGAGGAAGACATACGCAATGACGACACCTGCTAGAATCCAAAGACCTGTCGTGTACTCGAGACCAAAGACGGCTTCGAACAAACGACCACCTGCGACAAAACCACTTGATGCGTACATTATAAAGAATATTAAGATAACTCCAGCTGAAACCGTACGCAATACACCACTTTTATCGTGGAATCGTTTTTCAAAGTAATCGGGAATCGTGATCGCATCCCCTGCATGTGCCGTATACGCACGCAGACGCGGCGCGACGAGTAACCAGTTGGCATAAGCGCCAAGCAATAATCCGATGACGATCCATCCACTGGACAGACCAGTTGCATACATCGCACCCGGCAATCCCATCAACAGCCAGCCACTCATGTCACTTGCTCCTGCAGAGAGCGCCGTGACGACGGGACCGATCGTACGTCCCCCAAGCATGTAGTCATTCATGTTCTTTGTCCGATAATACGCAATGACGCCAAGTGCGACCATCAGTCCGAGATACAACAAAATCGCAAACCACATTCCGTTCATCCTTGCTCCCCCTTTTTCCGTGATATAAGAAAAACGGGCATGCAGGTCGCACACCCGTTTCATCTATTAAACACCATTTCAGAACATTTCTGAAGTTGTTTTTGCTTGAAGATGTAAAGTCAAGTAATCCGGTCCGCCTGCTTTTGAATCCGTACCTGACATGTTGAATCCACCGAATGGTTGGTAGCCAACGATTGCTCCTGTGCATCCACGGTTGAAGTAGAGGTTACCGACGTGGAAGTTCGCACGCGCGTACTCTTGGTTCGTCCGGTCTTGTGTGATGACAGCACCTGTCAAACCGTATTCCGTGTTGTTCGCGATGTCGATCGCTTCTTTGAAATCTTTCGCTTTCGTGAAGGCGACGACTGGTCCGAAGATCTCTTCTTGCATCAAACGATCCGTTGGTTGAACGTCCGCGACGACTGTCGGTGAGACGAAGAATCCTGTTGAATCATCTGCCGTACCACCTGCGACGATACGTCCTTCTTCTTTTGCGACGTCGAAGTATGACGTGATTTTCTTGAATGCTGCTGCGTCGATGACTGGTCCGACATTATTTGAGACATCCGTCGGGTTACCGATGCTAAGTTTGTTCGTGTTCGCGACGACTTTTTCGAGCAACTCGTCATAGACAGAGTCGAGTGCGACGACACGTGAACAAGCTGAACATTTTTGACCCGAGAATCCAAATGCTGCTTTCGTGATCATGTCCGCTGCGTAATCGAGGTCAGCCGACTCATCGATGACCATCGTATCTTTTCCGCCCATTTCCGCGATGACGCGTTTGAGCCAGATTTGACCTTCGTTTAGTTTCGATGCCCGCTCGTTGATGCGAAGACCGACATCGCGTGATCCCGTGAAGCTGATGAAACGTGTTTTCGGGTGATCGACGAGGTAGTCACCGACTTCTGCTCCTGAACCGGGTACGAAGTTCAAGACGCCAGCCGGAAGACCAGCCTGCTCCATCACTTCGACGAATTTCGCTGCGACGACCGGTGTCGTCGATGCGGGTTTCAAGAGGATCGGGTTCCCTGCCACGATTGCTGCGACAGCTGTTCCAGCCATGATCGCGAGTGGGAAGTTCCATGGTGAGATGATGACACCAACACCGAGTGGGATGTAATCGTAACGGTTGTATTCACCTGGACGACTCTCGACTTTTTTACCGTCTTTTAAGACGAGCATCTGACGTGCATAGTACTCGAGGAAGTCGATCGCTTCTGCTGTATCGGCATCCGCTTCGTTCCAAGGCTTCCCTGCTTCTTTGACGAGGTAGGCAGAGAACTCATGCTTCCGCTTACGGATGATGTTCGCTGCTTTGAATAGGACGTCCGCACGTACAGACGGATTGACGAATTTCCATGTTTCGAAGGCTGTGACTGCTGCTTGCATCGCTTCTTCTGCATGTTCCTGTGTCGCTTTTGAGACACGTCCGACGATCTCTTCTTTGTTGGCCGGATTGACGGAGACGATTTTATCTTCCGTCGTCACATGTTTTCCACCGATGACGAGCGGATAATCTTTGCCGAGTTCTTGCGTGACGAGTGCAAGTGCCTCTTCGAACGCTTTCTTGTTTGCTTCTTGTGAGAAGTCCGTGAATGGTTCGTGTTTGTACGGAATCATCTCTATTCCCCCTTTAATCTCTACTTTAAATCGCTTACATTCTCCATTGTACAGAAGCATGAGTCCGCTTACAATTATTCTAGTCAAAAAAATAGAGGAGAGACCGATTTGGTCTCTCCTCAGTTCTCGATTATTCCTTTGCTTGTGAGAAGACGATCTCTTCATGTTCAATTGAAACTTTGACGTCTTGTCCTTGGAATAACCAGTCATCTTGATCCGAGACGACGAAGTGGATGCCGTCGACAACTTCTTCGACCGCTGCCCGTTCGACTTCTTCCATATGAACACCAACCGAGAAACCTTGTGTTAAATCCGTTGAGCCACCATATTTTGCAAAGAAGCGAATCGTATCTCCTGATTTTGCTTCCATCTCATCTTTAAAGTATTGTAATGCCTCATCTGTAATATGAATTTTCATATCTATCACTCCCCTTTCGTTTAGTGTACCGATATCCTACTCAAAAAAGCGAATTTCCTGTATGGTAGAGACAAGATTAGCTAAGGAATCACCATGAAACATTCATCTTAGGAGGAATTCGAATGAAACGATCGCTCGTAGTGCTGCTTGCGACCAGTCTCGTACTCGTCGGTTGCGGAAACGACTCCTCGTCTTCTACAGATACCAAATCCCCGAAGACGACGGAAACGAAACAACAGAAGGCTGAACAAGCCGTTATTGACGTCTATCAAACATACGAAAAAACGCTCGGTCAATCAGGACGAGCAGATGCAAAAGACCTTGCATCGATTGAATATACGGGTGACGAAAAACAACTTGAGCCGCTCGCCGTCGGTGCGAAGAACTTGAATGTCGTTCCCGGTAAGGTCGTCAAGTCGTTCCAAAAAGGCGATGTCGCCTACATCATCCACGAATTCAAGGATGCGAAAGGATCGATTCTCCCGAACCGAGGATCGAAGCTGTTATTGAAGAAAGACGATGAATGGAAGATCGTCCTGACACCGACGACATTCGATCCGTCCGTCTTCTCGACGCTTGGCGACATGTTCACTGGATTTAACGCTGACGAGTATGGTGTCAATGCGAAGGCGGCCGACGAGATCGGAAAAACGGATGAAAAAGAGCAGGATGCTGTCTTCTCTCGCGTCAATGCCCAAACGGATTATATGGCACTCGAGATGAACAGTAATATCCTGATGATTTACGGTGAGGCATTGAAGAACGAAGGAAATCCTGAGACGCTCGTTGATTACTATCAAGACTATGCAGACTGGTATGAAGAAGAACAACCACTCCTCATGAAGACGGCGAAAGCCGGAACGGATTATGAGAAGTACTTGATTGCCCTCGATCCTTTAAAAGAAAGTCTTCAAAAGAAGCTTGAGAAATATGCGGATCAATTAAACATGGAATTAGGATAAGGAGGAGTTTTTCATGCAAGCACCTACATTTACCCTTCCGAACGCACAAGGAGAACCGATTTCCCTCGAGGATTATCGTGGAAAAAAAGTCGTACTCTATTTCTATCCGAAGGATTCAACGCCTGGTTGTACGACCGAGGCGTGTGATTTCCGTGATGCGTCGCAAGCGTTCGAAGAAAATAACACCGTCATTCTCGGTGTTTCTGCTGATAGTCAGAAACGGCATCAAAACTTTATTGCAAAATACGAATTACCGTTCCAATTGTTATCAGATGTCGAGCACGAAGTGTGTGAGCAATATGGCGTCTGGCAACTGAAAAAGAATTACGGGAAGGAATATTTTGGAATTGTTCGTTCGACTTTCCTGATTGATGAGTCCGGTGAAATCGTCAAGGAATGGCGCAGCGTAAAAGTAAAGGATCACGTCGCAGAAGCACTCCAGTACGTCCAAGAGCAGAAATAAGCTCAAGAACCAGTTGTTTTATACAACTGGTTCTTTTTGTATTAAATCCTTTTAAATACTCCTAATTTTATCCTTACATAAAAATAATTTTTCGTGAAAAAACGTTGGTATCACACATAAATTTAATAATTTTGAAATAATCTGAAAATATTCTATTGATTTTTCTGAATATTGTATTTATTATTGATAACAAGTTGATCCGGTGCTTTCCACAGCTTAAGAATAAAAGGCGATGACCCCTCTTATTTTTAGTCGGACACCGGATCGCTATCCTATTCGGTTCTTATCGTTTCACCAGATATATCTATTTCTTTTGGGAGGGATTTACTTTATGGAAAAGAAAAAGGCACTTGCACTCGTCGGAGCACTGACAATCGCTGGATCAAGTCTTGCGGCATGTTCGACGACAGATGAAGGTAAAAAAGAAGGCGGTTCGACATCGGGAGAAAAATCTTCAGACAAACAAGTCTTGAATATCATCAGCGGTTCGGATATTCCAGCACTTAGCCCGACAGTCGCAACAGACTCTGTATCCTTCACAGTCTTGAACAACGTTCAAGAAGGTCTGTTCCGTC
>Ga0308160_10004325_pt1 | contig 15284 bp, 20 predicted proteins | sample PhyFR1_FD_201036 | JGI IMG/M metagenome (GOLD analysis project Ga0308160, IMG submission 201036) | Phyllosphere microbial communities from UC Gill Tract Community Farm, Albany, California, United States - DLSLF.R1 | ecosystem: Host-associated > Plants > Phyllosphere > Unclassified | place: USA...
GAAGCTCTAGCTGAGCATCAAGTATTTCACGGTTAGCAAACGGGATCAAGGGCGCTGGTCCAGCCTATGTCTCGTTCCCCGGGGGACACATGTGCTTGTCCAAAGACCGCAATTATCATCCGCAAGGCTTGAAAGTTGACTGCGGGCATGTTTCCACACCATTGTAATTGATGACACGATCTTGCTGCCGTCCAGGACCATCCAATATTGTCAGGCCCCGACGTCTTTGAGTGAACAGGAATTTTGGATTTCTGGGGTTGCAGGGGATTAGGGGTTTAGTGAGTGGATCTGTTGGAGGCAGGTGAGGATCCCAGTGCCACATTGGAATTGACGCGTTGTCGGTTTCACCAATCATCTCTGTAACCTGTTGTGTGTCGTTACTCTCGTTCCGTTACTAGTAGCCACTGCCATGCATGTATCATCTTTTTCCGCGCTAGCAAGACCGTCTTGTCCCGCAGTCCACTCCCGGGCCATGGTTTCAGATCGGTCTGGATGGTAGAGCGTGAATTCAAGCTGGTAGATAGGCTGACGGGATACTAAGGCCGTTATCAAACTACACTCTTATGATCAACAAGGCGGCGGAAAACGCTAGTGAGTTCTACCTCTCATGGCATAGGTACTAATTACGTAGTTGATTGACAACAAAAACTGCAAGCTCAATTTCGACCAGGCCCTGACTGGATCACAACCTATTGCTCGATTGTTGGTACCCGGCACAAACCTCTCAATGCTCAGTGATCTGGCCATCCAATGATCACCCCTACATGGTCTGGAGCTAGGTCGGAGTTGCGAGAAGAGATTTGGGGATTAGAAAGAGGGGACTTTGGATGGTGGGCTTGTTTGGTGAGTGATCTTAAAGTACGTCTTTGAACAACGCTGCTGACTACCAGTCACGACGGGACTCGACCAAGATACTGTAGACATTCAAATCGACTAGATCAAGATAACATACACATTTCTCATCTCGTCTCTCCCCTGTTCAGACCTCGCAACCACTACCCATTGAACACGGCTATTCCATTTGGAGGATAGGGGAATGAAGATTGGAACAAGGGACCGACTTAGTCCATGGAAGGTACAGTAAGCCGCATTGTTTCGTCTCTTGGCAATATACAGCCAACATCGGAGGCTTTATCGATGGATGCCGGCTCACCTCATCTAGACCGGTCCGGCCCACCACGCCTTGACCCGTTCCAAATTGTTGTAATAGATAGTTGCATAGAAAAAGAGAAGATCTAGGTAGATGAAAATTGATAGACGAGCGAGCAACCAACCTCCACTTCAACATTACCAAGGTCATCCATGGACCCTACTATCAACGCCCATCTGTCTTCATTGGCTACAACATCTCGCATAATGGTCGAAAAGCTCCTAAGACTGAAGTCAGGTTGCATGTGTCTACTGGCGGCCTAAACGATGTGGACTACGAAACGTACAAGGCCAAACCTTCCGACCATCGCCATATATCGTCGCGTTCGCGCCCGAGAAACATTACGGAAAAGCGAATCCTGTGGGCAAGGGTAGAGCATACGATCTTGCTGCAAACTTATGCTGTTTAACCAACGCGGGCCTTGATGGATGCGCCAAAATTTCCAAGAATTATACCCTTCACAAGAGACACACGATCGAGAGTCACACCTCTTCCACCGGTCCGAGAGAGAACTTGAAGACCGTCTTGAAGCTCACAGCGAGACAGAACTCAGTCGAGGAGCATGGGATACGCAAACACTTCGCAGTGGGAATGATCATTGACACCAGGGGGAAACCTGTGGTTGTCACACTCGACATATCTCCAACCCAGAACATGATGGATAAGGTGAAGCTCGGGAAAAAGAGCTTCTATGCTGTTCCAGTGTTGATAGGCGACCATGATTGGGGGCTCGATGGGATGCCACAGGCATGGACTAGAGAGATGTCAGGCTGGGATAACGACATGTGGAAGCACCTTGTTGAATACAATGTCGAGGGAGAGACTGTGAGTAGATTCTTATGTCACTTCAACGCTGTTCTTTGGCTGATCTAAAAGGTCTTGGTTGGAAAGTGATACTGCGCCATCAATACACTACGACCCTCGTCTCCGACCGCTACTATCCACTTCGCCTCCATCCTACCCACGCCCTAATCAACCCAACCACCTTCATCCTTCATTATTATCATCGGTATCACCCTGCTTTCATCGCCATCACCCTCACTTCCGACTCCATTGCACATAGTAGCGTCCAATCTTTCAACCGCACAATCACCATCATCAAGCTTCCAGTTCGCCCACAATCTTCATATTTCCAATACCGCCGTTCAACCGGCTCATCGTTCCATCCATTCAAAACACTACCAAGACAATTCATTCGATACCATATTCACACACTCATACACATACGTCTTTGGATATACTGCATGCTCGTCTCCTTCCACCAGGAAGTTGCTTGCCTCGACAACATCTCGCTGTGGATGCTGTCTATTTCTTCCCCTTTCCCGCTATGGTCCTCTTTACATTAGATTAGGTTATATTTTGTACTTCTCATTTCTCTTCTCTGGGACAATTCTAGGACATTGACGTAAATTGTATATGCATATATTATTAGTGTGCAAAGACCTTGGGCAGACTCGAGAGTGGCGGTTCCAAATTATCCAAAATCGCCGCCGAGCGGAAGCAACGATGGTTTTGTAACCCTCAAGATCCCTGCTGCCCCCAAATACAGTATCCGGCCTCGATTGAACAAGGGATCCAAGACCCAAGGTCTATGACCACAAATGTTACCGCTACGTACCCCAATCTCACATCAGGTATAAGCTGTGGTGATACCACAAGTCACCCAGGAGGAACAAATTAGATGCACTGACACTGCCAGAATCTCATCCCTTTCCTGGAATCACAATCAAACGACGGATTGAGGCAAGATATGCATGAACACGCAATGTAACAGCGACAAGCCACCCAGAAGGGCTGTAGAGTTTATATACCGCAAAACTTGGCCGCCGATCACGCTCTTTTAACCAGGAAATAGCGACGCCCGTGTGGCGCAGTGGTAGCGCGTTCCTTTCGTATTACGTAATCACAAAGGGAAAGGTCCGGTGTTCAACCCACCGCGGGGGCATCCTTTTTGACCATGTCCCGGCGTTTTTCTCGGGTTTTCTCGGTTTTCAGCGTTTTTCAGCTGTTTTAGGCGTTTTCTTGGTGTTTTCTTAGCGTTTTGCTTAGCGTTTTCGTCTTTTGGGTTCGATCGTTCGGTATCTTTTGATCTCTCCGGCTGGTGGTCAGCTGGACTACCCAGAGCAGTCGAGGAGAAGCGCGTGACCCCTCTAGGCGGCCTGTGGCGGGTCCTAATTATTCCTATGTCGCTGTAATCCTCTCAGACTAGCGATCCACTTGCAGCCACAGATCCATTCCGTCTTGTATTCTCCAGATCCACCAGCGCTCCTTGACCTGAGATGTTGGCTATTCACGAGCCACCGCTATGGTGTATTGGCTATATGATGGAGTTGTTGGCTAGATTTGGTGTCGTATTGGCTATATCTATCCGACGGCCCGGTTTACCGGTCGGTAATTCCCGGTCAGGAGATTAGCTATTCAGTGGTACTTCTAATCGCATTCATATACATTTACCAGGTCTCACCCTCATCGACCCACAGTATACCCAATCCAAGATGTCAGTGCCAACATACGAAGCAGTTAAACTACCTCCACACGTCGAGACGGTCTTGATCACTGGTGCTGGAGGTATGTCCACATTCAAGTGGAGTACTAATGATAGGTTTTGTCGGTGCTCAACTTACTCAACTCCTCCTTGATCTCTTCCCAAAATTAAGGATTATCACGACCGATATTATCGAGCCACCTAAATTGACGAGTGATGAAAGGTTGAAAGTCGTTAAATGTGATTTGGGGGATATCAAGCAGGTGGAGGGATTGTTTGAGGGTGAAAAGATCGGTGGAGTTTTTGCTCTCCAGTACGTCCATCCCAGCTTTGATCCCCGGAATGCTGAGAATATAGTGGAATCATGTCTGGAGGAGCCGAAGCAAATTTCCCCCTTGGCTACGCTGTTAATGTAGATTCCCACATCAATCTCCTTAAAGTATCTCACGCCCATGCGGAACAACACTTTAAATCAGGTCCTAAACCGCGATACGTCTTCGTTTCCTCCTTAGCAGTTTATGGTGGACCTAAAGCAAGGCCTGAATCCCTTGTCAAGCCAGAGTACGTCCCCTCCTCTCATACACAGAAGTGAAGGAGAGCTGATGAGTAGTGAGACGCCTGTACTTGCTGAAACGAGTTATGGATGTCAGAAACAGATTATTGAGCTTTATGTCTATGATTATGGCCGTAAAGGGTTCCTGGAGACTCGTTCAGTCAGGCTACCAACCGTAGCCATAAGATCTGGAGCTGTACGTCCCCTCCCTCATACTGTGCTAATGATAGCCATCATCCGCGGCATCATCGTTCATCTCTGGTTTAATCAGAGAACCGCTTCAAGGCCAGGAATCGGTTCTTCCTATCGCAGACGATCCCTCGGACTCTATCATCGATACCCTCGCATTCTACGTTTGTAGGACGAAAACTGTAGTAAGGAATATCGCTTATGCGCTCTGTATGGATGATGAGAAGTTGGTAAAGAGGGGGAGCCGATCGATAAATTTACCTGGAATTAGGATTACCCCAAGGCAGATTCTCAAAGCTTTGTAAGTCTCTTCCTGAAGTCGGTGCTGATAAGCAGGGAACAGCATGGTGGAGCAGAGGCAATGAAATTGGTCTCGTATAAGAAGGATGAGGCTGTCATCAAGATCTGTAAATCCTGGGCCGGGGATTACGATTCAACAGAAGTCCAGAGTCTTGGGTTCGAGGTGGATGATAAGGAAACTGGATACTCTGGGGCTGTACAGGATTTCAAAGAGTTCTTGGTTTCTCAGAAGTAGGAAAAGGAAGAGGATTAGACAAGAACTAAATGCATGATGGTAGAAGTACAAGTAATGGGTTTATTGCTGTTCATGGTGTTGTCAAGACCTTGTCATCGTGATCATATATGTCCGGGTCGTCGCTTAATTGATAACCTGGACATCAGTAAATCGTCTTACTTGGAATATAAGTCTACTCACGCCGTAATAGATCTGACAACCGTGCATCGTGCCCCTCGTCGTTCTCATCCATATCATCTTCCTCGGCTTCTTCATCTGCCAACTTCTGCGCGAGGGCAATGGCTATATCAGACCGCTCGGCCTCGGCAATGATCAGGTCGAGCTCATACTCATCCCCATCGTTCTCATCTCCGGCATCGGCAATTCTCCGCACTCCATCTTCTAGTCCCACGTCCATAACCCAGTTGAGTAGTATCTGGTGGATTCTCTCTGAGAGAGCTACCCCGGCATCATTCCCAGGTGATCCCTTGTTCGCCGGAGATATCTCGGTACAGGCGTCGGGATCAAAGAGGTATTGACGAAGCCAAATTAGAATAGAGAGGTTTTGGCCGATGAGATAATCGAGGAATTCGGGCGAAAAGGGGGTGTGAATTGCAAGAGCAGAGATACAGTTGATAGCCCTCTGCATCTCCGATGGCGGGTCGGATGTTGTCCATTCCTCTTTGAGATATGCTCTATAGCCTGGTAGAGGTTGCTGGAGCCTTTTGTCGAGATGATCCGTTGCGTCCATCGTGTGAAGGGACCATATTCGAAAGATAGTGTAGCATGCTGCATTGACGTACAGCAGTGGTGATGTTCTACCGGGCTCGGGGGCGATGATGCGAAGTAGATTGTCGAGGGTTTCTGGGACCCATGTACTTGTCGGCGAACTACCTGCGGCAGTGATGATGGACCTGGCAACCGCATCCAGCTTTTCCGTATCGACACCTGTTGATCAGCGTTGCTCAAGTTTATCGCTTGATGGACGTACCTCGTCCATCTTCTAGTGCTGCATTCTCCCCAAGAATATTCTCCATGATCGCTATAGTTCCTCCTGGTCTCCTGACTTCCGCTGCCAACAGGAATCCAAGTCGGCTAGGGACATGAGCCGGCCAATCCATTCTCCATCCGTTATCTGACTCATCTCCTCCACCTTTCGAGATTTGTATAGCGGCTCCTATTGCCGAAATCAAGAAACTCGAATTGAGATATTGTGTCATTAATTGTCCACGGAGATCTTCATGTTCTTCCCTCGAGATAGTAGGGTCGTATGCGAGTAAGGTAGCGGAAAGGTATAGATATGGTAGGTGCTTGAGGATGATGACTTGACCGACTGCGGTTGGTGGGATATTTGAGCGGGTACTGGGTCCAGCGGAGGATTCGGGTTCGGGGGATGGTGCGGGGTACATCAACCCAAACAACGTTCGGACAGTGTTCTTCAATTGGGTTTGTAGTTTTTTTGTATCTTTGGTATCTGCCTCTTTGAACTCGATAGTGAGTGGGAGAAGAAGCAAGTCAATGACATTCGAGCAGAGCGATCTGATCAACCGTAAGTCGGCGGTACCAAGTAGAACTACCCATTAGCTCTGACTCAGTGTTGAGTGGAAGTAGGTGTACTCACAGTCCGAAGGTCCAAGTCCATTAAGGTGCGCAGCAGGCCAGTACTCCTTCTCCAACCATGCATGTATATCTTCCAACAACTCCAAACATCTCTTGCCGACCAACAAGTGTAAATCCGCTATGCTGGCATTCGTTGATGAGTCGATACCGAGCCTTTTTGCCAGCTCCTCCGGTGACGTTGAAAGGGGATCTGGAGGCTGTAATAATGCGGTGCCTTCTTTCAAGCATTGCTTGAGTGTCTTTCGACGCATCAAATGAAGTGGTAGTCGTTGTGTAGATTGGTAAGATATAAGTACAGAATCAACTTGAAATAAGTGGAAAGTCGCGTTAAATCAACTTCTTCATCTTGCTCTTGTTCTTTATCTCCCATCACTTCCATCAACGTCTCGTCGTAGCAACTAAGCATGTCTAGATAAAAGGATACTGAGGATGGGTCTTCACGATCGATTCAATCGACTCCATCGATACAATCTGCAGAATGGATCTCGATACATGGGATAGGGTCGATGGTACTACCCATGAACCACAAAACATGTTTGTTCCACTCGACTCAAAACAACGTACTCTAAGCTATATAACATCTAACATCGCGTCTTTCTTCTCTATTCACCTATATCTTCTTCCTTCACCTATATCTTCCTTATTCACCTATATCTTCTTCATACATTTATACCGAAACAATGGCACACCTACTCAATGACCTAGAGCGAGCCAACTTAGAAAACATGCCCACGTTCGAATACTACGAGTACGAAGTTGATTGTACTGGGTATCCCTCATCCTCTTGTCCTCGACGATACGAAACTTCTCGTTCCACTCTGCCCACCACCCCTGCTGTTGAGGAATACGATCACGTCGCTCAGAGCTGGTACAACCCGGAAGTCTACAAGTGTGTTTGTTATGACGATGGGCCAGGACAATTCTTTGATGGTCAACCGGGACTGGGGCTGGACTCGCGATTCACGATTGATCTAGAGGGGGGCACAATGGATCGGTACGTCCTCAACTAAGTCTAAGACTGTTTTCAATTACTGATTGTCAGATTGAGAGATGTCCGACCGTATCTATACTATGTCGGATGGTGGACTGCTGAAGAGACTTGGGCCCTTATTGGTGAGGGTTGGGATCAGTCCGAGTTTGAAGAGTGCGAACCTCACTTGGTTGAGGATGGCTACGTTCGACTAGGTCGGGAGTATTTGCTTCGTCAGCAGAAGGAGAAAGTGGGGTGAGTAGAGACTCAGACGCGTCGACGTATGGCTGATGGACAGGTACTTTCTAGCGAAACGGTATTGGACAAAGTACAACGAGGAAGATAATAGCGGATGGCCATGCCAGGCTCTCGTCAACTCTACTTCCACCATGAAGGGAGACGTGGGCTTTACAGCTAAACACGACTCCAAGGACGAGGAGAAAGACACTATTCGTGGTGTTATCAAAGTAAGTCACTCACACCCAGGAGACATCACCTGACGATAGACAAACATCCGGACTCCATTGCCCATAGCGAGGCGCTTGGTTACCGGACCACATGATGAAAAATGGGATTTATTTATTCAATGGATGTACCAACCAAATATTCATGGGGCCAAGATGTTAATGGATGGATCGAGTGTCTACGAGATCCACGAGAAAAGAATGGAGGAAGGGGCAGGATGCTTTAATTGGGAAGAGGATTACTTTGATGAGAAGTGGTTGCTCCCGGCGTACTCGTGTCTAGACCGTTACCCAACTGAAGAAGATGCTTGGTGGTTTTCACATATTACGATTCCTGATGCATAGAACTGTCCTGATTGGTGTGACGAGGAGGAAGGTATCGGCCTTTTCGGAGTCGGGATCGACTCACACTGGAGTTCGAAGGCACCCATGGGAAGGATCTGTCTCAAAGATCCTAGGAATCTCACTTTCGACTCGGATAGAGTAAACAACCCGGAACCCAGTCTTGCTGTCACTCAAATCTCTTTTACTTGGGTGTAGGCCAGGTGGATGGATGAAGGGGCCCTTTCTAGAAGGATTGTTAGTATACGACTCGAATCATGGTGACGATGAGAGATGATGGTCGAGATCGATGCATTATACGTGTGTCTAGAAATAAGTAATTATCGTCCTCATCTCGCACTCCTCCCCCAGCTTCTACTCCTATAATCTGATTTAGACATCCAAACGCGCTCCCGTCCACAGTGCCTTGTCCAGAATCATCCATCTTGATTACTCTGGGTAGCCTGTTACATTAGACATAGGTGATGGTAGTTCCCATTTCCCACACCCCCAGAATCTTCTTCCACCACCAGTACAGCCAATGCCTGGTCCACGCCCTCATTCCGAGCACTCTCGCCCTTTGCAATCTCTCCTGTACACTCCCCGCCGTGGAGACAGCAACCGCAACCTGTGATGCCGTTCCAACGACGGATCGAAGCTGTCGAGTCCGTCTTCTTATAAACCAGACCAACAGGAAGATGGTAATAATTGGGACTGGCAGTATTATACTCAATATCGGGTAAGATAGTCGCGTTCGTAAAGAGCTCGGTATCAACGCGAGTAACCCGGCGAGGTTTCGTTGGACTTGCGCGAGGGGACGGCGGGATGGGGGAGTGGACGATTTGGAGTTGGAGTTCGAGGGGTTGATGTAGATTTTGTCTGGGAAGTGGAATGTCGAGTTCGAGTCTACGCTCACTGTTTCCGACTCTTTCTCTTTTCCTTTATTCTTGGGTATATCGAGATGTGTATTCTTACCGACTGGTTTATTGATGCCATTGGCATTTGGTCTCGCTGTGCGTTCGCTCGAGCTTGAACTGGTTGTCGATGACCTTGACCTCGATGACCGGCTTGAACCATTTGGAGTAGCTGATGGAAGTAGGAGGGAGGATGAAGGTGATTGAGGAGGTAGTATACCTGAATTAGAGGGCGATGAGGAATTGGCTAATCTCGTTTCGGTTGATCTTAAATGTCGATACAAGTCTTCTTTGCGCTTTGAAGACATGACTACTTCTCCATCTAATAATGCTCGTGCCATTTCGAAATCCCCTTCCCTCGCTAGTACTTCCCCAACAAACAATTCTATCACTTTCAAATATCCTTCTCTACATCCCTCTACTCTCTTCTTGGCCTGCGGTGATTGAGCCGAGACCTTGTTTGTCGATATTGAACGAATCAGCGCGTCAGGCAAGCCTGCTATCCAGCTTTCAGCCAGATTATGAGCGAAATCTAATGCTCGAGGTGATGGTTTTAGCTTGAGCGAGGCTAGAAGTAATGTTGATATAATTGCCGGAGGAAGAAGGTCGGTATCGGAGAGTGTATCGGTACATATTGATTGTATGTGTCCAAGCATCAGATCAGGTGAGCTTGGCGGTAGCAAGGCCGCAAGATCCGATGGTATCGTTCCGATATTTGATGGTGGATCCGAGTATAGCGAAGCATTTGCCGAAATGACCAATTTCAAAATCTTGATTCTCCATTCATTTCCCTCTTCCTCCTCCTTACTACACTCCCCTTCAAGGTCATACCACGTCCGTGTGCTTGACTCTAAGCCATCGACATGTTTCAGTAATCTAGCAAGAGCCGCCTGTGTCTTGCCATGATCCCTTCTAACAAAAGATTGGACGGCGGTGTTGTATAGTATTTCTATATCGGATTCGGGTGGGCGAGTGGGAGGTGTAGTAGAAGATGAGGAAGATACTACTCGTGATTTAGGGGCCATGTCCGAGTAATGAGACAGGGGTCTTCGAGCGCGAATGGCGACAAGGGTGGGGTTGTTTACTATATATATATATCCCACCAAAGAGAGGTACAGAGCGGTAATTCACTCAACCGAATGGCCGGTACAGTAGGCGTGCGTATTGGGGGTGCTTGGCAATATAGGCAAGCTGCACCTTAACCTCCACTTTACTGCTTCGCAGAGTTAACCGTCATGCGTCATGCGTAGAAAATGGTTCAACTACTCACCATCCTTTCAACGCTATGCCTTGATACATATAACCCAGATGCACACCCGTGATCCTTTCTTCTTCACTGAATTTCTAAACCCTCTTAGCGAATTCTTTTAATACCTAATTTCAAAACCTCAAACACAAATCTCAAACTCCTTAACAAAAACAACTTCCAAATCTTCATCTCAAAATGGCTTCATCTACTTCCTCAACCTTCTCATCCAACTCCGTCCCCCAGATTCGATACACTTCCTGCGAAAGTGAAGAATCGATGACAAACCCACCTTGTGCTGTGCTCGTGGGCGATTGGCTGATGATCCAGATTGCTCTTCCCAGTCTCATGGCGGATTTCGACACCGCAGAACAGAAAGCGGCCAGGAAGGACAAGAAGGACAAGAAGACCAAAGGGGACAAGACGGCTGAAGGGGACAGAGAAACCGGAGAGAAGAAAGCGGAACCGAAGATCGGAAAGGTGGAGGAGACTCTGATGTTGATTCTCCCTGAACTTGGAAAGACCGGGGGCTTGTCAATTGAGACTAGTGCGCTCGAGCGGAAGATTGGGGACAACGTGAAGGATGAGGTTAAGCTCCTGCACCCTAAATATCCACTTGATAAACAGCTGTTCACCGCTGACGCCAACAGGTACCTCAAGGAAAAGGCCGTGTACGCCAAAGCTAACAAACTAGCCGGTAAAGCTAAAGCGAAACTGCAAGGAGGACAGGGTGGGCAACATGCCCAATTCAACACCTACACCGGCCTACGAGGAGTAGGAAGTTGGAGCGGACTAGGGAGGAGATCGTGGCATAGCCGGTTAGCGACCATCGACATCGTATGTATAGGTCTTTCAAGCATGTCTCAATCTTACCAAACAGGAACACCCGACTCCCGATTTCGCCCTCGAATACCCTGATGTCCTCGAGACCTCAGGCGAACACCCCGACCTAGAAGACCATACTGCCGAAGGAGTCCACGACCGATACGCCATTCGTTTCGATTACCTGTTCGCGCAGGCGAAGGCCAACTGCCGTCCGGATGTCGCTGTCCAGCTCTCCATTGCCGAACGACGCTTCGCCCAATGGGCGAGTTCCAAGCGAGCTATGGTAGAGGCTGAGGGGATCACCTTCAAGCTTGGAGACGCCGCTCGATTGAAGGTACCCCAACAACTCGCAACCCTCGCCACGAAGCATGCTAAGTCGGCCTCGAACGTCAAGGGACCTGCGCGTCAGAAATCCCGAGGACCGCTCGAGAAACCCGAGCCGGCAACAGCGACCCAAGCTGGCTGGCGAGTCGTGTTTCCCGACAACGAAGATGCTCCTGTTGGTTTCCAACTGGTGTATCCAACGGCCCCCGAGGAGGATGTCACTCTGAAAGCTGACGTACAGTATACGATCTATCCAGATACGTGCTGCGCCTTCTGGTTGGATAAGCTGGTTCCGCTCATCAATCGCATCAGGGGTGATGTGCAAGTGGTGATGGTTCCAGGGGTGATGGAGGAGGTGGCCAATCAGGCACGTTGGGTCAAGGAGGTAGTGGAGGAGGCTAAGGAGGAGCTGGGATTGCTGGGACGATGGACAGAACCGAGCTCTCTTTTGGAGAATCGGATGATATGGAGGTACAGCAACGTGGGTAAGGTGTTGGTCCCTGTCATCAAGGATCAACTAATTACCCACGAGATGGCTTTGGACATGAGGTCAAGAGTAGCTGCTGGCGCTTCAGGCGGTATCACTGTGATTCCAGTCGTGCTGACGGTAGATGCTGGTTTCAATCTTCTAATGCAGTCGATGGATCCCCTGCCTGCTAACCTCAGGCTACCAGTTCTCACCCAATTCCCGACTCGACCCATGGCACATGTCTCCGAAGATACCGAGGGAGAAGGGAGGGAGCAGATCATCTTGGAGAAGGTGTTCTGGGATGTCCTGTATGACGGACTCTTGGGTTTTACTAAGTAATCGGTCTAGTTGTGACGACCGATGATTTCACGGGACTAAGTTTGACCGAGCTGACATCAGTCCCGTCTCGCAAAAATAGGCGTGCGTAGGATCCGTCCTCATGAACCGCGATCGTCTACTACCTAATTTGACTCGTCGCTACCTTCCTCTCGAACAATCGGGCTTGAGGCAGATGAAGGACTCTATAGGTGAGCCCAATTCCTGGGGATGTGACGTGATAGCTGATCTCCAGTTTTCGTAACCGGCAACGAGAACAAGCTGAAGGAGGTGAAAGCTATCTTGTTGGCCAACGGCAGTGGGCTCGACATCAAATCTCAAGCGCTCGATGGTAAGTGACCAAAGACGAATTGTATGCTCATTTCCAGTACCAGAGCTTCAGGGAACAACTCAGGAGGTGGCTAGCGCGAAATGCAGATCCGCGGTGGAACAATTAGGGACATCATGTGTCACTGAAGATACCGCACTCTGCTTCGAAGCATTAAAAGGTCTACCTGGGCCATATATCAAGCAATTCATGGAGAGCCTCGGTCATGATGGTGGGTCCGTGGAGACTTTACAAAGTTACAAACTGATTTACAGGCTTGAACACTTTACTACAAGGCTTCCCCACCACTTCCGCTACCGCGTTATGTACTTTCGCCTATTCACCCGGTCCAGGACAAGAACCAATTCTATTCGAGGGACGTACAGAAGGAAATATCGTACCGGCAAGAGGACCTGGTCATTTCGGTTGGGATCCAATCTTTGCGCCGGTCGAGGGCGAGGGAAAGACGTATGCGGAGATGGACGGTGCGGCAAAGAACAAGATAAGCCATCGATATAGGGCGTTGGAAAAGTTGAGGGTGTATCTGAGTGAGAATGGAAATTAGGGATCGGAAGTCATTATCGGGTCGTGCATGAAGTAGGGAAATTTACGAGGATGAAGTTGAAGCCGATGCTGTATGTCGAGATACGCATAGTAATGCATAGAGATTATACGTCGTAGCCGGATTGCGAGGGTGCTTTCGAAGATGCGATGGATCCTCTCGAAGAAGACCTCGACAAAGGTCTCGAGATTGTGGATGGTGTTCGAGGTAAGGAAAAGTCGTGCTCAGCTAAGATAGCTGCTAGATTCTTGGCCGAAGATCGATACATGAATTGCCGATACAGCGTCTGGCACTGCTCGTCAGTCAAGTTCCACGGGCCGGTTGGAGACTTACCGAGGAGGGGTCATCGATCAAAGCTTGTAGACGCCTTTTTGTATCTCCATCGATCCCCGCTAGCCATGTCTCCCATATTTCCAGCTTCTCACGATCAAGCGAAACAGTCTCGATCTCCTTGACCATTGCCCATAGATCCGCCTTCTCCCCATTCCCCATCACTTCCTCAAGACTCCTCGGTTTCTTTCGATGAACATGATGTTCCTCCAATAACCCCCTTGGCCGCGTATCCTCTTCATCCCCTTCATCCGCAACTGCCCTCCTCAACCTGATCCATTCTCTCCTCCTTACCCATCCTCCCCATCCCGCCGTCCCCGCTTTAGACCTCCAACCTTTATTCTTGAACCACGCATTATACCTCCACCCCATCTCGTCGGTACCTGTACGCATGTTGATCATCCATGATCCCATCCAAACCCAATTGGGGGATGGGAGTGGGTATGTTTCAAGTGTATAGGCTGTATTGATCTTCCGACGGGGTTGAGATGATTTGTCTTTTGACGAGTGGACTACTTTTGGGTCTCCGTCGCGATTGGAGAGTATGAATTTGGAGGATGCTTCTGGTATCGGTCTGTTGGTTAATGTATAGGGTGTAGGGTCCGCTGGGAATAGTGCTGAAGCGGAGAAGTAGGCTTTCCCGAATGCGTACAGCCTGACAATAAGCTAATCATCTTGTCAAATAATGTGACATACCCTCTTTGATTCTCGTACAAGACTTGTTGATCAGCTAATATCCAGGCGAAAGGATAAAACACGTACATTCCCAGACGTATTCTCCAGTCGGATCTTCCATATCTGGAAACCCTTTCCAGATCTCAGGATCCTTCCCCTTCCCTTTCCCACCATACAGCAGCGTAATCTCCTTCTTGCCCAATTCCCTAGCCTCCTCAGCCTCCTTCAATAAAACAGCCAATTCTTCCTCCAATGCCCGTCCCTCATCTGTCTCCGAATGATCCTCAATATCAGGTACTGTTGGCCCAACCTTCCCTCCTCCTGGTACAGATAACGCTTCAGGAGATCCATGGATCCCATCATGCGACTCGCTCCCTGCACTATCTTTCCGCTTTCTATGTGGGTAATGTAGCTGCATTCCAGGTAATAATGATGATTTCCGGCGTTTTGCATTTATAGCTTGTTCGAGTAACGTATTATCCGCATCAGAGTCCCGTGAGGTGGTAAGATGGAGAGGTCGGTGGGAGCGTGGTGAAGATGGTCCAGCTTCAGGTTCGGTGGTTTGGGGAAGTCCGAAATGGACATGATCAGAGGTGTATTGTTCTGGTGTTGGTTCGGGCGATTTTGACCGGACAGCTGATGGAGAGCTTTCGGTAGGCATGATCTACCTTGATTTTATGGGTCGTGAAGGTGTGGACTAGGGTACAAAGCAAGAGAAGAAATAGATCAACAGATGTTTCGGGTTAGAGTTGATTTGCTTGGCTTTAATCATGACGCGTTCTCAATCATCCTTCATACGTTGTGGTCTCGGATTCTCAAATCATTACACGATGCGAGGCCAATGGGGCAGCTACATTCAAAACGAGAAGCAAGATGAGCAATATACGCTGAATGATAGAGAGTGGGCGTTGACCCGTCTTCCCATGCTATGACATGAAGCGATGGTTTTGCTCCGTGATCAGGAATCTTATGCATCTTCTTCCGTCACGACATCCCTCATCCAGCCATCGCCGAAACCTTGGGCTCTTCT
>Ga0308160_10004326_pt1 | contig 15282 bp, 22 predicted proteins | sample PhyFR1_FD_201036 | JGI IMG/M metagenome (GOLD analysis project Ga0308160, IMG submission 201036) | Phyllosphere microbial communities from UC Gill Tract Community Farm, Albany, California, United States - DLSLF.R1 | ecosystem: Host-associated > Plants > Phyllosphere > Unclassified | place: USA...
TAAGGAGAATAGAAGTGGCACTTCTTCCACAAACGACTGCATACGAGCCGGTCACTATGCTATACCGTCTAACCCATACAACCCACTACATATACGTACACTGTCCAGTGTCCAAGCAGTCTATGCACATGACGCAAGCGATTGTCCTTAATCCACACCACTCGTTCACATATCCGCCTTTCTCGATAGCTTCTTGCTCGCCTTGAACAAACCAAACCTGGCATGTGTCGAGAAATCCTTCCATTCCTTCTTGAGCACCTCTTTCGCAGTGGGTCTATAGCGTCAGCAAAAGAATCAGATGCCCAAAAAGGAAGACTGACCTCCACTCTTCTGGTTTACCGGCCAAATCACCCGTTTTGCCACCCCACTCTTTCGGTCTATACCGCTCCTTGTCATCTTCCGTGACTCGCAACATCTTGTCTCCCTTGGCCCATCGAGTGGGTACATATCCTCCATGACCCTCGTCCAAGATCTCGGACGGTGCTTTGGTCCCACTCCCGGCTAAGCCGACTGAACGTAGGGAGCTGGGTCGATCGAGGAGGGAAGCAGAAGCGAATGGACGTATAACATGGTCTGCCTGGGTGTACTTTGTTTGTAATCTTGTTGAGCGACCGTCGGTGGGGATGACGACCCGTGGATCATCGTCGGCGAGTATCTCGATTTCAGGTAGGACCCTAGCACCAGTCGAGGCGGCGCGGTTATCCATGAGCCGGGTGGATGAGGAACTCGCACCATACCCAAGACGTGCTTGACGGCGCTGACGTTCTTCACGTTTCTTGGTTTGTGCTGGTGTCTCGGGGAAAATCTCTTCACGAGGTCGTTCAGGTGGTTTCGTCCTTTCTCCTGCTGTTTCCGTCGAAGCGCGTGATGCTCGAGAACTAGTGCTCATTCGTGCTGGCGATAGAGCAAGGTGACTGGCAGACCGAGGTGTTTGTATCGTAGGATGGGGAGATTCAGGGGCATCGAATCCAGTGACTTTTTTCGTTCCTCCAGGTTTGATCTCGACCTTGGATTTCGGAACAGCAGGTGGGGGCATGGATGTGGTTTCGGTCGACTTTTCCGGTCTCTCGTCGGTATCGGCTACTGTCGGTAACGGGCTTGATGGGCTGTGGCCGAATGTGGGCGAGAGCGGTGAACGATGTATAGAGCCTTGGTGAAGGGAGCCTTGACTTGACCGTGTACGGTTATTCAGCCTGTCGAGATGATAATGCTGCAACACCGACATGGGCCCTTCTTCAGTCGATTTCAGACTTGGCGTCGCCCTTCCTCCTTCCACACTCCGTTGACTGAGTATACTCTGACGACGCTTCATAGCTTGACCCGATATATCTTCGAATCGTTTACGTTCCGAATCGCGTCGTTGCCTCAAAGCCTCTTCATTCCGTTTGGCATCTGCCACCGGCCGAGCGCCGGACTTGTCGACACTCTCTTCTGAAGATGTCGAGTCGGAATCACTACCCCTTTTCCGTTCTGATCCGAATGCACTCCGCCGCCGTGACTTGTTTCGCGTCATTTCCGCTACAGCCGCAAATGGGTCGAATTCGGTATCGTGCATTTTCCCCTCTGCATCCACATAGACTCCTGCTGACAATTGGCTCTTCTTGCCAGGTCCCTTGAAATTGCTAAGACTTGATGTTCCCCGCATGACCGATCCTCCTAGCATTCCACCAGCAGTCCTGTTACCCTTTCGACTGGGTCCAGCATGATTATCGTCCAGCGAAAAATTGGATGTCGAGCGGAAATCCGGGTCGAGCATGTGTTCAGCTTCGGCGCGACGTCCCTCTTCCTGCTGCTGTTTCCGTTGTCTTGACGAGAGGAAAGCAGATGGGAGAGGTGAGAATGATGATCCATGATGACCTTCAAGGCCGCCAGGGCGTTTCAGGTGGGTTTCTGATAAAGCTACCGTGTCAGTAAATAGGCTCAGCGAGTCAAGAAGGTGCTTACGAGGACGAAAAGTCTTAAGTTCGTGTTTATACGAGTATGGCACCGAACCAGCTTCGGATAACCCATTAGGATCATGGTCGACCGACGCGTACGACCGCGACGGCTTGGAGAGGATTGCCATATCGGCTATGGTGATTGGTGTTGTTGAAAGAAGTAGTGGTCGGTCCCAGCGAGTCGATCAGTTGTTGATGGTGGATAAGGGGGCCAAAGGACGTTGAATGATAAATGACGCGGGGTCAGGGCAGGCAGTGTGGGTGGAATGACGATATCGATATGGTTATCCGGATTATCGTCTGTGTCGGACTTCTCTGAAGCTATTCTCTGTCGTCTACAACCGTATGTATTGCGATATGAAAGAGTGAGAGTGAAGAAAGGGGTCCGAACGACAGTTCGAGGGCGAGTATATCAATGACGGAGGCGGCGCGATGTGAAGTCGAGGTTGCGGTGTATGAAAGCGTGCGGGCAGTCGGCGCCGTTTACGCGCGTCGAGAACTCGAAAGTGGGGTGGGGAGGAGCAAAGTGTATTCTATACACGCCAGTCGATGGCCTTCGGTCACCAGTACTAATATGCTATGCTTGGGATATAGTCTACCGAATGACACTGTCTATAGTGACGTACAGTGAAGTGATGATCCCATTGAGTAATGGGATATCAGATGCAATTAGCAAAGACCGGGTAGTTACCAGATTAAGGGGTTCAGGGTAACCGAAGCTATTCGAACGGTTGTGGCAGTTTTCATAGAACGGGCGCCGCGAATACGACATCCGTGCAACCACGATACGCTATTAGATCGAGCTGCTGCTAGATGACATCCGCCTCCTGAGCTCAGGACCTTCGTCGTTGGCGAAGAAGATCCAAGCCGTCGAAAGCAAAGACCGACACTGTCAAGACTTGAAACTCATCTGCTTTACAGAGCTCACTGTAATCGAGGATGACCATCAGAAACTGCATGGTGGTCCGTGGCTCATTGCCGTTTTGACGGGGTCAAGACGTCTTATTCTGCCTATCAATGCGAGTGCAAGGCTGAATCGACACTGTAATCATGCGATGTACTGCAAAAATTCATTCATTACTTCAAATGGTCTACCAATCAATTTTCTCTGGGAAGAACTTGGCGATAAGCCCCTCATAATACGGCCTCAACGCGACTGGATCCGGCTTCGAATCCGACTTGGAATACAGATCATACGGGTTGAAAGCCAGTACGTCTTTGAGAGCCTGTTTGTCGGCGTCGTTCTCAAAGTAGGTGTATGCCCTCTCTCGGTGCCAGGGGTAAAAAGAATGGTATCGGATCATGTTGAGTGCTGCTTGAGGTAATTTGGATTGCTGTTTACAGACCATGTACTATTCGATCAGCTGGGGATTCGTGGAGCAAAGCAGAAACTCGACATACGAGATACTCGTCATGGCCCCAGGAAATCATCAACTTCTCCAGACCGCAATTGGGCTCGTAGATGCCATACTTGGTAGAGTAGGTCGGGTGATGCAAGTCCGGATTGGCGGTGAATGTGTCGGAATAAACGATCTTGTCGGTCGGAATCTCGCACCCGACCACAAAAGTATCTCCCACTACATCCCACTGACCGTCGGATCCAAAGAAGTAGAGTAGCTTTCCCAAATCATGTATAAGGCCGGTGACCTGCATCCATTCTGGTTTACCATCTTTTCTCATCGCCTCGGATGTTTGTAAGAGATGCTCGATTTGAGTGGCGTCGGTGTCTGGGTCAGAAGCGTCGACAAGGGTATTGAGGAGCTCCATGGCCTCCCAGATACCCAATGAAGCTCGGGGTTTCTCGAAAGCCTTTCGACGAGCTTCAACATTGAAGTCGACAGTCTGCTTGGTATGCTGTTCACTGACACTATCAGTCGCGGCGTCCGTCCCCAAAGAGATACAGACGTACATGTAGAATCGACGGGATGATTCGTTGGTATCGACAAACTGCCTAAAGCCAGCTTTATCCTTTTCAGCATCGAATGCGGATTGGTCGTACGCGTTATCGGCATCTTGTTTGGCTTTCAATTTGGCGACGTTGATATCATCGACGAGGTCCGAAATCTTTTCAAAGTTCGCTCCTCGAGGATCTATACATCAGATTGGTCCGTGTACTAAGACATACCATCATCTCGAGCGAAATGGTGACCAGGCAAAGAAGGAGCTACGGCTGTCATTGTGGCGAAATCTATCAGAAAGTGAGTCGGGCCAAGTTATGACAAGGATTGATGAGTTGGGACAAGGAGCTCATTGAGGCATGCTTGATATACCTTTTCGATTCAAGGAACCCAGCCAGTCATGCTATGCGAATTGCACAAGCAGTTCGGCAGGTCAGCACAAATGACCGAGAACATGTGACGCAGCTCGGTAGGTATATCAGCCGAACTTTCCGGTTGTGATGCAATCCACCGAAGTGCCAACGGGCCGTACCGACCCGGTGCTCACTAGCCAGCGATGGAGTAATCTGAGCACGACCAAGTAGTGTCCTTCAACTGACTGCCTCCACTGACTGAGTGCAGACTGAGTGCAGAGCTGTCAACACAATGGTCGCTGTATCGCAGAAGTGTCAAGTCGGGGTAGCGACTGGATCGATGGGTATGCACCCTAATCATACCCTCCCGAACAAGCTTCAAGCAATCCACGACGCTGGATTTCGATATTCCGAAATCCGGTTCTCAAACTACGTCTTATGGGTGCGATCTCAGAACCCTGATTTGTGAGTGGACCCACAATATTGATCAGTCCGAGTCGGAAATTGACTGCATAGACCCGAATCTACAGCCCCGCCCGAATGGAGTGATCCAGGTGAACCCGACCCGGCAGATGACGAGATCTGGACAGTACTCGAAGAAGCTGCTCCCAAACTCCTGGAATTGGCCAAATCGCTATCGATCGAGATATTGATGATGCAGCCAATGGATGGATTTGCAGGTTGGGAAATTGGGTCAGAGAGGGAAGGATGGAATCAGCGCAAAGCCAAAAGGTGGCTAAGTCTATGCTCCGCGCTCAGGGTGAAGATGCTCCAGGTCAGTCACGTCTCCATTTGAGATACCGGCTGATGATAAGGTGGGCTCGAATATCTCTGCTGAAGCGAGTGGATCGGATGAGCAGATCGCAAAAGAACTCGGATGGTTAGCGGATCTGGCAGCTACACAATCACCACCGGTTCAGATCGCCTATGAGCCACTTCCATTCTCTCAGCGGATCAGTTCATGGGAACATGGCTGGAAATTGGTCCAGCTAGCTGTGAGTTTTGACGTCATGCGTGAAAGCTGATCCCTTGCAGGATCACCACAACCTAGGCTTATGTCTCGATACCGCTCTCATGGCGCTCACGCCCGAATACGGCTACAATCCTCTGACGGGCGAAGGGTACACCGACGATCAATTTGAATCGATGGTCACCCGCCTGCGTCAAGTCTCACCGGGCAAAATCTTCTATGTGGAACTTTCCGACTTGTTGAAGCCGGCTCCACCTCTGCGAAAGGGTAGTGTGTTTGACGCGTGGGAATCCAAGAATCGACCATCTGCAGGCGAGATCTTTGCTTGGTGCGTATGCGCCAGACCCGTTCCCCTAATGGGTCGTCTGGGAGGCTCAAAAGATGAAGAAGGTGTAGATGGGGCTCGAGTGGGAGAAGTCCTCAAGGTGTTGGTGGAAATGGGTTATGGCGGGCCGATCATGTTTGAATCCTTCGAGGCAATGAGTATGGAGCAGGAGGATGAGGATGTCCCAGCCGTGTACGCTAAACGATATGCTGAGTCTTGGAGACTGCTGCAGAATAGTTGAGTTCTGAGCATGAATGCAGTTACGTTCAAACGCCACTGGTCGGGATTTCCTCGGTGTTAGACCGTTTGTAGATACGAATCGTTACGATATGCATCTCGCTTGTCGCACGATAGATATCTAGCACCCCACAAGCTGCTGCAAGAGCAGACTCTTCCATGATCGATAGTCGACTGGTCCGCGTGGACACCAGGCTCATGGGACATAGACGGCTTTCGGCAGGATTGAATGGCCTCGGCCGGCGCGGCGGTCCGACTTCGAAATACAGCTCAGCCAAGCAGAGGTGTTTTGTCTATTCCCGAGCCTCGGTCGCTTTGAGCGTCAGCCCCGGCTGTGCTCCGCGTTACAGGTGCTGATCACTACTGACGTACTCCGCCTCATATGTCATCCTGGATCTAGGTATATGTATGGGGCCTAGTCTGCGACCAAAGCCTTCTTCTTCAGTCAATCATCTTCAATCCTAATCATCGAATTCGAATGTTTGACAAACTCAAAGCCGGCAGAGCGCCATCCAGAAATGACATCGAGACACTAGATGAGCTCGGTGTCACTCTACACCCACAGACGATGGAATTGGTCCATGACGCGACGGCCCTGCAACATGCTTTCGGATCCAATGGTGCGTTTAATGTTGATTGGATTCGCTTGCGCTTACAAGTCAGGCATCAAAGACATCTTTGCAAACTCGCTAGTCATTGGGTGTGCATTGACAGCATGCATGGGTGGTTTGCTGTTCGGTTTCGATCAAGGTCTGGTCTCGATCGTATTGGTCATGCCTCGATTTCTGTCGGACTTTCCGATAATCGACCAGACGGTTTTTTCGGGAGCGTCGTTGTATAAAGGGTGAGCGCCCCCCCGTAGTACACATAGCTCCAATAAAGCTGATGACGACAGGGTGATGACTGCGTTGTTGGAGCTAGGCGCTTTCCTTGGAGCTATTATCGCTGGATTTGTTGCCGACAAGTGGTCCCGAAAGTTCTCCATCGGTATGTTCCGTCTCATCCGCGACGAGGGATTGGATGCTTATCCTTAGGGCTCGGTCTATCATGGTTCATGCTCGGCAGTATTCTCCAGGCTGCTTCATATCACTACCCCCAGCTGGTAGTCGGACGCTTTATCGGCGGAATCGGGATCGGTCTTCTCTCTTCCACTGCTCCGATGTACATTTCCGAAATCAGCCCTCCCAACGTTCGTGGAGCATTCTTGGTGCTCGAGCAATTTTCTATTGTCTTTGGCATCGTCGTCATGTTTTACATCGCAAGTCTCACTCCAGGTCACCCTCATGTTTTCTCAAGCTGATAGTATTAGACGTACGGAACTCGCCACATTCCTTCCGACTGGTGTTTTCGATTCCCACTCGTCTTTCAAATGGCACCCGGCATACCACTTGCGATCGCCTTGTACTTCTTGCCATTCTCACCAAGATGGCTAGCCGGTAAAGGGCGAGACCGAGATTGTTTGGCGGTTCTATGTAAATTAAGACGACTGCCCATCACCGACCCGAGAATCCAGGCTGAATGGATCACGATCAGGGCCGAAGCCATCCATAATCGAGAAGCTTTGATCGAGAGACACCCTGACCTACAAGGAGACTCGTTTCGAAGCGAGGCAAAGCTGGAAATCGCAAGCTGGGTGGACATGTTCAAACCCGCTGTCATCCGAAGGACCATGATTGGAATCATGCTCATGTTCTTTCAGCAATTCGTGGGGATCAATGCGGTAAGTTAACAATTGCTACTGTGTCCGCAGTATCAATTGCTCATCCCATCTAGCTCATTTACTATTCCCCTACCCTCTTCCAGCAGCTTGGCCTGGACTACGAACTGCAACTCACCATGTCTGGTGTAATGAATGTAGCTCAGCTTCTCGCCACTGTCCCAGCTTTCTTCCTTCTGGACCGGATCGGGCGAAAACCACCTCTACTATTCGGTTCTATAGGAATGACCCTCTCCCACACCGTTGTCGCTGCCATGATCGGTCGATACTCGTACGACTGGAATGCTCATGCCGACAAAGCCTGGATCGGTGTCGCATTCATCATAGCATATATGCTCTTTTACGGAGTCGGATGGGGACCTGTCCCGTGGTCCATGCCCGCTGAAGTCCACTCGTCCAGCTACAGAGCCAAGGGGGTCGCTCTGGCTACCTGTTCGAACTGGTTCAACAATTTCATCATCGTGAGTATTAGGCGCTGGAACAGTGCTTTCCAAAGCCGTACGACTGTGGTTGACAGGAGCAGGGTTTGATCACACCGCCATTGGTTCAGCACACTGGGTATGGAGCTTTCGTATTCTTCGCCATGTTTGCCGTGATGTCGGGAATCTGGACCTGGTTCTTTGCACCAGAGACCAAGTACGTGTCCTTTCTGTACAAGCTGGTACCTGAGTGTCTGGTCTGACGTAAACTTTAGAGGCAGAACACTAGAGCAGATGGACGCGATCTTTCATAGCCACTCCGCTCAGAGGGATATGAAGGCCAAAGAGGAGATACTGGAGCTCCTACTTCCTACGGCCACTTCGAGCACATCAAACAAAGCTGGTGGCTCAGATACCCAAATTGAGAAAGTCTAAGAGCAAACAGGGAACGACATCGGTTCGGGTAGATTTTACCCATATCACTCAGTGTAGCAGAAATGTAGTTTGATGATAGTACTATGCAAATGAATGTAGCCAAAGCCATCATAACGACTGACGGAGGTCTTTAGCCAAGACAGCTCTACTGTGTATGCACTTCTAGAGGGCAGCTGTCCACCTCCCTACCATACCGCCGAGGTCAGCCGGGGCCAGCTTGCATGCTCGACCCCTTGGCTCAGCTCAGCCTGCCTGCGGAGCGAAGGCATCCGGCTATCTCGTACCGGTGTACGCTAGGACCTCGGACCGCGTGGGGCCGTCGAAAGAGGAAGCTGGGGATTATCGGCAGGTAAGCCAAGAATCGACCGAGGGCTGAAGCTTCCGTTGATGGTTCTTCTTCGGCAACCCCTGCAGCTGGCTACATATAGAGTACGATTTGTCTCGATATACTGACCCATACTCGTACACAAATCTATCATCCGGCAGCATACTATGAAGTTGGAAGGCAAAAGTGGGTGCAAATACGAGTAGAGTCCAGCTGATGGCTAGCTTTCATCGTAACTGGGGGAACGGGGAGTATTGGAGGGGCTATTGCTCGTGCGATCCTATCGAAGGGTGGTATGCTGGCGGTATGTGTTCTTCTATCGTACGACTACATCTCTGATCCGGAACAGTTGTTTGATGTCGTACCAGAAGACACGGGAATCGCATTTGCCAATTCACTAGGACAGGGCAAAGCGCACTATTTCAGGGTGGACATCACGGACAAGGCGGCCGTTGCGCAAGCATGTTCACGAGTCTTGGAAACCGTCCCCAAAGGCAGTCTTGCAGGATGTGTTCACTGTGCCGGATACTCGCCCAGTAGACCATGGTCCCACAAGGTATACGACAGTATTGATGTGAGTGCATGATTTTGAGCGAAGCTTACTATACAGGCATTCGAAAAGGTCCTCAAGATCAATGCATTCGGTACCTTTGTCGTTGACGCTTGCGTTGCCGATGCTATCAACTCGCAATATCCAGACGAAGGGGCTTTTGGTTCTCGAGTAACGGAAGAGCGAGGTATCATCATCAACATCAGCTCCCAAGTATCCCATCCGGTGCCGGCTAGGTGCTTGGCATATGGCCCATCCAAGAGTAAGCGTAATGTCGGTCCTCCGGAGGGTAGGCTGATCAGATAGCCACCGTACTCGGAATAACCAGTGGCATGTCTGATTTCCTCGGCCCATTCGGGATCCGGGTCAATTCGGTCTCCCCGACCGTAGTAGATGGCGGGATGATGGGTGATCGACGGGTCTGTATTCTTCTCATCGGGGACTGGAGTATCACTGATCTCAAACAGCCCTACTTCATGGCCGAAGCCGAAGCCGGCGTGATCTTCCCTCGTCGAGCATGTCAGGTCGATGAGGTCGTCTCTGGAATCATATACTTGATGGAGAACTCTATGATGAACGATTTCGAGCTACGGATAGACGGGGGTACTCGTGGTAGTAGTAACTGGGGCGGTCCCATTGATCGTGAGTGGGGCTCAGCGATATGAGCCTGTTGATAACGTCTAGCTCGATCAAACGCACCCAGTCTAGAATAGAGGGTAGTCTAAGGATACCCGGAAAGATCCGATTATTCGGGACTGGAAGACTGGAGGGTGCGCGGCTGCTTTCGTTGTGTCGGTGTTGACGCGAGGAAGACAGCGTGGAGTATAGTGTGTGTGTGTGTGTGTGTGTGTGTGTGTGAGGCTGGGCGAAGGCGTATCGCAGGAGACACTTCACTGTTGGCACAGCTCACAGCAGAATTGCGAAGATAGTGATAATGATCCCGAAGCAGTATGCATGACTTTGCGATCGTTCAGACTATGAGAACTACCTGATCTGGCGCTGCAATTTATGTGTCAGTCGCTATTCATCTCTCCTATAACATCCACATACCCTATAAGCCTGTCCTGATACCTAAAGGAGGTGGCTGTGATCACTGTGTTTCAGATTGGACGGAAGCATAGCAGGATTGCATCAACAGACCTCCATCTCGCAATATCGTCATCAACGCGTCTCAACATTTCCACCTTTGCTACCTATATACCACCATGAAGTCGCTGTTCTCCCGCTTCAGGGGCAATCCGACTCCACCCTCTACTCGACCATCATCCTCTGCATCAGGTGGGAAGGAGAACGATACATCAAACGGACGAAAAAGACCCACATCGTTAAGACAGACACCATCCGATACTCCATCCATTACACCACTTCGTTCGCCTACTCCGTTGTCTAACGGAGATCGACCAGGTCCATCTCGTCCGCATAGTGTCGATGTACACTCGCAGGATCAGGACATTGAAGCTCTGGGTGCTATGTGGGAGTCGGAAGAGAGTAGGATGCGTAGTACATCAGGAGAAGCAGGGAAAAAAGTCACTTTTCGAAGTCCAGCCCCTACACCTACGCCCAATTCGATCCATCCACAGAGCAGCTCACCAGTACCTCGCTCGCCTGACAAGATGAACTCTCGTCTGGTGGAAGAACCAAGTAGACCAAATCCACCATCACGCGCTTCTACCGCTCAATCCTATTCTTCCAGACGTTCTCTGTCAATGCGCAAAACGTCTACACCGTACGGACAACCCTTCTCGGCCTCACCTACAAAATCACCAATGCTCTCGCCAACTGAATCTGATGGGTCGCATAGTACGAGGAGTTACCTGCCTCCGCCGAACAGCTGGAGTGAAATGGCAGAAGAGGAATTGATTGCCAATCTAGGACCGAGGGAAAGGACCCGTCAGGAGGTTCTATGGGAGATTGTTTCCAGCGAGGAAAGGTACGTTGAGGTATTTTAGGGATGTCAAGGCTGACATACAGATATGTGTCTGAGCTTCACAAACTGGTTGAGACATTTTGCAAAGCGCTCTTACCGCCATCAGCTCAATCCCCCTCATTGGGGCTATACGATCCAACCGATAACCTCGCTCGAACCCTATCCCCAACGTCTCACTCACCAATGCACACTCCCACTTCACCGACCGAATCAGACGAGAGTCATCTACCTATCGCGGCGAGGTATTCTAGTCGACATACCGGCTTATCCAGCGCAGCCAGGAGCGCATCAGGCAGTACTTCGGCAACCTCACCCACTGAAAGTCGAGCTCCTACCGACCCCAGATTGAATGCTTACAATATCCTTACGAATGGTCGACCATCGCACAAGATCTCTCAGGCTACTCTGAATCAAGGACGTTCCCATCATTCTCTACCCCCGCCTCCTAGGAACGCGCAGGGCAATACTCAAACGAGTTCGTTTTCCGCATCTTATGCTCGAATGTCGCATCAGTCGAGCAAGCAGAGTAAGGACAGGAGGAGTTCGACGCAGAGTATCGTCAAGCCCATTACTCTTCCGGAGGAATTGGAGACTGTATTGAAGGTTCTGGCGGGTGGGATTTTGGAAGGACACGTCAAGCTGGCTGCAGCACTGAAGAAGCGGTACGACAATCAGTACCCGCTAGTCAGAAGTCTGGCAGATGTGTTCACTGCCCATGTAAGTCTCCCTTTCAGGGGCTCGTACTGATGATAGTCGTATATCCTGCGAGAATATGCGACCTATGTGCTCCACCTGGAAAGAGCATTGACAATCGTCGACGAAAGTCTAGCTCTACTCCCAACCAACACCACGTCCAACACGACTAAACGGCAGTCCAAGCGTATCGACGAATCCCCTTCTCTCCGCTTATCATACTTCCTCCATTCTCTCGAGGAACTCGCAACTGAACGAGGAGAATCAGGATTGGTGATCTCGTTGTCGAAACCGTTCCAGCGATTACTCAAATACCCACTCCTCTTTCAGAACCTGTTGTTCAATACCGACCCGAGTCTGAAGGAGTACGAAGCAACTCTGGCTATGGTCGACGAGGTCGAGGTGATTGTTAGGACTATCGAGGATGAAAAGAGCTCGAGTGAGGAGAGGGAAAAGACGAGGGATGTTTGGGCCCGTATAGAGGGATTGGAAAAGGATAAGGTCAGTATCCACCGCGTCCTTGGCGTAGACATCTAGCTAATCGATAGATGCTGATGGCACCCAAACCAAATCGATTACTATCCAGTGAAACTCAGCTTCCACCCTCTGAGCCCAATACTCGAACTGATACAGCCACCCAACGTAAATCCTTCAAACGCCTCAGTGATATTCTACACCGAACTGAACACCACGACCTATGGGTCATCCGCTTCACGGATGTCTCCCTTTTGTGTGAAAAGACAGGAACGACCAGTCTTCCGATCCACAGGACCAAGACTCAAGCGACTAGATCAGAATCCTTGACTGATATTGGGAAACGGGAGAAAGCGGTTACCAATGGTCGTCGAGGCGTTTCGATTAGGGCTAGAAACCTCTACAAGGTATGAGAAATGTTTGGGGAATAGGAGCGAGCTGATTGGCAGTTCATCAAGGTTCATGAGTGGCATCTCAAACACAAGAATAAGAGCTCGGAAGGATTGTACGTATTCCCCACTTGTTTATGACTCAGCTAATCCGTTCAGGCTGGACATGCGAGAGTGAGCTGATTCCTGCCGATGGGGGCCAGTAAGCTGATCTACAGAATCTCCGAGTCTAGGCGTTTCAACGAGACAGATCACGCTACACCCCGATCTGAATCAGCTCGTCTCCCCACTATCCAAAACTCACCCATGACCACACCCCGGAAATCCAACGCAGCTCAACGAGTAGCCAACGCTTCTTCCGCCACCCATGATGAAAACGACAAGAATGACAAAACACCGACCAAAGTTCCCCTCAAAACGGTCGACGGACCGTCCCCCTTATCCACAAAAAGCCTGCGACGACGCGAAACCGACACCGATACACTCGTTTCGGACCGGCAATCCGTCATGTCATTCGCTTTCAAGGGTGCGGATCAAATTCGTCCGGTTCAGAAACGGGTCAAGGCACCGAATGGCTCTTCCTCTGCACCTGCAGGGAGAGGATTACAGCCTCGAGCTGGTTCTGCACCTGGACCCGGGCAGAGAATGACGCATACTGCTGCCAATGCTAAATTTGCCCATCGACTCAGATCGCCAGAGACTGTACATGAAGATCACGCCCATGGACATGGCCACGGACACATAAATGGGAATGCGAATGGACAGGAAGAAGACCTCCAAGCGACGATCCGACCTCAATCATCCAAAACCCGTCGATCACTACCCCCGGCAATGGCCCTTCAACCCTCTACAAACCTCCCAGAACAGAGTCTACGTAATGGCCACCTCTTGAATCCACCTCGGATCGTATCGAACGCATCGACCTATACTAAAGGCGTCAAGGGGTCAACACCGCCCGTAGTGGCCGGACGAAATATCTCGGCTGCTACCGCCAAGCGATTATCATTAAAGGCAGAACAGGCTGCCAACGATTCACAACCGCCTACTGCTTCTGTTAGTGGGGAATCGACGCTTGCAATGTGGAAAGCTTATGGCGCTCCTACTTCGAGTGAAGGAACCCCTAGACGGGTCGTGACGGGCAGGCAGCTCGGGGGGAGGATCTAGGGATACCTTAATGAAATGATGATATTTAGTGCTCAAAATTTGATAATGGTTGTAGCTTTTACGATGTACATGATGGTATCTTGGTAGCAATGGTATATATAACATAATTTCATTCGGTCATAAACAGTCGTCGTGGTCGTCGTCTTTGTCGTAAATGGCGTGGTCATGGTCTCGTCACTTCAGACGGTAAAAGGATGGGCTACCAGCTCGCGGAAAAGGTCTTCTGGGACATCCTTGACTAGAGCGACGGTAATGCTAATGACTGTCCTAGCCTGGAGGGGTGGGAATGTTCGAAGGACCTTCATAGGTCTACTCGTCAGCGAAGCCTTGTTGACCGGTGGGAGGCTTACGAAGGCGATTCCATCAGTGTTGGTCTCATCAGGACCAATTGGGCAATAACGCAGAGGATGTTCAAGTGGACTCCAAAGGCGAGCAGGAAGCTCTTTGTCAGCTCGGTTTCAAGATCTGAGGGATTCGAGACAGAAAGCTTACTCCCACAACTTCAAAACTTCCTCTAGGGGAGGGGTACAAGCGCACAAAGTCAAGACGGCTACATTATCAGCTTGGGCAGTGAACCTGACAGCTGACCCACAAGGAAAGGCATAAAGCTCAGCCGAGAGATTCTTGCTCTTGAGATATTCGAACAACTCGTTATCAAGTATCTTGAGGCACTTATCAAGTAGCTGGCCATCAGCTAGGCTGGGGAGACAGGTAGCTTACTTTCAATCCCCTATGAACGCCCACCAAAGTTGGCTGGACGTAGAGTGGACAAGCGTTCTCGATGAAGTTGGAGAAACAGGCGAAAGCTTCTAGTTGGGAGGGCATCGTAAATAAGAATGGGGCCGAGAGGACGTTCATCCCTGCATGTCAGTCGGCATGTGTCTTTCGAGATTAGCGGGTCGCATGACATACCTTGTACGTAGGTGAACGGGAGTCCATCACGTTCAGATCCTACTCATCAGCTTTATCTTCTGGTAAGGGACAGACATACCGTGGTTCTTCCAAACAAAAGCCTCTAGTAGCCTAATCAACATATCTTCCTTGACTTTCCCCTTGAATTGCGTATCAGTAGCCAATGTCCTGAATGTGTCATTCTTGACTAAATCAATCAGCTTCAGTCTACCTGCATCATATAGCTGATTTACTCTTATGGCTGACGGACGAGGGTCCAAGGGAGACATATCGCATATACTCGTGTCCACCCAGTTTATCGACTTTGAGCATCAATTTCCATATTCTAGGTCTTAGTGGGTCTTCGTCGTCCTAGACGTCAGATGTAGTCCTTCTTCGAGTACAGCTGAAAGCGGACGGACCAATTCTGGAATTCCCTCAGTAAGGACTATTCGACGAATTCGCTTCAATCCATCTGATATCTCGGAGGAAGACCGATGTCGGTTCGTAGGAGTCAGTAGCTCCAGAAGGGTATCATAAGTTTTTTGCGCGTATGGATCCGACATATTGTCCTCGAT
>Ga0308160_10004327_pt1 | contig 15281 bp, 17 predicted proteins | sample PhyFR1_FD_201036 | JGI IMG/M metagenome (GOLD analysis project Ga0308160, IMG submission 201036) | Phyllosphere microbial communities from UC Gill Tract Community Farm, Albany, California, United States - DLSLF.R1 | ecosystem: Host-associated > Plants > Phyllosphere > Unclassified | place: USA...
CATGAATCAGATGAAGACTGTATCGACGACATCGAGGAATCGACGACCGAAGCTCCTACCGGTATAGTTTACTTCAAGGTCACCGCAATCAACTACGAACCGCTAGTACCATTGGAAGAGGACTTCCGGTCGTCCATCTCGTCCAAAGCCAGGGCTGGAGAGTTGGGATGCTGGATCGATGTGGGACCAGATGGTGCTACTCAAATGGTCTTGGAAGGAGTCGAGCGCGAAAGACTTGCCGATCGACGGCTCGAGAAAGCTTGGTGTAGTACGCGTAAGTCGTCAGAACTCCTTCTTGATAAAGCTAATCAGCAGCCCTTTGTCCCCGACCTTTCTCGCGGTCGAACGTGGTGCGACTTCAGGACCTCTTCAAGTCTAGTTTGCCTAGTGGCAGTGGGTCGCGCTCGTTGCAAATGTCGATCTTGATCAAGGGGGCAAGGGGTGCCGGAAAGAAATCCCTGATTCACGCTGTAGCGGATGACGTTGGATTTAACGTGATTTTGGTGAGTTGACTGACAATTATCGAGGTCGTCATTGACAGTCAGGTCGATTGCTACGATATCGTGGGCGAGACCACAGCAGTCACTGAGGGCAGTCTCCAAGCCAGTCTGGAAAAGGCCAAATCAGCAGCACCCTCTATATTGCTTCTGGATCATATTGAGGCTTTGGCCAAACGATCCGAATCGTCAGCGACCGGCAAATCTCCTCCAATTGTCAAGACCATCGATGACCTGTTAGAAGATATGAGGGCTTCAGCGCTCGAAATTGGCCGGCCAATCATCCTGATGGGCACGACTGTCGACGAAGACTCGGTTCCGGCTGAGCTGTTATCCTGCTTCAAGCAGGATCTGTCCATCACCGTATGTGTTATCTCTTCCTCCAACACTCGCTAACAAATGAGGCACCCAACGAAGAGGAGAGGTTCGCCATTGTACAAGAAACGTTCGCCCATTGCGATCTGGCGCCTGATGTGAACTTCCGATCAATCGCTACCCAGACTGCCGCATTGCAGGCTGGTGACATACGTTCTTTGGCGCTGAGGGCTCAGGACATGTCATTACGAAGGGCTCAATCTTTCTCGCTACCGATCGGAACAATACTGGAAGCTGGACTATCGGTCACTTCCGCAGACATCTCTACCGCCCTTAATGATGCTCGATCATCATACTCGGATTCTATCGGTGCACCAAAGATCCCGAATGTCTCGTGGGACGATATTGGAGGGTTGCAACATGTTAAAGACGACATTCTCGATACTATTCAACTACCTCTCCAACATCCTGAACTCTTCGCCCAAGGTCTCAAGAAACGATCCGGTATATTGCTTTATGGTCCACCCGGGACTGGAAAGACGCTACTCGCCAAAGCGGTCGCTACCTCTTGCTCCCTCAATTTCTTCTCCGTAAAAGGCCCAGAGTTGCTCAACATGTACATCGGAGAGTCCGAAGCCAATGTCCGACGAGTCTTTCAACGAGCTCGAGACGCTAGTCCATGTGTCGTCTTCATGGACGAATTAGATTCGATTGCGCCAAAAAGAGGGAATCAAGGTGATTCAGGCGGCGTCATGGACCGGATCGTCTCCCAATTGCTGGCAGAACTGGATGGCATGTCATCAGGAGGCGGTAATACCCAAGTCTACGTTCTTGGCGCTACCAATCGACCCGATCTATTGGATCCAGCATTACTACGACCAGGAAGATTCGACCGTATGCTCTACCTATCAGTGGCTACTACCGATGCCGAACAGCTTTCAATCTTGCAAGCATTGACGAGGAAATTCAAGCATGATTCAAGTTTGGATCTTGCTGAGATCAGTCGGATGTGTCCTTTCAATTACACTGGTGCCGACTTCTACGCCCTCTGCTCCGATGCCATGCTCAAAGCGATGACCCGAGCCGCCGACAAAGTCGACGATCTCGTACATCGACTCAATCTTGATCCGGGAGATTTACATTTCCCAAAACCGCTAACTGTTCAGTATTACCTCGCTTCGCTGGCTACCAAAGAAGATACAGAGGTCAAAGTGGGCAAGGAAGATTTCCTGGAGGCTCTGCAGAAGATGAAGCCTAGTGTCAGCGAGAGCGAGATGAAGCATTACGAACGGGTACAACAGGATTTCAAGGGTTTTGCCATAGGTGCAGATAAGTGATCATACATATAGATGCATTAGACACATATAACAAGCATTCGTGAGTATTGTACATTATGGAACCTATACCGTATCGCCTAGTCCGTGGCAAAGATGGTGTCCACACCTTCCCATTGACCGGTCTTGCCAGCCTCTTCCCTACGCGACCAGAACAGGACTTCACCTTTCTCATCCCGCCTGGGCTGCCACAACTTCTCTTGTGTGTCCTCGTCAGTGGTTGGCGAGAACCACCTCGGCTCGTGTTGTGGTAGCTTTCCCTCCGCCCGTAGCTTTCGGGTAAGTCGCTGTTTTTCTTCATTGGCGGTCTTCAATCTGTCCCGAGTCAGCTAAGTTCCGTCTGCTTGCCCTGACTTACGCTTGAGCCCGATCGTATTCCGCATTTTCGAAAGCTCGCTGATCGGTACGTAGTCGGCAATCAGTAGGCGCCAAGTAACGTTCAAGGCCGCTTGGTATGTCATTCTTTGAGTCAGACTTGGCTCGCATGTATGGTCGGGACTTACCAAAGTGATCGCATACGGCGTCAGATTGAATGGCTCTTTCGGCTTCTCGCTGTTACGCCACAAGAGCAGGTACTCCTTCTGAGACCCGCCGACCTGAGTGTCAACCTCCAGTGGTGCGCTGCATCCGGATCGACGAGCGATAAGCTGGGTATCCCAACCTGCGAGGTCAATAGGCGATCGGAGAAGTAGAGAAACGTCACCTACGTCCTGCTATGTCCCAAGCTGCTTGACCAGATTGATCGGCAACAGTGCCTTTGATCTCGAAAGCATTTGCACCTCTCCACCCCCGGGGCTTGAAAGTCAAGGTGCAGGTTTCGCCCGTTCGATGATTCGTGACTACAAGATCACCGTAATGATCAATGATAGGGGTTCCCATGATGAAGTTCGAGACGTTTGTCGTGACCTTCTTCCACCTATACGTCTCAGTATAGCTTCTTATCACAGGTGCAGGTCGAGACTCACGAATAATGCTCGACAACATGACCGTCTGGGTACTCTGGACCAGCATCGGGATACTGCGAATCGCCCGCTACCCATTCTTTGGGAATCACAAGCTCAGCGTGAGCGACACCTGTTGGTCGAATCTCGAAACTTCTTCCTTGGAACTTGTTTTGGGCGTCTACCTCACCGAAGTACTTCCACTTGGGAGCTTCGCAGTAACAGGCAGAAGCGGGCTGTTTGTCAGCTCTCTTCTTTCCTCCAATGGAGACCTACAGGATGATGCGAAACTTGTTCCGAAATGTATCGGTACCGGTTGGGAACTGCGTATTCGAAGGACTGACTAAGCAAGGGATTGAAAGGCTTGGCGATACGACCGATTGTAGAGGAGTAGTTGCTCATGGCGAAGGCGCCGACAAAAGCGATACGGCGAAGTGACTCCTTTTCTGACGCGGCGACGGTGAGGCAAGCATCATATTCCATGTCTTCGGCTGTCTGGTTAGTACTGCTCTTTCAATTTGAATTCACCCATTCTCTGTAACATTGAGGTACACTCGTTGAAGCTGACGGGGAACGAGATCTTCGTCAAGTCTTTACCGACTGATGACTTGAGGATGCTCCACACTAGAGGTCAGCTTAGGCATGGCACGCATTATAAGTCACTTACAGCTGACCGATGGTCTCTTGTCGTCATCGATAGGCAATCTACTCCGCACATGGAGGTACGGCTGTAGACTGTCTCTAGCCAACAGATCGGTGATCTTTTTCGAGTCGGGTTTCGGGGCCGTCAACTGCTTCTCGATCATATTGCCGGTTCTGGGAGTACCCGCTCGATCCTTGTCGGGATTGGCGATACTTTCGTGCATCGAGAGATTGACGATATTGTTTGATTCTATAGCATCGAAAAACTCGTCGTCTTCGTCCTCAGAGTCGCTGTCGGCAGCGGCGACCGCTTCTTGAGCCTGTTGAATCTCCTGCATGTGAGATATCGATGTGCCAGTGGCAGGAGAAAAAGTTCCGCTAGGAGGAGTCTTTAACGCAGAGTCCAGGTCGACAGCAGTCTTCTTTGGCGTCTCGAAGGCTGGAGTACTTGGTAGACTGCCACCGGCGCCGAGACCCGCCAATACACCTTTAGCTTGGCGTAAAGCTTTCCTCCTCTTTTCATTGACTTTGGCGGCTTGGTGAAGCTGTTCATCCGTTTCGGCCTGCTGTCGAGCGACCGTCAACATGTTCTCCTCCCATAGCTTCCTTGCCTCTACTTCCCGCTGAATCCGTCCAACATAATAGCGTTCTCGATCCTTCGACATGATATTCTGCTGCGAAATCAGAACAGAAAGCGTCTTGAGCGATTGTTGCAGAGCGTCCTTGATTGCATGTTGACCAGATGGCGCCGAAGCGGGTCCACGAGCTGTTGGTGTATCGGCGACCGAGTCGACCAGTTGTTCCGTCATGTCCAATTGGGCCTTGATGTTGAGCAGAGACATATCGAACTCGGCCTCGTAAGGGACACCCGCAGAAAGCTGCACATCGTCCCCACCTCCCAGCATACTTCCTTGGTCCGCAGCTTCGAAGATTGACAAAGCATCTCCGGCATCTGTTCCCACTACAGAGCCGGCAGGCGAAGATCCTTGACGGGCCATGCTGACCGATGTCAAGGCCGTCGCTGATTTCTGCAGAGAAGGACTGAGGAAGCGATCGGCTGGAAGTTCCGGTGCGACTGCCGTCTGAATCTTGCCTAGACTTGGAGTGGTAGACGAAAAGCTGAGTGCTCGCTTTTCGGGAGAATCTAGTGGTTTCTGCAAAGTATGTTCCCTCTGACTGTGATATTCGATATTAAGCTTGAGAGCCTGTATCCACCTTGCTATCTCTCCCCGATGTGAAGATTTGACGATAAACTTGGTCGCTGAGGAGTGCTGAGAGTGAATCTCAAAGCGAGAACCATCACTCGAAGGGTGTAGGGTGGCGACAGCCATCGAAATAGAACCCCTGCAAGCCACTTGCTCGTCTTCTCTGTTACGGTCTTCGGTCAGCAGTAGTTGGTAGCGGGATGAATTTAATGTCACTCACAATAGCTCAAAGACCCATTTTCAAGGACGAACCACCTAGTCCTCCATCCGCTCTTGTAATTCACCCATTTACTGAGGAAACCCCGAAGATCTGGGGGCCTGCCGTCATTTTTGGATTGAACCATGTTATCTTGATTCTGAACTGTGCTTTGTCAGATTGATCGACCAAGACAGTCCCGACAAGCTTACATTGCTTCAGGAACACCCTTATTCTCTCATCTCCTCCTTTCTCACCCTCGAGAACCTTCTTGCCTCGCTTGTCCCGCACAAATGAATCGGCTCCCTTCTTCATTGCCAATTCTACCAAGCGGAGATCGCGACGTCTGATATTAGTTCATTTCAGCAGACATCATATGAGCATCCGAAACGGCGTAAAAACTGTTTGGACGTACTTAGCAGCTTCATGCAGTAAAGTCGTACCGGATCTTTCATCAAGAGCGCTCAGATTGAGGATATCTGATCTGTTTCATCAGCAGTCTTCTATGTCAAGTGGCGGGTCACTCACCTGGGCCCTTCCAGGAAAGAAGTCATCTCGCTGCTCTCTGCCGGCGAATGGAGGGAACTGCTGACATAGCTGCCAAGCAGAGCTCTGTACTGTAGCTGAAGGGCCGTGCGGGAATCTGAAAATGTCAGCCCGAGCTGACTGAACATGGAGTTAGTAAGGTGACCGACCTTCAATGATAGACGAGACCTCGGCGTCCCGAGCGCATTCCAAAGGTGTTCTTCCCTGCTCATCCCGTATGGTATCGTTGATTTGAGGATGAAGTAGCAGTAGTCGCACTGTATCGTCAGTAACAATAGCCCAGTCCCTTTGTTCATACCTGCATCTGCTCGTCCAATCTCGCTAGCAACATGTAGAGCGGTAGCGGTGGATCCAGAAGCTACCGGGACGTTTGGATTCTTCATCGAAGGCGATTGCAATATATGCTGAATGACCGATGCTGGAAATGAGCTTGCGTTACGCCTGATAGTAAATCGTCCTCACCAGAGGCTATCCTGACGGCCATGGCCAGTAGCAGACCAGCCTTCACATCGCGAGAGCCATCATTACTGGATCCAAGCTGATCCAAGAAGGGCTGTACCGCTTGAGGATCGTCGGCTCTCAATGCCGATAGCAGCTTGAAGTTGTATAGGGCATCCGCGGGTACGGCGAGATTACCGGATTGCGCTGCGTTGTTGTTGAGCATGGTAGACTTGTGGGAATGACTAGCGGAACTCACGTATGGTACTTGCTGATGATGCATGATCAGAGCCTGATGGTGCAGGTACACTCATGTTGGGCTGAGCAGGTATAGGGGAGCAAGGTGTATAGGAGGGTGCATGAGTGGGTATGGGTTGTGGATGATCAGGGGATGACGCGCAGGTAGTAGTAATACACCAAGTCTCAGCTTGGACAACAAAGGTACGAGTACAGTCAAGTCTCACGTCTGTGAGTACTAATCAGCGTTTCGTATGCATCTGTCGATTCAGCAGTCTAGGAGAACACCCAGAATTGTCTGCAACCAATCGGGAATCATCGCTGCATGCATATGCGATGACTGAGATGAATGAGCTATTATTATTATTGTTGGCATTCACAAGGGGAGGCGCCGAGTTCCTATCCGCGATTTGACGACTGTATTTGTACTTGGGCAAATGCACTTGTTGCGACAAGAGTTATGAGCCCCATATGGTTGGCGACTCAAGTGATACCACCTTCACTTCTGACTTTCTTCTTGTAAGTCACAACAGCCGCCGAGCGCGAAAAATTAGCTGGAAAGGCACCCGGATAGGGGCGCTCGTTGACGACAGCTTGGCCTGGAGAAGATGTACTACGGAAGTCGCCCGTAAGTCTGGAATCACGCCTCTCAACCAGCTGCTGACTTTTCAGCGTACATCGACCAAGCCTATAGCCCCCTAGCTGGCGGTAAGGCGGTATCATACGCATCGACTGACTTAGGCAGGCGTCTACCGGATCGTAGCGACCGGTCTTCTCGTACCCACATCTGTACTATTTCTGCGCCTGTATCTGTTGCCCAACAACCAATCAGTACCGCCATACAATCCTCCGACAGACATATTATCCAAAAGTACGATATTCGAATGTCTATCACCGGAAGAGATCAAGGTCGTACGGCTGGCAGCTGACCGAGCTGGAAGGCTTGACCAGTCAAGCGATGACACTGTGGTAGTGAACCGATGTTGGAAGGGCAGATGCAAGGGAAGATGGAAGCCAGCCCGAGCCCGTCATTGCTCCGAGTGTGGTGTTTGTCGAGCAGGTTTCGACCACCATTGTGCCTTTGTGAGTTTGCAAGTTCAGATTCGTGCCGCAGCTGATCATTAGTTCGCCAATTGCCTGACCACTCCCTATATTCCGACCTTCCTACTAACACTACTTTTCGCCCCGACTGCTCTTATCACATTATGTCTACCTATATTCATTCCTTTCGGTAGACGCTTCATGGAGGCTTTCCGCTTATCACGGTCGAATGAGCAATTCGAGTGGTGGTGGAATTGGTGGCCTAGCTGGATCGTTGCTGGTGGACCTTTGGGACGATACGGAGGTGGAGTCGTACTCGGATGGAGAGAGCTGGATCGCAAGGATGGTGGTGGTCTCTTTCGACTGAGCAGTGGGGTGTTGATTGCAGTGGGAATGGGTCTTACCTGCATAGCTGGCGTGAGTATCCTCCCTACGAGCTTGCCGGATAGATACTGAACAAGCAAAAGGGATTAGCATATACCACCATCCGCCTAATACGAGCTGGCCATCTCACTATCGACCGGGAGCGGTCACGTGCCCATAGCCGAGCCCTACATGCAATCACCAAGCTTCGAGCAGCGAACAGGGAGATTCCCGAGGACCTGTCCTTGGAGTTGAACCGTTTTGCCGATATCAAGCATTTCTTCGTGCCTTCGAAAGATTATGATGGAGAGGGCGAGGTGGTTGCCACTTTGCCAGGGGAGAACCCTTATGACCTGGGTACCAAAGGCAATTGGGAGTTGGTGATGGGACAAGGATTGGGTTGGCTGCTGCCGTGGAGAGCTATACGGCGGGGCATGGGTGATGAGATATACAACTGGCCTATATCTCCCCTAGTCAAGGGTAGATTAGTTGCTGAGGCCGAGGGTAGACATCGGTGAGTAGTCGTGATATCATATGCATAGATGTCCACCACAGTTACAAGCTGTCGAAGAAAGATAAATCTTGAGCAGAAAGGCCAGATTGTCCCGGCTGTGACACTTGATGTGGCTTTGCAATATTAGCGGATAGGGGCAAGGATCCCATTGTCGATGGAGGTCTGGAGAGTGGTGATGCTGTACGGGTAGGCATCATTGGGAGGGAAGAAGCGATGGGTGGAGATCGTACTCTACTGGGCGGACTGGGTTGACCGATCGGGTTCGTCATCTTCATCCCGTCGTCCAGCAAGTCACCGAAGCCCGAGCTCGGTCTGCTACCACCTGGCGGGGGCGATATGAACGGGAAGCTCGTGGAATTATTGGCAGCTTTTGGAGGCGGGTCGAGTTGAGGTGCAAGTGGAGATGGTGGTGCCGGCCAACGTCTACCTTTTACAGCCGAGGCATCATTGATCAGGTTCAGAGTAGGGGTGTGATCGAGAGATGCTCGCTTGACATGACCTGTCGAGGGAGGAACTTTGAGACTAGATGCCGCATTTTTGGGTGTGAGGTATGATCTTGGTTGCACGGCAGGTGGAGGAGGTGTGGAGAAACTCCCGAAATCGCCGAAATCGTCAAAGTCGTCTGTCGTGCTGGGCGCACTGACAGCCGGTGCAAAGTCGTTGAAGTCGTCAAAGTCGCCCATCCCAGAAGGAGTAGCAGGTTGTTGAGGCTGAAAGGGGCGGGAACTGGGTCCAGCGGCGGGTGAAGATGACAACATGGGAACTGCCGAGGTCGACATCGATGTGTTTGTTGACGATGGTGGTTTTGATGTTGATGTTGTGAGCAGCTGATCCCAATCACTCGCCGAAGATGCACTACCAACAGCCTTCGCTGATGTCGGCTGACCAAACGGTGTAGACAAGGAGCCCATGTCGTTGCCAAAATCAAGGCCTTCCAAAAGGTCGACCTGTTTGTGCTTTTGATCCGGTTTTCCAGCTGTGTTGGTAGCCCCTGACCAGGCTGGTGGCGGGGCCAAGGCGGCGGGCAGTGGCGTTGGCTTGCTATTCAACATCGACTCGAGCGACGCCATCGATTCCGTACGCCCTCCTTCGTAAGCCAATAGGTCCCCAACGTTCTGATTCTCCTTGGGCGAGGTGATCGAGGGCACCTGGTCGAGGAATGAAAAGTCATCCGCTGATAAGGCCAGGTCTTTGTTGTCGTCCTCTTCAGTAGTCGGCTGAGTAGTCTGCCGTCGCGATAATCTGCCAAAGAATCTCGTCACAGCTGATTGGGCTGGTACAGCTGGGTCGGGTGAAGCGGCAGGGTGTGGTACATTTGGTGACGAGTCGGCGGCCGGTATGACAGCTGGGATGGAGGGAGGGGCGGGAGAAGCAGGTCTGGACGTATTGTTGGCAGATGACACCGAGGCAGCCGAATTGAGCGGGGGTCGAGATTCAATCGGGGCTGGGGTTGACGAGTTAGAGATCGATTTGGCTTCTAGTATACCTCCTCCTGAAGTGACCAGTGGCTTTTCGGCGGTATTTTTCCTCCAGAATGACCATTTCGGTTTGACATCTTCCGCTTGTGTAGAGCTTTCAACGGGAAGAGGTTCAGGCTCTCCAAGACGTGATCGACTTGTCCAGCTGTCCAGGCTATCTGCGAGGTTTTCATTTTGACGTGCACGGCGAGACAAGGGGATATTGAGTAACGAAGTCTCGGGTATGGGATTTGGGCGAGAGAGCGCATAGCGGAATCGCTCGTGAGTCTCCATTGATGACAACACTGGTGGGTAGGTATTTGTATCGGGAGGTATAGTGGAGAGCGAGCGCAAGATCTCACGACTACGATAAGTTAGATTCGAAGATTCCACTCACGTGTCGTCCTCTTGCAAGCGCAGCTTCCTATTATAGGCATCCTCTTCGTCGTCTGGTCTTTCAACCAGGCGATTGTCGCCAATGACGTCTTGAGCCAGTCCGCGCCAATCATCCTGTAAGTTCACGATCTTCTCCCTGGGCTACTCTTGTCAGCGGGAACGTATACTTGAGAGATTGCAAAACTCACAGCTCTTTGTTCCGTCACCTTGATCCGCTTCTGCGCCTCCTCCCACTCCTGGTCCATGCCGACCTGGGTATTCTTGGTTTCCTCGCCCCGCTCCATAGGGATACTCCGGCCCCAGCCATCCCCATCCTCAGGCTCCACCTCATCCTCAGTGTCGGGATCCGGCCTATCTGTAGATTGGCGATCCGAGCTCTGGCCCCATCCGTTACCCTCCTTTTTTGGTCCCCATGGATCATCGCCAAATGAAGAGAACCCTCCAAAGTCATCTCCGAATGTGGGAGAGGTAGGTAGACTTGGCTCATCAAAGCCGCCCAGTTCTGGTATTGCGGATTTGGGCGACGCCGGCGTGGTGTCTTGCGTGAATCCTCCAGTCGGGCTTGGGAATTCCTCAGCTGGGGAGCTTGAGCGATTGATCATAGTCTGGTCTGTATCAAGATCCGGCAGGGCCATCCCATGATTTGTATCGTCTTGTTCTTGCGGGTTTGATGTGCTCCATTCTGGGCTATCTGCAGGTCGACGTATTGGGCTCCGAGAAGGTCCAGCTTCGGGCTGTTCATCCCATCCTCCTCCCCAACTGGGTGCGGCTATTTGCAGATCGGCTGTCGGAACTTTTGGAGGACTACTGGCCCAACCGCCCCCGGGCGAGACGTCGGGACGTGACTGGGCTGTTGGTATTGGTTCTCCCCATGGGTCCGAGACAGGTGCGGAGCGGATTGGCGACGGCGACCTCGGAAGTTGATTGGCAGGTTTGGCTGTCTGGTCATATACTGGCCCCGAAGCCCAAGGATCCTCCATTGTTGAGTGACTACTCTCAAGTTGTGTATTAAGCAGAGTACCAGACTCAAGCGGGACAAGGTAAATATCAAGATTGAGGTTGTCTGCATTCGTCACGGCATTCAGCCGGCTGCGTCCCGCAAGTCTCATGATCAATTCAGATTCCAAGATACGTCCTTCTACCCCATTACTCATGTATGCATTCCTCCGTGAATAACACTGAGACTTCATCTGGACAAATAATTGGGGCATCCACTTAGCTTTGCATCCCAAGGACCCAGGAATCCTGTAGCCTGAATAAGAACTTCACCTGGGACCTTCGGGACACGGTCTCGCGCGACTTGCTGTGGTCCATCTCGCTGCTTCAACTCACCTTTCATCGCTTCAATGTCACTCTCAGGAGCACCCTCACCAAGTCATCTCAAGACCAAGAGCCTATCTCTCGCACGATCTCCATCTCATCATACTACCGGTACCGCTCCAAGCTCGCCGGAACTCGAAACAAACCCCTCCTACTTCTACGATCATACCAAATCCAAGCGTTCTTCCGAAGATAGCCATGAAGGCGAGGACGGATACGATGAAGCAAGAGCTTTAGTGGAGGAGATGGAAGTTATGGATGGACCTGCACATGAAGGCTTTGATCGACCTGATAGGCGGGAAATGACCTTGATCTTGGGCTCGACTGTTATGGTCATTCTGGTGGCTGTCGCTGCTGGCTTGACTACTATCTACGACTGGGTCCTGTAATCCGTCAGACAGGATGAATCCCTGACATCTTAGTCAAGCGATAAGATCTCTCTTGTCCTCGTGGGTTTACGTTGATCATGTTTGAGGGTTTCTGACGTTTAGGCTTATTCCCCTGGGCGATACCGACAAACACGCCAATTGGCAAGCCACTGCTCAGCGCTGTACAGATAGAAGCATCTTGCAAGAGCTTGTTTCGACGGGACGCCGAGCCGATGGATACGGGAGAACCTAGAGCTCAACGTGAGACGGCGTCCATGCTAGATGCATCGCTGGAGGAGGCTAGATACAACAAATCAACATCGTCTCGTGTATGTGAAAACTATATTTTCGAAGTACCCTCGTGTTCAACATCCATATCTGCCCCTCTCGGACGTCGATCGAGTTTACCACTAGCCCCACTCGCCCCAGAATACATCTTGGCCGCCAGCTTGTCTTTGACGAATTTACCAGTCCTTGCGATTTTGAGCTGGAAGATTCCCTTGTTCTGTACTGCGTCAGATGACTTCTCTGGTGCTGCCTTAGCGATAAGACTTACCCTTCTATGCAGCGCCTCTTTATGCGTTTTCTTATCAGTCATGAAGCCTTGACCCTGTGTTCCAAACGATTCGTCCCCGTCGTTTGGATCGTCCTCATCTTCCTCGTCACTGTCCCCACTGCTGCCATCATCCTCATCCTCATCCTGGCGTCTAATATGGTCACCTGGGACAGCCTTGTCGAGTCCCATTTCGATGTCCTTCGATACCTCCCATGCCTCGTAAACTCGCTTGAACCTCAGGTCCTTCTTGCACAACTTTCGATGAGCACGGCTGACACCTGGATGAAGTGTAAAGCCGACCGATACGAAGCCGAGTAAAGGTATATCCGGAGCTGATTTCGAAGATGAAAAGCTGGCTCGGGCGCGAACATGACCTCTGTCCTGGCGGACTGAGGCGGCATCCCTCTCCGACATGGTAGCGTACCGATGACTTGCTCGAACGGCATGTCCGACATCTGAAGTTCCAAATATCGGTACAGTACGAAGCATATCGGTCGAGTCCTCACAATCGGACAAACGGATCAAGGCGAGGGCTACCGTCTTCTTCTTCTTTAGCCGTCCGCGGGCGACAAAGGAGATGATGAGCGAGCAAGAGTGTCTATACTCGACGGCAAGACCTATCGGTTTCGTGATCTCCCAGTCCAGCTCGGTCGAGTCTTCGGGATCGAAACCCATGACTGATCTCGATGATCGGGGTGTATCAGGGACGGCCCGACCCGATACAGACCGTCGGTGTACTGGCGAGCTGATCTCATCAACGGCGTCATCCGATTTCCAAGGATTCGTAGATCCGCCCTCGCCGGGATTCAGCGTATACTTGTCGGCTTCCGTCTCGAGTACGACCGAGATGGGCCTATCTGATAGCTTCGACAAGTCTGTCGAGGTCAAAGACTTGATCTGCATGGTGGCTATCTCGTAACCGGAAACCCGAGGAGGCAAGACCATGTCGATCGGTTTCCAGAGTAGTGATATTCGTATCCGACCCCAGCCCAATCCTCCGACAAGAGGGAACCACCTCGTGAATTGGCTCGTGCTCTTGAAAACCTCTTTGAGATGAAGCGTGACGATACCCAAAATGGGGTCTGTCGTCAGTCCTTGTCTCTTGCTCGTGGCACCGACTCACCGTGTTCACGATCTCTCTCGTCTCTCACCACGATAGTCAACTTTGCCATTCGCCAATCCCGCAGGAACCTCTCGCTAACGGCGTTGAAATACGGTAATGGTGTCATCTGTTTGGTCCTCGTCCTGTAAATCAATCGATCATTGATGTGGACTTCGCAGTATGCGGAAGGCGGCTCCGGGTTCTCTGCCGGAGTTCGATCGACGATATCTGCCAAAGCTGGTTTGCCATTGGCGGCTGATTTCCTGGAATCCAAGTTCGACGAAAAGGTGCCTTCGAGTGACTCTACTTCGAGGTCTATCGTCAGCTCAGTCCAGTCGCCATGACTTACCGACACATTGATGGATATGGAACTGAATTACACCACTTCTCAGTTCATCCGACGGTGCTTCCGAAGCCTCCATCTCGTCCTTTTCCTTCTCGCCAGTAATCCAGGCCACGGCTTCCTGTCTCCGCTCCTTCCTATCTGCATCCCAAGATGGGGCCTCGCCGACCAATCTCTTTATCTGATCGATCCACCATGGTGTTTCCACAACATCAGGTTGACCTTTGACGGCCTTTTTCCGCTGCAAAAGCCTTTCGTTCACTTCCTCGGGAGCCATTTCCCACATGCCATGAAATTTGACGGACCAGTGAAGTGTACCGCTGGAGCGCATCCCAGGGCGTTCCGCTTGGAGCTCGTCCGCGCGTCTATCGAGTTCCTCGCTGGTTGACTGTTTGCCTCGCTCGACTAGATCTGCAAGCTCGACCTCGACTACACCCATCGCATCATCGGCCGAGAAGCGGTCTGAATCACATACTCGCAAGCGCACTCGTTCTCCAGCCTCTATGGCATCCGCAGTCACCAGGACTGATGGTCAGGAAATATCGAATGGCAAACTTACTGAAGGCCTCTTCCTCCCACCATGGCTCTCTATTCCTCAGGATCGTCCGGGTACTAAACACTGAAACGTCACCCTTGGACAAATTGATAGTCGGGTCACGTACTTGGCTTGTTGAACTTTGTGAATGATATCCCAACGTAGGGATCACATGATCCCATCGTATCAGTCTTGGGTAGATCTTCCGCTCCGTGGACCATGATCTGCAACACACCCACAGCGGCAGTTCGGATACTCGATTCCCGACCGAGAAGAAGTCGGTCGACGTCAAGGCTGTACGAAGCTGGACTGACGAAACCTTGAGCTACATCGGCAATGGAGGATTGGACTGTCTGTCAGATGACTTGCTTGACGGGGGGTGGAGAGGCACACACCGTATGAGCGCATTCCGGGTAATCCCATCGCGTTGAATGCACTCCGGATCAAGGGTTTCGCCGAGATCTCAAAGTATGGGAGTTTGGGGAACGAAATGGTGGCATTTCGAACGAAAGGTGGTGTGGCCGACAGCAAGAGTCTGACGTTGATGGTGCCTGTGATCTTGATCATGTCGATGTAGATAGCTAAAGGTTCAGTGTTTAGCACTGATGATGTATCTCCTGGTGATACATACGGAGTTCAGTCTTCCCGACGCCCTTGAGTCCGACACCAAAGTATGCCTTTCATCAGCGACAATCGATTGCGGTGACCTACCAAGACGTGCAGTCCCCACCCTCTCCTCTCAAGTGCCTCTTTAGGCTGCTCGTATTCGAATCCAACTTGATAGTTGACATACTGCCCAGAGTTCGGGTCATCTTCCCCGATATCACCATCTGGTCCGCCCACATCCCTTCTGCCATCCGGCTTCTGAGCTTCGGCGTGCGGATCGTTTCCATCCCTCGATACATGGCCATGATCCGCCGCACCCTCTCTCGTAC
>Ga0308160_10004328_pt1 | contig 15280 bp, 13 predicted proteins | sample PhyFR1_FD_201036 | JGI IMG/M metagenome (GOLD analysis project Ga0308160, IMG submission 201036) | Phyllosphere microbial communities from UC Gill Tract Community Farm, Albany, California, United States - DLSLF.R1 | ecosystem: Host-associated > Plants > Phyllosphere > Unclassified | place: USA...
GAGGCCGTCGTCTACGCCGGCACCGGCCGCTGACCCGTCAGGAGCACCGCATGAGCACCCTCACCGTCGCCGTCGTCGGCGCCACCGGCCAGGTCGGCGCCGTGATGCGCCGCCTGCTCGAGGAGCGCGCGTTCCCGGCCGACCACGTCCGGTTCTTCGCGAGCGCCCGGTCCGCCGGCACCACGCTGCCGTTCCGCGGCGGGCAGATCGTCGTCGAGGACTCCGAGACCGCCGACCCGTCGGGCATCGACATCGCGCTGTTCTCGGCCGGCGCCACCGCCTCGCGGGCACTCGCGCCGAAGTTCGCCGCCGCGGGCGCCCTCGTCGTCGACAACTCCAGCGCCTGGCGCATGGACCCGGACGTCCCGCTCGTCGTGAGCGAGGTGAACCCGCACGCCATCGACGATGCGCCGAAGGGCATCATCGCGAACCCGAACTGCACGACGATGGCGATCATGCCGGTCCTCAAGGTGCTCGACACCGAGGCCGGCCTCCGTCGCCTCGTCGCCACCACCTACCAGGCGGTCTCGGGTTCCGGGCTCGCCGGCGTCGAGGAGCTGCTCGGCCAGGCGCGGGCAGCGCTCGAGCAGGACACCGCGGCGCTCACGCACGACGGCTCCGCCGTGACCTTCCCCGACCCGGTCAAGTACGTCCGCCCGATCGCGTTCGACGTCATCCCGCTCGCGGGCAGCATCGTCGACGACGGGCTGGGCGAGACCGACGAGGAGAAGAAGCTCCGCAACGAGAGCCGCAAGATCCTCGAGCTGCCCGATCTGCTCGTCGCCGGGACGTGCGTCCGCGTGCCCGTCTTCACGGGCCACTCCATCTCGGTCAACGCCGAGTTCGCGCGTCCGCTGTCGCCCGAGCGTGCGACCGAGATCCTCGCCGACGCACCCGGGGTCGAGCTCGCCGACGTCCCGACGCCGCTGCAGGCCGCCGGGCAGGACCCGTCCTTCGTCGGCCGCATCCGTGCGGACCAGTCCGCGCCCGAGGGACACGGCCTCGCGCTCTTCGTCAGCAACGACAACCTCCGCAAGGGCGCCGCGCTGAACGCGGTGCAGATCGCCGAGGCGATCGTCGCGCGCCGGACGGTCGCAGCGTAACCCTGTGCGATCCAGGAGGCGCGGTGCCGGCTGGCACCGCGCCTCCTGGCGTTCCCGGCCCGGCTTGTCAGCCGACGCCGCTAGCATTGTCGGGTGGCAGTGAAGCAGGTGGACCCCATCGACGTCGTCCTGGTCGGGGGAGGGATCATGAGCGCCACCCTCGGCGCCATCATCCACCGGCTCGAACCCACCTGGAAGATCCGCGTCTACGAGCGCCTCGGCACCGTCGCGCAGGAGAGCTCGAACCCGTGGAACAACGCCGGGACGGGCCACTCCGCGCTCTGCGAGCTGAACTACACGCCGGAACTGTCGGACGGCCGTGTCGACATCAGCAAGGCCGTGACCGTCAACGAGCAGTTCCAGGTCTCGCGCCAGTTCTGGGCCCACCTCGTCGAGACCGGTGACCTGCCGGAACCGTCGAACTTCATCAACCCCACGCCGCACATCTCGTTCGTGTGGGGTGCCGACAACGTCGAGTACATGCGCAAGCGGTACGAGGCGATGCAGGACCACCCGCTCTTCGCCGGGCTCGAGTTCTCCGACGACCCGCAGCAGATCCGGAAGTGGGCGCCCGCGCTCATCCCGGGTCGGAAGAAGGACCAGCCGATCGCGGCGACCTACTCCGCCGCCGGGTCAGACGTGGACTTCGGGTCGCTCACCCGGCAGCTCTTCGACCAGCTCGAGATCGACGGTGTCGAGTTCGAGCCGTCGCACCAGGTCACGAAGCTCACGCGTTCGACCGTCAGCGAAGGCTGGGTGCTCGACGTCCGCAACGAGATCGGTCGGTCGACCCAGCGCATCGCGGCGAAGTTCGTATTCGTCGGCGCCGGGGGTGGGGCCCTCCACCTGCTGCAGAAGTCCGGCATCCCGGAGATCCGCGGGTACGGCGGGTTCCCGGTCTCCGGCGAGTTCCTCCGCACCGACGACCCCGAGGTGGTGCAGAAGCACTCGGCGAAGGTCTACGGCAAGGCCAGCGTCGGTGCACCGCCGATGTCCGTCCCGCACCTCGACACCCGGATCGTCGACGGCAACGCCTCGCTCATGTTCGGGCCGTACGCGGGCTTCAGCCCGAAGTTCCTCAAGCAGGGCTCGCTCTTCGACCTCGTGAAGTCGATCCGGCCGCACAACCTCCGGCCGATGCTGAGCGTCGCGTTCTCCAACTTCGACCTGGTGCGCTACCTGATCGGGCAGCTCCTCGCCTCGAAGCAGACGAAGTTCGACGCCCTGCGCGACTTCATGCCGAGCGCCGAGCCAGGCAACTGGCACCGGATCACCGCCGGACAGCGTGTGCAGGTCATCAAGCCAGACAAGGACAAGGGCGGCGTCCTGCAGTTCGGCACCGAGGTCATCACCTCGGCCGACGGCTCGATCGCCGGCCTGCTCGGTGCGAGCCCGGGGGCGTCCACCGCGGTGCCGATCATGCTCGGCCTGCTCCGGAAGTGCTTCCCGGACCGCTGGGACCGTTGGGAAGCCGCGGTCCGCGTGATGGTGCCCACCTACGGGCAGGACCTCGGGTCCGACGCGGAGCTCGCCGACGCGACGCTCGAGCGCACGGCGAAGGTGCTCGGACTCCACCACTGAGCCGACCCCGCTTGCATGTCGTTCGAACGTGTGTTCGAATGACTGCATGCGGTGGAGTGGGCAGGCGATCGATGCCTCGCGGAGCGATGCGCTCCCCGGGCTCGAGTCGAACAGCGGGTTCGTCCGGAGCGTGACGACGCCGGAGTTCGCGGGTGTCACCTTCCACGAGGTCCTGGCCAAGAGCGCGCTGAACCGCGTCCCGAGCGCGGACGGCGGCGGCACGTACGGGTGGACGATCAACCCGTACCGGGGCTGCAGCCACGCGTGCGTGTACTGCTTCGCCCGCCCGACGCACACCTACCTCGAGTTCGACGGGGGAGCGGACTTCGACCAGCAGATCGTCGTGAAGACCAACGTGGCCGACGTCCTGCACCGCGAGCTCACGAAGCCGAGCTGGGACCGCCACCCGGTCGCGCTCGGCACGAACACCGACCCGTACCAGCGGGCCGAGGGCAAGTACCGGCTGATGCCCGGTGTGATCCGTGCCCTGGCCGACTCGGGCACGCCGTTCAGCGTCCTGACGAAGGGCACCCTGCTGCGCCGCGACATCCCGTTGCTGGTCGAGGCCGCGCGGTCGGTGCCGGTCGACCTGGCGATGTCGATCGCGGTCTACGACGACGAACTCCAGCAGCAGGTCGAGCCAGGCACCCCGACGACGGCGGCGCGCCTGGCGACGGTCCGGGCCATCCGTGACGCGGGCCTGACGTGTTCCGTGTTCCTCATGCCCGTCCTGCCGTACATCACCGACACCCGGGCCCACCTCGACGACGCCGTCGGGCGAGCCGCGGCGGCCGGGGCATCGAGCGTCATGTACTCCGCACTCCACCTGCGTCCCGGCGTGAAGCCCTGGTGGTTCGCGTGGCTCCAGCGCACCCGGCCGGACCTCGTCGAGCGGTACCGGTCGATGTACCTCGACAACACCTTCGCGCCGAAGGACTACCGGCGCTGGTTGTCCGAGCGGGTCCGTCCGATCCTGCGCGCGCACGGCATGGGGCTCGGACATGTCGATCCGGCGACCGGCTCGATGGGGTTCTCGAACCGGCTGAGCGAGCCGGGGGCAGCGCCCGCGACGCCGGCGGGAGCGATCTCCGGACCGTCGCCGTTCGAGGAGCAGTCCCGTCCGACGTCCTCGCCGCTCAAGCGCGCCGATCCGGGGTTCGACCAGCGCCTGGTCCCACGCGCTGCACCGGTCGTGCCGACGCTCTTCTGACGGGCCTCGGGCACGAGGGCGTCGGTCCGCGTTCGGGGGACACCGGGAACACCCGTGTGCCGGTATCATCGAGCGGGTCGCCGATCACTCCGACAATCGGGGTACACGGTCGCACCAACCGTGGTTGGATCGTGGGCGGCGTTCCCCCACGTCCGGAAGGACCCCCACCCGTGCTCGGCATCCCCACGCACCTCGCTCCGCGAGTGAACGCGTGGTCGACCGTGCGGGCCTTCCACGCCGCGGCGATCGGCTCGCTCGCGGCCGCCGCGATCGCCCTGGTGCTCTACCGCCTGGCCGAACCGGACGTGCGGGTGATCGGTGCCGTGCTGGCGCTGGTCCCGATGCTCGGCATGATCGCCGTCCACGTGCAGTTCGGCACGTGGCGGTCGGCCGTCGCGTTCCTCGTCGTCGGCGGGGTGTGCGCGTGGTGGTTCGCCGTGGTCGTGCAACGCGAGGTCCCCGCCGGGTGGGTCGCCTCGTACCTGCTCTCCCTGTCGATCATCCCGCTCGTGCTGGTGGGCGGTGCCGGCGCGGTCGCAGGCCGGGTGGCGCTGTGGTCGATCGCCGGGTTCCTGGTCGGTCGGGTCGCGACGTCGATCGCGATCGCGCAGGCGGGCGGTCCCACGCACCCCCTCGTGCTCGCGTGGGTGACGCTCGCGTTCGTCATCGCCCTCGTGCTCATCACGAGCCGCAACACCGCCCGCTCCGAGCGTGTGCAGCCCGAGCTGCTCCGTTCCGCGCGCGAGGAGCACGTCTCCGCGTACCGCGCCGGGGTCGAGGCCGAGGCGGCGGCCATCCTGCACGACACGGTCCTCAACCACCTCGGTGCGATCGCCCTCGCGCCCGACGGCCCGATGGACCCGCAGCTCGCCCGCACGGTCGAGGCGGACGTCGCGATGCTCACGGGCAAGGAGTGGCTCGCGCCGGGGGCCCGCCCGGCCCGCGCCGAACCCGGTGCCGCGGTGCGCGCGTTCGAGCAGATGGTCGACGACCACCGGGCGCTCGGACTCACGGTGACCGTCACCGGTGACCCCGCGGCCCTCGTCCGGTTGGACCAGGCGGCGATGACGGCGATCCTCCGTGCCGTCGGCCAGTGCCTGGCGAACGTCCGGAAGCACGCGGGCACCGACGCGGCCGAGGTGAGCGTGTTCGACGACGGGGTGGCGTGCACGGTCATGGTGGTCGACGACGGGCGCGGTTTCGACGAGTCCACGACGAGCCCCGACCGGATGGGCCTGCGCGGATCCGTGCGGGAGCGGATCGGCCGGGTCGGCGGCGACGTGCAGGTGTGGTCGTCACCGGGCTCGGGGACGAGCGTCATGATGTCCGTGCCGTACGGTGCGGTCACCGGGACGACCCCGGTGCCGAACGCCGGGTCCGAGGTCGGCCGGTGACGCGCCCCGGTCCCGCCCGCGACGCCGGCCGCACCGCGCAGCAGTACGACCCGCTCGGCGCGATGGGGTCCCGCCCGCTGGCGATCGTGCTCGGCGCCTGCGGTGTGCTGTGGGCGCTGTTCGTGTCCGTCTTCGACCGGGACGTCGTCGGCAGCCCCACCCTGAGCGCCCTCACCGTGCTGCTCGTCGCGGCGTCCGGAGCGGTCGTGTTCGTCGCGTCGAGTCCGTTCCGCGCACCGTTCCCGCGCTGGGCGTTCGTGGTGCACGTGCTGCTCCTCGCCGCGGCGACGATCACGAGCGTCGCCGCCCAGTGGGGTCCGGACCGCAGCGCACTGAACGACTTCATGTCCCTGCTCGCCGCGACCGGCATCGTCATGACGGCACCGTACCGACCCTGGACGGACCTGGCCCTGGGCGGCCTGCTGCTCGCGGTCGTCACCGGGGTCTCGTGGGGCATCGTGGCGTGGGCGTTCCCGCACCACGTCCCGATCGGGGTCGCGGCGTTCCTGGCGGCAGCGCCGACGCTCGTGCTCACCGCGGCCTCGGCGGTGTTCGCGTGGACGTTCGCCGGGCTCGCCGAGCGCGTGCAGATCCGTGCCGGGTCCTACTCGGTCGAGCGTGCGGAGCGCGACGGCATCGACGCCAGCGTGCAGCAGGACCGCTCGACGATCCTCGCCCGCGACGTCGCACCCTTCTTCGCCGAGCTCCGCACGCGCGAGGTCATCACCGACGCCGACCGCGCCCGGGCCCGGTCGATCGCCGACGGCATCCGGCGCTCGATGGTGGCCGACGCCGACCGGACCTGGTTCGAGCAGGCCGTCCGCACCGACGGTGGCACCGACGCCGTCGTCGACGACCCGGACGGGCTCATCGCCACCCTCGACGCCGACCAGCGCACCGTCGTCCGGACGTTCCTGCGGGCCGCACTGCGTGCCTCCACGGTCGACCCCGCCGGGTTCCGCGCCACGATCCGACGGACGGGGACGGACGACGGGGCGACCGGCGACGCGGACGGAGGCGCAAGCGGCGACGAGCGGACCACCGGCACCGCGCAGCCGCCCGTGACCGGCCGCGGCGTGACCGTCGCGATCGACCTCGCCGTCGCCGATTCCGACGTCGGCATCCACCGCACCTTCGACCCCTACTTCGCGGTCCTCCGCGTGACGTTCCCCGATCTGGACGTCGCGGTCCGACCCTCCGCCCTCGCACTAAGGTTCTCGTATGACCAGCACTGACCCGAGCCGGATCACGGATGGTGCGCCCGCCGTCCCGAACCCGGGGACACGACGCGTGCGGCTGGCGATCCTCGACGACCACGAGGTGCTGTTGGACAGCCTGTCGAGCTGGATCGCGGTGAACGCGTTCGACTTCGACCTCGCGCTGACGGCCCACACGTGGCTCGAGATGGTGCACAGCGAGAACTTCCCGACCGACCTGGTGTTCCTCGACTTCCAGCTCAAGGAACCGGTCTCGATCGAGGCCCGCGTGCGCACCTGCCGTGCCGCCGGGGCGAAGGTCATCGTCCTGTCGAGCGTCGACAGCCGAGAGTCCCGCGACCGTGCGCTCGCCGCCGGCGCCGCCGCCTTCCTGTCGAAGTCGCTCCCCATGCGCGAGGTCATGGACGTCGCGCGCGAGATCATGGGCGTCGCGCGGGACACCCCGCCGCAGCGCGACTGGCGTCCGCTGCCGACCGGGGCGAACGCGCACCAGCGGCCGAAGCTCAGCCACGGCGAAGAGGAAGCGCTGCGCCTGTACGTGTCGGGCTACTCGACGAACGAGGTCGCCGCGCAGATGAACGTGCAGTACGAGACCGCGAAGACCTACCTGCGCCGCGTGCGCGAGAAGTACAGCAAGGTCGGCCGGCCCGCGTCCAAGAAGTCCGACCTCATCCGTCGTGCGGCCGAGGACGGGTTCCTCGCGTAGTGGCGAAGCTCTACTTCCGCTACGGTGCCATGAACAGCGGCAAGAGCACCGGGCTCCTGCAGGCGGCCTACAACTACGAGGAACGCGGTCACCGGGTGCTCCTCGCGAAGCCGTCGGTCGACACCAAGGGCGACCGTGAGATCGTCTCGCGGCTCGGGGTGACCCGCACCGTCGACATCGTGTTCACGCCCGACGCCGACGTCCGCGCGGCGGTCACCGAGGCCGGTGCCACCGACCCCGAGTCGGACCGGCTCGACGGCATGGTCCGGCCGGTCAGCTGCGTGCTCGTCGACGAGGCGCAGTTCCTCACGCCCCGCCAGGTCGACGACCTGCTGCGCATCGCCGTCCTCGACGAAGTGCCGGTCATCACGTACGGCATCCGGACGGACTTCCGCACCGAGGCGTTCCCCGGCAGCGCCCGCCTGCTCGAGGTCGCGCACTCGCTCGAGGAACTCAAGACGATCTGCCGCTGCGGCCGCAAGGCGGTCTTCAACGCCCGCAAGGTCGACGGACGGTTCGTCTTCGACGGATCGCAGGTCGCGATCGACGGCGTGGACGTCACCTACGAGTCGCTGTGCGCCAACTGCTACCTCACGGAGTCCGGCGGACGCCTCGACGGCGACTGACAGGTCCGCCGGCCCGCCTCGTGCAGACGCGACCGTCTGCCGGACTGGAGGCGCGGGTCGGCGCCGACCCGCGCCTCCAGGCCCGCACACGGTGCGGAATGCACGTCGGCCGGGTGGCGTTGGCGACTGCATGAGCGACGCATCCGTGCACCTGTCCGTCCTCGACCTGGCGACCCGCGAGTACGGCCAGTCCAACACCGAAGCCCTGCAGGGCTCCATCGACATGGCGGTGCACGCCGAGAAGCTCGGCTACGAGCGCTTCTGGGTCGCCGAGCACCACGGCATGCTCCGTGCGCTCTACGGCGACCGGGTCGACCTCGGCCTCGGGCGTGCCCCGGGCACCGACGGCGCGACCGCGATGGCGCTGCGCCGCACCGACCGGCTCGACGTCGACGACTTCCCCGACCGGCTGGCCGACCTGATCGGCTTCTTCACCGGGATGGACCCCGCGAACCCCCTCGCGAGGATCCAAGCGGTGCCGGGCTACGGCGACGTGCCGGAGTTCTGGCTGCTCGGGTCCTCCGGGTACAGCGCGCAGGTCGCCGGTGCCCTCGGCGTCTCGTTCGCCTTCGCGCACCACTTCGCGTCGGACAACACCGAGGCCGCGCTCGCGCTCTACCGTGACTCCTTCCGGCCGTCGCGCTTCCGGCAGACCCCGAACGCGCTGATCGGCGTGCAGGTCGTCACCGACGAGGACCCCGCCGTGATCGACGAGCAGAGTGCGCCGGGCATGATCTCGTTCATCCGGATGCGGCAGGGCGCGAAGCCCGAGCCGGTGTCCATGGAGGAGGCCCGCGCGTACGAGTTCAGCGACCTCGAGCGGCGGTTCATCCAGGCACGGACCGAGCGTCAGGCGTACGGCACCGCGGACGAGGTCGCGGCGAAGATCAACGCCCTCGTGGCCTCGACCGGGGCGAACGGCGTGATCGTCGCTCCTGGCGCGGCCCAGGCGCGGTACCGCCACCAGGCGCTCGACGTGGTGGCGGGGCTGCACGCGGAGGGCCGGCTCGTGGCTGCGGGGGAGGGCGCGTCGGTCTAGCCCGTCCGAGCGGGCGCTCAGTCGAGCAGGCCGAGCCGTGTCGCGGCGGAGATCGCGGCGACGCGGGAGCTGACCTCGAGCTTGCGGAAGACGTTGTAGACGTGTCGTTTGACCGTCCCGATGGCGATGCCGAGTTCGGCGGCGATCTCGGCGTTGGTACGGGCGCGCGTGATGAGCCGGAGGACCTCGAGCTCGCGGTCGCTCAACAGGGCGGCCGTCCCCGTGTCGGACTGCGTCTCCGCCGTCGACGACGTGGGCGGACGGTCGGACGCCGCCCGGATGATCCGCTCGACGAGTTCACTGCTCGGCGTGGTCTTGGTGAGGAAGTCGGTCGCACCCGCCGCGAGGAGCGTGCGGCGGAGGACCGCGTCGCGGTGCATCGTCAGCACGATGACCGCGATGTCCGGACGCGTCCGGCGCAGTGATGCGATCGTGGTCCGAGCGGGCGGCCCGTCGAGTTCGACGTCGAGGAGCAGTACGTCGATGGCCACGGCCTCCGTCGTGGCGAGGACGTCCGCCGGGCGAGCGCCGTGCGCCACGACCCGCAACCCGGACCGTGCGCCGAGGATCGCCGCGAGGCCTTCGCGGAACAGGTCGTGGTCGTCGACGATCGCGACGTGGACCACACCGAAGCCGGTCACACGCCGCCGATCGGGACGATGAGCGCGACGGTGGTCCCGTCGCCCGGTCGGCTCGTGATCGCGAACCGGGCGCCGATCAACCCGGCTCGCTCCTGCATCGTCCGGCGCCCCAACCGGCCCCTGCGCTCCTCGGTGTCGTCGAAGCCCGGTCCGTCGTCCGAGACGGTGACGGTGACGGCGGTGTCGGACCACTCGAAGTGGACGGTCGCGGTCGAGTCCCGCGCGTGCTTGCGCCAGTTCGTCAGCGCCTCCAGCAGGATCGTCAGGGCCTCCTCGGACTTCCAGCTCGGCATCGCCACGGGTGTCCCGTGCGAGCTGATCGAGATCGATGCGTCCTCGGGGAAGAGGTCCGCCGCGTGGCGTGCCAGCGCGGAGTCGAGGAGGTCGTCACCGACCCGGGCGTGCAGGGCGACCGCGAGGTCCTGCACTTCGCCGAGCGCGTCGCGGAGGAGTCGTGCCGCATCCTCGAGGTGTCCGACCCTCGTCGGCGCCGGCGGATCCGTGAAGAGGACGAGGTCGACCCGCTGCACCCCAGCGATGATCGCGTGGGCGATCCGGTCGTGGAGGTCTCGGGCGATCTGCGTCCGTGAGTCCAGGTGCGCGCTGCTCGCCCGCTGCCGGAGCGCTTCGGTGTAAGCGATGGCGCCGGCGGGGAACCGGTTCCAGATGCCCGCGTGGAGCGCGCGGGTGGCTCGCAGGACGTCGGGGACGTCGACGGCACCGACCTCCTCGACGAAGACCGGCAGGTACGCGTCGAAGAGCATCTCCGCTGCGAGCATCGCTCCGGCGGGGTGCTGCGACTGCTCGGCGTGCAGGGTGCCCGTCGCGAGGTGCTCGGGGTCGAGGAACGCATCGCTCACGATGCTGGAACCGTCGCCCGCGGCGTAGCGGACGTAGGCCTCGTGGATCATCGAGGTGACGTTGTCCTCGAGGCTCTGCGCCAGGTCCGGGTCCGTGGCCAGTTCGGGGAACCGAGCCTGGATCTGTTCGGCTATCGCGGTGAGGGGGTCGCTCGGATGGTGCATGACACGGTCAGGGTACCCGGTCACGGAACGAGGAGCACTCGCGCGACTGCGAGGAGGACGGGAACGGCGGAGGCGACGACGAGGCCACAGCACCGCAGCCAGGGCGACATCGGGCGACCGAGGAGCGCGGTGAGGACGACCACCGTCGCGGCGGAGACGACCGGGCTCGCCGCGGTCACCACCGACCCGACAGGGTTCGGACTCGTCGGGATGCTCAGCACCGCGAAGAGCGTCATCCCGCCGAACGGCACGGCGGCCGGAACGACCACGCACAGCGACCCGATCGTCGCCCACCGTCGACAGTGCGACACGGTCGAGCGGGTCACCAGTGCGCCGAAGATCACGGAGAGCATCGAGCAGAGGATCACCGGGAGGAACAGCTGCGGCAGCAGGCCCGTCCGACCGTCGGAGTACGGCATGAACCGCCCGACCGTCCAGGCGTTCGCGGAGCTCAGGACGAGGGCCGCGAGGAACGCGAGGACGGCGGCGATGCTGCACCGCGCTGTCACAGCGTCCTCGGCTCGGTCGTGGACAGCACCCACGGTCAGTCGCAGTCGCGCACGTCGAGGAAGCGGAGGAGCGCGAACCACAGCGGCGTCGAGCTCAACACGAGCGCCACGGCGACGCCGACCCGCCGCGTCCGCGCTCGCACGAGGAGCAGCCCGACCACGATCACGAGTGGACCGACGCCACCAGCCCCCAGGCTGACGATGAGCTGCAGCGCATTTCGCGCATCCTCTGCGCCGAGGAGCACGATCGCCGTGAGCGTGCCGTAGATCGAGGAGGTGACCACCGCGACGAGCGATGCGGCGACCAGAGCCGCCACGAAGGTCGTCCGCGGTGCACGGCGCAGCAGGACGAGGAGCGCAACGGTCGAGATCCAACAGAGCACCAGACCCCAGACGGGTCGGCCGTCACCGTTCGGGCCGGAGGGATCTGTCGCGAAGATGTTGGACACGAAGGCCCACGCTGCGGACAACAGCCCTGTCCCGACGGCCGCGATCCCGCCCTGCGCCACAAGCCGGGGCAGGTGTCGTCGCTCACACCGGTTCATGGGGCATCACGCTACGCAGTTGCGACGTCCGCGCCGGTGCTCAGCCCGCGAGATGTGTCGTCGTGCACACTGCACCGACGTGCACACTGCACCGACGGGAAGAGCAGAAGGCCCTGGTTCCGGAGAACCAGGGCCTTCTTCGTACTGTCTCAACACAGTGTCGGGGTGACAGGATTTGAACCTGCGACCTCCTCGTCCCGAACGAGGCGCGCTACCAAGCTGCGCCACACCCCGCGGTGTGGTCACTCCGTACCGGAGCAACCCCAGAAGTCTATCCGATGATCGGGGGTGGTCGTGACCATCCGGCGAACTCCCGGGCGCGTCGTGTTCAGTCCGTGCGGGCGGTCAGGGTGACCACGACGGCCTCGGGTCGGCAGGCGAACCGGACCGGCGCGTAGATCGACGTGCCGAGGCCCGCGGAGACCTCGAGCCACGACCAGTGCCCACGGTGCTGCCACTTGTGCAGCCCGCTGACGTACTGACGCGGCAGGTCGCAGTTCGTGACGAGCGCGCCGACAACGGGGACCTGGACCTGTCCGCCGTGGGTGTGCCCGGCGAAGATGACGTCGGCGCCCTGGGTGACGAAGGCGTCGAGCACCCGGCGGTACGGCGCGTGGGTGATGCCGAGGGCGACGGGGGAGGGGCCGTCCTCGTCCTCCGACCAGGGCACGTCGCCGCGCATCTCGTCGACGTTGGTCGGCAGCAGGTCGAGTCGGTCCCAGTCGCGGTGGGCGTCGGACGTCCCGAAGAGCTCGAACCGCGACCCGCGGAGTTCGATGGCGTGTGCCTGGTCGTTCACGTCCAGCCAGCCGAGGGACTCGAAGAACGCCGTCTGCCGGTCGATGTCGAGCTCGACCGGGCGGGTGCCGTGCTTGTGGGTGCTCGGGCCGCCGAAGTACTTGAACGGGTTGCGCGGCGTCGGCCCGTAGAAGTCGTTCGACCCGTACGCGAACGCGCCGGGGACGCCGCGGAACGGCTCGAGCGCGTACTCCACCGCAGCGTTGGCCGTGGGGTGCCCGAGGTTGTCGCCGGTGTTGACGATGAAGTCGGGCTCGACGAGGCTCAGGTCACGCAGCCACTGCTGCTTGTCGGCCTGCCACGGCGCCATGTGGATGTCGGACAGGTGCAGCACGGTGACGTCGCGCGACCCCGGCGGGAGTACCGGGATGGTCTCCCACCGGATGCCGAACCGACGTCGCTCGACGAGCGTGCCCCAGGCCGCCGACGCGGCACCGACGGCCGCGCCCGCTGCGATGACCCCCAGCGCAGCGCGACCGCGACTCACTTGCAGTCCTTGGGCGCCTTGCCGTTCTTGTCGCCGTAGAGGGTCAGTGTCACCGCTGAGTCCTTGCTCGCCGCGGCGTGCACGCCCGGGTCGACCGAGGCCACACGGCAGGTCTTGCCGGCGCCGCCCTTGACGTACGAGTCGGAGATGCTCACGTTCGAGAACCCGAGCTCGTTGAGCTTCGACCGCGCCGTGTCCAGCGTTGCTCCGGCGATCGCGGGCATGACGATCTGCGAGCCGTCGGAGGTGTAGACGGTGACGCTCGAACCGCTCGAGAGCAGCGAGTTGGCCGACGGCGAGGTCGAGGAGACGGTGCCGGCCTTCGCGGAGCCCGGCTGCGCGCCGCCGTCCACGTAGGTGAACCCGGCGCCGGCGATCGCGGCCTTCGCCTCGGCAGCGGTCTTGCCGGTCACGTCCGGGACGGCCTTCGCGTTGCCGCGCAGGGCCGAGGACGACGGGTCCGTGAAGGCACCGGCCGGGTACAGCGCGTTCATCGGGGTCTGCGCCTGCCGCCAGACGTCCGCACGGGCGCTCGCGTAGGTGCCGCTGACACCGTTGCCGTAGTGACGGAGGTTGTTCTTGCCACCGTCGGTGTTGCCCTGCCAGTAGGCCGTGGCGACGCGGGTGCTCGACCCGACGAGCCAGATCTGGTCGGCGTCGTCGGTGGTGCCCGTCTTGCCGAACAGCTGGGTGCCGTCGTAGGTCTGGGCGCCGACCGCGGTACCGCCGGAGATCGTGCCCTTCATCGCGTAGACCGCGGTCTGCGCGACGGAGGGGTCGAGGACCTGCTTGCAGGCCTTCGGCTGGCCGCCGAGGCTCTTGCCCTCGGCGTTGGTGACGTTGTCGATCGCGATGGGCTCGCAGAAGGTGCCGTTGTTGGCGACACCGGCGTACGCGGCGGCCATCGTCAGCGGCGCGATGTTGTTCGTGCCGAGGATGGACGACGGGTACGAGTTGAGCTCGGTCTTGTCGTCACCGGAGTGCACGCCGAGGTCCTGCGCGGTCTGCTTGATGTCGCAGAGGTCGAGCTTGGCGGCCATCGAGGCGAACGCTGCGTTCACCGACAGCGCGGTCGCACGGGCGACGGTGTAGTTGCCGTTCTCACCCGCGGAGTCGTTCTTCGGTGCCCAGTTCGTGTAGCTCGGTTCGCCACAGTGCTGCCAGACGGCGGTGTTGTGCGGCGTCCCGTTCACGGTCTCGTTGAGGCCGTGACCGGCCTTGAGCCACTGCAGGAGCGTGAAGAGCTTGTAGGTCGACCCGACCTGGAAGCCGATGCCGCCGCCGTACTTCTTGTCGACGCTGTAGTTGATCGACGTCGACGTCGGCGGGGACTGCAGCGACTGGTCGTAGTCCTTGTTCTGCGCCATCGTCAGGATGCGACCCGTGCCGACCTCGACCGAGTCGAGCGCTGCGCCGAGCTTGAAGTTCGTCTCGGCCTTGTTGTCGTAGGTGTTGAGCACCTGCTTCTGCTGCGCGTTGGCGTCGATGTCGAGCGTCGTCTGGATCTTGTAGCCGCCGTTGCGCCAGGCGGCGTCGCGCTCCTTCTGGGTGGCGCCGAGCTGCGACATCTCCTTGACGACCTGCACGGCGTAGTCGCAGAAGAACTGCGAGCCGTCGCCGACCGAGGCCTTGCAGCCCTGGGACGGCTGCGTCAGGTGGACGTAGTCCTTCGGGTTCGACTTGACGGCTTCGTCGTACTCGGCCTTCGTCAGGTGCTTCTGCGCGTACATCGACTTGAGGATGACGTTGCGGCGAGCGACGTTGGCGTCGTAGTACTTCGGGTTCGACAGGTTGCGCGTGTTCGGCGACTGCACGATCGCGAGGATCGAGGCGGCCTCGGCCGGGGTCAGGTCGGTCGCGCTCTTGTTGTAGTAGTGCTGCGCGGCGGCCTGCACGCCGTAGGTCTGGTCGCCGAAGTACGCGATGTTGAGGTACCCGGTGAGGATCTCCTTGTGGGTGTACTTCTTCGCGAGCCCGATGGCGAGCTTCATCTCCTCGAGCTTGCGGGGGATGGTCTGCTCGACCGCGTCGTTGTACGCCTTGAGACGCTCTTCCGGAGTGGTGAGCTCGAGCGCCTGGTTCATCTTGATGTTGCGGACGAGCTGCATGGTCAGCGTCGACCCACCGCCCGACTCGCCGAGGCCGCCCGCGAGGGAGCCCACGCCCGCACGGACGAGCGAGGTCATGTCGACGCCGCCGTGGTCGTAGAAGCGCTTGTCCTCGCCGTCGATCGCCGCGTTCTTCAGCTGGTCGCTGATCTGGTCGAACTTCAGCTCCTGACGGTTCTGGTCGTAGACCGTCGCGAAGTGCACGCTCTTGCCGCCCTGGTACGCGTACAGCTCGTTGCGCTGCGGGAGGTCACCGATCTCGATGTACTCCGGCAGGGACTCGAACACGCC
>Ga0308160_10004329_pt1 | contig 15278 bp, 18 predicted proteins | sample PhyFR1_FD_201036 | JGI IMG/M metagenome (GOLD analysis project Ga0308160, IMG submission 201036) | Phyllosphere microbial communities from UC Gill Tract Community Farm, Albany, California, United States - DLSLF.R1 | ecosystem: Host-associated > Plants > Phyllosphere > Unclassified | place: USA...
GCCGCCAAGAATCAGGCCGCTCAGAACCCTACCAACACTGTCTTTGACGCTAAGCGATTAATGGGTCGAACTTTCGATGACAAGGATGTTCAGATTGACAGAAAACACTGGCCTTTCAAGCTTGCCAACAAGGGAGGCAAGCCTATGATTCAGGTCGACCACAGAGGTGACACCAAGGACTTTGTAAGCTCATTTGTCTACTTTCGCTAGATATCAGCTGACATCAGACCCCCGAGGAGATCTCTGCTATGGTTTTGGTCAAGATGAAGGAGACCGCCGAGGCATACCTGGGTCACAAGGTCACCCACGCCGTCGTCACTGTCCCTGCCTGTAAGCTCACCAAGGACCAGAAGGTTCACAGCTGACATGCAGACTTCAACGATGCTCAGCGAGCCGCTACCAAGGATGCCGGAACCATCGCCGGTCTCACTGTTCTCCGAATCGTTAACGAGCCTACCGCCGCCGCCATTGGTATGTTCTCTACCCCTTGACTTAGAGTATCACTAACATACAGCCTACGGTCTTGACCGATCCGGCAGGGCTGAATCCCAGATCATCGTTTACGATCTCGGAGGAGGAACTTTCGATGTATCCCTTCTATCCATCGAAGATGACGTATTCGAGGTTTTGGCTACCGCCGGAGACACCCATCTCGGTGGTGAAGATTTCGATAACCGAGTCATTGATTACCTCGTCAAGCAGTACAAGCGACAAACCGACACCGATGTTAGCAAGAACAACAGGGCTATGGGTAAACTAAAGAGGGAGGTTGAAAAGGCCAAGAGGACCTTGTCTTCCCAGATGTCTACCAAGATTGAGATTGAGGCTTTCGAGAACGGAAACGATTTCTCCGAGGTATGTCAGCTAGCTCACTCTCTGGCACGTAGCTGATCGATAGACCTTGACCCGAGCCAAGTTTGAGGAGCTCAACATGGATTTGTTCAGGAAAACCATGAAGCCTGTCGAGCAGGTTCTCAAGGACGCCGGTGTCAAGAAGGACGAGATCGATGATGTAAGCTGACGGATCTGTTCGCATGGCAAAGCTGATCAACAGATTGTTCTCGTCGGTGGTTCCACCCGTATCCCCAAGGTTCAGCAACTCCTCAAGGATTACTTCAACGGCAAGGAGCCCTCCAAGGGAATCAACCCCGATGAGGCTGTCGCCTACGGTGCCGCTGTTCAGGGAGGTATTCTCTCTGGTGAAGAAGGATCCAAGGGTGTCCTGCTCATCGATGTCTGCCCCTTGACCCTCGGTATGTCTTCTCAGTTATGGATGGTCAGGAACAACAACTGACCAACAGGTATCGAGACCACTGGAGGTGTCATGACCAAGCTCATTGGCCGAAACTCTGTCGTCCCCACCAAGAAGTCCCAGATCTTCTCTACTGCCGTCGACAACCAGCCCACTGTCCGAATCCAGGTCTTCGAGGGTGAACGATCAATGACCAAGGACAACAACCACCTTGGAGAGTTCGATTTGACCGATATCCCTCCCGCACCCCGAGGTGTTCCCCAGGTCGAGGTCACTTTCGAGATCGATGCCAATGGTATCCTCAAGGTTTCTGCCAACGACAAGGGTACCGGAAAGGGTCAATCTATCACCATCACCAACGATCAGCGACGATTGAGCGCCGATGATATTGACCGAATGGTCCGAGAGGCCGAGGAGTTCGCCGATGAGGACGCAGCTATCAAGAAGAAGATTGAGGCTCAGAACGCCCTACAAAGTAAGCCCCACAGCGGTCACACATGGAGCTTAAGCTGATATCAGACTTCGTCTTCTCCCTCAAGAACCAGGTCGGAGACGCAGAGGGACTTGGTGGAAAGTTGTCCAAGGACGACAAGGAATCTATCCTCGATGCCCTCAAGGAAAAGACTTCTTGGTTGGAGGAGAACCCCGAAGCTGAGGCTGAGGATTACGAGGACCAGCTTTCTGAGCTCCAGTCTACCGTTGGCGTAAGTCCCGCTTGTTCTGTAATCGTGTCAGTACTGATGAAATAGCCTATCACTGCCAAGCTTTACAGCTCTGGAGGTGATGACCAGGTTCCATTCAGCCACGATGAGCTTTAAGCTATAGGCGAAGATTGGAGGAAAGGAGTAAAGGAAAGCAGCGGAAGGATAGAGAACGAAAAGTGGAGGAAATCTGGCTGGATAGAATAGCTAGAGTTGCATAGCTATCATAACGAAAGAGATGATGATGAACATGCATAGCTAGAATTACTGTCCAAGTATGAGTACTGAGTGATGACACAGGGTATTAGCAGTCCCTTAATACTCCCGCCTCCCTTAGAGTAATGTTAATGTTGACGCGCGTGATTTGACTTGTTGGACGTCACATTCAACACTGTATTCTATCACTTATCTTGTTGGATCACCCCTCCAGATACATAGCTCATCATCATAGCATGTCCAGCCATACGTGACGGACCACCACCACTATCATCATCAAAACATCGAGCATCGAGACCCGACATTCCAAAACATGGCAATCGTCGCACGTCCACCACATTCCCATTCCCATTTCCCCCTCGATCAACATAGAAATACCCTCCAGCCATCCGCAATGCCACCCCCATCACCTTCAGCTTCGCCTCAACCATTTACTGTCAACTCCAAGTTCCAAAACAGGCCAAATTATCCCGATCAGGAAGATGTGTTTTACACCCCGGAAAATAAACAAGACAAGGGTAAAGAACGCGCTGCGTTGGGTCTGATTGATACCAATCAGAATCAACCTGTTGCTTCTGGCTCTGGATCTCATTCGAAGGTACCTACGGTATATCATACTTCGATCCCCAAACCTCCATTACTACCTGATGTGTTTACCCCGCATGGGCAGAAGAGGGTGAATGATGAGAATGATGGAGAGGAGAGACCTAGAAAGAAAACAACGACGAATGGAAGTAACACGACGACTGCGAACAATGTATCACGAGCGCGTGATCTGAAAGCTTTGAGGAAGGACGTTGAAATAGAACAAGAGAAATGGAGGGTGAAGTGGATAAAGAGTTTCCCCACTCTGACATTTCATTTCGAAGTAGAAGCCGATCAAGGCGTTGGAAAGGCGTTGAAAGCGCGGGCCACCAAGATGGGAGCTGTAAGTCAAGCCATACTTTTAGGGAGTTGGCTGATGAAGTAGAAAATAGAACCGTTCTTTTCGGCAAAGGTTACTCATCTTGTGGTCAAGAATATTGCTTCGCCTGTTAAACCGAAGTCCGGTTTGAGTAAGGGATTGGGATTGAAAGGATCTCCAAAGAACCCATTCTACGACGCGTCTGCTGGGAATTCTCTTGCTCAGAAAGCCGAATCACTCGGTATAAAAGTCTGGACTTTGAAAAGTAAGCTCCGTTGGGCCCGCGTTGGCATTCGAGCTAATGACCAGAATTGTCCGATATTCTTGATCGCTTGGCACCAGTCGGTCAGGCGGCTGCTCAAAACAATTCTTTGTCGACCTTGTTACAAGATGAGAAATTACACGGTACTCGAGAACGAGACGCCAATGCCCCTAGGCCTGATTGGTATTATTTCCGAACCGGCTCGAAATACCTACTTGTCGAAGACGCTACTTCGAAACATCGTACAATTCTTGTTAAAGAGTATCAAGCTCCAAGTAAAGCTGCACCGGAATATCCAGTGTTATACGAGACATTCCTCAAACCGGCATCTACCGCCGAAACCGATGTCGCCATTAAAGACCTACGAGCCAGGGCTTGGTCATTATATGTCGAACAGGAACCTTGGAAGGGCGAGCCTTTGCCTGCTTCGGTCAAGCCCGCGACCGTATCTCTCAAGAGTATACTCGGGACACCTGGCGCACCTGATTTGCAGCCTTATCACCAGGCTTCAGGCAATTCGGTCGTCATTACCTCCAATATCGCTTCTACCTCTACGGCAAACTACTCGCCTGCGTTCGCCAATAACGGTCAACCCGCTTTGGGCGCAAACAAAGATCGAGCGATTATGCAAATGTCGAAACGGGTTCAGGTACTCAAGGGTAATGCGGCGAAAGCTAAGTTCGGTACATCAAAATCATCGCCTTACGAGCCACCTACTCGACGATCGTCAGTCTCTGTATCTACTGCATCTGGGTCCACCTCTTTACAGGACAGAACGTTCATGACCCAGTCACAGGTCTTGGCGGTGGTGCGGAGATCCAGGGAACCCGCTCAGGCCGATAGCATGGTCACTATTGAAAAGCGGATCAGGAATAGGGAGAGGGTAGAGGCAGGATCAAAGGGCGTCAAGGAGCAGGACACTGCGCCTGGTTACTGCGAGAATTGTCGTCTTCGATACGATGACCTATCAACAGTGAGTCCCTCATGTCGTGGCGTGCACATCGCTGATATCCAGCACTTGGTAACTAGGAAGCACCGGCGATTTGCAGAGAACCCATCCAATTTTGCCGATCTTGATTCGTTACTCAAGCTTTTACGACGACAAATTAACCCTAATTTCACTCATCACGAGGCCCCATTCGCTCCATGCTGGGTTGATCATCATAAAGACGCCCACTGCGACCGATGTGTACTCATGGACCCTCTTGCGGAGGAGGACGCTACCCCGGAAGCGAGTAGTGGAGGAATGGACGAATGGGTCATCGAAGATGATGAGCCTGCTTCCGTATCTAGCCAAGTCGAGGGCAACGTTTGTATTGCCAACCCCGATAATGGAGAAGAAAGAGAGGAAGAGGAGGAAGGGGGATTCTTTGAGGAAAGTGCCGAGGGCAAGGAGTTTGAAGAATAGACATTCATATTATATAACGACACGATTTGACGATGAGGGTTGAGGATCAGCATGGCAGTAGTTTGTTTTGTAGATGAGCATTTGCATGTAATAGCATTGGATATTGCGTCACATGAACATTCGGAGTAATTGGCCGGTAAGTCTGGATATCACTAGCCGAAATTCCGTAGCGTGCCTGCTTATTACAGTTGTTCTGTCTGCGTCACTCTTTCCCCCCTTGGCATCTTGTTCCCCCTCTACCCCCTCCATCTTACCCTTGCCCCGCTTTCACCGGATATCCATTCGTCACTCGGCCCCTCTATCTCCTTCGATCAATCTACCGGATCTTTGATCTTGTACTCGTTCTTACGGCTAGAAAGGGGGTCTCCTTCGCCGGTATCTTACATATAATAGTACACCATGTCATCGGTGTTTGCTCGCCCACTATCACAAAGTAGAGCATTTATATATTGTTCATTACCATTATTACCTTGTATACCTGGTCCTTCTCGACTACCATATCAAACACAATTCCAAAGGAGCTTTGCTTCCACGCCTCACGCCTCGACAAGTAAAAGAAGGAAACTATTACCTCCATCCTTTCCTGCTCCACCACGTCAATTGTCCGACGACCCAGCGACTTTACCTCCTGGATATACATTCTACCCACATCATTCTGATAAACCAAATACACCTCCTACAATGGCTAATATAATCACTTCACTACATCCTTCACCATTACTACCTCGATCATCGGTATTTCATTACCTATTCCCGCCCGATGTCAAGGGGAAACAAACACAATGGTACCCCGCCCCCAAACCTTCTACTGTCGCTTTCATTGATGGACTTACTGGGCAGCAGGTGACGAGGGAGGAAGTCGGGTTACAGGCTCAGTGGTTGGCTGCGGGACTGATGCAGTTGGGTCTGAAGAAGGGGGATGTCGGAATGACTTTTGGTTTTAATTCGTTGTTATACGTCAATGCTGTTATGGGGTTGCAGTACATGCAAGCTATCGTTTCGCCTGCCAATGCCGCTTAGTAAGTCGTCTCCATACTATTCAAGGAACAATTGACTGATGGTCAGTGCGCCTGACGAATTGCTACATCAAATGTCCGACTCTACCGCCAAAGTCATCTTTGTCCAGCCTCAACTCCTCCCAACACTAGACGCAGCATTGAAAACCGCCAAATCATCCGGATCATCCTATACCCTCGATCCTACACGAATCATCCTCCTCTGTCCGAAGAGCGCCAAACCCGCAAACTCACCGTACAAGACCATCGAAGAACTCTGGCCAACAGAAAAGAAAGCACAGCGAGTTCGATCGAAGATTTTGTCCCATGGTGAAGAAAGTAATACCGCCTACCTATGTTATTCATCCGGAACTACTGGTCGGGCAAAAGGAGTCGAGACGACACATCATAATATGACTTCTCAAGTTCAAGCTGTTCGACAGGTCATGGAACCACTAAAAGAGGGACGGGATAGGGTACTTGGTATCCTGCCATTCTCTCATATTTACGGATTGACTCTTCTTATCCATTACCCACTGGTGGTCGGAGTTCCGATCATTGTCTTACCTCGATTCGACGAGATTCAGGTACTAGAGTGTATACAGAAATACAAAATTACATTCGGTTACGTCGTACCTCCCGTCCTTATCGTCTTGCTCAACTCGAAGAATGTACCGAAATACGACATCTCTTCTTTACGAGGTGTCATGTCCGGTGCTGCCCCATTATCCTCCGACCTCGCCAATGCTGTCCAGGAAAAACTCAATTTCGGAGTAACGCAAGGCTACGGTCTCACCGAAACATCCCCCGTATCACACGTCATGACGGTCGAAGAATCACAAGGTCGAAAGGGATATTGCGGAAAGTTGATGCCTATCTATCAAGCTAGATTGGTCACTGAGGAAGGAAAAGATGTGATCAAGCAGGGAGAAAGGGGTGAATTGTGGCTAAGAGGTCCTAGTGTGATGAAGGGTTATTGGAAGAATGAAGAGGCTACAAAACATACTTTTGCCGATGGAGGGTGGTTCATGACGGGAGACGTCGCTGAAGTGGATAAGGATGGGTACTTTGCTATTGTCGATCGTGTTAAGGAATTGATCAAGTACAAGGGTTTCCAAGGTACGTCCTCTCTTCCCCCATCTCTCGTCTAGATCGGTGCTGACGGCCAGTCCCACCTGCTGAACTCGAAGCTCTACTCTTGACACACCCAAAAGTAGCAGACGCAGCAGTAATCGCCTACCCTTCACCAGCAGAAGCGACAGAACTACCCAGAGCCTACGTCGTACCCAAAGCAGGTGTCGAGTCCTTGAAAGAAAAGACGGACGCGGAAGCATTCATGAAGGAAATATCAGATTGGATAGCTACGAAAGTAGCTAATCATAAGCGATTAAGAGGTGGGGTTGTGCTTATTGAAGCTATTCCAAAGAGTCCGAGTGGAAAGATTTTGAGGAAAGATTTGAGGCTTTTGACCAAGAAGGAGATTGAGGAGAAGGTAAAGAGTGGGAGGGAGGCGAAGTTGTAGGCAAGTAGAGGTAATAAAGAATTATAACGATTTTGAACAATGTCAAGCACTACTTTTGGATTCGGAGTCAGATTGCAGCATTGTGGCCGCTCAGCGGTCGGACAACATGAGCAACCATATTCCCGGCTAACCGTGTTCGCAGGAATGTGAAAAGCATGATGTGCCAATGATGATACACGAACTAACTATAAGTACAGACTAACTAAAACCCCTAGATGTAGCAACTAAGCATCGGTAGAAGGTCGGACCCTCTCAACACCCTCAGCAGGCGATACCTCAGACTTCCTACAAGTCTGGAAGTTTCCCATGCATGCCTTACATGTCTTGACGTCGCTATGTCGTTAGCAGGTTTCACATATAACCTCACTTGATTGGGGTTGATATATGAGAAGGCGACCTACCCGGTACATTCAACGGCAACACATCCCTTTCCTTGACAGACGGTGCATGATGATGGGTTGGCTGAACATCCAGTAACAGAGTCTTTGGCGCAGTTGTCTTTGGTGTTCTATCTGTCAGACGGCGACTCATTATGAGGTGGGGTGGTGATAGACTTACTCCGCAGAAGTTACAGTTGTTGGGGTTTCCTGAGCACTCGGACATTGTTATAATATTGTTGACTGGGTTGGGTTGTGGTAAGGTATGAAGATGAAGTGTAAGTGTTGTTGAGAGTTAGTGCAAATGAGCCAAGTTGGTTAGGCTATATATGATCGAGTATGGTAATGATCGGTTATGACCGCATATTGCATTCAACCAATCAGAATGCAGGTATTACATCAACATATCCACGTGAATCAAGCATGGTAATTACAACTACCTTATTGCGGCATATGGACAATCAGTAAGGGAGACGAGAAACCATATCTGCCAGCAGGCTCCCGCCTTCCTCTCCCCATTCACCCCGAGCTACTTCTTGGAAACATCTTACAAACTCTTTATCGCCTTTGACGGACTTCCACGATGAGTGCTAATTATCAGCTTGGCGAGGGCACATTGGACAGCTTACGATATATTGCAAGACCTGCTCATGCAGGTCGGTATAGCTATACGATACAAGACTGAAATCAGCTGATATCGTGCATTTCAGTCAGCTGACTCACAAGACAGGAATACAGCTCGAATGCGTCAGGTGTGACAGGATGTGTTTCTTGGCCAACTCCTCCAGAGCCTCTATCCGATACTGATGCGCAAGCATGTATATCGACATGGCACAAGCAGGTTGCGGCGGACTTGTAGGATGGGTATGAGGATCCGCTTCAACCGGTGCTCTAGGATAAGTCCCCTTGCTAGTGTTTCGAGTAGTCGAGGTGGAATACGAAGACGATGACTTTCGAGAATGGGTGATTTCGCGAGGTGGAGATATGGGTTCTTTCCTCGTACGTGATGTCGTCTTTGTTATTGGAATGCTTATTGATGATTTCGATATGGTCGAGGCTGACGCGGTGGAAGTGACTGAGCGGGTATCATGGTCTGCACTGACTGTTGCTGAGAGTGGTTCGCCGTATTCCCCATTCATATGGCGCCAGTCCCATTCATTCGAGTGATGGGAGGGGGAAGCGACTAGTATAGATCGAGCTGTATCACTGCCGATAGATTGCTGAGTCACCAGGTCACGGACATGGTCTTGTGTCTCGTCGAATAACAGCTCGTTCGTATATAGGAACCTGAACGTCAGTCGTCCATCGAGCCGTTTACCAAGGGAGACCTACCGAAGCATCCAGTATACAGTATTGAAGTCCGCACTTTCCACCAAAACAGTCTTGAGCCTGTCGCTCGAACCCTGCGAAGTCTCCTGGAAACTAGTAGCAAATAGATCCTGGAAATACGAGCTCCTAGCAGCCAATATTTGAGAGTTGGCGTAAATTACCCTCTTTCTCGACTTCATCTCTTCATCATCCCCGTCTTCCGGTATTTCATGTTCAAGACAAATGAACTTCACATCCGCTCCATTTGGGACATCGATTAAAGCAGCCATTGCATCGATTATATCCCTCGGTACCGTCACGTCCCCATCTGGTTGAAAGGCTGGGGCAGTTCCGTATTCTTGCTCAATCCTTATACAGAGTGTGAATGTATTCGAGGTACCTATGGAAGGATGTTTGGACATTTCCGAAAGTATGGGTAGGCGGACTTTGATGAAATCGTCATTTGGTTGGAAATTGAATTTCTCAGAATGGGTCCATATGTACTCGGTAGATCCGTACTCACGACCCGACTTTGGCGTTCCGGTAATACCTACAAAGATATGGGCGTTAAAGGGCGGACAGTGATATGTCTCTCTCGAACGTAGTAGGGAGCAGATATATAACGATAGATGTCTGGCGATCGGGTCATGAGCTTCTTCGGTCGTTACACCTGAAATCAGTTCTGCACCCATGAAGGCACGTACCAAGATCAAATTTATACATCTCATCGGCAGTCTTTCTACCCGTCCTCAAGATCTCAGAAGGACTCTCTTGCCCCTCTTCCCTCTCGCCCGGAGCGGTACCCTCAACATGAGCCGCCAATTGCGAAACATCTTCGATCTTCCATTCATGTTTATATGTTATGCTCTCTCTTCGATTCTCTTGAGACTTGATGTAGGACTGAGACTGTCCGAAAGATGATTCGGAAGCTAAGAATGTGGAAGAGGTGGATCCGCCGGTATGTTCACGTCGGCGGGGTGTGCGGTTCCGCGAGGGGAGTTGAGGGATCATTATTGGTTTCTCGTCAACTTGTTGAGTACGCTAGAAGCCCTCCAGCTCTGGGTAACTGCTTGGTATACAGATAGTGATAGACAGTATGCGCAGGTCGATACAAGCTCCGTCTACGACCACAGCCATGTTGATAACGGCTAGTCCGACCGTGCCTGAACCGGGCATACCCGAAAGTGAAACAGATCAAATAACATCATAATTCGCCGTCTTATTAGCTCATCTTGACATCTTGCTAACGATGGAGCAGAAGAATCCATCGCCTGTAAACTCGTGAGATGGCGACGTGACTTGTCGTCCCTCAGACCCCATATCAAGAGATGACCATCAAGGGATCATCGGCTCCACCGAGTAACTGCGAGATTTATCACATTCGTCCTTTGTCAAAGCGCTTACTCACCGAGGACAAAGCTTATGAAATGGCACTGAGCCTTCATTTCCGACTGAATCGGGTATGAAGGTCATACTCCACCGAGCTCGGCGCAGCTTTTCGAGCCGGGAGGACAATGGACGACTCTGTTGGAGCTGATAGGAACGACGATGTTTCTCGGTCTAGTGGAGTACATGAATGGAGGAGAAGGGGTGCTCGATCGCGACTGGGTGAGAAGAGAGTCGTATGGAGCATTCGATTCGTTCAAAGGATGATCGCGGGCAAAAGGGTATAAAGCGGGACTGAACATGATCCTAGGCTACCATCCCCATCCATCTTCGGTTTCGCCCATACAATCCAATCCAAACATTCCACGCAACAATGGCCCACAGTCAACAAGAGCGAGTGAGCACCACCTCGAAAGGGCAACAGCAGAGTACCGCATCGATGGTAGCGGAATCCTCGACCGCCGATCAGCCTCCAGTTCCTCCGAGTACTACGGAGGCAGCGACTACAGCCAGCGACGTCGAACGACTCAACAAGAGCCTCTCAGGACTACCTGAGGGCAGTATGTGCAGCCAGGCAATACTTCGTACCCGTAAGGAGTTGCTTAAGAAATGGCGAACCGAGACTGGACACAGTCATGATCCAACCGGCCGTCCCATCAGGGGCCTCAGGAGCCCCTTGGAGCCTGACGATTGGGAGGATCGTTATGGTCAGGAGTAGCGAAAGTGATGTAAGCATCCCGTGTAGGAATGAACTCGGTTTGGATTTGCTGATGCCCTCAGTTGTACTGATGACGCTCAGTGACATCTTCCCATCAATGTCACCAGCACAAGCCTCGATTATTACATCTCCTGTCACATCACTGGCGCTATGTCACTGGACTAAGTCATGCATATCCATTACCGACTGATTGGCTTCACGAAGCTGCGTCTCTGATCCTGCGCTTTGTGTTCACCTAGACCTATTGATTTCCTTTACGTGTATTGACGCCAGAATGGACTTGAACACTGACAACTGCTGAGGTATATGTCCCGCGGAGAAGGCGTTCCATGACAATTCTAAGAGACGGCCACCGTAATATGAAAGGAGCGGCTTGGGCTAGAACTCATGGTGATGCATATCGGAACCCAAGTGCGATGTGTTTCGGAGATGCAGTTTCCAAGCCGGCATAAAGGGAGATGAAAGGGCGACTTACAGGTCACTTGACACAGGAAGCGCAGGGGTGATGCGTGTCATCGTTGGTGTTGAGGTCAGGATCACCCTCCACGTTGAATGGGCGGACACTACTATACTACTCACTCCTCATCATTTCTTCACAACAACATTGCCCTATTACATCACAATTCGCACACTACCCGCACCATCTGCCCACACTCTCCACATTCTCCAGATTCTCCACACTCCACGAGCTTGCACTGTATTGTCATGGCCGGGTCAAGCATTTACACTGGAGGCCGACCCTCTATCTCGGACTCCAGACTGGGTATGAGAAAATGTTGCAGGCAGTTTGACGCGGAGATGAAAAGACAGAAGAGCGTGAGGGACACAGAAGGAAGCCAGATTACGCGGGAGAGAAGTGAAGCTGCGGCACACAGGAGGACACTGCCATGGGCACAGGGATACGTGAGGCACTTGCGCAACTATCTAGGTGCTGCAGCGGATGCGGCGGCTACTGAAAGTCGTCCTCCGACGGCATGCGACAACTTCGGCGCGAAGCTGAAACAATCATACGACGACGTGGACGAGTGCCGAACGGCGTATTACTTGGCTGAGGATCGCGGGCCGACGGAGACTGAAGATGCAATCTTTGATTATATCAGAAAGCCACGAATGGCCGCAAGCGTGAGTCTTCTCCCCGATCTTGATGACCCCGGCCTGATTGTCCTAATTCACAGACACGAGCCGAGTCATCAATCTCCACAGTACCGCCATCTTGTACCTCACAGATGTCCACTCTCCAGCCGTCTTCCATCTCCTCCAATACATCAATGGCACAGCGCCAATACTGAGGAGAACACCACGAGAAACCCAATGAAACCGAGCATCTCTGAGCTTCAGATTGCCACGCAATCCTTCTCAAACAAATTTCTATCCCCCATTTCCCATCTTCTCACGTCCATATGCCCTGACCCAATCGCTATGTATATTCTCAGTTAACAGCTACATAGCTATACAAGTGCCTACCTTTGACGCGCTTGACGCGCTTTTGGTCCTGCTTTCATGTGCTGTGTTTCATCGGACAAAGGTCGGTCGACGATTTCAAGGGGTTGTCACCCACTGAATATACTCCGCGGATGAGACCAGGCTCCAAGCTGTCTCAATGAACACGAACAGACTGTACCTTACATTCATCCCCGGACCTGTCAACCTCCCAATCAAGATCTCACCGTTCTATCGTGCTTGTTCCATCGCCTCACCTTGACCTACTCTGTCCCCTCTACAAGCTCCATATTGGGGTTCGAATTATCTGAAATTTCGTTGATCCATCATGCGATTGCTAATTAGACGCCGACAAAACCGGCCAATAAGCTCTCGGCCATGCCGAGATATTGTTCACGGAGACAAAGGTCCTACACAGCATTGCATGAGCGTTCCCCTAGATGGCTCTAGCTGAGGTGAAGATGCGGCTGCAACAGGCCGTCTTGCACTGGGGGCGGCGGGTCAGCCTTGAAGCTCAGGGGTCTCAGATAGCAAGGGAGCTCGTGGATCATACTCACCTCTGACCTGCAGGTGTCTGCATGAATAGCCAAACATCTGAACAAGCTTTTGGTGCAAGGTTGCAGCTCCCATGGGTGTAAGATTGTAGCTCCACGACGCTCAGAAGGCTTGATCCACAAGCATACTCCCCGCACCAATGTCCAAGGACCAACGCCTGGCTACACTTCTTAACTATCAGCCTTCTGCTTGTCGCTCAAACACCATGCATACTTGCTCTATGACAGGCCAAGGCAGGATTTTTTACGTTGCGCCCTCCGGCAGATTGCCTTCGACCGCAGTATGAAGGCCTGAAACCAATTTCGACCATTCTGGGGTCAGCCTGAGCTGGCCTACAGCAAGGACTAGCGACCGAGGAAGCAGCAGAGCTAACGTCGAGCGCTTAATCTGGGAGTGTTACAGGTGCGAGGTGGCTTGCAGTTGTATTTCGGAGACTCAGCGAAGGAATGCAAGATAGGTGAGTCAGAGCATACTCCTGGTCCACTTCCAGCATCCTGAATCATCACAAAACGAGGATGTCAAACGGCGGAGGGTGCAGCCGTCCAGGATCGGACCAAGTACATGTGAGCAGCGGAAGTGCGGTCCAGCAGGACGATATTCAATGAATGATGGGTGAATGGCAAGTGAAAAATATGGTTTGACTTCGAGAAATGATACCGCTATTCATGAAACTGTCCTGAGAGAGTATATGGGAAATGTATTATATACTATAAAGTCCGTAAAAAGTCCGATGCCTAACAAGCGAAGATGCACTACTCCGCCATTTACTACTGTAGGATAACGTGGCTAGCCTCCTCTAGTGCTGCCCAGTAGCCTGAAAGCTTTCGTCCGCTTGATTCAGCTTTGATGCAGGCGGAACCGGTGTTTGTGAAGCCTCGTGCGCAGCTTTCGATGACACATCGGCCAGCTTGGCAGATAGCGGAATCGGCGTCGGGAATGGCGGAGCAGTCTTTTCCTCGTGGTCGGCCGAACAGGGGATCTACACATCCTCCACCTGTATTGTCAGCAGCTGAATGTTGATGCTCGAAAAGTACGTACATGATTCAAGGTCGCTAGCGGTGTTGATACATTCAAAGTTTCGTAGAGTTCCAGGGATCTTGCAGGATTCGAATCCGAACGGGCAGCTATCAGATCAGATTTGTTGCAAGACTCGAGGAAGACAAAATCGCACCTAGCGGAGTTGAGTCCTCGCCTGGCTACGGGAGGGACGACAATATTGGACACGCAGGTACCATCCCCTGGAGCGATACATTGAGTACCACAGACGGTTGTGCCGGTGGGGCAACAGACTGTGCCCGAGTCGACACAAGCGCCATTACAGAGAACCTGTTCCACAGGGCAGCAGATGGAACCGACTACGACACACAACCCATTGCAACCGACGAAGCCGTCACTGCAGCATGCGCCTCCGGATTCAGTGAGGCCTTCGTCGCAAACTGAAAGGGTGAGCTCATGCAAACGGTACCAGTGAATCACGTACCAAAGTCACATGTGCCACATGTGGTAGGAGTAGAGCCGGCTGGGTATACACAACCGGTGGTCTGTTGTAGAATCTGTAGTGCATCAGATTAATCCTTCAGGAAAGTGACCAAGACACATACGAATGGCAGTGTTTCTGATACGAGTTGAGTCGTGGCGGCGGCGAGACCACCAGTCAACTGGAAGATCGGGGACAGAAGACCTCCATTGTCTGTGACAGCTGTGCCGAGAGAAGCCGCCGAGGCGTCAGTGAGGAGACCTGCTCGGGCACAGATACAAACACTAGTAGACTGTCAGCGGAAGAATAACCGTAACTGGTTGAGGAATGCTCACTCGTTTGCAAGAGGGATGCCCACAAGAGTGAGATCGAGTTCAACACAAATGTCTCCGTTGATGGCAGCTCGTTCCTGTAGTAGAGGACCGGTGACGTCCCTCTCGAATAGACCGGAGCCTTGAACAGACTGGGAGAGAAGAGACATTGGGAGCAACAAGCTCGAGAGTAGTGTGCGGGTAGCGACCATGATGAAAGATGTATGAAGGTTCGAAGAGGTTTGTAGGGCCGAAGAAGGTATTAAGGAGCAAAGTCGAAAAGGTAAATCAAGAAAAGTGGATGAGGATTTCACAAGTCAGAATACCTGGCTTATAACCCTTTTCTCTGACCCAAGTCGTCGATAAGTGTTGATCAACAAGATAAACATCGGAGTATACTCTGCATGATGCTTTTCGAGGGAGGCGTTCATCAAGGGGGCTTGAGT
>Ga0308160_10004330_pt1 | contig 15276 bp, 20 predicted proteins | sample PhyFR1_FD_201036 | JGI IMG/M metagenome (GOLD analysis project Ga0308160, IMG submission 201036) | Phyllosphere microbial communities from UC Gill Tract Community Farm, Albany, California, United States - DLSLF.R1 | ecosystem: Host-associated > Plants > Phyllosphere > Unclassified | place: USA...
ATCGAGGTTTACACCACCGGATTCCGGAATCGAACGCTCGATCTATTCGTGTTCCTTCGAAAGATCGCGACGAGGTCTGGGATTGAAACAACGGGAACATCTTTCGAATGTATCGAGTTGGCAGATCAGTTTGTAAAGAAGTTTAGGTTGGTACGGAAGGCTTACAAGAGGTGGAGAAAAGAGAAGGGGAAGGAGAGGAGAGCTCAGTTGAAAGGAGGCAGTTTGGATACGATCTCTCCCAACGAATAGCCTGGTTCGTCTAATAGCATGTACTGGTATTCTTCCGTTCTGTATTGTATTTGCATCTCCTCGATTCACACTACAAGCTAGTCTTCGTGCTCCGATTTCTCCAACAATCTGGTTCCGACGACGATGAGAAGCGCACGACGATCAATCGCGCGCCGACGCTCAAGCCAGATGATCTCAATCTCGGTGGACACGGAAGCTAACCTCTATCGTTTCACAAAGTCAAGCTTCTAATTTTGCTCAAGCGAGACTCCCTCGACTTCTTTCGCAAGCTTCTCCATCTCGATCCTCTCCTCGTATTCAGCGATCTCTTCCCATTCCTTCTCGAACTCAGTATCGACCCCTATCGCTTGCAACGCACTCCCTCTGACTTCGATCCCTTCCCCATTCGCAATTTCGAGGAACTTGATCAACCCTTTCTCATCGAAAATCTCACTCCATTCCGGTAAGATCCAGCCTGAGTGAACAGTCCATTCTTCCTTCCCAACATGCCAGAGCGGCTTTTCAACGTCCCGCATCCTCGTACCGATGCGACCTTCGACGTTATCGAGAATGATGGTCCTCAGAGTTGCGTGCTGGGTAGGAGGGCTGATGAGTTGTGTAAGCTCTTTGAGTGAGACGGCGGCTGAGTCGACAAAGGTCAGGGTTCGAAGAAGGAGATCGTTGAGTTGAGAGTAGAAGCGGGAGTTGAAAGACGAGCATGCACCCCCGAGTGTCAAGTAGTGGAGGAGGAAGAAGGAGGATAGGTCGGGTTCGTGATATCGTCAAGGCGAGCCAAAGCTGCAATCGTATATGACGTTCAAGGCGCGCAAGCTCCATGGATCGTGGACCGAAAGCAACATCGCTCGAATGTCGACGCCGACCCCTTCGCACGCTCCGATATTGGTTTCGACGATGGAGAGTGAGGAGAGTTGCTCGAAGGTGGAGATCAAGCATCCGAGTCGGCTTGTTGGGACGATGGGGCCTGTAAGAGAGAGTTCACGAATCAAGTTCGGAATAATCGGACAATCCAAAACTCGATCGAGGCGGCTACTGCGGCGAATACTCCTTCGAGTACGAACGACCGTGATGCAAAGTTTGGTGAGATCGGATCGCCAAAGTTTGGCATAGTGTGAAGGGTTCCAAGGGTTCGCAACATTCGCAAAAGTCGAGGTGAGGTCGAGCGAAGAGAGTTTAGGCAAAGCTTGCGCCATGATATTTGACAGTAAGAGCATGAATGTAATGCGAGTGGATCCGTAGATGACGATCTCCTCTGGAGCCCATCTGCTTTGCTCAGTAGATCGACGAGGGTTTTGTTCGAAGGGAGTCCAACATCTCGAACTTCGCGGGCTGGCTGTCGACCTGGAATGAACTCGATACGAATAGATAAAGGCGTGACGAGGTCGAGCAATAGGGGATGGATTCGGACGGTGGAGCAGAAGAGGTCTAGGGAGCGATAGGAAGTGATTCGAACTCGATGGTAAAGATAGTATCGAAGGAAAGGGAGAAAGCGTTTCGAGATGGGGAGGAATAGACTACGATCTGAAGACTGTGCTAGGGTGAAGATCGAATCGAGGAGCTCGTCGGGAAGTCGACAGAGGTGATTGATCTGGAAAAGCGAAAGAGGATGAGGGAGGCTTTAGAGTGGAGCAGATCCGCTGTACTCACCTTGTTCTGACTCATAATAGTTCTGTACTCGCTTGTGAGCGTATTCGAGTCGTATTCGAGGTGATGGTGAAAGTAGAAAGTGAAGGGAAGGAAAGAGAGAGAAGAATCACTCTTTAACTCTGACTCCCACACCTCACTCGAATCTACAACGAGCTCAAGTAGGATTCAAGAAGCTACCACAGACTATCTGTTCAGTCGGGAGATCCTCCAGTACGCGACTCTCTCTTATCTCTTCCCTCATACTTTTTCATCTCGGATGGTGTCTCTCTCTTCACTCAGACTATGGAGACAGTCAAGAGACATCTCAGGGATATTAGAAGCTGATAATCTATACTTGACAGACAGCTGAACTCCGACAGATGTTGACTTCATCCTCTTCGAATCTCCCTTTGTCAACTACTCCCCTCCTCCCTCAACTCCCCGTCGAACTCCTTGGTCAGATCATTGAGCATTCGGTACCCTCTCGCTATCACTCTCTCACCTTCCCGCAAAGGCAAACTACCCTTCGGAACCTCTGCCTCACTTGTCGACTATTTCACAAACTCGCTCAACCTATCTTGGAGCAGTTCGACCGTCTGCACCTTTCCGAAAGCGGAACCGACTCGAGTCGGAATCAAGAAGTTCTCGAATCGACTCGAGTACTGTCCGTGACTGTCTTTACAAAGAGACCTCTCGGCAGCGTCGAATCTCTCGTTCTCGACTATCCCAACTTGGAGGAACTCCACATCTACTCACGCTGGAAAGAGTACCGCTTCATCGACATCTCGCGATTCGCATCTTTGACATGTGAGCGACATCCGACCTTTCTCTTCGACTTGGGATTGACAAGATCTTAGTGGACTAGCTTTGACCAATTTGACAATCTCCTGGACCGACGCGAGACTCCCTATCCCCGCTAGCTTCCCTTCCTTACGATACCTCACCATCTACCTATCAAACGAGAACGAGATTGTTTCACTCTTACAACCATCAGTCCTCCCTTGCCTCCGAATCCTCACTCTTCTCTACGCTTTACCTTACTACGAAGAGATCGATTTCGATGCCCTATTATCTCGACTCGATCTCCTCATCGGTACTCCCTGTACTGTGGAGTGCTTCGAGAAAGACAAGGAGCTTATGGAGAAACATGGAGACAAGATCTTGATGGACGTTCGATACGATGAGATTTCGGGTCACTTGCTTCCTACCGCTCAACACGTTCGAATCCGAGTCACTCCCGGCGAGATGCTAGAAGAGCGGAGCAAATTCAGTCAGGAGGAGCGCATCGACAGATGGTCGAAGCAAGAACCTTGGAAGCGAACGAAGGAGCCGAATAGCGAAGGGAACCTGAACGAGGCTTTCAACTGGTTGTGGGATTCTCGCTGTGCCTCGAAAACTGCCTACAAGACACTCTTCCTCAATCATGGACTCTATGAAGGAATCGAATCGTTTCAAGGGCTGCAAGACAGCTACGAGCATATTGTTGAAATGTGCGACGAGGATAGAACTGAAGTAGTCTTGGAGGAGCAACCGGTTTCAAAGTCGGCAGATTCAGCTATCACTCCAGCACTATTGCGATGGATCAAGAGGAGGAAGGAGAAGAAGAAGGTGGAAAACGAGGGAGAACTTGAGGGGGGACGTTAGGAGGATCTCAGCTCGACTCGCTACCCTTCTTCCGCATCTTCCTCAGTCCGCTCCTCTCGGTACCAAGCACTCCTCTCCTCTCGCTCTTACCTTTGCTCAACAATATTCCCGCAACGCGCACTCCGCCTCAGAATCTCGACGCTCACTGATTCCTTCCCCATCCTCTCGTCGACCCGATCTCCGTCTTCCCATCCGGAACGCTCGCACTTCTCCTTCGCCTCTCAAACTGCTTGCCTCGATCGAGTTCACTGAGTCACCTTCTCCGCTCTGCGCTCCTCCCGATTCCTCGACTCTCTCGCAGATGACACGCCTCCTCCCCCCCTTATCTCTTCCCCTTCTCCGCTCAAAATTTCCGTCATCAGCGTCAAGTTCTCTCAATCATTGCTTCAAATCGACACCATGCTCGCAAGAACGGGAAACTGTCGTATTGGACAAAAGCAAGACGAGTTGGAGATCGCCGAGCAGAGCACGAAATGAAGAGCGTTGGTCTCGAAATGAGTAAGGAGGAGAAGTAGAATGGGAGAATGATAGCAGGAATACAATTCGCTGTAATTTCGCTTCGGCGTTCGTGGAGAAGGAAAATTGTGTTAGGAAGGGGAGCTGTATCGCTTCACGATGACAATGAGGCAAAGCAGGTACCTCCGAAAGAATAGAGGAAGCCCAGCTTGAAGTCTGCTTTGTTGGCGCGACGATCTGAGTTGCTGAGTTCCCAGCTCGGACTCGGTCTCCAATCCCAATAAAAGCTTTCTGTCGCTCTCTTCTTACCCTCGAACGACAGAGTCCGAAACAGAGATTGCATATTCAAAAGAAACCGTACAGCAGAGTTTTCAAGCTTTTCCGTCTTAACTTTTCCACGAAACGACACCTCCAATCCTGAACCGTTGCTAGGGGTAAGCTCCGCGTGCGGTATGATCGGGAAGATGGGACTCACTCATTAGACATCGAACTCGATCCATTCCGAAGTCTCTTTCTCGAATTTTACGACCCACGGCTGTAGCGTCCTCTTGTAGCCGTCACAAATTTCGGCGCATAGAAGGTGTTTGCCGACGGGGAGGAGCGGGGTCTTCGACAAATCGAAATCAGAAAGGGCAAGAACGGCGAGGGACTGCCAAACTTTCTCCCTTTTGCATCGCTGTTGATCGGTGCATCGCTGTACATGTTGATCGGTACAGAAGGGGGGATGAGGTGGTAACTGATTCGTACCGGAGCGCATGACGTTGAAGACTTTCTCGATCTGTCTTGCTCGCCAAGCGTGCTGCGTAGTCGGAAAACGAAATTTCGAACGAGGTATCGTGTTGAGTAGTCGAACGATGGACTTACAAGACGATAGCGCCAGACTGGACCAATCGCAGTGTAGTCATCGAGCTTCGCAGCGAGTAGAGCACCTTTCGCGGTCGCCTTGAGGAGTGGAGCGTTGGAAGATGATGTTGCGAGTGCGAACGCAAGCAGCGGAAGTTTTGAAGTTGAGTGCAACTCCCTGAGCTGGCGTCAGCATGCGCCTCGGAGAACGACTAGCGAGGCCCGACTCACCAACCCTTCAGGACTACGAGATTACGCATTCCCCAACTGTCGTACTTGTCTGCGAAAGCCGCGAGTGCAAGCCAACCTTTTTCGTCGACTTTGGAAAGCGCTCCCTTGAGCTCCTCCTCTCGTCCCTCTGCCATCAACACGAAAACTCTGATGATGTCCTCTGGTTCGTCGAAGGGGACGGGTCCGCCGGCTTTGCCTCCTTTGAGATCGAGCGAAAGCATGTCGGCAAAGACCTTCGAATGAGTGACGAGAGCTGACCGAGAGATGGTGAGGGAGATTGGAGGGTCATCCGAGGTAGTGAGAGTGATTTGTGCGTCCATCTTGTCGACCATCACGAGTTGCGAGTGAGAGGAAAGAGAGAGAGAGAGAGAAAGGGAATAGAGAAACGACTGCTGTTTTCCCTCTTCCGAAAAGTTCCGCGGACTTCTTAGACTGACGGTCAGCTTTGACGATCTCACTAGCTCTCGATGGAAGCGAGAAGGGAGACTGAGAAAAAAGCATTGCGATAGACTTTCAAGCGATCTGTCTCTGTTCCTCGACCCTCGTCTCGCGTCTCCTTTCCTCCGCCATCGTATAATCAGCAGCCTGGTCGTATTCCCTCTCTCCCTTGGACTCCATTCCGATCGCATCCACAGCTGTTCCCATCACGACGAAACCCTCCCGATGAGCCATCTTGATAAACGTGACAAAGTCTTCTTCGCTGAATTCCTCCGTCCACTCCGGCAATTTCCAATCTCCATAGGGCGCCCACACTTGATTGTTGGTATCATAATGAGGCTTCCCAACGTCTTCAATTCTCGTGCCAACCTTGCCGTCTATGTGGTTGAAGATGAGGAACAAGAGATGAGGGTGTCTAGTCGGACCGGTGACGAGCATGGTGAGCTCAGCCAGTGATAGATCGCAGTGCAACTGAAAGCAGATGCTTCTGATTGGGAGGGAGTAAAGAGACGAGTAGAACTCGAGTTGGAGAGAGGAGAAATGGGAGAGGAGGCAGATATTTGTCAAGGAAGTGAAAGATTCGGCTTTGTTCGAGAAATCCCCGTGAACGAGAACTTCGCGTTCTGTCTGACAACCAATGGCCAAAGTGATAAGCTTTTGGGGAGTAGGGATCGAGTCGAGAAGATCGTAAATGAAGGATGAGGTTTCAGAGGTATCGAAGAGGGAAAGGTACGTGAGGGAATTGAGGGTTGAGAGGAGTTGTCGAATAGATGCTTCGTGATCACCGAGAGGACCGATGAGCTGGAACTTGCTGATCTTGGAAGAGTAAGCCTTCGAGAGGAGCCGAGGTTGTGCCTTGCGATCATCGATTGATCTAGCCGGCGAGATATTGAGCGTGAGCGAAATGGCCTCCGGACAGTGCTGTAGTGCATCGTAGACTGAGGGGCTGAAGGGATCAGAGATCGAGTGAAGGGTCGAAGTGATGTCGAGGTTCCGCAATCTAGCTAGTGACGACGAGACGATCGGGGACAATAGTAGTAGGGTGATTCGAGTTGATCCGGAGATTCCGACTGTTTGTACGTTTGACAGCCGTTTGAGGAATCGCTCAATGGTAGCGTCCGAGGGGAAACCGGGATCTTCCCCTTCCTCAGTATCCCACATCGTCATCCGGTTGAACTTGATGTCGACTTCGAGTTTTTTGATACAGGGGAGAATGCTCGGATGTGTCTGAGTCACTGCGCAGAGATTATCGAGAGATTTGTAAGAGCGGACTTTGATCGATCGAAAGAGTTGACGACATTGGATGGGGAAAAGGGATTTCGAGAGGGGGATAGTGAGGGGTCGAGTGGAGTCATGGGCATGGTAGAAGATATCATCGAGGAGTTCAGAGGGGAGATGGGAGAGGTGGTCGCGATTTGACTGAGAGAAGTAGAGAGACGTCAGCAGAAGAGAATAGAGATGCAGGGAAGGGTTTAGCGTACATTGTGATCACTCATAGTAGCCTCTAGGCTATTCCTATACTACTTCGAGTCGATTCCGGAGGAGTGTGAGTCGAGAATGAAGGGAAGCCTGAGGAAAGAGAGAGGAGAAAGGTTGGCTTCTACACCTCACTCGATCGCCAAATTAGCTCAAAGAGATAGCAAGAAGTACTATAGAGATATAGGGCAGTGTTAGACTAGCGCAGGTGAGCTCCTCTCTTCCTTTCTCCCTCCCCTTCACTTCCTCATCTCGGAATCGGGTTCCTTCCTCCCTCAGACTGTGGAAGAGGATGGAGTATAGCAGAGTCCGACAAAAAGCTGACTAAAGTCCCCTCTCGATGATACAGACCGTTCATGATGTCGAATTCGCCCTTTTCCTCCTCTCCTCCCTCTCCTCCCTCTCCTCCCTCTCCTCCCTCGATATCCTCCCTCCCTCAACTCCCAGTCGAACTCCTTCGCCATATCATCGAATCATCAGTGCCCTCCTACTATCACACTCTCACCTACGACGATCGACAGCTCACCCTCCGAAACCTCTGCCTCACTTCTCGACTCTTTCGCGAAATCGCCCAACCCATTCTAGAGCGGATCGACCACGTTTGCCTTCTGCAGGAGGGTCAAAGTGTCGAACAGATCGTCTCACCCCGGGCGTTCGGAACGCACGTGTTGTCTATAAAAGCCGAGGTGGAAACGCCATTGGAGAGGTCCGGACCCTTCTTTCTTGCGTATGCGCACCTGAAGGAGCTTCACCTCGATGCAGATCATGATGGATTTCCCAATGTTGATTTTTCACTTCTTGCCTCGATCCCACGTGAGTTTGCTCTTACCATCATTGCGAAAGCCGATGCTGATCTCCGCTCTTTGTTATCATCGAAACCTCACAGTCCTCGACAGCTTGACGGTCAATCGAGCCACACTGATCTTCACAACTCCACGTCCTCTTCTCGCACTCAAGCATGTCACGCTAATCCAGTGTGACGGCACTCTCGACACTCTCCTCACGCAATCTCGGTATTTCCCCTCACTCAAGGTCCTCGCCTTGTTGGACGACGAGCAATACTACGACACTGTCGGCAACACTGATATTCTCTCACAACTGGATCTCTTCATCGGCAAGCCACGCTCGCTCAAGGAGGAGGTACTGAAAGCGCATGCCGACAAGGTCTTAAGCGCTTATCGTTACGATAACTTTGCCACGGGACCTATTCTCCGCTCGAACATCCCACACTTCCGCTTCAGAGTCAGCTATCTCGATATAGAGACTGCGGATCAAGCCGAAGACCTATACGAGGCGCTCATGGACATTCGAGGGTACATCAAACTCTCCAGTCGGACCGGTACTCCCCTCAAGACCCTATTCCTCGATCAAGGACTTCGTGACGCTCTTGATCCCTACCGCTTCACGCAAGTCACCTATGACGGATTGATCGAGCTGTGCAAAGAGCAAGGAATCGAGGTCATTTTGGAGGAACAGGCTATTCTGGACTTTGCGGATTCAGCAGTCACTCCCGAGTTGTTGAGGTGGATGGATCGAAGAAAAGAGAAAGCGAAGATATCGCTGGACGCAGAATCAGAGATGGAAACGAGATAGGTCGATTTCGAGTGATTTCGAGTTGGGCCTGTTTGTAGCTTGTTCTGTCGAATCTATTCGTTTACGCCAGCTCTCGCAACTCATTCCAGTGAACTTGTCTCAGAGTCTTCATCGCTGCAGTCTCGCGGAAGATATTGTCTGCATCGAAAGCGAAAGCGAAGAGTACGAAATTCACAGAAAAAAACGACGACATTTCTAGCCAGGTGCTGAGCTCATCTCCTCCTGCTCCTCAACTCGCTACTCCCTACCAAATCAAGCGTTTCCATCGACTAACTCTTTTCTCGCCTTCTCCTTCGCACGCTTCTCTCTCGCAGTGACCCTTTCCCTTTCGACCTCCGCGCTCTCAAACTTCTCCTCAAGCCTCAAAGCTCCCAGGGTGATTCCTCGGACGCTGATACCCTTCTGTTCTGCGACCCTGACTAGTTCCACGAGCCCTTCCTTCGAGAATTGATCTGTCCAACGAGGACCAAAGAGTCGAAGCGCAACGTTAGCTGTCTCTTCATCTTCCTCGTCCGAGTCATATGAGGGGAAGTCAAGGTCGTTGACATCGTAGTCGACGGAAGCCGAGAGGTTGTCGAGAACTAAGGTGTTGAGGCCGCACTGTTGCGCTTGTTCGTCCAGCAATTTTCGTAATCCTTATAGAGAGCTTCGTCCCATAGCCTAATTCGATGCGCTGGAGCGGAAGATTGCGAAGATCTTCATAAAAAGAAGGAGTTTCGAGGTTGACGAGGCCGATGATGGTGAGATTGCGAATATTGGGGAATACATTGAAAGCTATCGGTGAGTCGGGAGGGATTGTGCTGGAAGGAAATTGGAGGAAATTCACTGATAGCGTCTCAAGTCGAGAAGGATTGGGTAGGGAGTTGACGAGACCGAGGAGAGATGCGGAACTGGTTTCGTCGTCGAGTTGAAGTTCTTCAAGACCAGAGAAACACCTGAGGAGAGAGGAGTCGTGGTTGCTGGAAGTGATGGGGCCGCGAATATGAAGAGACCTCAGGGAGACGAGAGAGAAATACGGCGAAGGAATTCGTTTTGCGGACGATTCGATCGAAAGGCGTTCGCGAAGAACTGAGACTGCGAGACGAGTGAGCTGAGGGTAGGATTGAAGGTTGGAATAGTGAGAGGGGTCGAAGGGATCTTGAATATCCACCAAAGTCGATTCGAGTTCGAGGGATTTGAGCGAGGGAAGGGAGGATGCGGCGATCGAAGAGGAGAGTACAGAGAGACAGAGTCGAGTCCATCCTTTAATGCCTAAGTGCTCCAGGTGTTCGAGATGGCGGAAACCGCGAGCCAATACCGCAACTTCGACCAATCCCCAATCCTTTTCCTCCTTTCCAACTGCATCAAACTCGTCATCCTCATCCTCCGCGTTTATATCCAGAGAGCGGTACATCACGATAGACTTGACAAGTAGCATCTTCTCCGGAGTAGCAGACTCGCAGAACCTTTCGAACTGATAAGAGGAGTGAAAGTGAAGTTCTCGATAGAAAACTCGTTCGAAGTGAGGTTGAAGGGTGTGCGACAGTGGATACTTGATGGTCGCGGCAGATACCGATGCGATGGTAAGGATGGTATCGAGGAGTTCAGGAGGGAGACGAGAGAGGTAATCGGGCTTCTCAGGAGAAAAGCGAACCGTGAGCAAAACAAGAAGGAAAAGAGAGCGAGACACTCACCTTCCGATCAGTCATGATACTACTTGTGACACTCTTGTGTGTATTCGAGCTGGATCTGAGGTGTTCGAATCGAGAGAAGTGAAAGGTAAGAAAGAGAGAGAAAAGTGAACTCGACTCTGACTCGTACAGCTCACTCTGATCGCCTAACTCAAGCAGATACACTCTCAAAGGACTGGAATATTGAGCACGCGTATATAGAGTCCTCTAGAGTGAGTCCTCGTTGTTATTCGTTCTCTCCCACTCTTTCATCTCGGAAGAGTTGCAACTCCTTCCACACGTCTTAGACTGTCCATTAGAGAAGCGTAGATGGCCAACAAACTACTGATTAAGCCCTCCTGCCCTTGATAGATTCATTCGATATGACTTCCCTTTGTCCTCGAGTCGATTATCCCACTCTTCCCTCTCCTTCCTCTTCCCCCTTTCGACCCTTCTCCCAACTACCTATAGAGGTCATTCGGAACATAGTCGACTCTACCGCACCCTCTCACTACCACCCAGACACCTACCCTGAACGTCAGTCCACTCTTCGTTCCCTCTGCCTCACGTCTCGCCTCTTCTGCCAACTCGCGAAACCTCTTCTTTACGCCGTCGTCCGACTCAGCACGAGGGATCAAATCAACGCGTTCAGAGATACGGAACAAGCGAGGGCGAAAGAGATCGAAACTAGGGAGTTCTTCCTCGATGGTCAAGCATTTGGAGAGCAACTTGGCGACCTCTACGTGCTCCTGGCCACCAATTCCAGCCTGCGAAAGATCGAACTCTGCGACTTCGAAACCGAGATAGACCTATCGCAATTTGCGAGGTTGAAGAGTGAGTCTGCGTCATCCATTTCTTATATTGCTTTGTTCAGTTGCTGATCGATTCTCGCAAAACACTAGACTTGTCAACCCTTTACTTATCAAGCTGTATGGACCTGTGCAGCGCCGGTCCCTTCGTCTTACATCGTCTCGAAGAATTGGGTCTTCAAGACGTTCACCCCGACAGTCAGCAACTTTTCTCCCCCTCAGCATTTCCAGCACTTCGAGTCTTCTCCTTCTTCTTTCAGGCATCCCACCTCTACGATATCGGTCCCTTACTTCTTGGCCTCGAACCACAACTCGACCTACTCTGGATCGACGGCAGCTTCCAGCTGAACGGCCTCGGACCAGACGAGTTGGATCGAATCAACAGAAAGACCCTGTTCGACTGTCCCCTCAGGCGAATCGCCGAGATTCTCCCTTACGTTCAATTCTGTCGCATTACGAATCCATCGCCCAACACTCGCTTCCCAAATACCTTGCAGGCCCTCGAAGATATCGTCCGAGCCTCGTCCACTCCTCTCCCTTCCGTTCTCTACCTCGCTATCAAGGAGTCTGTCGACCCTACGCTCGAAGGCTGGCGACAGAGCTTCTGGAACATGTGCAGGGCGCGAAACATGGAGGTAGTTTACGAGCCAGTTTTCGATTGGAACATCGACTGTGGGCGTCCGACGGAGTTTTACAGACGCATGAGAGGTGGAAAGGGGAAGAGAGCATGATGATCGTGTGAGGTTGGAAACAACGTCAGAATGGCAAAGGAGCGAGGGGAAGAGGCAAAGTAGGAGAGAGAGAGTAAGAAACAGCAATAATACGAATCCAGTTGCCATCCTCATCACTGCCCAATCTCTCTCTTTCACGTGATCTAATAATCGAGAGCGTATTCGCGGATGTTTGCGTCAATCATCGCAGTCAAAGTGTTTAATCGAGTATTTCAGGTTCCTATCTCACAGATCCTCCGCTCTGCTTCGGTAATCTTCGAGACTCAGGGTAACCACATCCTTCAGCTCCTCTAGCAGATCCGGTCTTCCTCTTCCCACTCGTTCTCTCACTTCCTCCCACTTCTCCTCGCCAATACTTCTCGCAAACTTTGACAAGACCCGCAACTTCGTATCTTCGTCGATTGATCAATTCATCGACCTCCTTTCGAGCTACAAGCACAATGTTTCTCTCGCTTCCGACCACCAAGATGCGATTGTAGTGGGACATTTCCTGATAATACATCTTAATGCGAAAGAATGCGACTCGAATAAAACTTTACTACTCCCCCATTCCCTATCTGCTCTACTCAGCTCCTCCACTGTAACAGGAACGTCCTCGCCGCCCACCCAACCACAACCCAAAACACCGATAATCCAATTGGTACACTAGTCAAATAAACCCAATCTTTCCTCCTCAACCTCACTTCAAACTCTGCCGTCGTCCCTTCTCCCAATCCCTCAAACCCTCTTCCTTTCGGATCAAACCCACCCATCCTCTTATCCTTCTCTCTCCAACGCCCAAAAATCCATTCCTCAAAATCTTTCCTCTCTTCCAAAGTGATTTCATTCTCGATATGTTTCGGACGTGCAGAAGGTCGGACAGAACCGATGGGAATGTCGGAAATTTGAAGGGATTGGATATGCATGTGAACTGTTGGAGGGGGGATACCACGACCAAAAATGGATTGCAGGGTGTAGTGTGATTGAGCGTAGGTTTGAGGTGCGACGCCAGAGTAACCGATTGTGAGATCGTAAAGTGTCAGGGAAGGGGAAGTGGGGGATGGGGAGGAAGTGAAGAGAGTCGAGAGGAGTCGGAGGGTGTAGAGTAAACCGGTCGAACGAGGTAAGAGAGTGTATTCCATATCAGGCTGAATGAAACGAGTGTCAGTAGTTGAGCTCGGTAAGAGGAAGAGAGCGTCGAGTAGAGATCGAAGGAGACTCACGATTCCTTGAGCATCTGCGAAAGCTTTACTTTTCGGTCTCGTCAATCTCGAATACAGAGTTCCTTCAGGGTAGATCAACAATTGGAACGGATCATCTCGCTCGACTGAATCTCTTGCGGTTTCGTACAGTGTCGATTGAGAGAGTGGTTTCGAGCGGGAAAGGAAAACGAATCGGAAGAGCTGCATGGCCTGTATCGTCACGTACTCGCAACACGATCAGTCTCTGCGGGACGTGCTCGTATCTGAGAGAATGAGACTCACGGGACCGACTAGAGGAGCCCATTGTAAGGATGCTTTGATGATGATAACGATTCCTTCACTGACTTTTCCAAATGCCAACACCAACCAAATCATGATCCAATCGACATAGCACTGTCATCGTCGTCGAATTTCATCAACTCGAGCACACTCTGAGATGAAAGAGAGGCGGAAGCTGACCTGATGATTCGACATCCAAACTGCATGTTTGCTAATCTTGAATCCAACGACTTTCCCCTCCCGATTCCTCTCTACCAACGCTTCTAACTCCTCTTTCGTATCACAACTAATGACCAACTTACTCTTTCCAAACACGACTACAATAAACACCAACACACTCGCAAAGATCTCTTTCGTCCATTTTATCCCACGTCTAAACACCTCCCTACTCGCATCTTTGATTGATCTGAATGGCTGAGAGGTAGAGAAGGAGGAGCAGACGGAGATGAAGAGGAAGGGGAGGAAGAGGAGTTGGAATGTGTGCGCGAAGAGGAGGTAAACGAGGAAAGTGAAATTGAACGTGAAAGTTCGAAAGGTATCTTTGGATGTGGGAGGAGGGCGGGATGGGATGGGTATCATGTGTAGTGGTACATCTTTTGGAGCTGCCATCGTCTATGCTGGCTGAGTGAGGAGGGGAGAGAAGGAATGGAAGAAGTGACGATGAGGCTGTACAGTGTTGATGGGTTCTTCGGAGATGGAGATACACGCCGAGTCTACAGCTCTGAGTGGGTGGTTTCAGAGTTAGAGCCGAGCAGATGAAGTTGGATGCAAGTGAGAAGTAGCGAATTGAATTGGAATTGAAGAAATTCGAAGACTCGTCGGACTTTCGCAAAGTGGTAGAGATGCGACGACTCTCTTTTGAGCTTTCGAGCAAAGTAGGCCAGATAGGAGGAGAACAAAGAAGAAAGAACGGTATTGCTACATTCAACAACGGACACGTTCAAACGAAAAGAAACGAAATCAAAACGAAGAACTACACGAAAAAGAAGAGTGCTCGACAACGAGACTAGTATGCTGGAAGGGGAGGAAAAGGGAATCTATGAAGTGGGACGTCAAGGGCGCATGAGTGATAGGATGTCGTGAGAGGAAGATTTTTGGGGAGATAGAAAATCGTAAATTAGAGTGAAGAAGGAAGATAAGTGTCCGTGAGAAATCAACAGTGAGAGATAGAGAGAAAGGACAGTGTCTATAGTGTAGCGTAGAATGGGTCGTCGTGAGTAGATAGATTGAGAGAAACGTTGCGAGGTTCGAAGAGGCGTTTTCTATCGACCGAATACACCTGCACCACCGATGAGGACGAGTGCGAGAGTGACGGGTAGAGCGATCACTAGAGGGTGTGACATAGTCTTTGATAGAGTAGCGAATGAACAACCAGCACAAGTCCAACCTACAGCGAGAGAATCATGTTCAGCATCTCGATTTACAGGAAAGCTGATCATGATATTTCGACTTACCTGCTGCTAGCGGAGTATAAGGTTGAGGGGAATACAACGCAAAATTGATGATCGCGTTATTTCCGTTGAACCTCCCTGCCTCAGCCGTAGCGTCCGCACCTCGTTCATCATAAACCCTCAACGTATAACTCGCTTGAGCTAACGGTAACGCATTCGCAGATTGTGCATATCTAACTCATTTCCATCTCAATCAGCACGAGCACAGAGAAGAAGAGAAAGGGAGAGGGAGACTGACTGCCAGGGATCCCAAACGAGGGAAGTTTCAGCCGCTGCGATCGTAGTGATTGGGTAAGTGTAACCATTCGCGGTACATCTAGCTTCGAAAGTCAAGCTCTCTGGTGTCACACTATACTCACAAACAGAGTGATCAGCGGGAGAAGGAGAGGGAGGAAAGGCGAGGAATCGTACTAGAGTGAAGTATAGTTCCAACCGAAAGTAATTGGGTTCCCTTCTGCAATCTTGTAGTAAGATGCAGCTGCAGTTTGCGCTGGTGTCAGATAGGTCAATCCTCCGGCTCTATATGATCGACAAACGAACGCGAACACAATCAAACGAGAAACAAGTCAGCCAACGCCTCTATCTCTGGTTGAATTCTGGGAGAGTAAGGGGTAACTTACGGT
>Ga0308160_10004331_pt1 | contig 15272 bp, 26 predicted proteins | sample PhyFR1_FD_201036 | JGI IMG/M metagenome (GOLD analysis project Ga0308160, IMG submission 201036) | Phyllosphere microbial communities from UC Gill Tract Community Farm, Albany, California, United States - DLSLF.R1 | ecosystem: Host-associated > Plants > Phyllosphere > Unclassified | place: USA...
CATATCGGTCGTGTAGCCGGCACCGTCCTTCGCCCAGAACAGCATGTCGTTGCCGACGTAGCTGCGGCTGTCCTGAAGGTAGAACTCGTCAGCCGACATTGCCCGCTCCTTCTGTGGTTTGGGTTGCGCCCAACTTGAAGCGCAACACAAGTTCGCATTCCTGGCCGGTCACGTCCGTGACAACTTGGGCGAGTGACTGGAATACCGCCTCTAAGTGGCCAGGCTGCACAACTCTTGCCTTGACGACGATTTGCACCGACTCCGCAAGCTTGCGTTTGTTGGCGATGACGCTCATTCGCCTGCCTCCGAGTTCTGGGTAGTGGTGGGGCGCTTGAGGGCGCGAATACGGTCCTCGGCCACCTTCAACATCCTGTCTTGGAGTTCCGGCTCGAATTCAGGCCTTGCCTGCAACTCCCAGCAGATGCGTGCCGCCTCTTCCAGCGCATGGTCCCGCACCTGGTCGGCAGTCTGTGCCGCTCCAATAGTGGAGGCGGCAGGGGTGGCGGCGAGCATCGCGCGGTAGACCTCGTGGTAAATCGATTCCTCAATTTCAAGCACGGTCGGCGCAAGGCTGCTGCTGTAGATGCCAGCGCCGTTGATATATTCGACAGCCGCCCGATTCATAGCAGGGGTCGGATTTATCGGGACGATCACGAAACCTTCCGGCACTGCCGGCGCTGCTGCTGGCTTGGTGGCGAGAAGGGATTGAACGTCGGCGAGCAATGCGTATTGCTGACGGTTGCCGTCTTCAAACGCGCTGAACTCGTAGACGGTCAGCTTATTCAGGTCGGCGGTCGGCTTGGTGGCGGCAGATACTGCGGCGCGGGCTTTGCCAAGTTCGTAGGCTGCGCGCTGGATTTCGAGCACCGTCTCTTCCTCGTACAGCAGTTCAGGCACGCACTCGATTGCGCGCTCGACGCCGCATTCCCATCCGTATTCGGCAGCGTCGTAGCGGTCGGTGATGTTGCGGTCCTCCACGCCGCAGCCCAGCCCCTGGCGGTGCAGTTCGGGCCACACGATTTCTAATGGCGCAGGCAGTTCCGGCAGCTCATCGCCCGATGCGGTAGCAGGAGAGGCGGCGGGCGAAAGCATAGTGCGGATGCGGTCGAACGTGCCAGCATCGCCCGTTGCCCGATAGTGGCGAACAGCGCTCATCACATACTCGATAGCGTTTTCGTTTTCTTGCGGGATGATGGCTCTTGGCGCGCCAGAGGTGTAGGGGCCATACGGTCGCCCATGACGCGCAGCTACTTCCTTGACCTTCTCCTCATCGTGCTCCCAGTAGATGACGTTGCCGCTGTCGGCGAGAACTGCCCATGCAGGTGCAGGAGCCGCGGCGCGCTCGACCTGCTCATTTCCAGCAGCGTTTTCGACACGTTCGCTGGATGTGCTCACAGGTTGAGCATATGCGGTGGCGCGCTCGATGCGGGCGATCAGGTCGAGAACAACGGCAGGCGAGGCAGCGGCGATGTACCGCTTGTCGGCGCACTCTTGTTCGTCACCGGACTCCAGTAGCCAACCTTCCGGATGCGCGATTGCCGAAATCCCATCAGCCTCGCGGTAGTCCCACGGTCCCGGCGTTGCCGCCTGCGCCAGCGCCTTGAGCTGTTGCAGCTCCGGGGCATCGCCCGAGGTAGCGGCAGGGTAGAGCGGAACCGCCGGCGCGCCAGGTGCGGCCCAGTCGATGACTTCTGCTGGTTTGCGGTCTTCGACGCGCCGCTGTGGTTTTTCGCTGCTGTTCGTGGTGTCCATGTTCTCTCGCCTGGTGGTTGATGGGTTATTTGTTCTGGTCCGGCGTCTTGGGCGCCGGTGCCGCGTGGGTGATCTCGGCCATGTCTTGGCGGTAGCGCTGGCCGCGCGGGACAGCCGCGGCGGTGGCGATGTCCTTGCGGTCCTGCGCCGTGTTGCCGCCGAGCTGGCGCTCGAGCCGAGTCATGCCGGCGCCGCTCCAGCTGCGGCCCTTGCGCCGGGCCGTCATGCCTTGGCCTCGCCGCCCAGAGCTTCGACCAGGTCGGCCAGCAGCTTGGCCAGCTCGCCGGTCATCAGGGTGAAGTCATTGTCGAAACGCTCGACGTCGCTGTAGACGGCGGTCTGGCCTTCCTTCAGGATGTCGAGCGCCTTGACGCTCTTGATCGCCAGGGACTCGGTCAGCACGAAGGAAATGCGGCTGCTCCAGGTCATGGCCAGGCGCGTGCACTGCTTGCCGGCGGCGATGTGGCGGCCGACGTCGGCGGGGTCAAGGGAGTGCTTCATGTAGCGCACCTTCGCCTGGCCGGCGCCGGTGGCGCGCAGCTCGGTGTCCTGGTCGATCGTGAAGTTGTGCGGCGCCTGGTCGGCTTCCAGCCAGGCGGTCATCATGGCCACCGGCGAGCTCTGTACGCGCAGCGATTCCAGCGGCATGCGGTCGACGGCCTTCAGCAGCAGCTTGATCACGTCGTCGGCCTTGCCGGCCGCAGCTGCGTCGACCACCAGCCAGCCGTTGATCGGATCGATCCACACGCGCGTCACGCTCGGCACCGTGAAAGCGCGCGGCAGCATCTCGTCGGCGGCGCGCTCCTTCAGCTCCTTCATGGCCTTCTTGCCCGGCCTAAAGCCCTGCTGCTCTTCGAGTTCGTCGGCCTTGGCCTTGGCAACGGCGTTGACCGCCGCGGCCGGCATCACCTTCTTCTCGGTTTTCAGCTGCAGCAGGAACTGGCCGGCCGCGGCGTGCACCAGGGCGCCGCCCTCGCGCGGTGGCTCCCAGCCCTGGCGCAGCAGCTCGTTGCTCGATGCCGGCGTGAATGCGTGCGGCGCCAGTGCGGCTGCCAGCTGATCGGCGGTGACAGCCCATGGGGCAGGGAGGCGGTACACCTGGAGATTCTTGAACATTCGTTTCGTCCTTCGTTTCGTTGTCGGCGCGCTTACTGCGCGAGCGCCTGGGTAATGAGGATCGCGAGCACCAGGCCTACGGCGGTGATGCAGCGGATCACGTACGAGGCCACGCGGGCGGAGATCTGGTGCTCGCTCACGACAGCACCACCACGGTCACGCCCATCGCGCCAGCGTCGTAGGCCGCTGCCTCGTGCGCTGCTGGATCACCGATGGCGGTGTAGGTCTGAGGGCGGTCGTGTTCATCGCGGACCGTGATTCGCAAGCGCATGTCGTTCTCCCTGGTTATGGTCGGGGCCGATGTGACCCTCTCAGTGCTGAAGCCCCGTCGTGCGGGGCGTGGGGTGCAACCAGGGCGCCGAAGACGTCAGCCTGGTGCGAAGGCGCGGATGCGCTCGCCGAGAATTGCCGAGTAGGAGGTCATCGCGTGGAATTGCTGACGGAGGCGCGAGCGCTCCTCTTCGTCTAGGTCCGCAAACGTCAGCGACCCGAAGAACGCGCCCAACTTCTTGATGCGTCCATCGAGCTCAGCTTGCTCGTCGACGACGCGCTGCTGATGCGGCTGCATTGCGCCGTCCCCGCGGTGCCGAGCCCCGCCTGGCAGGTCCGCCAGTGCGAACACGATGCCGCGGCAGTATGGCTCGCCGTCTTCGACGATCTCGAAGGTCTCGTGTGGGACGTCGGTGCTGATGATCCAGCTGTAGCCTGGCTCACCTTCCCAGACTGCGCGGATGACGGCACCGCCGTTCTCGCGCTTGAAGTAGTCGCGCAGCGCAGCCTTGTCGCCATCGTCGAGCACGCTTTCGAAGCTGGGCACCACGCCCGCTGCATCGATGCGCGCGCCGATGCCGTCGGACGGGTAGGCCTCGTCGTGGACTGCGCCACGCAACTCGAGCAGGTCGTCACTGGCGCCGAAGGCTACGACAAGGCCGGCGGCTTTGGCTTGGTGCTCCTCGGTGCGGTCGATCTCCTGGCCGTATTCGCGGCCAGTCAGCAGCATGGCCAGTTCCTTTGCATTCATCTTGTCGGTCTCCGGTTTCGTTCAGTTGTGCACTGGCGCCGTGCCGGCGGCCCGGGTGGGCGAATAGGTCAATGGGCTTCGCGCTGCTCGGTGATCAGCTGGATCGCGGCACGCACGATCGCGGTCCAGATCGCCGCGTCGACGGACGGATGGTCCGCGTAGAGTTCGGTGACGCTCCGGCGCCGGTCGCTCGCGCCGACCGAGACCGTGCCCTCGTCGGTGTCGTGGCTGACCTTCAGGGCCAGCTTGCCGATCAGTGGGCCGGCCGCGCTCCAGTTGCGGCGCCACTGCGGGATCATCGACGTCGGCGCGCTGCCGCTCGAGCCGAGCATGCCCTGGCCGGTGCGCGCGCCGTTGGCCCGGGTGAGGGTGGTGTACTGGTTCAACTGCGCCGGCCGCGCGACCTTGCCGAAGCCGAGCAGGCGCGCCAGCTCGATCTCGTCGGTAATCGCTTCCTTCAGGTACTTCTGGGTCCAGGTCGTCATGGTCAGATCCACAGGGTGGCTACAGCGCCGGCCAGGAAGCCCAGGGCAGCGGTCAACATCAATCCGGCGACGATGCGGTCAGCGCGGCTCCAGTCTTGCGGTTCAATTTCGGTTTCGTTCGTCGTGCTCATCGGTTCTCCAGTTACTTCGCTCACGCTGGTGAGTTCGCTTCAATGGTTATGACTTTACCTGTGGGTAAAAACAAACGCAAGAGAAAAATATACCTGTGGGTAAAAATATGTGTAAAATTCATCTATCGGCCGAGTTCGGCTGGTTGCAAGCCTGGGGCAGGGAGGGGAACTCCGACGCGATAGGCCTAGAGAGGAACCGAGCTGACGGCATCAGCCGCTTCACTCGTCGGGAATCGCCGGCAGGGGTGAGGGGATAGGCGTACTGTGGGGATGGTCTGAGATACGCACGCGGGCAGCGAAGTTAGCACCTGCGGACCGGAAAGGCTGACGAGTCGTAGTAGACGGCGTACCGATCTAATACGTAAAGGCTCCGCGCTCTATGGGAAAGCTGAGTCTTCGTCCCAGCCCCCGATAGTACGAAACCCAAACTCAGGGGTTGAAGTTAAAGGTAGAGCAGATACAGACGTTTGCAGTACCTCTTGATAGCTTTGTTAGTACCTATACAAGGCGCAGAACAAAAAAAGGCCCGAAAATGGCAAAAATGACCCTGACAGCGTACCTAGCGCAGAGAGGGACGAAGGCGAAGGCGCTGACGAAGGGTGAGGCCGATCTGCTGGGCATCCCGTACCCGCTGCGGTCAGGCTGGCCGCGCCGGCATGGCGCCATGGAGATTGATGAGCCGATGGTCCAGCGCCTGGTGGCCCATGCAGAGGTGGCGCGACAGGCAGCCGAGGAGAAGGCAAGTCGCGCCGCAGTGAAGATCGCCGCCCCGCATCCTGCAGGACAGTCGCCGCTGCAGTTCACTGCGGCACCGGCGAAGGAAAGAGTGTCGCCTGTCCCAGGCTTCGTGCTACGCCAGGCGCGCCGCTATCGCTTACGCAGGCCGGCGCCCTGGGCATAGAGAACCGAATTGAAGTCCTGGCTTTATTCTATTTCTTTGGGCGGAGTAGCCTTTGCAAGTCGGCGTCGTATTTTATCCAAGTCCTCAGCGGTTTCTAGTTTCTCTGGCATTGTGCCCCCGATGTCCTGAATCGCTTTTCGCACCTGTCGGCCGACCAGATAATGGGCGGCATTTGCCTTATCTTTTCCTTGAATCTGTTCTCTGCGTAGCTTCTCCTCCGTTTGAGTGGCCCTGAAAAGATTGGCAGCAAGCTCTGTACTTCCCATGTGATTTAGGATGTCAGATTTGGCGGGAAGTCCTTTTATTGTTTGGATGCCTCGCCGGTCTAAGCCACCATAAAGGCCTTTGTAGCCATGATTTTGGAAGACAGCAAAGTCTAATGGCAGCGCGACGCCCGATTTTTTTGCGGCGCTGACAAGTTTTTTGTTATGAGTAATCATTTCGTCGCGAAGCATCAGGCGCCGCTGTTCTTCGGTTAGAATCGGCTGGGCGCCTTCGTCCTCCAATTCTTGGCGCCGCGTCTGGACAGCAAAGTATGTTTGCGCGAAGGCTACTTGCTTTTTTCGAGAGTCGCCGTTCTGCGCTATAAGATACGCGCCATAGCGCGATACCTGCACGTCCTTAATGGCGCGCTCGGCCCCCGACCCAATGCCGACCATTTTACTGACGTCGGTAAAATGGTCCCCGACGGTTTGTCCACTTTGATGACATGCTATTTGCGCTTTTACAATAACCTTCTCGAAATTATCCCACCGTTCTGCATAGCCGAGCAGCGGCATTAAGGCGCGAGCGCTCCAATATTCGCCTCCTGAGTCACTCTGTGCCGCCTCTTCGAATGTTCCGATCAGCTCTTCAACAGTGCCGTAATAAGGTTCATATTGCATCATTTCTGGCGTTTGGCTCGGTGCCAAAGGCTCCTCGACTTTCGCTGGCGTTTCGCTTCGGGGCGTTTGAAGCATTTCTTTTAACTTTGCGAGTCGCGCTCTAACTGACTCATTCGTGGCAGGATTGCTGCTTGGATCATCATTCATGGCGATCTCTTTAGATTGGCTGGACTTCAGTGTTAATGAACGGATCAATTGAGCGGCATCCAAGCGTGCCGCGTCGCTTTGTTATTGGATAATGGTCGTGTAGCGCGCGGCCAGGAGCAGCGCGATCGCTCCGACTGCTACAACGATCGCTCGCACGTTCAGCTCAAGCGGCCGGTGCCCACACTGCTGGCATACAGTCACGCGGGTGGTAACGAACCCGCAGTCCGGACATGTTCGAAGAGGCATGGCGGAGCTAGCAATCGACGTCCAGGCGCTTCTTCAGGACGGTGCAGTTCAAGGCCACCTCGATTGTCTTACCCTCATCACGCTTGAAGGCGGTGAACACGCGGAAGTCGGAGCCGGCACACTTCGCCATGATGGTTCCATCGTGCAGCCGCTTCGCCGAGGTCACGTTCTTGCACGCGTCGAAGTTCTCTTTGATGATCCGGTTTGCCACCTTCGAGGTATCACCTGCCGGCGCCGCACCGAAGCTGACCTTGGGCGAGGCTGCCATTGCGGCGGGCCAAGCGAGTGCGCCTGCGCAGGCCGCGGCCAAGGCAAACTGTTGAATACCACGCATTGCTGCTTTCCTTCAGGGCGCCGGCATCTACGCGTGCCGTATCGCCTGGAGAGTATATCCTCTACGAAATAGCAAAAATCTCACCAATAATTGCGTAATCGAAAATTCTTTAGCTGGGCCGGCAGCTACTGGTGTGAAGGCGCTAGGCCTTTGAGGCGATCAGTAAGAAGACAAGCACCAGGATGATAAATAGCCAAGTGGCCGCCCGATCGGCCGTACTGCCACGCTGGTAGTCCTTCATCGCGTGCTTGTAGCGCTGTTCGACTGCTTCAACTAACAGCTTCTCGGCAGAATCGGACATCTCCTCTGCGTACATCCGGATGAAGCGCTGGCACTCCTCATCGTTGAGGCCGGCCATGCGGGCGTTCAGCTCTACCTGATGTTCGCGTGCAACCTGGTTAAGATCGGCGCCGCTGTCTCGGGCCTCCCGGAATATGGTCGCGTGCTGGACTGCGAGAGCTCGAACCGACTGGCGAGTGAACTTCAGATTGTCCGCTGGTTCGTCGTCGCGATTTTCAGGATCCATCTCAGGCTCCCTTGCTCAGGCGTGTATGCCGACGCAGAGTGCGCCAGATTTGTTAGCTGAGTATATCCCGCTAGCAATGGTCAGAATCTCTCCAATTATTACGATTCTGCAAATTACGGAGGTCCCCGGCCGTGTGACACGACAGGCTGCAAACGCTACGTCTTCGATGCGATCGCAAGGAAGACTAGGATCAGGATGATGAAGAACCAGGTAGCGGCACGGTCGGCGCTCTCGCCGCGCGGGTACTCTCGTATCGCGAGCTTTTCGCTTTGCTCAATGGCCTCCGCGAGCAGCTTGTCAGTCGAGGCCGACATCTCCTCCGCATAAAGCTCGGTGAAGCGTCGGCGCTCATCATCGGCGAACCCGGCAACGTGCGCTTCGAGCTGAGCCTGCTGCTTGCTCTTGGTCTGGCTGAGGTCGGCGCCGCTGTCTCGCGCCTGGCGGAGGAGGGTGGCGTGCTGGGCTGCTAGTGCTTTGACAGAATGGCGGGTGAACTCGCCGGCGCCAACTGATGCTTTACCGCGGTCTGCAGTATCCATCTTGGGCTCCCATGCTCGGTCGTATTGTTGCGGCGTCTAGCGCGCCGGGGCTGTACGCTGAGTATATTCCGCTAGCAATGCCAAAAATCTAACCAATTGTTGCGACGGAGCGGGGCACTCAGCCTTTGAAGATCTTGATCATGAAGAACAAGAAGCCGAAAAACACGATGAGGGATATCCAGGTTGCGACGTTGCTTGCATCCTGAACACTCTGCGCATGGATTTGCGCTGTCTGAAGGTTAAGCTTCGCCGCTCCGTCATTGGCGCCGTCTGCGTAAGCATTCAGCTCCTCAACGTACAGTTTCGAAAACAGGAGTCGGTCTTCTTCGCCCCAGCTCGAAGTCATTCGATCGACTTGATCCTGCTGGTCGAGCGCCAGTTGATGAACGTTGTCCCCGCGCTCACTGGCTGCCTCAAGCCGATCAGTGTACTCACTGACGTATCGACGAACCGTATCTCGGTCGATAGCACCAGGGCGGATTAGTTCGTTCTTTTCCAACTGAAGTGTTTGCATGTGAAATCTCAGGGGCGGCATACAGGCGTGCCGTAGCGCCTTTAGTCGTCGTCTTGCGGGATGTCCAGCCACATGACGTAATGTCCGTCGCTTGGCGAATCGGTAATCTTGCCACCCCGAACCTTCGCTGAGCATTCGAAATGCCTAAACTCGGCTAGGTCACCGTCGATAATCGCGCGCCGGAAGTCTTGAGCCATCCTCGGTGAGAGGTTTCCAACGATCTCTTCTTGCAGCAGCACGCGGACAGCATTTGAGCTCGGCTCAACGCGCAGCTGCACCTGAATGTCGATCGCAGCGCCTTTCGCGGTGCGTGGCCCACACACAGCTTCGAAGACGTCTTGGTGCCGACTGGTTCCCAGTGCTTCGATCCTGAACTGTCGCGGCCCTGTAATGATCGGTATGACAGAAGGGGCGCCTGCGGCGATGGTTCGCTCCGGACGCTTCACCGGCGCAAGCGTAGGCGCGGATGCCGGTGTCCTGTCGACCTGGAACGAGCGGAAATAGACCTCAAGTGCCAATAACGTGTCGTCCAGAGCGCGATGAGCGGCTCCGTGGTTCAGATTTAGATGCTTCGCCATGTGGGCGAGCTTGTGAGTAGGCAGATCCGGCCAGGCTGCCCTGGCCCGCGCCAGCGCGCAATGCCCGATATTCTGAATGGGTCGCCGCCCGTGTCGCTCAATTGCGGCGTTCAGAAAACGCACGTCGAAGTTAATGTTGAATGCAACGACGGGGTGCGGCCCGATAAATTCAATAAATTCGTCCAGCACGACATCCATCCGGCGTCCCTGCGCGCGCAACATGTCGTCGGTGATTCCCGTTAGCTTAGTGATGAAGCTTGGGAGAGGACGGTCAATCGCAATCAAATGCGATATGTGTGGGTGTTCAGTAGCCCCGGGAATGTACTTGACGGCGGCGACCTCGATGATCACTTCCTTCTTCGGGCAGAGACCAGTGGTCTCAAAGTCGAAGAATACGATCGGATCGCCGGAGGTAGGATAGTGAGATTCGCGCATAAGAATCGCATCGTCAGCATCTAAGCGTGCTGTATCGCTCGCGCGAGTATAGCCCTTAAAAGTTTCCAAAAACTCACAAATTGTCACACTAATGAATCCGCACAGAAATATTCGGAAGATACGGCACTTCGTTCGGAAATTGCGCTACACTTTAGCTGTACTGTATGGATATACAGTACTCAAAAAAAGGACGGCCGAGCTTGGAGCCCTACAGTACCTAAGCGCACCATTGGCGGCACAACACAACAGCGGAATACTCCGGGCGGAGGTAGAGTGAGGCAGCAAAACAAACACCTGACTGATTTTGGTCAAGCATCCATAGCACCTGGAGCTACGCACAGAAGCAACGGAGGACTGTCCTTCCTGACAAGTGGCGAGCGTCGGATCATTCGCAACTATCGTGCTATGGAACAGGTTGCACAGCAAACCTTTGAAGAAATCTCTGAAGACCTCGCGCGTTCGCTGCCAGCTCCAGGGCGGCAAGGGGTGGCGGTCGCAGTGTCAAGAGTCTAACTGTCCGTTTTCGGAGCCCTGAGTGCAGCGCTCTTAATTATGATCTTGCCTTTGTCCGTGGCCCGGCGGTATAGATCAAGCACGTCCTTCTCATCCGAGTCGAGACGTTCAAGGGTTGTCTCAGACCGCACCTCAATTTTTGCGCGGGTTGCAGAGGCATCGGTCAACACAGGCGGGGCGTCGTTCTGGCCCCGCGATTCATTCGGTGCGCTCCCTGCGCTACCGATCTCTTCATCCAAGCTGCCCCGCCTAAGCGAAAAAGCATCTTCGATGCGGTCTCGCACATCCTCGCCGATTCGCTTCTTCCCGTTCTTTCCATCTGGATAAAGCATCCGAGATACGTAAGAAGGTGAGCTGTCTATAAGGTCGGCAAGTGTCGCGGCTCTTCCTTCACAACGGCTGTGGAGAAGTGCCAGCAAATTCTGTCGCCGAGTTTCATATTTGTCCATACGGCATTCAAGCAGCAATTTACTCACAGGTAAATGACCTATAGGTATTGACTTTAACTTTACCCATGGGTAAAGTGGTTGCATGGATAAATTGCTTAAGTACCTCAACTCCTTGTCCAAAGCGGGCCGAGCGGCGTACGTCGAGGCTTGCGGGACCACAGAGGGGTATCTCCGAAAGGCTGCTAGTCGGCACCAGTCATTTCGCGCCGAGCTTTGCATATTGCTCGAACGAGAGTCAGGCGGCGAGGTTCGATGTGAAGACCTGCTGCCCGAAGCGGACTGGGCATACATCCGCGCGCAGTCGCCTACAACTGAGCCGCCGTTGCGTCGCTCGACAGATGCCCAGCCAGATGCGGGCCACCCAAGCCGTACGCCGCCTTCCCGCGACAACGTCATGACCGCCGGCGCCGACCGCGCGGCAGTGGTGGAGCCTAAGCCGTAAGCCAGCTCGGCACCTTGCAGCAGTCGGTCAGCGCAGTAAGCAGTCATTTCAGGGCCTTCAGGGTTCAAGTTTTCGACAGATGCAGTATTGCATCAAAGAATTGCAAAAACATCATTCTTAAATAGGGCAACAGCATGAACGCCAAAGACGCATTTCACCAAACCGTCCACAACGCCCCAGGCGGCTGCGTTGCCCTGGCTGCGCGCATGGACATGTCGGCGGTGATCCTTCGCAACAAGGCGAACCCGAACAACAACGTCAACGTGGTGACGATCGACGACATCGAGCGCGTCATGTCGCTGACCGAGGACTACTCGGTGCTGTATGCCCTGGCCGAAGCGCACGGCTTCGTCCTGACCAAGATCGAGGACCAGCCGTCGTCGGACATGGGCGTGCTGGAAAACGTCACCGACATCTGGCAGCGCCTGGGCGACGTAGCGACCGAAGTGCACAAGACGCTGGAGGACGGTCGCGTCGAAGAGCACGAGGTTAAGGCGGTCCGCCGCTCCGTGTTCAAGGCCTTCCGCCCGATGCTGCAGCTGATCGAGCGCTTGTCGGGCATGGCGGAGAAACCGGTTTCGAAGTGAGCAGCACCCAGGCGGCGGGGGCGCCGTCACCAACATAACCAGAACAGGGAATGAACGAGATGGACGAGAAGAACGAAAAGAGCAGGGCGGGGAACCTGGTCGACGCACTGCGCAAGCGCTTCGACATCAAGAGCGACGCCGCGCTGGCCCGCGAGCTGGACGTCCAGCCGCCGGTGATCAGCAAGCTGCGCAGCGGCTATTCGCCGCTGGGCGCGTCGCTGATCCTCCGGATCCATGAGCACCTGGGCGTGCCGGTCAAAGAAATCCGCGACCTGGCGGCGTAGACCGCGCCCCACCGATACCACGATAACCCGGCACCAGTCCGAAGGACTGAGCCACATCACAAAAGGAGATCACATGGACCAAAAGAACAAGCCGGCACCGCCGACGGCCGAGGAGCGCAACGCGAAGGTGCGCAAGGTTTTGCTCGCGGCGCCGGGCCCGATGGGGCCAAGTGAGATTGGTCGGCGAATCGGCGAATCCTGGTGCGCATGCGGCAACTTCGGCATCAGCGCGGCCATCACGCCTGTGTGCCGCCGCATCGGTGCGGTCGGCGACAAGGGCAAGTGGTCGCTGAAGGCGGATGGGGCATGAGCCAGCAGGACGATGAACCACAGCCGGCGCCGATCGAGCCCGGCCACGTGATGAGCCGCGAGAAGTACGACCGGATGGTCGCAGAGCAGCAGAAATGACAAAGCCCGGCGGCAACCGGGCTTCTTGAAACAACAACAACGTAGAGGCACGAATGTTAGCACAACAAATTCAAGCACCGGCGCAAACCGGTGAAGAGCAGTCTTCGCTCGGCGCCATGCTGGACGTGTTCGCCGCGCGCGACGCACACTGGAAGCTCGCGGCCATCGGCCTGCTGAGCGCCGCTCGCACCCTGTGCAACACCTACCTGAAGGACGAGCGCGACGACGCGACGGTCTGCATCGACGCCGATCATCACGGCGCTGTGCGCGACCTGTTCGCTAGGATCAAGCAAGCCGAAGACGTCGGCCTGAGCATCGTCGGCGCGGCGCAGTTGGCCGCCGCCGGCCACGTCAAGGTTGATCTGTGGTCTGCCCTGGTCACGCCATTCTCCGCTAGCACGCTCGCCGACCTGATCGAGCAGTGCGACTGGCTGCGCCCAGGCGACGCCGTCTTCCGGGCCGAAACCCTGCACCGTCACACCCTGACCGAGGCCGATTTCAAGGCAGCCGCCGCCCAGAGCGAGATCGGCGGACAGCAATGACCCGCGCCCACCACGTAACCCACGGCCAGACCATCCAGCGCATGGAGCGCCTGCGCACCCTGGTAACCGAGCTACTCGCCCGCGACCTGCCGGCCGACGAGTTGGCCTGGGTGCTGAAGCTCAGCCCATCCGGCGCCCGCAAGTACGTTGCCGACTTGACCGGCGCCGGCGTCATCGCCCTGGCTACCCCTGTTGGCTGTGCGGTGCCGGCATCGGGTCGCGTCTACACCCTGGCCGTGACGCCGGAGCAGGCACAGGTCTACCTGGACAGCCTCGCCACCACCGCCCCGGTGCGCGCCGCGCGCGAGTCGAAGTCGGCGCTCAGCATCGCCGGCCGCGACCCGAGCCGCCGCTTCCACATCATGCAGGACGACGCCCCGTATTCGATCCGCGTCAACCGCGCGCCAGCCATGCGCGACCCGCTCGTCGCCGCATTCTTCGGCGCCGGCCGTCATGAGGTGCGCGTATGAGGGCGATTGACCTGTTCGCCGGCGCTGGCGGCTTCAGCACCGGCGCGAAGATGGTCGGCATCGACGTAGTGTGGGCCGCGAACCACTGGCCGGCCGCGGTGGAGATCCATTCGCAGAACCACCCAGGCGCCCAGCACGCCTGCCAGGACCTGCAGCAGGCGTGCTGGATGGACGTACCGAGCCACGACCTGTTGCTGGCGTCGCCCTGCTGCCAGGGCCACAGCAAGGCACGCGGCAAGGCCAACGGTAACCCGCAGCACGACGCTAGCCGCTCGACCGCTTGGGCCGTCGTGTCGGCCGCCGAGTACCACCGTCCCGAGCTGGCCGTTATCGAGAACGTGCCCGAGTTCACTCGCTGGGCACTGTACCCGGCCTGGTGCGCCGCGATGGACGCGCTGGGCTACGCGCTGACGCCAATGATCGTCGACGCCGCCGATCACGGCGCGCCCCAGCATCGGGAGCGCCTGTTCATCGTGGCCGCACGCGCCAAGCACCCGCTGATGATCGAGCTCGAGAAGCGCGACCACGTACCGGCTGCAAGCTTCATTGACTTCGGCGCCGGCAACTGGCAACCGATCGAGAAGCCGAGCCGCGCCGCCAACACCCTGGCGCGCATCGCCGCCGGCCGGGCCGCGCACGGTGACCGTTTCATCAGCAGCTACTACGGCGGCAACAAGGGTGGGCGGTCGATACACCGCCCGGTGGGCACGATCACCACTAAGGACCGCCACGCGATCATCGACGGCGACCGCATGCGCATGTTCTCCGCCCAGGAGTGCCGGGCCGCGATGGGATTCCCGGCCGACTACATCCTGCCGGCCAAGCACGAAGACGCCGTGCACATGCTAGGCAATGCGGTCTGCCCACCGGCCGCGCGCGACGTGATCACCGCGATGCTGGAGGCCGCATGACCTACATCACCCGCTCGGCGCCTCGCTGCGTCGCATGCCGGCAGCCCGAGGGCGCCCAGCACGCGCCCGGCTGCCAACTCGCAAAATTCGTTATTCGGAGGGCTCAGTAATGGGCAGGCGCAGTCAACAGCCTCGCATCGCGAGCAAACACACATTCCCGTACACCGCGGGCCAGTACATGTACCGGCACGGACCTCAGACCGAGGACGCACTGTTCAAGGCGATGGGCGACAGCGTACGCAAGGAAGGCCGCGGCGAACTGATCCAACGTTGCCTAAGCAGCGGCTGGTTCACCCTGGCTCAGAACGACCTGATCAACTGCAGCGAGTTCGCCCGCGCGCACTACGACAAGCTCGAAGGCCTGGTGAAGGTCGAGTACGTCGGCCAAATCGCGGTGTCGCGCGCGCCGACTGCGTACACCCAGCCGCCGCTGAGCCGCAAGTACATCCCGAACTCACGCGGCATTCGCCAGGACGTGCCCGAGTGGTCGCGGCGCCCGGCCGGCTTCGGCTTCAAGCATCTGAGCGGGGGCAAGGCCTGATGCGCCGCACGGCTCTCGAGCGCAAGACGCCGCTGAAGTCTGCCGGCTTCGGGCGCGCGGAGCGGAAGGAGGCGAACGCGGTCTCGAAGCTGCGCAAGGTCATGAGCTCGCGTGGCATGAAGGGGCGGGCGCCGACGGCGGAGGAAGCGCGTTTTATGGATGCGATCGCCGGGCTGGGCTGTGTGGCATGCCGGAAGGACGGCTGGCACAACCCGGACGTGAGCGTCCACCACATCGACGGCCGGACAAAGTCGGGCGCGCACCTCCTGGTGCTGCCGCTGTGCGCGGGCCACCACCAGGACGGCACCGGGCCGAACACGACGCTGATCGCAGTGCATCCGTATAAGGCGCGCTTCGAGGCGCGGTATGGCACCCAGCGCGAGTTGCTCGCCGAGTGCGTCGCGCTGCTGGGAATTGAATACAAGGATGCCGCCTGACGCGGCTCCTATATAAGAAAGGAAACGACATGGGAAGCATGCTGAATCTGCATAACACCAGCGCCGCCGAGCAGACGAT
>Ga0308160_10004332_pt1 | contig 15271 bp, 10 predicted proteins | sample PhyFR1_FD_201036 | JGI IMG/M metagenome (GOLD analysis project Ga0308160, IMG submission 201036) | Phyllosphere microbial communities from UC Gill Tract Community Farm, Albany, California, United States - DLSLF.R1 | ecosystem: Host-associated > Plants > Phyllosphere > Unclassified | place: USA...
GCGCGTTCTGGGGCGAAGACATCGCCAATGCGCCGTTTGTCCATTATCCGAACGAGCGCTGGTTCAAGCCAGGCCCGAACGACGCGTTGCCGGCAGAGATTCTCGACGCCTACAGCCTCGAAATCTACAACCCGGACGACGAATTGCGTGGCTCGCACCTGATCGACACCAATTCGGGCAATGCTGCGCGCGGCATCTGCGCGCTGCCGTATGTGCGCCAGTCGGACAATGAGGTCGTGTACTTCCCGACCAATCTGATCGAGAACCTGTACGTCAGCAATGGCATGAGTGCCGGTAACACGCTGGCCGAAGCGCAGGTGCAGTGCCTGTCCGAGATTTTCGAGCGCGCCGTCAAGCGCGAGATCCTGGAAGGCGAACTGGCGCTACCGGACGTGCCGCAAGCAGTGCTTGCGAAGTATCCGGGCGTCGTGGCCGGCATCGCGGCGCTGGAAGAGCAGGGCTTCCCGGTGCTGGTGAAGGACGCGTCGATGGGCGGCACGTACCCGGTCATGTGCGTGACGCTGATGAACCGCAAGACGGGCGGCGTGTTCGCCTCGTTTGGCGCGCATCCGAGTTTCGAGGTGGCGCTGGAGCGCAGCCTGACCGAACTCCTGCAAGGGCGCAGCTTCGAAGGCTTGAACGATTTGCCGCAGCCGACCTTTGCCAGCAACGCCGTCACCGAGCCAAATAACTTCGTCGAACACTTCATCGATTCAAGCGGCATCGTCTCGTGGCGCTTCTTCAGCGCCAAAGCCGATTTTGATTTCGTGGAATGGGATTTCTCGAGCCAGGGCGAACACGCCAATGCCGAGGAAGCGGCGACGCTGCTGGCAATCCTCGCGGACATGGGCAAGGAAGTCTATACGGCGGTGTACGACCAGCTTGGCGCCACGGCGTGCCGCATCCTGGTGCCGGGTTATTCCGAGATCTATCCGGTCGAAGACCTGATCTGGGATAACACGAACAAGTCGTTGCTGTTCCGCAGCGACATCCTGAATCTGCATCGCCTCGACGATGACAGTCTCGAAGCGCTGATCGATCGCCTGGAAAACAGTGAGCTCGACGAGTACTCGGATATCGCCACGCTGATCGGTATCGAGTTTGACGAGAATACTGAGTGGGGTCAGCTGACCGTGCTCGAACTCAAGCTGCTGATTCACCTGGCGCTCGGCCAGCTCGAGGATGCCCATGAACTGGTCGGTGCGTTCTTGCAGTACAACGACAACACCGTCGAACGCCGTCTGTTCTATCAGGCGATGAACGTGGTGCTGGAAGTCTCGCTCGACGACGATCTGGAACTGGACGATTATGTCGCCAACTTCCGCCGCATGTATGGCGACGACAGAATGGACGCCGTGCTCGGCTCGGTGGACGGCAGCGTGCGCTTCCATGGCCTGACCCCGACCAGCATGGCGCTGGAGGGACTCGAGCGCCATCACCGCCTGATCGACAGCTACAAGAAGCTGCACGCAGCGCGGGCGAAGGCGGCGGCGCGCTGAGCTGGTAGCAGGGCGTTTCGCGTTGCTGTTTACGGCAATTCGGACTTGCAGAAATGGACGTGACGCGGGAGGGCCGAACAATTCGACGAGTACGCAGGCCTCCTTATCCGTTATTGGCTTGGCAATGGCTCGGTAAAGCGCTTCGATCCTGGCGAGCTGGCTAACGTCCGCGTCATCCTCTGACGGCAGAGGGCCGAGTTGTTCAAGCTCGGCGATCTCAGTCGTACGCCAGGTTTGGACATCCGATCGCAGGTTCATACAGGTCAGGGGTCGACAGGTGCGGTCCCGCGCTAACTGCTTTGCCCGAACCCGACCGATCAAGCAAGCATGGCAAGTGGCCAGACAATGCTTGCCAATACCGACGGTTAGCGCGCCGGAGCTGCGCGAACATCATGATATAGTGGCGCGGTTGGCGACTCCTGCACTGTATATGAGACGATTTTTTGTCATCTGCCTCATCCTGCTACTTCCTCTCAATATGTTTGCGCTAGCCATGGCGGCATCATCGATGCTGGCGGCAAATGCGACGCTGAGCGTGATTGAGTCAGAACCTGATGCCCAACTGGCGTCAGCGTCGCTGCCTGCCGACTCCTACCTGCCCGGTGCATACGACTGCCAGGCCGACTGTGACATTGATCCAGATGAGCCGCCTTCCGGCAACGACATCCACGATTCGGTGCACGAAGAAATCCGCCTGCGGTTGCCCCGTATGGCCGGCGGGGCGGTAGAGCCCTCATCGGTGTACATCGCCAGCCGATCCTCTTATCCGCTTCTGAAGCCGCCGCGCGCGGCCTGATTCTCGTCGCCCCCTGCGCCGTCCATCCGGCGCTGCCTGGCTGATCCACGATCGCCGGCGATGCCGTGCGTCGCCCGCACGGACACACGCTGCATCATTGAACTGATGAGGTATCACCATGGAATGACCATCCAACCCGACCATCCGGGCCGTCCTGTTTACGCTCGTCGTCCTGGAAATCATCCGCGCCACCGGCAACCGATGCTCATCGCCATCCTGGCGGACACCGCGGCCGCACTGGCGCGCTTCGAGTCGCTGCCAGCGTCGGTCCATTGGCTTGGGCGGTGGCGCTGCGACACCCGTGACCGTCGAGGACCCCCACATTAACAAGGTGTCAATCAGGCGCATCGTCAACGATGCGCCGACACCACGCTGTAATCGCTCTTCAAGGAAATTATCATGAAACGTACTATCCTCTTTATCGCCACCAATCTTGCCATCATGCTTGTCCTGAGCCTGACGGCCAGTTTGCTGGGCGTGAATCGCTTTCTGAGCGCCAATGGGCTGGACCTGCCCAAACTGCTGATGTTCGCTGCCCTGATGGGATTTGGCGGCGCATTCATCTCGCTGCTGTTGTCAAAGCCGATCGCGAAATGGTCGACCAAGGCGCGCGTGATCGCCCAGCCCGCCAACGCGACGGAAGCCTGGCTGCTCGAGACGGTGGCCGGCCAGGCGCGGCGTGCCGGTATCGGCATGCCCGAAGTGGCTGTCTATGACGGCGCGCCAAATGCCTTCGCCACTGGCGCGACCAAAAACAGTTCGCTCGTCGCGGTGTCCACCGGTTTGCTCGAGTCGATGTCGCAGCAAGAGGTTGAGGCGGTCCTGGCCCACGAGGTGGCGCACATCGCCAACGGCGACATGGTCACGCTCACTCTGGTGCAGGGCGTCGTCAATACCTTCGTGATTTTCCTGGCCCGCATCGTCGGTTACTTTGTCGATGGTATGTTGCGCAAGAACGACGAGCAGGATTCAGGCCCTGGCGTCGGGTATATGGTGACGGTGGTGGTCTGCGAAATCGCGTTCGGCATCCTGGCCAGCGTCATCGTGGCCTGGTTCTCGCGTCAGCGCGAGTTCCGCGCCGACCGCGGCGCGGCCGAAATCATGGGCCAGCCGCAGCCGATGATTGCTGCGCTGCGCCGCCTGGGCGGCATTGCCGAGGGCGAGCTGCCGAAAAACATGAGCGCCTTCGGTATTTCGGGTAAAGGAAGCGCAATGGCGCTGTTTTCGAGCCACCCGCCGATCGAAGCGCGCATTGCAGCGCTGCAGGCGCACTGACAGCGTGTCGGCCACGCCGGGTTGACGCAACAGCGCCGTTGCGGTCCGTAACCCGGATCGCAACGGCGCCGTGGGCGATGCGCTGGTTGGTACTACAGCGTTCGGCGCAGTAAATTGCCCTTGGCCGACTCCAGTTTCAGCTGCGAATCCATCAGCACTGCAATGAGCTCTTGCTCGGCAAGTGTCAACTCGACACTACTGCGCGTTGCATCGAGCAGTTCCGCGATCGACGACTTGCCAGCCCGGTAAGCGTCCTTCGCCATGCGGTTCAGGTGCGGGGAACGGGTCGTGGCACGGCGCTGAAAGTCTTCGAGTCCGAGTGTGCGCTGCGCCACCAGCCGCGTGTAGCTGTCGATTTCGGCTGCGAACTTTGCTTCGGCCAGTTCCCGCTCGAGCGATGCGGTGCCTGCCTGTGCGGCTGCCTTGTCAAACGCTCCCTGGCGGCGATCGAAGATAGGCATCTCGACAGCCAGGCCGATACTCGTGGTGCCGCCATATGGCGAGCTGGTCCAGAATCGGCTGACGTTGACCGACACCGCGGGCATGCGTTCACGCTTGGCGACATTCGCGAGCGCGGCTGCCACGGACTCTTCGCGCCGCGCAAGATCGATGCCCGGATGCGGGGTCGACGCATCCGGTGCCTGCGATACCAGTGGTTCGAGTCTGCCACTGGCGCGCGGGCGCCAGTTGGCGACGCCGAGCGTCAATGCCAGTGCGGTCTGCTTTTCGACCAGTGTCGATTCGGCTTCCGCCACCCGCGCGCGCCAGGACGACTCTTCGACATCCACCCGAAGCACATCGTAATCGCTGGCGAGGCCGCCAGCGCGGCGGCCTTCCACGACGTCACGCAAGCCGGTCAGCTCGTCGAGCCCGGCCTTGAGGGCAGCGACGCGCTCTTGTGCCAGGAGCAGCTCCACATAGGCCGAGGCGACATCGGCGGCAACGGCATGCCGGGTCAGCGTGACGCGGGCCGAGGCTGCATCAATGGCCGCGCTTGCCGCCTGCATGCGCGCTTTTCGCTGCCCGCCGAGCAAAAGCGGCTGTTCAAACGTCCAGTCCTGGGCGCGGTCGGAGTCGAAATTGGTCAGGCGACCGGGCTGATGCTGCCGGTTGTACGACAGGGTGGGGTTCGGCAACGCCCTGGCCTCGCTGCGCTCGGCGATGGCAACCTGCACGTTCGATTGCTCGACCAGTACGGGGATGCTGGCGTCACGCGCGAACCTGAGGACTGTGCGCAGATCGACTGTCTCTGCAAGCGTTGCCGCGCCCGCCGGGGTAGCGGCCAGGGCCGCCAGAATCAGGTACAAACTACGTTTCATGCGTCAGCCTCCTCGGGCGTTTTCAATACTGGCGGCGTAAAGATGCGGTAGAAAATGGGTAGCAGGAACAGCGCCACGAGCAGTGTGGTGACCATGCCGCCAACCACCACAAGTGCGAACGGCCGCTGGATTTCGCTGCCCACGCCAGTAGACAGCGCCATTGGCAGCAAGCCGAAAAATGCCAGGCACGATGTCATCAGCACCGGGCGCAAGCGATCCGCAGCCCCGCCGATCAGGGCCGTGTGAAGTGCTTCCCCGCCCCGGCGCCGGGCATCGATGGCCGACAGGACCAGCACGCCCATCAGGGATACCTGTCCCAGCAGGGCGATGAACCCGATCACCGCGCTGACCGACAGGGCGATGCCGAATGCCAGCAGTGCGAGAACACCGCCGATCATGGCGAACGGCACGATCGCCAGCACTGCAATGGCGTTGCGGCCGCTGTTCATTGCTGCGTACAGCAACCCGAGCACCAGCAGGAGGGCGATCGGGATGACCAGCTTGAGACGGTTCAGAGCGCGCTGCTGGTTCTCGAATTCGCCGCCCCAGCGGAAATAGTGTCCATCCGGGGGCTTGATCTTCGTATTGACTGCAGCGATCGCCTCTTGAACGGTGGATCCCAGATCGCGGTCCTTCACGTTGAATTTCAATGCCAGCAGACGCGTGTTGCTCTCGCGGACGATGTACGCTGCGCCATCGACGATATCGATGCTCGCCAGATCACGTAGCGCAACGCTCGCCCCGGCAGAGGTCGTCATGGATATCTGGCCAATTTTTTCCAGGTCGTTGCGTTCGGTTGCAGGCAGCGTGAGCCGGACTTCGACCGGACGTTCCTTTTCCCAGAACTGGGTGACGACACGTCCGGCCAGCGCGGCCTCCAGCGTGTGCGCGGCGTCTTCGATCGTGATGCCGGCCCGGGCCAGCGCCGGACGATCGAAGTTGACGCGAAGCTGAGGGCTGGCGGCATCGCGGTACAGATCGAGCTCGGTTACACCGGGCACTTGCTGCAATATTTCCTTGGCATCCTGCAAGGTCTTGCGCATCAAGGCCAGATCGTCGCCAAAAATCTTGAGAACGACTTTTCCGCGCACGCCAGCTACGGCTTCTTCGACGCTGTCCTTGATCGGTTGTGAGAAATTGAGGCGGATGCCGGGTATCCGGGCCAGGGAAACACGCATCTCGTCGATCAACGCTGGCTTGCCGAGGCCCTTGCGCCACTCTGCCAGCGGCTTGAGGCGCACAAAGGTACGGATGACGTTAACCCCTTCGTTATCGGAGCCGTCTTCCGGGCGGCCGTGTTCGCTCAGCACCTGGTCGGTTTCCGGAAAGGCGCTCAGGCGCTCATGCAGGTCGACCAGAATATCCTGACTCTTTTCCATCGCCACGCTGGCCGGAAGCTCGACGTAGATCATGAGGTCGCCCTCGTCGAGTTCGGGCAGGAATTCCGTGCCGATGCGCGTTGCGGCAAGCGCGCTGAGCGCCAGCACCAGGACGGCCAGGCCGATTGCGACATTGCCTTTCGATAGGGTGCGGCCGAGCAGGTGCTGGTACCGTTGCTTCATGCGATCCATCCAGGCTGGCTCGGGCGCCAGTTTGACGTTCGCTTTGAACAGGAACGCGCACAGGGCGGGCACGACGGTCAGCGTGAAGACGAGCGCGCCGACCAGCGCGAAGGTGTAGGTCAGTGCCAGTGGCCTGAAGATCCTGCCTTCGACCGATTCGAGTGTAAACACCGGAAGCAGCGCTGCGATGATGATGAGCATGGCGTAGAACGCCGGGCGCACGACCTCGACCGAAGAGCGGATGATGACCTGCAGCGTCTCCTTGCGGGTTCGGGGCCGTTCATGGCGAACGGCATGCAGCACGTTCTCGATCAGGACCACGGCGCCGTCGACCAGGATGCCGAAATCGATCGCGCCCATCGAGATCAGGTTGGCCGGCAACCCCATTGCATGCAAACCGAAGAAGGCCGCCAGCAGCGACAGCGGGATGATGACGGCAACGGCCAGCGACCCGGTCACACTGCGCAGGAACAGCCACACGATGCCCACGACGAGCAGGAAACCATGGAGCAGGTTTTCATGGACCGTGCCCAGCGATTCATTCACCAGCGTCGATCGATCCTGGAATACTTCCAGTTTCATGCCCTTGGGCAAAATGTTCTGATTCAGGTTCTCGACCTGCTGGTGGATTCCTTCCAGCACAACAGAAGGGTTTTCACCGCGGCGCATCAAGACCAGGCCTTCAACGACTTCTTTTTGCTCGTTCCATCCGACCGAGCCGCGCCGCGGCGCCGCGCCGAGCGTGATATCGCACACATCGCCGACCGTGATCGTCGTGTTGCGTGTTGTTTTCAGTGCAATTGCCTTGATATCTTCCACGCTGCTGATGTAGCCGATGCCGCGCACGGTCAGTTCCTGGTCGCCGTGACGCAGGAAGCCACCACCGACATTCAGGTTCGCTTTGGAGATCGCTTCTTCCACCTCCGCAAACGTGAGCCCGGCCGCTTGCAAGCGGCCCGGATCGGCTTCAACGTGAATCTCCTTGAGAAACCCGCCCCAGGCGACAACATCGGCGACGCCCTGTACCTGACGCAGGACTCGCGTGACGGTCCATTCCATCTCCGAGCGCTGCTCGTACAAGTCGTGGCGATCGCTCGTCACGCGGAAGCGGTAGATTTTCCCCAGGGGTGTTGCTTCCGGGCCGAGCGAGGGCGTGATACCAGCGGGCAGTTCGGCTTCTGAAAGCCGCTGGCTGACCAGCATGCGGCTGGCCGACGGGTCGGCATCGTCATCGAAAATCAGGGTTACCAGCGAAAGCCCGAACAGGCTTTCGCTGCGGATCAGGGTCATGCCGGGGGTCCCGTTGAGCGTACGTTCGAGCGGTACCGTCACCTGGCGCTCGATTTCCTCGGCAGCATAACCGGGCATCTGGGTAATGACCTGAACCTGGGCGTTTGTCACATCGGGAAATGCTTCGATCGGCGTGGCGAGGTAGGCGCGCACGCCGAGCGCGGCGAAGATTGCCATGATGACCAGCACGGCGAGCCTGCGATGAACGCAGGCGTGAATGAGGTTGCGCAGCATGGTGCCCTTACAGAAGTTGTTGAGCTTCGTTATCGAGAAGCAGTGCGCCCTGAACGACGACCTTGTCGCCAGCGGTCAATCCCTCGAGAATCTCCACGCGGCCCGCGCGCGAGATACCTGTGCGCACGATCCTCGGCTCATAGTTGCCGTCTTCGCGCTGGAGAAAAACCTGGCGCTGGGCGCCGTTCTTGATCAGCACCGCAGCCGTCGGGACCGACAGGGGACGCTGCTGGCTGTCCTGTACCCGTACCTGCGCATACATGCCGGCGCTCAGCATCGTGTTCGCCTGGTTGTCCTTGAAAGTGAGATAGACCGGCATGCGCCGCTGCTCCGGATCGATTGCGTTGCCGATGCTGTCAATCGAGGCCTCCAGGGTGGCGTCGACGCCGGGAATGCGCACCTGCGCTGCGCCGCCGGGCGCAATGCCGGCGAGTTCCCGTTCGGGCGCGTCTGCGACCACCCACAGCCGTTTGGGGTCGCCAATGTCTACCAGCGCATCGCCGCCAGGTGCTACCACGGCGCCTGGTTGCGTTCGGATGGCCAGTACCACCCCGACAGACGGCGAGCGCAGCACGAGGCGCTCGCCCGTCTCCTTGCCGGCCATTGCGGCCGACTGGCGTGCACGGTCGTTTTCGGATGTGGCCTCACGCAGCGCCACTTCAGCCGAGTAGCGCTCGACTTCGATGCCGATCCCACGCGCCATCATGTCGTTCTGGCGGCGTAGCGCATCTTGTGCAAGGGCCAGTCTGGCCTGCGCTTGCTGGTAGGCGGCGCGCACATCCGCGGCATCTGCACTCTGCAGCACCACAAGCGGTGCGCCGGCCTTGACTGCCTGTCCGGGGCGCACTTCAATGGAGAGCACCCGGCCCGTAAACGGCGATCCGACTGCCGCCATGGCATCGGTGCGAAACGCCAGCCGGCCCGGCAATGTTCCGTGCAGCCCTTGGGCATCGGTACCCACCGCTTCGACCTTGATGTAGTTGGTCGGCTGCGCGGCCGCGGCCTTGCCGGCGCCGGCGGCTGCGCCGGGCGCTTCCGGTCCGGAGCATGCGCCAAGCAGACCGGCGCCGAGCGCGCCCGCGATGCGCCACCAGCGCCTGAATTGGAAAGTCGTGTCGAACATGAGGAGCCCGGTTTAATTTGAGAAAGTTATAATCGCCCGGTGTTCCTTAAAAAGTCCTTTCCACCTTTTCAATGCCTCTGAGAATATTGCTGGTCGAAGATGACGACGTCCTGCGTTGTACCTTGACCCAGGCATTGACTGCGAACGGCTACAGCGTCGATCCGGTCAGTGACGGGCTGTCCGCCGAATTTGCGCTGAGCACGACCGACTACGGCATCGTGGTGCTCGACCTGGGTTTGCCCGGCCTTGACGGCATTGAGATCTTGCGCCGCCTGCGCCAGAGCAAGAACCGCACGCCGGTGCTGGTCTTGACGGCCCGGGCCGGAATCGACGATCGTGTCCGCGGCCTGCAGGCTGGTGCCGATGATTACCTGGTCAAGCCATTTGCGCTGCCCGAGCTGGAAGCCAGGATCGAGGCCCTGCGGCGCCGCGCCAACGGCGGCCTGAGCCATCTGATGCACGGGCGGATCGCAGTCGATGTCGACAAGCACATCGTCACTGCCGATGGCGAGAGGATCGACCTGACGCGCAGGGAAATGGCCATCCTGACCGTGCTGATTCTGCGTGTTGGAAACGTGGTCGTGAAGCGGCGTCTTGCCCAGCAGATCGGGTCGTGGGAAGACGAAGTGAGTATCGGCACGGTGGAAGTCTATATTCACCGGCTTCGCAAGCGCCTGGCCCCGTTCGGTGTGCAGATCAAGACCATTCACGGGCTCGGCTATCTTCTCGAGGAACCCGATGCCGCTTAAAGCGCTGTCGCTGAGAAAACGCCTCATGCTGTGGCTGTTGCCGCCGCTGCTCCTGCTGTCAGTGGCCTGGGCGTGGGGCGTGTATGCGGTCATTCTCCACTTTGCGAACATCGCCTATGACCGGTCGCTGGAAGATTCCGCCCAGACACTGGCGGGGCAGATCAGCGTCCGGGACGATGGGGTTGACGTCGATCTCCCGCATGCCGCACGTGCCATGCTCGAATTCGATCAGATCGACACGATCTACTACAGCGTCAGCGACCAGCGAGGTGCGCGCTTGACGGGCAATGCGACGATTCCGCGTGCCGTCGAACCTGGGCTGTGTATCACGCAAACCTGTTTCTACAACACGTCGCTCAACGGCAAATCGGTGCGGGTCGCCCAATACAGTCTGGCGAGTGGAAACCTGTCCGCGCCCCTGATCGTGCGTGTGGCAGAAACCATGCACAAGCGCGAGATGCTGGCGCGCGAGGTGCTGGCGTTTGTCCTGATGCCGCAAGGGCTGTTTGTCACGGGAATCGTGGCCCTGATCTGGTTCGGGATCGGACGGGGCATGAGGCCGCTGCGCCGGATACGCGATGCCGTCTCACGGCGCACCTTCGATGACCTGAGTCATATCGAAATTGCCGACATGCCGGCAGAGCTGCAAGAGCATACCGCCGTCATCAACGACCTGATGAGTCGGTTGCGCCAGGCGATCGACATGAAGAAGCGGTTCATCGCCGATGCTACCCATCAGTTGCGCACGCCGATCACGGTGCTCAGGACGCAGGCCGAACTGGCAATGCGCATCCGGGACCACGACGAACTCAAGGCTTCAGTGGTCTGGTTCGATGCAGCGACAACCCGGCTGGTAAGGTTGGCCAACCAGTTACTGAGCCTGAGCCTGGCAGAGTCCCGGGCCATCGGACCGCGTCAGTTCGAGGTACTCGACTTTGTCGAACTGGCTGAAGATGTGATTGCGGAACTCGTTCCGTTGGCACTCCAAAAAAATCTCGAAGTCGCTGTCGAGAGCACGTCAGCTTCCTTGCAGGTCATGGGCCATTCCCAGTTTCTTAAAGAGATGATGGCGAACCTGATCGACAATGCCGTACGTTACACCAAACCCGGCGGGAAGATCGATATCTCGATTGCCGGCGCGTCAGGCTGCGTGACCTTTACCGTCGCTGACAATGGTCCGGGAATTCCTGCCGAGGAGCGCGCACACGTGTTGCTGCCTTTTTATCGCAGTGCCGACGCACCCGGCGGTGGCTGCGGCCTGGGGCTGACGATCGCCAGCGAGATTGCAGCCATGCACGGTGGCGATGTGACAATCAGCGACGCCCGAACGTGCGGCACGACCGTCATCGTCAGCTTCCCTTGCATGACCGCGGCGCTTCCCGCAAACCCGTACGCAAACCGCCGCGGGCCCGAGCGCCCGAATCGATATGATATTTCGTGACGGTCATCGCGGCGCGTAGGGGGCTTCTCCGCAGGCATGTAATTTCAGCGAAATATTGGCAGGATACCATGTTGAATCTTTAACAAAACGGATCACCACATGCGTTCATTGTCAGTAGCGCCTCTCGTCATCGCCTTGACTGTCCTGGCCGGATGCGGCGGCTCGGGCGACAACGATTTTGCCTATCCCGGCGTCGAGGGCGCGGCCTTGCCTCATACCCAGATGGTCAAGCTGCCAAATGGAACCGAAGTGCATGACAGTGGTTTCGGCTCGTCCATGGCCAGGCACCCGACATTGCCCGGTCATTTCTATGCACTCACCGACCGCGGCCCGAACGCTGCGACCGCCGCCGGCGTCACGCCATCGGGCATCATCTTTGTCGCTCCTGACTACACGCCACGCCTCGGACTGTTCAAGCTCGATGCACGGGGACAGGTTGAGCTGGTGAAGGTCACGTTGCTGCGCGACCCCGCTGGCCGACCGATTTCCGGTCTGCCCAACAAGCGTTTCGGATCCACGGGCGAGGCGCCTTATCTGCTGGGTGGCGGAATCGTTGCACTTGACCCGGACGGCGATGGCCAGGCAGGTTTTGACGAGAGCGGGCTGGATGCCGAAGGCCTGGTTGCCATGGAAGACGGTACGTTCTGGATCAGCGACGAATACGGGCCACACATTGTGCATTTCAGTGCCGATGGACGCGAAATCGAGCGCATCAATCCTTTTGCCGCCGATACGCGCAATAAGGCCGGTCGTATGTTGCCCGCCGAGCTGTTACGCCGCTGGCCCAACCGCGGCATGGAAGGCCTGGCCATTATGCCCGACCGTAAGACGCTGGTCGGGATCATGCAGTCAAATCTCTACAACCCAAGCCGTACTGCGGCTGGCACGACGGACATCACCCGTATCGTCACCATCAATGTGGATACCGGCAAAGTAGCGCAGTACCTCTATCGCCAGGATGCTGCCGGCTTGGCCAATTCCGACATCGTCGGACTGTCCGCCACGAAGTTCCTGGTAATCGAGCGCGACACCAAATTCTTTGGCCGCGATCCCGGCACAATCCGAAAAAATATTTACAGCATCGATCTGGCGGGGGCCACGAATGTCGACGGCAGCAACACTGCGTTGATCAGCGGATCAGGAGAAAAGCTCGCGCACGACCCAGCTACTGGGCTGCTGATAAACAGCAAGACACTTGAGCAGGTGATCAATGATGCTGCTGTGGGCACTGACTTCTCGCCAGGTTGGTCAGCACTGGCTGCACACGGGATCAAGCCCGTAGCCAAATCGCTGGTCTACGATGCCGTCGCCGGACAGAAGTATCCCCATGACAAAATGGAGGGCCTGTGGGTCATCGATGCCGACACGATCGGCATCATCAATGACGATGACTTCGCCATCGAACCCGATGGCCAGGGAAATGTTCGCCAAAAATTACTGCACACCGGAAGGGTAGACGCCAATACGCTCTACGTGGTCAAGTTGCCCAAGCCCCTGTTCTGAGTCGCCTGACTGAGGTTCTGGCGCACGGGCGAGACGTACATCAAGGTCAGGGCGGCTGGAGATACCTCTACCGGGCAGTCGACAAGCAGGGCAAGACGGTCGCCTTGCTGCTGATGGCGAGGCGCTCTTTGGTGCTGCCGGTGGCGACACTGGCGAAATGGTCGCGCGGGCGCGCGGGTGTGGCCTTGGCCAGCAGGGCGCGCAGATCGGCGAACCACTACGTTCTGGTGCCGACGACGTTGCAGAGCCGGGGCATGATGGCGGTCCATCGCTTGGATGGGGCAATAGCGGGCGGTTGCGCCGCACAGCGGTGGCCTTGGCACCGATAGTGCCACAGGTCGGTCGTATTCAGGGCGCGTGGCGACGGCGTCAGCGGTGTGATAGCATCGCCGCTGATCTTGCACCATTGGCAACTCGCCTCCATCACGCCGACCCCGACCGACCCGACAATGTGAGAACCCCTTCCGACACGCCTGCTTTTTCCTGGCGAATGCGCCTGGCACTGCTGCTATCCCTGGCGATCCACGCTTTGCTGCTGAGCATTCCGCTTGAGGGCGATGTGTTCGGGCTCCCAGGATTGCGCATGCCGTGGGAAGAGCGGCGCCTGGCGGCGACTGAATTGAATGTCAGGCTCGCGCCGGTGCCAGCCACAGCACCGGCCGCAGCACCAGCCGCAGCGCCGGCCGCAGCACCAGCGCCGCCGCCCGCACCCGCGGCGAAGGCAGAAGCACCGGCCGTTGCGAGCCAGCCGACGCCGCCGGTTGCGTCAGCACCCACCGCGCCTGCGCCCTCCATGACGCCAGCGCCGGTCACCAGGGACCAGCCAGCGCCAGCGCCGACGCCACAGAGCGACGACGTGGCGGGGGCGCGCATCATTGCGCTCGATGACGACAAGCGGGAGACGGCGATCGAGGAAGAACGCGTGCGCCAGCAGGTTGTTCAGCGCGAGGCCGCGCGCACAGCGGCGGCCGTTGCGGCTGAACAGCAGCGGACTGCCGAGTTGGCGGCACTGGCACAAGCACAAGCGCAGGCACAGGCACAGGCACGTGAGAAAGCCGCGCGAGACGCGCTGGCCAGTGCCGAGGCGGCGCAACGCGACGCCGAACGCGCCGATGCACAGCGCCTCGAGGAAGCGAATCGCAATGCTGCGGCCCAGCGTGAGGCTGCCCGCACAGAAATCGCCCGGCAGGAACAGGCCAAACGGGAAGTGGCCCGTCAGGAACAGGCGCGTCTTGACGCCGCACGTGCTGAAGCGGCCCGGCAGGAGCAGGCGAGACTGGCGCAACAGGACGCAGCACGCCAGGACGCAGCACGCCAGGAAGCAGCCCGTCAGGACGCGATAAAGCAGGAAGCAGGACGCCTCGCACAGTTGTCGCAAACGCCGGCGGCGCCGGTGCAAACTGCGCAGGAAGTGCAGCGTGAAGAGCGCCTGCGCGCGATCGGCCGGCAGTTGAACCAGGAAGCCGCGCAGCGTGACGCCGCCGGTGGGCAGCGTCGCGGGTGGTTGCTGGGCCGTGCCGACGCCAATGCCGACCTCGTGGCGTACGCCGAAGCCATGGGCCGCAAGATCGAGCTGAACATGAGCCTGAACGCCGTGCGCGACATCGTCAGGCAGCCGCACAGGCAGCCTCTCGTGACGGTGGCCGTGCGCAGCGACGGTTCCGTGGAGCGGGTGACGTTCGTGACCTCGAGCGGCGTGCCTGCGGTGGACGAGGCAATCCGCCAGATCATTGCCAGTCACGCGCCGTATGGACCGTTCCCACCAGCACTCGCGCGCCAGTATGATGTGGTGGAAATTCGCCGGACGTGGCTGTTCGATGTGGCGGTTCGCCTCCAGTAGGAACGAAGACACAGCATCCGAGCGGGTCGCCAACAGGTGGTCCGGCATGTTAGGGTGCTGTTTTCATTCACTTTAAAGCAACCTGCAACCATGCAAGACCTCTCCAAATATTCGCTGGCCAAACTTCGCGCACTTGAAGAACAGGTCAACGATGCACTCAAAACCCACCATTTCCTCAGCATCAGCAAGGCGCGCGAACAGATTCTCCACATCGCCCGCAATGCCGGCCTGACCGAGAAACAGGTACTCGCGATCAAAGCGCCGGTACCAGGAAAGCCGGCCGCCACCGCCGTCAGCTACACAAATCCCGACGATCCCGCCCAGCAATGGAGCGGTCGCGGCCGTCAACCGGCTTGGGTCAAGGCATGGCTTGCCGCTGGCAAGTCGCTCGAGGACATCACGACGCCGGCTTGACCCGCGGCCCGGTCAGCGTCAATCGCGCGCGGTACGCCATTCCTGGGCATTGACAGGCTGCTCGTGTTCATGCCCGCAGTTCGTGATTCTCTGCTTGCCGAATTTTTCGATCATGTCGATGCTCGTCGCCGGGGAGCGCTCGGTGATGCAATAAATACCGCCAGCCGTGACAACGCGCGTGCGTCGCGCGCCGTCGCCGCCGTCATTGACGAGTTCAACGATCTTG
>Ga0308160_10004333_pt1 | contig 15269 bp, 12 predicted proteins | sample PhyFR1_FD_201036 | JGI IMG/M metagenome (GOLD analysis project Ga0308160, IMG submission 201036) | Phyllosphere microbial communities from UC Gill Tract Community Farm, Albany, California, United States - DLSLF.R1 | ecosystem: Host-associated > Plants > Phyllosphere > Unclassified | place: USA...
AGCAGTTCGCGGCGTTTAAAAAAGTCAGGGGAAAGGCGCGTCTGCTGTTCCGTATGGCTGAGGCCACCGTTGACCAGCCGGACGGCGTTATAAAGGATGTTGTCTATCCTGTTGTCTCTCAGAAAATGCTGCAAAATCTGGTTGATGAATTCAAAACGCTGGGAGTAAATACCGAACAGGAAGTACATGAATCCATGCGTTCTTCTTACGGTAGCCACTATCGCCGGATGTTGATGCCAGTACTGGATCGGCTTGAGTTTCAGTCCGGCAATGCCCTGCATCGACCCGTTATTGATGCCATCCAGATTATTAAGGAAAACAGAACCAGCAACCAGCATTTCTATGCGGTGGGTGATGTGCCTGTTGACGGTATTATTCAGAAAAAATGGCGGGATGTTGTCATCGTACAAAGCCAGTCCGGTGAAGAACGTATCAATCGTATCAACTATGAAATTTGTGTTTTACGGGCTTTACGCAAAAGTCTGCGTAACAAAGAAATCTGGGTCACAGGCGCTGATCGTTATCGTGATCCGGCAGAAGATCTCCCTGCCGACTTTGCCACTAATCGCGCATATTATTATTCCCTGTTGCAGGCCCCCACTGATGCGACAACCTTTATTAATCAAATCAAAGACAGGATGCGCCACTGGCTCGGTAGGCTGAATAATGGACTGCCGGATAATCCCAGACTTCGCATCAGGGAACAGGGGAAAAATCGTATCCACCTGACGCCGCTGGATAAACAAGCGGAGCCACCCAACACAGCACGCTGAAGCAGGAAATAGGCCAGCGCTGGGCCGATCTGGAGTTGATAGACATACTCAAGGAGGTGGATTTACGGGAACATTTCTCGTCGTTATTTCGCACATCTGCCAGTCGGGAAGTGCTTGAACCCGAGGTACTGCAACGTCGCCTGTTGTTATGTCTGTTTGGCCTCGGTACCAATGTAGGGCTGAAACGTATCGCCAGCCAACAACCCCGGGTTAACTATGATGAATTGCGCTACGTTAAACGGCGATTTATTCAGAAAGATGCTTTACGCTCAGCAATTGCTCATATTGTGAACGGTATTTTCCGTATTCGTCAGCCCGCTATCTGGGGAAACGCGACGACATCCTGTGCTGCGGACTCCCGAAAGTTCGGTGCTTATGATCAGAATCTGATGACAGAATGGCATGCCCGCTATGGCGGGCGCGGCGTGATGATTTACTGGCATGTCGATACGCACTCCACGTGTATTTATTCACAATTGCGCCGCTGTTCCTCATCGGAGGTGGCCGCGATGATGGAAGGCGTTCTGCGGCACTGTACCGACATGGAAATTAACCACCAGTATGTGGACAGCCATGGACAAAGTGAGGTGGCCTTTGCGTTCAGTGATGTACTGGGGTTCGATCTATTGCCGCGCCTGAAAGCGGTCGCCCGACAGAAGCTGTATGTGTGTGAAAAGGAAGATGCCTCGTTGTACCCACATCTGACGCCGATTTTAACCCGGGGGATCGACTGGGAGCTTATTGCACAGCAGTATGACGAGATAATCAAATATACAGCGGCACTGAGAACCGGAACAGCCGAACCCGAGGCCATATTACGACGATTCACCCGCAATAACATTCAGCACCCAACCTATAAGGCACTCGCAGAGCTGGGCAAAGCGATTAAGACTATCTTCCTCTGCCGTTATTTGCACGATGAGTCACTGCGTTGCGAAATTAATGCTGGCCTCAACGTCGTGGAAAACTGGAACAGCGCCAATAATTTTATTTTTTATGGCGAACACGGAGAATTCACCAGCAACCAGCCTGCGGATCAGGAGCTGTCGATGCTCTCTCTGCACCTGTTGCAAATCAGTCTGGTCTATATCAATACATTGTTGATCCAGAATGTGCTGGCAGAACCGGTCTGGCAGCAGCGAATGACAGAAGAAGACTGGCGTGGTCTGACGCCTTTGATATACTACCATGTTAATCCGTATGGTCGTATCGAGCTGAACATGGATCAGCGGCTGGCGCTGGCCGCCTGATAGTGTCCAGAACCGTTCGGTTTCGTACACCGGATCTCAATACTGTACGAAAGTAAGTGAAATTAGTTTCGGATAGACATTATAATTCGTACATCCTTTTCGGACGGAAATTTTCATCATGTCACGCGTTTTTGCCTACTGCCGCGTCTCCACACTGGAACAGAACACGGAAAACCAGCGCAGGGAGATTGAAGCCGCCGGTTTTGCCGTCAAATCCCAGCGACTGATCGAGGAGCACATCAGTGGTTCCGTTGCCGCCAGTGAGCGGCCCGGATTTACCCGTCTGCTCGACAGAATGGAAAATGGCGATGTGCTGATTGTCACCAAACTGGATCGCCTTGGACGAAATGCGATGGACGTCAGGAAAACGGTGGAAAAACTGGCTACGTCTGCTATCAGGATTCACTGCCTGGCTCTGGGCGGCGTGGATCTGACCAGTCCGGCGGGGAAAATGACCATGCAGGTGATCTCGGCAGTCGCTGAGTTTGAGAAGGATCTGCTAATCGAGCGCACACACGCTGGTATTGCACGGGCCAGGGCATCAGGTAAACGCTTTGGACGTCCCCCTGTGCTGAATGATGAACAGAAGAAATCGGTCCTGGAACGACTCAGTATGGGGATAACTGTGAGTGCTGTGGCCCGTGAATTCAGCACTACCCGACAAACTATTCTCAGGTTGAAAGCAGCACATCAGGACTAAACGCTGCAAAATTATAAATAACGTAAGGCAGATAAATGAAATCAGACGGCTCCCTGGATCGTAATAAAATCAACATACGTAAATCCATCATTGCCGAATTACCCGCACTCGCCGAACTACGCTGGGCTTTATGCAGTGATGATGTAGAAACTGAGCTACCTGTAGATAAAGCCCGTTTTACAGAGCAATTTCTGAAAAGAGAGAGGGAATTAGAAGCTATGGGGAACTTAATCAACTTCGTTGCAGAGAAAGATGAGGAGTTGATAGGTGTTATTTCTCTGATTTTAGTGAATAAAATACCATCCCCATACGAGATCAATGGTTGCTGGGGATATGTCACGAATGTCTACGTAAGACCTTCTTACCGGAATAACGGGGTTGGTAAGAAATTATTGAGTTTTGTCAAAGACCATGCAATTGCTGATAAGTGCGAGTTGCTAGTTGTATGGCCAAGTGACAGGAGCTATCCATTTTATAAACGAGCAGGATTCAAATCTGAAAAAAGGGAACAAGATCCTTTGGTTCTGGTGCTTTGACCCCGGACTCAGCTCACATGACTTGAATCCGAACCTTTTTTATAGCGGGATATTGTCCGTTTGCCAGGGAGCATCTGTCAGACACCTCTGTCAGCGAAACAGTAACGTCACAGCCATAATTCGCGCTTCGCTTTTGGCACCCCAGGGCGGGTCGCCACAGTGACCGGGATTAGTCTGAGCGTAAATGTCGCATTTTGCAGCTTCGCTCCCATCAGGCCATCTTGGGGTGGGCAGTGGCGAAGCAGTATGAGGTTATCGCGCCAATCAATGGTCTTGCCTGTGAAACTGGATAAGACTTTGACATCGTCACGGGCCAAAACCCACCATTACTGGTGGTTCACCATGGTGTTGTACCGACGAAGGCACTTTTTCTTCTATGCACCGAGTTGGCAGTGTTGCGCGACACCTCTAACTCGACGACGCCACAGTACCAACGCGGGGTTTACGTGCAGATGCTGAGGGATAACGCAGGATGGTCGCCAATGTGAATTGGCTGGCCAAAACGGCAATAAAAAACCGGGACTTTACAGTTCCGGCTCAAAAGTGGGTAAAACATTAGTGCTGACAGCCCAAGTTCCGTATTGTCTGCTTAGCTAAGCTGATGCGAACATCTTCTTAGCAACGGCAGCCGGAAGAATTTCCCTGATGTTATTATGTCTATTTATTATCAAAAACGCTTTAGTGTTCTTTTTTATAGTGTATTGCCGTATGTCTCTTTTTATACCATGTTTGACCATACCACATGGTATGTCAAGCAACATTTCTATCGCATAATTGCATGAAATGCCAGTTTTAGAGGGTGCTTCTTTATCAAAAAAATTAAAGCTACTGATAAATCAGCAAAAAAATCGCAGGAACAAATGGATAACAATCATCAAAAATTCGATTCACAGTCGATTGCAAAACGGGTTAGAGAACTGTTTTTACATCATGGACTTGCTAAGCGTCAGCACGCCAAAGAGCTGAGCCGTATTTTGGATCTTAGTTTTTCGCATGCGCACCGAAAACTAAAAGGGCAAAGCCCGTGGACATTGGAGCAGATCAACAGGGTCGCTGCCGCGTTGGGAGAAACGCCAGCGGCTATCGCCGATATGGGCGCAGAACATGACATGCCGCAACAGACCATGGCGCAGGATGCCATCTTTTTTGTTGCTGGCGTGGAAATTCCTTGCGTTGGGTACATTGGCGATGAACTGATGGCCGGGCAATGGTTGGAGTTCGTTGCGCTGCGGGTAGAACGACAATGGTATATTTACTGCGCTGATGATGCCCCAGCCGGAAAGCATTATGGCGTCGAACTGATAGCAATACGTCCAGGCAATAACGACGATGAGCGGCTGAGCATTGCAGTGCTGGATGATTCCCATCAGGCGGCCGACAAGCTGGCGCAATACCTCGGCAGTTGCGGGTTCAATGCGGTGGCGTTCTATGACATCAGCAGCTTTTGCCAAGCGTTGCAACAAAGCCCGTTCGATGGCTATGTCGTCGACTGGTTGATCGGTGAAGAAACAGCGGATAAATGCATTGAGGTTATTCGTGCCTCCGATAACCCGGATGCGCCGGTACTGGTGTTGACTGGCGAACTGGGTACCGATCGGTGCGAATCTGAAGTTGCCAGGGCGATGTGCGATTACGACGTGCTGGGGCCTTATGAAAAACCGGTGCGGCTTCATGTGATAGAAGCTGCCCTACAGCGTTGTTTCAATCTTTAACAGGGAAAACCTTGGCCAGTGCGCCAGACAACGCATCCAGTCGCACAGGCTTTATCAGGTAGTTGTCGAACAGCGCCCGCTGTTCCGCAGAGAGCTGTTCCAGATTATAGGCGCTGATGCCGATAATCGGCATGTGGCGATTAGGGCCACGGCGGTTGCGTAGCTGTCTGGCCAAGGCCGCGCCATCGATGCCCGGCATCTGCAAATCCAACAGCAGTGCATCGTAAGGGCGGCGCAGCAGCTTCTGTAGCGTGCGCTCTGGCGAGTTGCATTGTTCATGTTGGTAGCCGAGCTTGTCCAGCAGCGCCGCAAAGGCGTCCCCCACAGACTTGTTATCATCCACCACCAACACATGCTGTGGTTTTTGCGGTAGGTTGTGGTAGAGCGTGGCCTGTTCGCTTGCCCGGACTTCCTCGCTGATCTTCACCGGAATACTGACGATAAAGGTGCTGCCTTTTTTGATTTCGCTGTTGACCGTAATGGTGCCGTTGAGCAGCATCACCAGGCCATGTACGATCGCCAGCCCCATGCCCACACCAGCATACTGTTTGGTATGCGACTGATCTAACTGGGTGAAAGGTTTAAAGATCTGATCGAGCCTGTCTTTTTCAATGCCGATACCGGTGTCGGTGATTTTAATGATCAACGCGCTGCTGGCAGGTTGGCAACGCAGGCAGCTATGCAGAGTAATGCTACCGCTTTCGGTATATTTGTAAGCGTTGGTTAGCAGGTTGACGATAATCTGCCGAATACGCAGCGGATCGGAATCGACCAGCAGATGGCTATATTCCACCTCACAGCTTAGTGTGACCTGCTCCTTGCACGTTAGCATAGCGATTTCGTTGGCGGTTTCCCCGATCAATTTCTGTGCATCAAACGGCACGATGCGCAATTCCATCATGCCGCTGTCCAAATGCGCGTAATCAGTCAGATCTTTCATCTGGTTTTCGATTTGCTGCGCGGCGCTCTCTAGGCGTAGGAAGGTATCCGTATACTCTGCCGACATTCGAGTATTCACCAGCACATCAATGGCGGACATGATGCTTTGTAACGAAGTGCGCAGCTCATGGCCGATGGCACCCAGAAAGGCATTTTTAGTACGCGTGGCCTTTTCCGCTTCAATAGCCTTGGCCTGCTGCCGAATAGTCAGACGTTGCTGGCGGAAAACGATCAGGGTGATAGCAACCAGCGAGACCACGGAGAACATCACGATCACCAAACCATGGAAAATAATATACCTTTTCTCGATATAGTCTTCATAGGCGATGGTGCGCTGTTTCACTTCGGCATGGTCGGTCAGGTTGGCCATTTCGATGGCGTAGGGCTTGATTTGATGCATGGTCTGCGAAATCAGGCTGAAGTCGATCTGCGGGTCGCCCAGCAGATTATCAATACGATCCATTTGCTCACGCATATGTTTGATCATTTCTGGATAACCCGGCTCCGCATACAGTGGCTGGGTAGATTCGGAGATAGTTTCCAGCACGTAAAAACGTGAATAGAGGATTTCAAACTTCAGCCGCAGATTATCGTTGTCCACTTTTGGCGTGTGTTTTCGCTGTTCAACCAGCGTCTCAAACTCGGCGAGCTTAATAGAAAACTTAGCAATCGACCAAGAGTAGTTTTCCTGTGTGCCAGCGATGGCATACAGCCCTTTTTTGGACAAGATGGCACTGTAGTAATACAGCGTTACCGCTGAGGCTAATAAAAACAGCGCAGCGAAAATGGCCGGGATTGCCACTCTGCCGCTGCTTTTAACATTTATCAGCTTCATTTAATTACTATCCTGTCGACCTGCCAGATAAAACGTGAGTTGTATAACGGTGAGTTCAACTCAGGCCCGGCGGCGTCCCTTGGGTAAACTAAAAATAACGGGCCGAAGTTCCTGATCTTAAGCCGTTCCCCATCCATTTTATAAGCCAAAATCATATTGTATTTTTCAACGTCAGACAGCGGCACGTCGATGTAATAGTCATTCAGCGCATAAATGGTCAGCGTGTTGCCTCTGGCACCGACACGGGTCAAAATGTCTGTCAACGAAATCCCTTCAAACTTTCTTGGTGGCGTCCAGGAGGTAGAGGTGACAATGCTGCGAATCGGCATGGCCAGTAACTGTTTATCGGTGAACAGATAGTTTTTTTTAACCGGATCGGTCACGACATCGATCTTTCCCGCTACTTCGAGCGTGAAGCTTAGCGCACTGGCTTGAGTAATAACCATAACCAAACAGGCTAACGTTATGTTTTTAAATAGCTTTAAAAACATCAATATTCTCCATAAACGCGGATGCATTCGTGAGTTCCCTCGCTAATTTATCAGGTAGAATAATGGCAGAAAATGCCGATTTATGTCGAAGGGAATGATAAAAGCACAAATAGCATAGACTAGAATTGCCTTGAACGCGCAGGCAGCGCTGGCGACATCATCTTTTCAACAAGCTCCATGTGCCGTGAGTTATCAGGGTGAGGGTACAATACTAAGGTCGCTTACTTCACCGAATTTTTTGCGCTTTGAAACCACGGTCACGATGACCCTGGCTGGCTTTCTACTTCGAGGGGGGAAGGAATATCAAATCCAATTGGCGGTAGGAATGGAGGAAACGTCCGTGTACTTTAATTATTCAGTTATTTTTACAGAAAAGAAAGCTGAGTGATAAAAGAATAAATTAATGACGATTTTCATCAGATGCCTCTCGGTAATCCAACCCTATTATTAACATCAATGCCAACTGAAAAAGCACATCTGAAAGAATTTAAACTGCGGCGGTAAAATAAAAAAGCCCTATAAATATAGGGCAAAGACACACAACAACACCAGGTAATACTTTAACTAACTTTATACTATAGATTGCTAATCATATATATTTTTTTGTTATAAAAAATTTTTCATATAGCGATTTTTTTAAATATTGTTATTTTTCAGTTATTTAATTTTATCATGATTTCAGTAATTCAATAAACTATGCATATGGGATCTAGGGATATCGTTTGGTTAGATTACTGTGATACAAGTCTGCATCAGTATGATGAGCCTTTATGTCTTCCAAAAACCATGCTGATCATTTATTAGGTCGCCTCAAATAAAATATATTATTGAGATTTAAGCAGGGACGCTTTTTAACCACGTATTTCCCCATTACTTAGCATATTGAATGATTTTAGAATAACACCGGCATAGATTCTATACAGAAAATTTTGCCAGAAAAAATAAAACAATGAGGCCAAATACTGCTGACCTCATTGAATGCCTAACGCCTAAAGTTAGTGGGATTTTATTGTCAGCGTAGGGTAACGAACTCTTCCGCTGCCGTCGGGTGGATCGCTACGGTGTTGTCGAAGTCTTTCTTGGTCGCTCCCATCTTCACGGCGACAGCGAAGCCCTGCAAGATTTCATCCATACCGAAGCCGATGCCATGCAGGCCGACGATCTTCTCTTCCTTGCCTGCGCATACCAGCTTCACTTGGCACGGTTGGCGGTGTTGCGTCACTGCACTGTACATAGCAGTGAAGGAGGATTTGTACACCTTCACGTTATCCGCGCCAAATTTCTCGATGGCTTCCGGCTCGGTCAGACCGATGGTACCGATCGGCGGGTGGCTGAATACCACAGTGGCAATGTTGCTGTAATCCAAGTATTCTTCCGGCTTGTTGTTGAACAGGCGCTCAGACAGACGGCGGCCAGCCGCGACCGCCACTGGGGTCAGTTCGAGCGCGCCGGTGTTGTCGCCCACGGCATAAATGCCTTTAACGCTGGTATTCTGGAACTTATCAACATCGATATAGCCTTGCTCATTAGTTTTCACCCCGGTGGCGGCCAGGTTCAGGTTGTCGGTCGCTGGTTGGCGGCCGATAGCCCAGATCAAGCTGTCAACGATAAATTCTTGGCCGTTCTCCAGTTGCAGTGTCAGGCTGCCATCGGTGTTTTTGACGAGCGCTTTCGGCACTGATTCAGTGTGCAGGCATGGCCCTTCGGTGCTCATTACTTCCACCAGGGTTTCGACGAGCATTGGGTCGAAGGTGCGCAGCGGTGCTTGCTTACGCACGAACAATTGTGTCTCCGCGCCCAGTGCGTTCAGCACCCCGGCGATCTCGACAGCGATATAGCCAGCACCCACGATGGCGACGCGCTTTGGCATGGCATCCAGTTTAAAGAAGCCATCGGAGTCGATGCCGTATTCCGTACCCGGAATATCCGGGTGGCTTGGGCGGCCGCCAGTGGCGATCAGGATATGATCGGCGGTGATTTTTTCGCCGTTCACTTCTACGGTGTGGGCATCGACAAAGCGTGCGAAGCCCTTGATCACATCAACCTGATTCTTGCCCAGTACATTGTCGTAGGAACGATGAATACGGTCGATATATGCGCTGCGGTTGGCGACCAGCCTCTTCCAGTCAAAGGTGTTGACAGTAGTGTCAAAGCCATAATCTGCGCCGTATTGATGGATGGCATCGGCGATCTGCCCCGCATGCCACATGACTTTTTTCGGTACACAACCCACGTTGACGCAGGTGCCGCCCAGTTCCTTGGCTTCAATCAGTGCGCATTTTTGGCCGTACATGGCTGCCCGGTTGATTGATGCGATACCACCGCTGCCCCCGCCAATTGCTAGATAATCGTAATGTTTCGTCATCTGGGATTTCCATGAGTTGTGAAATTCGAAGAGGAAAGAGTTTAACGCTTGATGTGGGTTTGTCGCAAAGGTTGCATCGATGGCTGCAATAGGCACGGCGGATCGCGCCTGGATGCCATTATTCCGGCACCACCCAGTTCACTAAATAGTGGCCGATACCGGAGGGAACCAACGCATTGTGTAGCCACGGTAGCACGGTGTGCATCTGCTGTTCCAACTTCCACGGCGGGTTAATGACGATCATACCGGAAGCGGTCATGCCGCGTTGGTCACTATCGGGTTTCACTGCCAATTCGATTTGTAGAATGCGGCGGATACCGGTGGCCTCCAGCTCTTTCAGCATGCGTTTGATCTGCTGACGTATTACCACTGGATACCATAGCGCATAGCTGCCGGTGGCGAAGCGCTTATAGCCTTCCTGAATACCTTTGACCACCTCCTGATAATCCGTTTTTATCTCGTAGGGTGGGTCTATCAGGATCAGCCCACGGCGTGATGGTGGCGGCAATTGGGATTTCAACTGTTGGTAACCGTTGGCACGCTGCACTTTGGCGCGCTCATCTTTCTGAAATTCGCTGCGTAGCAGCGGGAAATCGCTGGGGTGCAGTTCGGTCAGGTAGATCTTATCCTGCGGACGCAGCAGTTGGCGGGCGATCAGCGGGGAGCCGGGATAGTAGCGCAGCGTGCCGGAGCGGTTAAAATTGTGCACGACGCTCATGTAGGCAGCCAGTTCTTCTGGCAGATCGTTGCGTTGCCACAGCAGGCCGATACCTTCCTGGTATTCGCCAGTGCGTTCGGCGTGCTCACTACGCAACTGATAGCGCCCCGCGCCTGAGTGAGTATCCAGATAGAAGAAGGGTTTCTCTTTCTCTTTCAACGACTCAATGATCAGGCTCTGGACGCTGTGTTTGAGCACATCGGCGTGGTTGCCAGCGTGGAAACTATGGCGATAACTTAACATGGCGGGGGCAATTCCTTGTACTCCGTAGGCGGAGCTTTCAATAAGGCTGATAATCTGTGCAGTATAAACTGTCTGGCCGGAAAAAACTGAACTGCGTTGCCGCAGGCACTATCAACAACGCCGGGCATTGATTTTCCTGTTGCATAGCTCCATGTTAATCTTTCATCTGCATTTTATGGCTTGCCCGCTATGGTGGGCGACAACACTAATCAGGACTGCCCTATGACCAATCCGTTGCTGACCCCGTTTTTCCTGCCGCCGTTTTCGGCGATCCGCCCTGAAGATATTGTGCCTGCGATACAATCCGCGTTGGCAGATTGCCGTGCTGCGGTAGAGCGCGTGGTCGCGCAGCCGGGGCCGTTCACCTGGGATAACCTGTGTCAGCCGCTGGCGGAGTCGGACGATCGCCTATCGCGCATGTGGTCGCCGGTTGGACATCTGAACTCGGTGAAAAACAGCCCGGAACTGCGTGCTGCCTACGAGCAGGCACTGCCGCTGCTATCTGAATACGGCACCTGGGTGGGCCAGCACGAAGGGCTGTATCAAGCCTATCGCAGCTTGAAAGAGGGGGCGGCCTTCAGCCAACTGAGCGCACCGCAACGCAAGTCGGTGGATAACGCGCTGCGTGACTTTGAGCTATCGGGCATCGGCCTGTCGGCGGACAAACAGCAGCGCTACGGTGAGATCGTCGCACGGCTATCCGAACTGGGTTCTACCTACAGCAACAACGTGCTCGATGCCACCATGGGTTGGAGCAAACTGATTACTGACCAAACCGAACTGAGTGGCTTGCCGGCCAGCGTCTTGGCACAGGCAATGGCACAAGCCAAAGAGCAAGAAGGCTGGTTGCTGACGTTGGATATGCCGAGTTATCTGCCGGTGCTCACCTACGCCGACAACCGTGCGTTGCGTGAAGAGATGTACCGCGCCTTCGCTACCCGCGCTTCCGATCAGGGGCCGAACGCTGGCAAATGGGATAACAGTGCAGTGATGGCGGAAACGCTGGCGCTGCGCCACGAACTGGCCCAACTGCTTGGCTTTGAGACATACGCTGACAAATCGCTGGCAACCAAGATGGCGGAAAGCCCGCAACGGGTGATCAGCTTCCTGAACGATTTGGCCAAGCGCGCCCGTCCGCAGGCCGAGCAGGAACTGGCGCAACTGCGCATCTTTGCCAAACAACATTACGGCGTGGACGAACTAGAAGCCTGGGATATTACCTATTATGGCGAAAAACAAAAACAACACCTGTTCTCCATCAGCGACGAGCAACTGCGCCCGTACTTCCCGGAGCAACGGGTGGTCGAAGGGCTGTTCGAGGTGGTGAAACGTATCTACGGCATCACCGCCAAAGAGCGCAGCGGGGTGGATACCTGGCATCCTGACGTGCGCTTCTTCGATCTATTCGACGCCAACGGCGAACTGCGCGGCAGCTTCTACCTTGATCTGTACGCGCGTGAAAACAAACGCGGTGGTGCCTGGATGGACGATTGTGCCGGCAGCCTGCGCAAGGCAGACGGCACCTTGCAAAAGCCGGTCGCCTACCTTACCTGCAACTTTAACCGTCCGCTGGGTGACCAGCCGGCGCTGTTTACCCATAACGAAGTGACCACGCTGTTCCACGAGTTCGGCCACGGCCTGCACCATATGCTGACCCAAATCGACACCGCTGGGGTATCCGGCATCAGCGGGGTGCCGTGGGATGCGGTCGAACTGCCAAGCCAGTTTATGGAAAACTGGTGCTGGGAAGCGGAAGCATTGGCGTTTATCTCCGGCCATTACCAAAGCGGCGAACCGCTGCCGCAAGAGATGCTCGATAAGCTGCTGGCAGCCAAGAACTATCAGGCGGCGCTGTTTATCCTGCGTCAGTTAGAGTTCGGCCTGTTCGATTTCCTCATGCATTTCGAATACAGCCCTTCAAGCGGCGCGCAAATCTTGCCAACGTTGGCGGAAGTGAAGAAAAGGGTGGCGGTAGTACCTTCACCAAGCTGGGGCCGCTTTCCACACGCCTTCAGCCATATTTTCGCTGGCGGCTACGCGGCGGGTTACTACAGCTACCTATGGGCAGAAGTGCTGTCGGCTGATGCTTACTCGCGTTTCGAAGAAGAGGGCATCTTCAACGCCGAAACCGGCCAATCCTTCCTCGACAACATCCTGTCGCGCGGTGGTTCGGAAGAGCCGATGGTACTGTTCAAACGCTTCCGTGGCCGCGAACCGCAGTTGGATGCCATGCTGCGCCATTACGGTATTACAGGATAACCCGGCAGGTGAGGGTGTATTTAAGCTGTGAAGCAGGTGTCGATCCCGGCACCTTATCTATTTTGGCACAGCGTTGGCAGTTGACCTCGGACGACGATGCGCCGATGGCGCTGGTGCTGACCCCGGAACGATTGGAACTGCGCAAGCGTGACGAACTTAAACTGGGCGCGATCTACGTCGATTTCGTGTCCGGCACTCTGGCGCATCGGCGTCGTTTTGGTGGCGGCCGTGGTGAAGCGGTGGCTAGAGCGGTCGGCCTCAAGGGCAGCGAACTGCCGGATGTAGTGGATGCCACTGCTGGCTTGGGGCGCGATGCCTTTGTGCTGGCAGCATTGGGTTGCCGTGTAAGAATGCTAGAACGCCACCCGGTAGTGGCCGCATTGCTGGATGACGGCCTGCAACGCGGCTATCAGGATGCGGAAATTGGCCTGTGGCTGCGTGAGCGTTTGACGTTGGTGCATGCCACCAGCCTGACGGTGCTGGCCGATCTCGCCCCGCGACCAGAGGTGGTGTACCTTGATCCGATGTACCCACATAAGCAGAAAAGCGCGCTGGTGAAGAAAGAAATGCGGGTATTTCAATCGCTGGTAGGCCGCGACGATGACGCTGATGGGTTGTTAGCTCCGGCGCGCCGGCTGGCGACCAAGCGTATCGTAGTGAAACGCCCGGACTACGCGCCACCGCTGGGCAACGTGCCAGCCCATGCCGCCATCTTGACTAAAAGCCACCGCTTCGATATCTACATGCCGTTATAACCATGGGCCAGTAAAGATTTATCCATTCACCGCCTCGGCGATCCTCCGGCACGTAGCTGATGCCGTGACACACCGCTTCGTGGCTGTTGTGCAGCCGCACTGGCTGGCCTCCCACCTTGATCTCCCGCTATCGGGGTGGGTCATGCCGAACAGGCTGAGGCGCAGCTCGGTACGGCCAGCGGCGAGCAGTTCGACGATCGAGACGCCACCGGCAGGCGCGAGGTGACTTCAAACATCTTCGGGTATTTTGCTTTCTGATAGTTGATGGTGGAATCGGCCCAGGCGTTGTGCAGCGGTACGGTCAGTGAGTCAACGTAGATCGCATAGCCACCTTTGTCGCCCATGTCTTTTCGTTGGCCTGCGCGTACTTCTCGCTGTCGATCCCACTGGCCGATCTGCGGGTCTAGAGATCCATGGGTCAGCACTACGATGCCTTTGTCGCGCACTTTTCTAGCACCGGCTCCAACACTTTGGCATTGTTCTGCACCAGGATGATGGTGTTGACGTCGAGCTTTTTCGCCGCCTGGTTGATGCCCACTGCCATGCGGTTGAACCATGGAATGCCGGTCACTTTGGCAACCACGGTGATCTCATCTTTATCGGCGGCAAAAACAGGTGCTGTCGATAATAAGCACGCGGAAATCACACATGCATTCAACACTCGACATTGCGAAGTTAACTAAATCCGATCTACGCAAAAATAGGTTAAATTATGGCGTTTTTAATGTTAATTAAATTTTCGATAACTAGAGGTGGTAATTACACTACGTTAAAATGACTTTCGCATAACATAAGTTATTAAGAAACTATTTTTAGCAAATTCACTATGGGAAGGGCGCGTAAAAATGCTGGCAACTGAGCCAGCATTGAAGCATTTAACGGATGTGTGAACAAAATCACCTTTGATGCCGGTTACAGCACATCCTGCGCCGTCTCTTCTTCATTGCGCAGCGGCACGATCAGCATATCGATATGCACGCTGTTGATCAGTTGGCGTGCAGAAGACATCAGCTTACTCCAGAAGTCCTGATGGTGGCCGCATAGCAGCAGATCCATATCATATTTCTTGATGACATCCACTAGCACCTGTACCAGATCGCCGCTACCGCTGAGGGTTTCGGTAATTGGGTAGCCAGCATTGTGCGACAGTTCGGTCAATGCCTGGTGGGTTTCCTCGGAGATGCGCTGCTGCATATTGCCTAGGTTGACGTCAATCAGGCCGGTGTACAAGTCAGAATAATTAACATCTACGTGGATCAGAGAGACTTTGGCGTTATATGGCCGCGCCATAGTTACGGCTTTCTCTACCAAAATTTTGCTTTCTGGGGATAGATCTACCGCAATGAGAATGTGTTGGTAAGCCATGAGCATACTCCTTCCATATTGAATAATGCCAATACAGAGTATAGTGCCAAATACCCCAGCGGCTAGAACACGTTGCGCTGACATCTTGCCTGCCCTAAAGGAGTATACCGGGCAAATTTATTTGGGGGGTTGAGGGCCAACGGAACGAGAACGTACGTTAAAAAGATAACTTATTGAATTACGAAAAATATCGCTTAATAGTATGAGCCGTCAGAGTATCGAAATGTAAGATTGTAGTGGTCAACTAAAACTGGCCACCGCGTTAGAGTTTTTCCAGTATCGGTTTTCCGATTCGTTTGGTGGTAACCCACCGTTATATTCATGCGGC
>Ga0308160_10004334_pt1 | contig 15268 bp, 18 predicted proteins | sample PhyFR1_FD_201036 | JGI IMG/M metagenome (GOLD analysis project Ga0308160, IMG submission 201036) | Phyllosphere microbial communities from UC Gill Tract Community Farm, Albany, California, United States - DLSLF.R1 | ecosystem: Host-associated > Plants > Phyllosphere > Unclassified | place: USA...
AAGGAGTCAAAATCCTCTGTGGTCACCACTGCGCCGATGTCGATTTCGAGCAGTCAAAATTATTGGTCAGGAACTCGGAGGGAGAGGAATGGGTCGAAGGAGATGTAATTATCGCTGCTGATGGGATCAAGAGTGTTATGAGGGAGAAGATGCTGTCTCTCAGTGGTCTCAAGGATGAAGGTGAGTGCTACTATCTCCCCAACCTACTGAAGGACAATAAGCTGAATCGTCGTTCGAGTAATCAGGTCGAGCAACTGGAGATGCTGCCTATCGAATTATCATTCCTCGGGAAAAGCTTCAAGATGATCCTGAACTACTACAACTAGTAGACGAGAAGGTTGGAATCAGATGGATGGGTCCTGGGTGAGCTCTCTTCCTGCTCTTCGCAACCTTTTCGGCCGTTGCTGACCGAGTTCATTGTTCGATCTCACAGAGGGCACATCATGGCCTACCCGATCAAAGATCATCAAGTCTACAACATGGTTCTGCTTCATCCCGATGTCAACAACACTTCGGAAAGTTGGACAAGTAAGGGAAGCAAGAAACAGATGCTCGATTTCTATGGTGAATGGTGCCCTAGTACGCTTCTTCCTCGATTGACAGCGCGACTCAAGGCTGACGTTCAGGATGATGAGTACAGCTGTTCAGAAACTCTTGAACTTTGTTGACGAAGATTCGGTTATGGAGTGGAAAGTGAGTGAAGATACCGCTCACAGTACTTTCAGAACAGTACTGACGAGAAATCTTGTGCTTACAGCTAATGGACCACGAGAAGCTGCCCTCGTGGGTCGAGGAATGCACCGCTTTGATGGGAGACGCTTGTCATCCGATGTTGCCCTACGTTGCGCAAGGAGCGGCACAAGCGATTGAGGATGGTGCGGTACTCGGTGTCGTCTTGAGTGGAGTTCAGTCTTCATCCCGACAGCAGATCAAGAATGCTCTCCTACTTTACCAAGTTCGTCTCCCTTTCTCATGTCTCCGTTCCTTCTACCTTGCTGATCGTCAATTTTCATTTCATCAGGAAGTGAGAAAGTCACGAGCGGAGGCGATTCAAGCTTCAGCTGCCGATACTCGAATCTCGCTTCATCTTCCCGATGGAAAGAAACAGCAAGAACGAGATGAGAACATTCGATTAGCTTCGAAGGGACAAGGTCCTAATCCTGATAAAGTGAGCTTCTCATTACGACTGTTTCGATCAAAGCCAGAGCTAACGATGAGACGAAACGTCAACAGTGGTCGGACAAGAGCTGGCAAGAATTCATGTGGAAGACGGATTGCGTTCTTCAAGCGAACGAGCGACTAGCCGACGTTGGAGAAGGATCAGCAGTTCAACAACGAGGCGCTCAACTACCAGTCGGAGCAGTTGCTGCTGCTGCCTAGATCTGCTTCGCATGAGGAAGCAGAATGTAGTTGTTCTCGTCTGTACATTCATTCGTTCTTACGTGGGTTGCTCTGTTAATTTTTGGGGTCTCAACGCCGTACCTTTGTCTCTATTATATCTTGCTTTATTCGCTGCTGTCATTTCAACATTGTCGTCGTTTACCATCCCAACTTTCGAAATCTCTAAACTTCTGACTTGGGCGAGAGACGGTATTCGCTTCCGGAAGTGATGCGAATACATTCTCGCTATCGATTCTACAGAGGAGACAGAGCAGCGCTCTCCTTCGAATCAAAGAATGTAATCGACTTGTGAAGATTCTGTGTGAAAGAGCGAAGTTGCGAACAAGAGGAAGACGTTTCCCTCAACTTGTTATTTACCTCGACATCTCGCTCCTTTAAAGCCTTGATGGTAAAGCTGGACCTTCCGACAGGTCCTCCACCACCTACCTCTCCTCCTCTCTCCCCTCCTCCTCTCTCAAGAAACGCGACGATCCGACCTTCATCAACTCAGTTGACAGCTTCACCGAGACGTTCACCTGGATTAGTAGGATCTGGATGGAGTAGTCCAATTATGGCGGGTTCACCACAGATGGGAATAGGGAGACCTCAATCTATTGTTGAGTTACCTCCAACTCCAAATCAACTCGACCTAGCACTCTTACCCTTGTCCCCGTGAGCGCATACTCTTCCTATATCTGTTACTGAGAGTATGCTGACGAATCAAGCCCTTCTTACCCTTCAATCTCACTGCACGATCCTACTTTCGCACAACTCTCCTTTCAGACTTCCCTCTCACCTCGCTCCCTTCCTACACCCAATATCCCCTTTATCGTCGACCGAGAAACGCAAACTATTCACTTCCGTCTACCTTCGTTCCGCTTCAGCTGGCAATTCCGATACTCTCGAATGGCTTCTCTCGATTCCTCCAGATCCTCAATTAACAAGTCAACAAAATGCAGCAGCAGCTAGAAGGTTCTCATTGACAGCGGCACAACTCAATAACATGATGGATGGATTGGCGTTTGGATCTCCACCATTGGGAGCGGAAGAGGTCAAGAAACAATCGGAATTGTCAGATCAAGCACCGAGGAAATGGGTCGATTTGGAAGCGATCGATGAAGAAGGGAACACGGCGTTGGGACTCTGTGTTGCTTTGGGTCACGCGGAAGCTGTGAGGGTACTCGTTGAGGGAGGAGTGAGAGTGACTCAACCGGATCAAGGTGAGTTTCTCGGTGCTGTTTCTGCTCTCCCCTCATTGAGATCCCGCTAATGCGTTCTTTTACAGCTGGATGGACTCCTCTACATTGGGCTGTGCAGAATAACGATATTCCGATCGCATCTTACCTCTTGAATCATCGCGCTTCACCTCTCATCGCTTCTCACAAAGGTCTCACTCCTCGGGATCTGGTCAAGATTGGTAACGAAGGGATAGCTATGCGGGAAGTCCTCAAGAGTGCGTGGGAAGCTGCGGTAGAAAGGGAACGGGCGAGACTGAGAGAGATGGACGGCGAGGAAGAAGGGAATGAGAAAGGGAAAGGAAGAGAAGAAGGGACGAGTAATGGCGGAGCGTCGAGACCTAGCTCGAGGTTGAGTATCGCTAGCTCAGTAGCCGGATCGACTTGGATGGAACAGACACAGAAAAGTGAGGATCAGGAGCGGGAGAAGGACATGAGGAAACGGTTGATCCTGGCGATGGATAGTGCGAGGAACTTGGAGATCGATGTTGAAGTGTTGGGATTAGGTGAAACGAGGAACTCGCTCGAGGACGACGATGAAGACGAGGAATCCGAGGGAATTCAGAATCCGTTCGTTTGGGATCGATGTCTTCCGGATCAAATGATCGTCTTCACTTTGGACGACCTACCGACCTTGTTCGACATCGTCATCACTACGATCAAGCCAACACGGAAGAGGAAGTATCGAGTGATACCGGCGAACGTGCTCTTTCTCTGCGCAAGATTCGCTCATCATTGGGGAACGCCGGAACTACTGGAAGAGCTTGTGATAGGAGCGATGGAACGGATAGAAGCTGCTGTACATGTGAGTATCCTCTCTGTATGCGATTGATTGGACTCAGGCTAATCTCTCGAATCGTTTCGTAGCATCGGCCGGACGACATGACGAATTGCGCTTTCTGGCTCTCGAATACTCTCCTCCTCCTCTACTACCTCCGAAAAGAACCTTCCCTCGCTCGCTCAACTTCGACCTACCAACTTCACCTTTGCGACCTCATCAACGAAATCTTCGTCTTTGTCATTCGAGATGCTGAAAGACGGATAGATCGAGTACTCGAAGCCGCCATGCTCGAGCATGAACCTCTCGCTGGATTCGAGGATGTCATGTTCGAAGGAGAATGGGGAACGAGTCGGTTCGTCAAGAAGTTGACGGGGAGAGGGAGAAAGACTAGCAACATTCGATCAAGCACGAGCGCGATGAGTCTGTTCTCAGTGGCGAATAGTGGAGATGGTGGGAGCTCAGTGGGAGACACAAGCTTCGACTCGATAGGAACCGCAAGTCCTCCTCCGAATCGCACTTCTCGACTCGTTTCCGCCAGCCACGTCCCCCCTTCCGAAGCTACCCCCGCCAGCATTACAGCCCTCCTCTCTTCTACACTCTTCGTCCTACAAATCTATCAGATCCCGCCAAGTATCGTCGTTCAAGCCTTCTCCCAATTATTTTACTGGATTTCGTGCGAGATCTTCAATCGTTTGTTGAGTCAAGTGAGCAAACCTCCCTCTTGACCTCCGTCTTCAACTTCAAATTGACCTGTTGTTTTCCAGCGTAAATACTTGTGCCGGTCACGAGCAATGCAGATTCGACTCAACGCATCAAATCTCGAAGATTGGGCTCGAGCGAATCGACTACCGACAAAAATGGTTTCCGTTCACTTCGCACCCCTTAACCACCTCCTTCAATGGCTTCAATGCCTATCCTCCGAATCCTCGATCGACGGTCTCATCGGTACGATTCAATCATTACGATCTCTCAATCCTCTCCAACTTCGACGAGCGGTTCGGGATTATCGATACGAAGTCGACGAAACGAAGATGGATGAAGAATGTTCGCAGTACCTCGTACAGATTCAGAAGCAGTGGGAAAGACAGAGAATGCAGAAGACTGTCGATGGATTGTCGAGTCCTCCAACTCAGAGTCAGAGGGAAGCAATGGAGCGGGATGCAGCGGCGGACGAAGCAGCTTCGGCGACGAGTCTACAAGAAGATGCGGCGAGGATGATCGACGAAGTGTTCAGTGACCCTAGCGAGTTCGGATCGTATTCTCCTCCAGGAGCTACCGAAGCTTTGGGAGAATTGCTCAACTCTCGATACATGGTACGTCTTCACTTCCCTCCCCCATGTGATCTCAGCCTAATCTTTTCCTCGAATCTGTAGCTACCCTTCGCCGTCCCATCTTCAGCAGAAATGCTCGTCAATTTCGATCAACCCGAAGCTTTCGGTCCTTTCGCACCGAATCGGTCTCGCAGTACTTCCAATTCTCACGAAGGTACCGCCACTCCTCGCTCTATCTCTCGCATGTCTTTCTCCTCTTCGACTCGCCTGTCTCCCATCAACGACATCGGAACCGAAAACACTTCGATCGCTTCTCCCGACTCGTCTATGTCGAACGATGCGCCGAAACCCAAAGAGCCTTTCGTCCCGCTTCTACCGGACGACTTCTTCTCTGTCTGGGACTCGGCCAAAGCTAGAGCAGCTGGTCGACATCAGAACGCAGTGACGAATGGCGAAGGAAATGGACAAGCTTGGAGGGAGAACATGCCTGGTGAAGAGAGCGAGAGTGGTAGCGATGTCGAAGATGACGATGATGATGCAGGCTCTGTGATCTATAGACCGTCAGGGGGAGGGGGAGACGATTCGTTCGATAGTGAAGATGCGGCTGGAGTGATGGAAACTCCTCGACCTAGATCAGGGTTCCAATAACCGTTTCCCTCTCTCTTTCTTGTTATCCTTAGTTGTTCTTATACCCCCCGTTCTCTCGCATACTCCCCCTCTCTGCCCTCTGTTTTGTGGACTTTCGCATACGCATCAATTCTCTCTCTTTTTGTTTTCCTCTGTTTGCTTTCTTTTGAACAACATGCTTGAATTCTATACTAGACATTCTATGCTCGATCGATTCTACTTTCGAACTCCATAATAGACACAGGTGCGCTAGCCTGTGGTTTCGATTGAAGAGGATCAGCCAAGTTGTCGACTTTTTGATACTCGAGAATCGGAAACTCACCTTCTCGTCATAGTCATTCCACTCAGACTCTTCCAGGCTCAGGTCAATCTCCTCCTGTGGTATGTCGAGTTGTTGTCAGTCTGAAGTCTGAGACTAAGATGAAGTGACTCGTAACTCACGAATTTAGTGTTCGACTCTGCACCCTTCGCACTCCAAACTCCTTTCGGATCGAAAGAAGTGATCTCGCATCCTCGACATTCGAGGACTGCTAGAGGCGCAAACTTCTGATTCTCCGAGTTTTCGAGAGTGTAGACAGCCTTTTTCCGAGAGAAGGATTCGTCGAATGCTGTAATGAGTTATGGGGGAGTCAGTTCGGGACATAGCCAGTCTTCCACGTCGTTCTTTCTATCTCTCCTACCGCGCCGGAGAGAGCAGTTCTTCGAGCGCAAGGGTCGAAGCAGAGTAGAGGAGGGGAGAAAGTTTCGAAACTGACAAATCGTGTGTTCCCGTTTACACATCTTGCACTTCCAGACCAAATGCGCCTCTCCCCTTGATCCACTGATATCGTTCTGCTCTGTAGCATCAATTCCCATCCAGTTCGGGTGTTCCTCTCTGCAGGAAGTACACTTGACTTTGAACATCCAGTTGAAATCTTCTCCGTACGGTTGTACTAGCTTGCGAGGGGTCAGTCAGTACGTCGGAGGACTTCACGGTCACTTAGATAACGAGCACAAGACAGTCTCGCCGTTCAGAGGCAGTGTAAAGAGAGGAACTCACAATCAGTTAACCCTTCGAGAGTAGCCTTGATCGAGACCTTGAGTTTCTGTTAGACGAAAGTAGAGCATGATTGGGTCAGTCTAAGCCAAGTAGAGCAAGATAATGAGGTGACCTACGACCATTGTAAAACGTTAAAGATGAAGAAAGTTGGACCAACTTTTTGACCTCTTCCACTCACCTCGTTCGGCTAGGAAGACCCCTTGATGCTATCAGATGGTAGAAGACAGCCCAAAAGAAGCATTCCGACTCGGCAGACTTCGGTTCATCCGACTCCCACCAACCTCAATCTCCCTCGCTCTCGATAAAGGTAGAATCGAATCCCCTGCTTGTGAGTAGCTCTCAAGGCTTCAGAGTGATTCACACTGATCTTGTCGAGCTGCAGTCGATATTGGAATCGGAATCACGGATGACTACGGAACAGATATTGACCTTTTCGAATTGATTGATCGTTCGTCCTGCTTCCTCTCTCTCGTTGAAGGTCTCGCTGACTGTGTCGCGTCTCTCAGTCAGACTAGAGCTAGTATCGCCGTCTAACGTGCCACCGACGAAAGATCTAGCGCTCAGACTCGCATCTCAGGATCGTTCTGAAGCGAAGTCTTTCATTGACTTCACCTTTACTCCTTCTCGAGGACCCTTTCACAACCTCTCGATTAAGCTTGTCTCCACCTCAGCGAAACTACCGTCTTCAGGGTCGATCTCCTTCCGCCTTTCAGTCGTTACCTCAACAGAAGCATCCAATTTAAACGAAGATCTGGAATCGCAACGAATACGAACAATCGTCAAGGAGCCGGATCAACCAATTCTCGAAACGTGGCATGACAAGAGATATATCTTCCTCAGTGTCGATAGCGGGACAGTCGAATGGGACAAGCGATCACATGCGAGCATCTCGAAAGATAAAGGTTCGTCCATCTTTCCGACTCAATCCACCTCTCCACTCACACAATTCTCCGACACAGTGCAAATCGCTCTTCGATACATCCATCCCAATTCCACCCTCGATCCAATCACTATCGTCGAACGATTGGCGTTGAACAACTCGACCGGTTCTCGACTCTGGGATTGCGCGATCGGTCTCTCCGCTTACTTCTCCCTACATCCCGAATCCCTCGACGCTTCCTCACCTCTAATGCTCCTCGACGCGAGCAACTCGGAGCGAGACTCGCATCGAACGAAACGTCGACGGACAATAACAGCTTCGAGTCGAAATCGGATAGTCGAGCTAGGAGCAGGATGTGCCTTGGCCTCACTTGCAGCTGGTCGACTCACTCAAGCACAACTGGAGGAGGTGTCAGTGTTAGCGACAGATATTGAGGCGACGGTGGAAACGACACTCGCTGAAAACGTCGCTCACAATTCGCGGAGGCCGTCCGACACGCCCATCGAAACGGTTGTGTTGAACTGGGGCAAGCTGTCAGATGATCGGGTGAAAGAGATACTCGACTCCTCTCCGAACCCGAATCTCACTCTCATAGCAACCGACGTTCTGTACGATCCCGACACCCATCAACTCCTCCTCGACACTCTTCTTTCCTTCCTTCGACCGTCAAACGAGATTGCACCTCTCTTGGGATCGACGAGAGCACTCATAGCTTACAAGAGGAGGACGGATGGGGATGATGGGTTCTTTGAGATGGCGAGGAAAGCGGGATTGGAAGTTGGGAAAGTTTGGGAATGGAGTGAGGTTTCGGTTTGGAGCTTTACCTGAATAATGTGGGCCAGTGGAAGGAGACCTTAGCGTGGAGGCTCGCTGAGTGTAATCTAGGCGACTCACCTCACGCAGATGATCGATCGAGGGCCGTTTCGAAGGACTTTTTGCGAAAGACAGGCCAAAAAACTTCTCCTCGGGAAATCGCTCACAGTCTCAACTCGTAGCGGACAATACTCTTCGACGCTGAATGAACGCCTGGAAGTGGTCAATCGCGAACAAAGGGAAGTATCTGCGAAGTTGAAAAAGTCGATCGAAGCGCCGAGGCCGTTTGTCCCAACAAACACCTCCACTCCTTCCACAACATCATAACGCGCTGGTTCGCTCATACACACTCTTTCAACACTCAATATGCTAGCTACAAAGATTCTGCGGAGAGCTCCTCTCGCTTCTCAACCTTCAGCTCTCCTCAAATCTCGAATCGGCCGACCTACCTATCTCAACAAGATTAGAACAGCTGAGAGTTTGGTGGAAGAGTTTGAGGATGGTCAGTACCTCGGTTGGTCAGGGTACGTTCAGTTTCCTCTGTGCAATCGCTCAGAAATTATCGAGTTAGATCTAACCCCCAACTTTTCGCTCAACTCTCCTCGACCCCGATGAAACTTTCGTTCGTTTGCACAGATTCACTGGTGTAGGATACCCAAAGATGGTGCCGGCAGCTCTCGCTCAACATGTCGAAGAACAAGGTCTGCAAGGGAAAATGAGGTTCAATTTGTTCTGTGGTGCTTCGACTGGACCTGAGGTGGAAGAGAGATGGGCTAGGAATGATATGATTGCGAGACGGTTTCCTCATCAAGTCGGAAAGGAGATTGCGAAGGGTATCAACGAAGGTCGAATCGAGTTTTCAGAGTAAGTTAATTCTCATTTTCGACGATTTCTCGGGCACTATCTCGTTGTAGAGTCGCCTGATCCCATCCTTCCGCCTACTACATTGCTGATAATGCTTCGAGATGACAGCCAACACCTTTCAATGTTCCCTCAAAACCTCACTTACGGATTCTACTCGCTCAAGAAGCAACACGGTGAACGATCAAGACCGCTAGATTGGGCTATCGTCGAAGCTACGGAAATCTTGGAAGACGGTTCAATCGTCCCTGGTGCTTCCGTTGGAGCGACTCCCGAAATCCTCCAGTCTGCAGAGAAAATCATCATCGAAGTCAACACCTCCCTTCCCTCGATGCGAGGTCTTCACGACATCAACCAGAGCTTCCTCCCTCCCCACCGACAACCTTACCTCATCACGAAACCCTCCGATCGAATCGGTACCGTCTCTATTCCTGTCGACCCGGCACGAGTCGTCGCTGTCGTCGAGTCTGATCGACCGGACAACACTGGAAACAACGCTCCTGAAACCGAAGATTCCAAGAGGATCGCTCAACACTTGATCGACTTCCTTGAAGACGAAGTGTCTGCAGGAGGATTACCTGGCAATCTCCTGCCTCTTCAGAGCGGAATCGGAAATGTCGCCAACAGTATTATCGGAGGACTCGCAGATTCTCGTTTCAGGAATCTGCAAGTTTGGACCGAGGTGCTTCAGGACAAGTTCCTGCCGCTACTCGATAACGGAACTCTTGATTTCGCTACTGCTACGTGAGAACTTCTTTGCCTCGAGTCTCACAAAGTTCTGTCACTAACCCTCTTTGCTTCAGCTCTATCCGATTCTCACCTGAAGTGTTCAGAAAGTTCTACGCCAACTATGCCGACTACACTCCGAAACTAGCACTCCGATCTCAGCAAGTCGCTAATTCACCAGAAATTATTCGTCGATTAGGTGTTATCGCTATGAGTACGTCGCGATCGATTCTTCAGTCGCGTTCCCGAGACTTAGGTTTCCGTTAACGAGTACAGATACTCCCGTCGAGGTCGACATGTACGCTCACGTCAACTCGACCATGACTTTGGGTTCAAAAATGTTGAACGGTCTCGGAGGATCGGGAGATTTCCTTCGAAACGCCAAACTCTCGATTGTTCACGCACCTTCATCTCGACCGTCAAAAACTGATCCTACCGGTATCAGTTCAATCGTACCTTTCGTCAGCCACATCGATCAGTGCGTCTTGCGGTCTTTCCTGAATTCAGCTACTATCGCTGACGTTTGCTCGTTTGAAACAGCACTGAACATGATATCGACGTCATCGTCACTGAACAAGGACTCGCTGATGTACGTGGACTGAGTCCAAGAGAACGAGCGAAGGTCATCAGTACGTTTTCACGATCTCTTACGCCTGACTTCCTTCACTGACATCGAATTCTTGGTCTCAGTCAACAAATGTGCTCACCCCGACTACCGAGATCAACTGAACGCTTAGTAAGCGCTCTTTCAAAACGCTCGCATCCCTCCTGACTTTGACTGATCGTTTCCTCTCGTTTGTTGCAGCTATGAACGAGCACTCTTCGAATGTCTCCAACGAGGTGCCGCTCACCAACCTCACATCCTTGGTTCCGCTTTCAAGATGCACACTTCATTCCAACAAACAGGTTCGATGAAAGTCAAGTGAGTCTTTCGCTCTTTCGACTGGTTCCTTTGACGACAAAGCTGATTATCTCGTTCGCTTGTTTCGCAGGAACTGGGATTAACTCACTCATAGACTCACTATACCATTAGACATAGACTAGACCTACAGCTTCCTCTCCTCGCATATTAGATTTCGTTTCTCTCGTTGTTTATCATTCTTTAGATTTCGTTCTTTCGTTCCCCGGGTCTTCGTCGCGTACTCATATAGAATAGGGCAAATACAGTGTCTCGGTATATCTACATCGCGACCGCTGGAGAGTAGCGAGACGAAGCTGTTCGATTGCGAAACGAGCGAAACTTGCTTCTCGTCTCTAATACATCGCTTGACTCCAAGGAGGGAGCTGTTGATGATCTCGGATATCCTGTTGATGCCAAGAGTGAAGAGAAGGTTCCGCTAGTGGAGAGGACATGGTCAGAGACCAAACAGTATTTGCTCCTCTCTTTCTGACTCTTTACTCGCTCAGTTCGTCCTCCTTCAATAGCCTCAAGTAGCCAAGAAGAAGCAATAGAATAGTATCGCCCGCTCTAAACACGCTCAAACAAGAACAAAGTCTTTCTCTCCTTGTTGCCTCGATCTAGTTTCCTCCCTTGTTCTCTGTCCATTTGATAGCTACGTCCTGTTGCAGTACCTGACAGTGTGAGCGACCTTCTCCTTTATCTTATGATGCAGTCGGCTGATCGATGTAGAACGGTTCTGTCACAGTCTTCTCAGGCTGCCCTTCGAATCGTTTCCCTTCTTCCCTGCCTTTCGATCTCGTCTTTACATGTCCGGCAGCCTCGCAGGCAAGAAGGAGCACAAATACGGGGAATGTATCGTATGCGGTGAGATACCTTGCGACTTGAGATGCTCTGCCTGCCAGGAAAATGGAGCAGGCTTCGTCTTCTTCTGTTCTGTCGAACATCAGAGACTCGTAAGCGTGTAATCTACGACTGTGCTAACTTCCCGCATCAAAGCTGAAAGGAGGTATTCGCAGGTTTGGCCTCTTCACAAGCGAGTTTGTGGAATTCGCTCTTCGCCTTTCCGCACTCCAGCTCTTTCACCTGCTGAGCGCGCAGAAATCAAGACTCTTCTCGATAAACCATTGCTCCTCGAGGATGGTACGACTCAGATCTGGCAACACTTGATGAAAGAGAACAGCGTGATCCCTCCCGGACTCGCAAGTTTGGGAATCAGTGGAGATATCTTTGCAGCGGTCTGTCTCGCTTCTCTCTAGAGGGTTCCGTGCCTCCACCTACTGACTTGATACTGTTCCTGTATAGACACAAGCCCATTTCGCAAGCTCAGACTCAAGACTCGCTTCTCACTTCGAAAGAATCAGATCAAGTGATGCAGATCAGAGCTTTAGCTTGGCTTGCGAGAATCGGGACGAGGCAGCCCACTCCCGATGAGTATCATGCTCTCGTCGCCGAACACCCATTCGACTGGGTTTCGTCCATTCAAGCGAGAAGGCTCACCCGAAATGGAGCCGACAATGAACTACCTTCGAGCGCTCCTCGTTCTCCCTGGATGGACGAATTCTTACACAAGTACTTGATATTTGTCGCTCTCATCCGTCGCATCCACAAGCATCCGGAGTCTCGTTACGTTATCGGACCTCTTCTCGGAAGTACCTCAATCCGTATCTTGATGGATCTCGAAGTATTGCGCATGAAAAATTGGAAGGGGCTAAAGGAGCTTCACACTCACACGGTCGATATGGTGCTAGAATTGTGCGGGTTGTCATTGAGGGAACTTCAGGCAAAATCAAAGGGAGATATGGAGGAGAAGATTGTTGAGGCATCAGAATACGCACAAGATTAATAAGAGTGATGCTTCGGGGTCGGAAATTCCTGGGAAACGTATATGATCTACTCTTGAAGCATAAATGTTGCTATTGAGGATTTACTGCAGTCGAGAGAGAGAGCCAAAAGAGCGATCTGTGAATCTTTCGATCTCTCTTACTTTCATCGAGTTCGATACCGCTACTTCGCTCTCCTTTCATAGGGAACGACTTGACGCCCTTCACTCAAAGAGAAGACGCAAACAACATATATTCGAAGTGGAATCGATTCGACCTGACTTTCGAATCTTTCCCTCGAATCCAGCGAATCAACCACCAATCTCAACCGATGCTCTCGACACCGTCACACAAAAAGCATACAGTTCTCGAATACAGCGCAAGTTAGCTTGCACTTCAACCTCTACCGTCCCCGGCTAATTCCGACCTGTTTACTGCTTCATCTAATTCGCCCAATCTTCCGTCAACAACCCTACAAGCGACTCTAGAGAGCTCAAGAGCAAGACCAGATAGTCCTTATTATATACTGAAGTCAGTGGGAGATCGTTTGAGGGTGCTGGACGAGAGGAAGAGGAGAAAATCGAGAACGGTGACGAGTTGATCGAGGAATTTGGAAGTGTTGTAGTTGAGGTAGAGACGACAAGGGTGTCGAGGTACGGGAGAGTGGATTATAGAGTAGGACAAGGTTGTAGAGCAGGTTCGTTCGTTGAGTCCTCCTGTTTCCCTTCCTCGACTCCATTTCCGCTTCCAATCGACCTCTCTCTAGCCTCTCCAGCAGCCCGACCCTCCAGCACGACCTGCCGCCGCGTGATTCAAGTCGCTCTGACGGTAGCTCCTTCGGCAGTCCACCTTCCCCTCCTTTCGCTCAGGCTCCTTTCGATTCTTCCCGCTTCTCGAGGTATCGCTGCTTCTCGTCTGGAGTCGCTTGATTTCACCTCTCAGCAATCAACGAAGCTACATTCGAGGTGTCATCAGCTTCGAGCATCCGGCAAGCGGAGTAGGAGAGGAAACACATACCGAGGGAAGGAGGAGATTTGGAAGCTTCGTTCGAGGTATGCGGTGAGGAGTGCTGAAGAGTGGATACGGGAGACTCGTCGAAGCGAGGAGTAGAGTTGCTTGAAGCGTCTTGCTGCTCCTGGAGAGCTAAGGAGGGTTGAAGCGGCGATTCGGCGAAAACAGCGAGGGAGGAGGGAGAAGCTGTTTGGTCGGGAAGAGAATTCGTTTCAGAGGAGGACGGATTGCTCAGGGATTCCGAGTGCTCTGTGGGCGATGCAGTCCTCATCTGGGCTGAAAGGCGGATATCGGTGAAGGAAGAGACCCTGTTGAACCAGAGGGAGGTCAGTTTTCTTCTTTCCCTTTCTTCCTCCAGCACTCCTCGATTCTACCTCATCGACTTTCTCACACCATCTCTCAGCTATACTCGCCTACGTACACAAGGCAAACCACGAGAAGAGCCCAGTCACTCGCCGCTCTCCTCCTCTCGCTCGCCCGACCGACCTCAACCTGTTTGCGATTGTCAACCCCTCAACACCCTTCGACGTCCCTCTACTTCAATCTCACTAGTCAATAGTCTAAACCAACAGCCGTCACTCCAAAAGGCAGATCTTCTGTTCCAACCCAATCACTTCTCCCTGACTTCTTCTACCTTTTCAAGTCCTCCGCCTTCCGACCAAGCAGCGAAAGACAAGCTCACCCTTTCGTCATCTATTGCTTCAGTTTCAGCGCTGGAATCCGCTAGATCATCTCTTGGGCTCGACTTGCTGTTGCAGGGATGCGAAGGTGGCTTAGGATCGTTGAATGCTCTGGATATCTTGCTACATTAGTCTCGGGATCTTCCGCTGGTCTTCCTCGCTTGTTAGGCTGTGATCAGGTAGCTTTGAGGTCAAGGTGGCAGTGTAGGAGTTCCTCTCACCGAACACTTCTCGTTTTCAGATTCTTCGCTATTCTTACACCGTTCGAACTGGCGAATTGAATCATTCTCGACTCTATGCTAGCCTCCACTTACTCAATGCCAACAAGAAACGTTACTTAACGAATCCGCTCGGAGGAGCTCTTCGACATTTCGTCAATTGAACCCCGCTCGAATCGATCCACGATCCAAACTAACATTTCCATTCTAGCTCGCAACGTCTCTCAAGCAGCCATTCATGCCCATGTACGATCCTCTTGAGCTTCTCACTGCGCTGTGCTTGAATCAGTGCGTGACCTCTAAAATCTTCGAAGTCTCACCACCTCAACTGCTCGCTGGATTTCGCATTGACGAAACAAAGCCTAACGACTCTACAAGTCACAGCCAAAGTGAGGTTGACATGTTGTGCTGTTGAATTACCAGGACTGCTACGGTTGAATCACCAGGACTCCTGCGCGAACGGAGAAACGAGCAATGTGCGCTCAACGCAACCGAAGCTGTTTTCCCTTTTTCGCTTCGAATTGCCCTCTTCAGGCTCAGCTCGGATTTGAAGCCGTTTCTTCCTGCTCGTCTAGCATACGTCTGCGTTCCTCTCGCTCATTGCTGTCGAGTTTGTCGTTCAGAACCAGTCAAGATTCCTTCGTCTCTCGATTCATGCGAGAGGCAGACTCTCGAAAAAGCTGCGAGCGAGTCAGACTGACATTCTCGTCAATCTGTAGGACGGCTGGGGAGCGACGTGACAATCTAATGACACCTGGAACGGAGCCAGCGGAAGTTGAAAAGCATTTCACAATTTCGATTTCTCTTCGAACAAGTCTAAACCGACAATTCTCTCTAGTTCCTTCACAGCTTCTTTTGACCTACCATGTACGACGCCTAGAATGTAAAGATCTGGTCAGTAGCAGAAGAATGCAAGCGCAGGTTGAGGTAAACTCACGAATCGTTCGAATCCCTAGCTTCTGAGCAGTCGACAAGTTGTGCCCGATATCGTCGAGAAAGACTGCTTCTTCTGCTTTGACTCCTAG
>Ga0308160_10004335_pt1 | contig 15266 bp, 9 predicted proteins | sample PhyFR1_FD_201036 | JGI IMG/M metagenome (GOLD analysis project Ga0308160, IMG submission 201036) | Phyllosphere microbial communities from UC Gill Tract Community Farm, Albany, California, United States - DLSLF.R1 | ecosystem: Host-associated > Plants > Phyllosphere > Unclassified | place: USA...
ACATCAAGGCGCCCGAGTGCTTCTACATCGAGCGCAAGCTGCGCGAGCGCATGAAGATCCCGGTCTTCCACGACGACCAGCACGGCACCGCGATCATCGTCGGCGCCGCCATCCTGAACGGCCTGAAGGTGGTCGGCAAGGATCTCAAGCAATGCAAACTGGTGGTGTCGGGCGCGGGCGCGGCGGCGCTGGCCTGCCTCGAGCTGCTGCTCGACCTGGGCTTCCCGCTCGAGAACATCTTCGTCACCGACCTGGCCGGCGTGGTCTACAAGGGCCGTACCGAGCTGATGGACCCGGACAAGGAACGCTTTGCCCAGGACACCCCGCACCGCACCCTGGCCGAGGTCATCCCGGGCGCTGACATCTTCCTCGGCCTGTCCGCCGGCGGCGTGCTGAAGCAGGACATGGTCGCCAGCATGGCGCCGAGCCCGCTGATCTTGGCGCTTGCCAACCCGAATCCGGAAATCCTGCCGGAAGACGCGAAGGCCGTGCGCAGCGACGCGATCATCGCGACCGGCCGTTCGGACTACCCGAACCAGGTCAACAACGTGCTGTGCTTCCCCTACATGTTCCGCGGCGCGCTGGACTGCGGCGCGACCACCATCACGCGCGAGATGGAAATCGCCGTGGTGCATGCGATCGCCGACCTGGCCCACGCCGAGCAGTCGGACATCGTGGCCTCGGCCTACGGCATCTCGAACCTGTCGTTCGGGCCGGAATACCTGATCCCGATGCCTTTCGATCCGCGCCTGCTGACCCATATCGCGCCGGCCGTGGCCAAGGCCGCGATGGATGGCGGCGTCGCCACCCGTCCGATCACCGACCTGGCCGCCTACGCCGAAAGCCTGCAGCAGTTCGTGTACCGCAGCGGCAGCTTCATGAAGCCGATGTTCCAGGTCGCCAAGACCACGCCGCCGGAACTCAAGCGCATCGTCTACGCCGAAGGCGAGGACGAACGCGTGCTGCGCGCGGTGCAGGTGGTGGTCGACGAGAAGCTGGCGCGCCCGATCCTGGTCGGCCGTCCGGCGGTGCTGGAACAGCGCATCGTGAAGTTCGGCCTGCGCCTGAAGCTGGGCGAGCACTTCGACGTCATCAACCCCGACTTCGACGAGCGCTACCGCGACTACTGGCAGACCTACCACCAGATGGTGATGCGCAAGGGCGTGACCCAGGACATGGCCAAGCTGGCGATGCGCCGCCGCCATACCCTGATCGGCGCCATGATGGTCCACAAGGGCGATGCCGACGGCATGATCTGCGGTACCTACGGCACCACCCAGGCGCACCTGGAATTCATCGACAAGGTGCTGGGCCGCCGTGCCGGCGCCAACGTGTATGCGGCGATGAACCTGGTCATCACCCAGGAGCGCCAGCTGGCGATGGTCGATACCCACGTCAACGAGAACCCGAACGCGGAGCAGCTGGCCGAGATCACCATCATGGCGGCCGAGGAACTGGAACGCTTCGGCATCACGCCGCGCGCGGCGCTGCTGTCGCACTCGAACTTCGGCACCTCGAACAGCGAATCGGCCTGCAAGATGCGCGAAACGCTGGCGCTGGTGCAGCAGAAGGCGCCCGGCCTGGAAATCGACGGCGAGATGCACGGCGACGCCGCGCTGGACTCGAAACTGCGCGCCAAGATCATGCCGCAGTCGACCCTGACCGGCGACGCCAACCTGCTGGTGATGCCGAACATCGAGTCGGCCAACATCGCCTACAACATCCTCAAGACGGCGGCCGGCAACGGCATCGCGGTCGGTCCGGTGCTGCTGGGATGTGCGCGTCCGGTGCATATCCTGACGCCGTCGGCGACCGTGCGCCGCATCGTCAACATGACCGCGCTGTGCGTGGTGGATGCAGTGTCGCAGCGCTGATCGTTTTTCAGTGGATGGCACAAACCGCAGGTCGAGGCCTGCGGTTTTTTTTCGCCTTATGGATCAGCTCACGGCAATTAAGTTCCCAGTAGTTAATGCAACCGGACTAAAGCTTGAGCTACTCCTAAGGATGAGCCGATCGCAGGCTTTCAGCTCTGCTTTTCCGCGATAATACGCATATCGAATATTGCAAGTATTGCATGATTTCTTACCTGGAATCGGCTCGACATGCATACCTCAAAAAAAGCGCTGGTCACCGGGATCACCGGTCAGGACGGGGCCTACCTGGCCGAACTGCTGCTGGCAAAAGGGTATGCCGTAACCGGCACCTTCCGCCGTTCCAGTTCGGTCAATTTCTGGCGCATCGAGGAACTCGGCATCGCCGGCCACCCGAACCTGGCGCTGGCCGAGTATGACCTGACCGATCCCGCTTCCAGCATCCGCCTGCTCGAGTCGACCCGGCCCGACGAAGTCTACAACCTGGCGGCGCAGAGTTTCGTCGGCGTGTCCTTCGACCAGCCGGTCGCCACCGCCGCCATCACCGGCATCGGCGCGGTCAACCTGCTGGAAGCGATCCGCATCGTCCACCCGGAAGCGCGCTTCTACCAGGCCTCCACCTCCGAAATGTTCGGCAAGGTGCAGGCCGTGCCGCAGGCCGAGAACACGCCCTTCTATCCGCGCAGCCCCTACGGTGCCGCCAAGCTGTATGCGCACTGGATGACGGTGAATTACCGCGAGGCCTACGGCCTCTTTGCCAGCTCCGGCATCCTGTTCAACCACGAGTCGCCGCTGCGCGGTCGCGAATTCGTCACCCGCAAGATCACCGACGCGGTGGCCCGGATCGTGCTCAACCGGCTCGACGTGCTCGAACTGGGCAACCTGGACGCCCGGCGCGACTGGGGCTATGCGCGCGACTATGTCGACGGCATGTGGCGCATCCTCCAGGCCCCGGCGCCGGATACCTTCGTGCTGGCCACCCGCCGCGCCGAGACCGTGCGCGAGTTCGTGGCGATGGCCTTCCGCGCTGCCGGCATCCATCTCGAATGGCAGGGGCAGGGCGACGCCGAGACCGGCCATTGCGCCGAAACCGGCAAGCTGCTGGTGCGGGTATCGCCGAAGTTCTACCGTCCGGCCGAGGTCGACCTGCTGATCGGCGACCCGTCCAAGGCGCAGCGCGAGCTCGGCTGGAAGGCCGGCACCACGCTCGAGGCACTGTGCCGCATGATGGTCGAGGCCGACCTGCGCCGCAACGAACGCGGCCACGGGTTCTGACATGAAACGCATGGCCAGCGCCGAAGCGGTACGCGCCACCGTCGAGGCGGCGCGCGCCGCCGGCCCGCGCGAAGGGGAGGGCCGGCGCGCCCTGATCACCGGGCTGCGCGGCTTTACCGGCAGCTACCTGGCGCGCGAACTGGCTGCGGCCGGCTACCGCGTGTTCGGCACCGTGCTGCCGGACGGTGCCGATGAGGTCTTCAGCGCCGATGTCTTTGCCACCGATATCTTTCCAGCCGACCTGCTCGACCGTGCGGCAGTGGCCGGCGTAGTCGAGCAGGTCCGTCCGGACGTGGCCGTGCACCTGGCCGGCATCGCCTGCGTGGCGCACGGGGACGCCGAGCAGATCTACCGCGTCAACGTGGCCGCCACCCGCAACCTGCTGGAAGCCCTGGCGGCCAGCCCGCATCCGCCGTCCAGCGTGCTGCTGGCCTCGTCCGCCAACATCTACGGCAATGCCCAGGCCGGGCTGATCGACGAAAGCGTGGCGCCGAGGCCGGCCAACGACTACGCGGTCAGCAAGCTGGCGATGGAATACATGGCCAGCCTGTGGATGGACAGGTTGCCGATCGTGATCGCGCGTCCGTTCAACTACACCGGCGTCGGCCAGAGCGACAGCTTCCTGCTGCCCAAGATCGTGTCGCATTTCCGCCGCGGGGCACCCTGCATCGAACTCGGCAACCTGGCGATCGCGCGCGACTTTTCCGACGTGCGCATGGTGGCCGGCAGTTATCGCCGGCTGCTGGCGGCGACGGCGCCCGCCGGCCAGGTCTTCAATGTGTGTTCGGGACGCTCGCATTCGCTGGAGAGCGTACTGCGCATGATGGAAGAGATTGCCGGCTACCGCATCGAGGTGCGTGTGAATCCGGCCTTGGTGCGTGCCAACGAGGTGCTGACGCTGGCCGGCGATAACACCAGGCTGGCCGCGACCATCGACGCGCTGGCGCCGGTTCCGCTGGCCGACACGCTGCGCTGGATGTACGAAAGCTGACCATGCTGCCCCGCATCGGCCTCGGCACCACCATGATCGAGCCGGCGCTTCACGGCGGCCACATGGACGGCATCGGCGTCTATACACGCGCCCTCCTGCGCCATCTGCCGCGGGCCGGCTGCGACGTGCTGCCGTTTTCCTGGCCGCGTGCGCGCGGGCGCGCCGTGCTCAGTGCCGGGCAACCGCTGGCCCGTTCCTTCGAGCGCGCCTCGCTGTCCGACCTGCTGATGCCCGAGCGCCACCGCGTGCACGTGCCGGCCGACGTATTCCACGTGACCGACTACCGCGTGGTGCGCATGGATTGTCCGGTGGTCGCCAGCCTGCACGATGCGCTGCCGCTCACGCATCCCGAATGGTGCAACCCGCGCCTGCGCAGCCTGAAAAACTGGCTGCAGCGCAAGGCGGCGCAAAAGGCCGACCACGTGATCGCGCTGTCGCACTTTGCCGTGGACGAACTGGTCGCGAGCTTCGGCGTCGATGCGCGCCGCATCACGGTGGTGCCGTGCGGCGTCGACGAGGCCTGGCTGGAGGCGCCGCCGGCCGCGGCGGTGGCGGCGACGCTGGCCGCCAACGGCTTGCGCCCAGGCTATTTCCTATTTGTCGGCACGCTGCAGCCGCGCAAGAACCTCGAACGCCTGCTGGATGCCTACCTGGCGCTGCCGGCGGCGGTGCGCGCCGCACGCCAGCTGGTCATCGTCGGCCGTGCCGGCGCCCGCGCCGAAGGGCTGCTGCGGCGGCTGGCGGCGGCCCGGCGCAACGGCGCCGCCGTGGTATGGCTGAACCGGCTCGACGATCCGGCCCGGCTGCGCCACGTGTATGCCGGCGCCGCCGTGTTCGCGTTCCCGTCGCTGTACGAAGGGTTCGGCATCCCGGTGGTGGAAGCCTTTGCTGCGGGCGTGCCGGTGGTCGCCGCCAACACGACCGCGCTGCCGGAAGTGACGGCCGGCGCCGCCGTCGAGGTCGATCCGCTCGACACCGGCGCCATTGCCGACGCCCTGCTGGCCCTGGTGCGCCAGCCGCGGCTGCGGGCGCGTTGCATCGCGGCCGGCCGTGCGCGTGCCGCACAACTGACCTGGCACGCGACGGCGCACCAGACTGCCGCCGTGTACCGCCGCCTCCTGTGATGGCCTGCCATGCGTGTCCTGCACTTCTACAAGACCTACTTTCCGGATTCGGTCGGCGGGATCGAGCAGGCCATCCGCCAGATGTGCGTCGGCACCGCGCGGCTCGGCATCGCCAGCGAGGTGCTGTCGCTGTCGCGCGGCGGCCGCAATGCGCCGCTTGCGGTGGAGGGCCACACCGTGCAGCGGGTGCCGCTCGACTTCGAGCTGGCCTCGAATGCGGTCTCGCTGCGCGCCATCGGCCGCCTGGCGCGCCTGGCGCAGGATGCCGACGTGGTGCATTACCATTTTCCGTGGCCCTTCATGGACGTCGCGCATTTCGCGGCGCGCACCGGCAAGCCGGCCGTGGTGACCTACCATTCCGACATCGTGCGCCAGCAAGCCCTGCTGCGCCTGTACCGGCCGCTGATGCACCGTTTCCTCGGCAGCGTCGACGCCATCGTCGCCACCTCGCCCAACTACCTGGCCACCTCGGCCGTGCTGGGCCGCTACCGCGACAAGACCCGGGTGATTGCCTTCGGCCTGGACCGCGGCACCTATCCCGAGCCGGACGCGGTGCGCATGGCGCAGTGGCGTGCCCGGGTCGGGCCGAAGTTCTTCCTGTTCGTCGGCGTGCTGCGCTACTACAAGGGACTGCACATCCTGCTCGATGCGGTTGCCGGCACACCCTATCCGGTAGTGATCGCCGGCGCCGGGCCGATCGAACGCGAACTCAAGGCGCATGCGGCCCGCCTCGGGCTGGACAACGTGACCTTTGCCGGCGCGCTGGACGAGGCCGACAAGGTGGCGCTGCTGCAGCTGTGCTATGCGGTGGCATTTCCTTCCCACCTGCGTTCGGAAGCCTTCGGCATCTCGCTGCTGGAAGGGGCGATGTTCGGCAAGCCGATGATTTCGAGCGAGATCGGCACCGGCACCAGTTATATCAACGTGCACGGCGAAAGCGGACTGGTGGTGCCGCCGTCGGATCCGGCGGCGCTGCGGGCGGCGCTGCAGGCCTTGTGGGACGACCCGCAGATGGCGCGCGCGATGGGACGGCGCGCCGAGGAACGTTATTGGCGGCTGTTCACGTCGGCGCAGATGGCGGAGGGATACGCGGCGCTGTACCGCGAGGTGGCGGCACGCGAGGCGCCGGCGGTGCTGGCGCCTGCCGCGGCGGGATGAGGCAGGCCTGGGCGCCTGCATGCGTGGTTCAGGCGGCGGCTTTTTGCGGCACCGGCTCGGGTTCCTGCTCAGCCCAGCGCTGGCGGATCGCGCGGATCGCCGGCATCTGCGCAATGAACAGATCGACCAGCGCCGGATCGAAATGCTTGCCCTTCTGGTCGACCAGCAGCTTGATCGCTTCCTCCTCGGTCCAGGCCTTCTTGTACGGACGCACCGAGGTCAGCGCGTCGAACACGTCGGCCACGGCGCAGATGCGGCCCTCGAGCGGGATGGCTTCGCCGGCCAGGCCGTACGGGTAGCCGCTGCCGTCCCACTTTTCGTGGTGCGAGAGCGCGATGTTGCGCGCCAGCGCCAGCATGCCGCCGTCGTGTTCGCCGATAATCTCGGCGCCGATCAGGGCGTGGCTCTGCATGACCTTCCATTCTTCCGGGTCGAGCGGCCCCGGTTTCTGCAGGATGCGGTCGGGGATGCCGATCTTGCCGACGTCGTGCATCGGCGCCGCATGCAGCAGGTCGTCGGCTTCGGTTTCGGTCATGCCGGCGGCCAGGCCCAGCACGCGCGCGAAATGGCTCATGCGGATCACGTGCAGGCCGGTCTCGTTGTCCTTGTACTCGGCGGCCAGGCCGAGGCGCTGGACGATTTCCAGGCGCGATGCGCGCAGCGCTTCCATGCGCACCAGCGACAGGTGGTTGCGCACGCGCGCGCGCACGATCGGCGGGCTGATCGGCTTGGTGATGTAGTCGACCGCGCCGGCCTCGAAGCCTTCCAGCTCGTCGTCGGTGTCGTTCAGGGCGGTCACGAAGATCACCGGGATCGATGCCAGCGCCGGGTCGGCCTTGAGCGCGGCGCACACTTCGTAGCCGCTCATGCCCGGCATCATGACGTCGAGCAGGATCAGGTTGGGACATTCTTCACGCGCCAGTTCGAGCGCGCGGGTGCCGTCCTTGGCGAAACGCAGGCGGTAATGGTCCTGCAAAATCTGGCGCAGCAACTGCAGGTTGCTGGCTTCGTCGTCGACCGCCAGGATCAGCGGCAGGTGGCGGTTGGTCATGGGTGGATCTCCGGTACGGATTCGTCGAGGACCTCCAGCACGGCGTCGAGCTGCTGCAGGGCCAGTTCAAAGTCGAAGTCGGACAGCGCCGCGTGCACTTGCGCCACGCGGGCGGCCAGCGGGTGGCCGGTGAGCGCCGCCGCCAGGCCGGCCAGCGAGGTATCTTCCAGACCGCCGCGGCGCAATGCCTCGCGCAGCGAGGTGCCGGCGCGGCGGGCACGTTCCAGATCGACCGTCGGGCGTACGCCCTGGGCCGGCTTGGCCGGCGCCTGTGCCTGTGCCGGCGCGGGCAGGGCGGCGCGGATCGCTTCCAGGGCACGGTCCAGTTGGGTGCACAGCTCGCGCAGCGTGTCCTGCAGCCTGGATTCGGCGCCCGGGAACACCTTGCCGCTGTCGCCGTCCACCATGCCTTCGAGGTTGCCCAGGGTGTCGGCCAGCAGTTCCAGGCCGAGATTGCCGGCCACGCCGCGCACCTTGTGGGCCAGCATGCGCAGCGTGCAGTAGTCGGCGGCGGCGGCCTGGGCCGACAGCGCCTGCGCCAGGCCGGCGTGCTGGCTGTCGAAATGGGCCAGCGCTTCGTCGTAGGCGGTCTGCTTGCCGCTCCAGCGGCGCAGGCCGGCGTGGCGGTTCAGCACCTCGCGCTCGCGCGCCGGCAGGTCGTCGGCGGGCTGGGTGGACGCCAGGCCGAGCACGCGCGCGATCTCGTGCGACAGCGCGAACCAGTCGACCGGCTTCGATGCAAAGCCATCCATCCCGGCCTCGACGCTGGCAGTGCGGTGCGCGGGCAGCACGCTGGCGGTCATGGCGATGATCGGCACGCGCTGGCGACCTGCGGCTTCGGCCTGGGCGCGGATCAGGCGGGTAGCCGCGAGGCCGTCGATGGTCGGCATCTGGAAGTCCATCAGGATCAGGTCGAAGGACTCGCGCGCGGCCAGGTCGACCACTTCCGCGCCGTCGCTGGCGGCGGTCATGGTGTGGCCGCGGCGCGCCATCAGGAGCTGCAGCAGTTCCAGGTTCTGCGGCACGTCGTCGGCCACCAGCACGCGCAGCGGCGGCAGGGCGGCGGCGGTGCGCACGCGCGGCTGCTGCGGCGCGAAGCGTGCCAGCACCAGCGGCAGCATCACGTGGAAGGTAGTGCCCTGGCCCGGCTGGCTCTCGGCCCAGATGCGGCCGCCCATCAGCTCCACCAGCTGCTTGCTGATGGTGGTGCCGAGGCCGGTGCCGCCGAAGCGGCGCGTCATCGAGGCGTCGGCCTGGGTGAATGGTTCGAAGATCGCGGCCAGGCGCTCCGGCGCGATGCCGATGCCGGTGTCCTTCACCGAGAAATGCAGCTGGCCGTCGTCCAGTTCGACGTGCAGGGTCACGCTGCCCTGCTGGGTGAACTTGATGGCGTTGTCGAGCAGGTTGGTCAGCACCTGGCGCACGCGCAGCTCGTCGCCGCGCAGGCAGGTCGGCAGTGCCGGGTCGTAGTGGATGTCGACGTGCAGGCCCTTGGCGCGCGCATTCGCGGCCAGGGTCGAGGACAATTCGTCGATCAGCGACAGCAGGTTGTAGTCGTTCTGCTCGAGTTCGACCGCGCCTTTTTCCAGCTTGGCGGTATCGAGGATCTCGTTCAGCAGGCGCAGCAGGGCGCGGCCGGCGCTGCGGATGGTATCCAGGTGGCGCCGCTGGTCGGCCGCCAGTTCGCCGTCGAGCAGCACGTCGGTGAAGCCGAGGATCGAATTCATCGGGGTGCGGATCTCGTGGCTCATGTTGGCCACGAAGCTGGCGCGCGCGGCGGCGGCCTGCTCGGCGTTCTCCTTGGCGTCGCGCAGCGCTTCTTCCATCTGGCGGCGCTCGGTGATGTCGAGGATGACGCCGTCCAGCCAGTACGGTTCGCCGGCGTCGTTGCGCACGCTGGTGCCGTTTTCCCACAGCCAGCGGGTGCTGCCGTCGGCGTGCAGCAGGCGGTACTCCACAAGGTAGGGACGGTTGTCGCGCAGCGCGCCGGCGATGGTCTCGGACACGCGCACGCGGTCGGCGGCGTGGATCAGGTTGCCGAAGCTGCGGCGCGCCGGGGCGCCGATGAAATCGTTGGCCGGGTAGCCGGTGACGCGTTCGACGGCGTCGCTGATGAACAGCATCGGATGCTCGCCCTGCAGCAGGCTGCGGTAGGAGATGCCGGGGATGTTGCCGATCAGCGAACGGAACTGCTGCTCGCTGGCGCGCAGCGCCTGTTCCATCTCGCGCCGTTCGGTGATGTCGGTGATGAAGCAGACGAACAGCTCCTGTTCGCCGAGGCGGGCATGGCCGACCGCGCGCCGGATCGGCACGATGCTGCCGTCCTTGCGCAGGCCGGTGACGTCGGCGCTGCGGGCGCTGTCGCTGATCTCGCCGCTGGCCAGGGTACGCAGCAGGCCGACCCGTTCCGAAGCTTCTTCGTTGCCGATCAGCAGGCGGATGTTCTTGCCGAGGATCTCCTCGCGCTTCCAGCCGTAGATGCGCTCGGCCGAAGCGTTGAATTCCTGGATCGTGCCGGCGCGGTCGACCGTGACCACGCCGTCCACGGTGGTGGTAAGCAGGGCGCGCATCCAGGCTTCGCTGCGCGACAGTTCGCGGAACAGCTGGCGGTAGCGCAGCAGGCCGTTCAAGCCCAGCACGACGAAGGTGAAGGCCACCGTGATGATGCTGATCCACAGCGCCAGATAGGTACTGCCGGCAGCTTTCTGTGCGCTCAGCGTCGCACGGCCGACGAAACGGGCGGCTTCCATGCCGGTATAGTGCATGCCGGCGATGGCAAAGCCCATTACCACCCCCGCCAGCAGCAGGCGATGCGCTTCCGTCAGGCGCGTCACGTGCGACAGGCCGAAGCGCACCCACAGCGCCAGCGTCGCCAGCACCACCGCCACCACGATCGACAGGCCGAACATCAGCGGGTCGTAGCGCAGCTCGAGGCCCATCTGCATACCTGCCATGCCGGCGTAGTGCATGGCGCCGATGCCGGCACCGACCGCCACGCCGCCCGCCAGCAGGTTCCAGCCGCCCAGGCGTTCGCGCGCGATCAGCCACAGCGCAACGAACGAGGCGCCGATGCTGGGCAGGCCCGAGATGATGGTCGGGATCGGCGCGTAGTCGACGTCGGTGCACAGGTCGAAGGCGAGCATGCCGATGAAGTGCATGGCCCACACCCCGGTCCCCAGCGCCAGGCTGCCGGTGCCGAGCACGATCCAGCGCTGGGCCCGGTTGGCCACGGCCTGGCCGGCGATCAGCAGCCCCATCCAGGAAGCGAAGATCGCGACCAGCACTGACAGGATCACCAGCTTCGGTGTGTAGAAACCGTAGCTGAGCAGGGATGGATCGTCAGGCAGTGTAAATATGGACAGCATGGATTATGGGTACCAGAATTGATTCATGGAAACTATCGTGCAGACGCAAGTATGTCACTTTTTCCGTGAGGAAAGTTGTTCCAAATAAAAAAATTCAGTAAAAACGATACCCGATAAGCAAAGGTGTGGCATGCATGCCACCGTGACGCCACAAAGTTGTACTGGTAGCATGCATTGTGGTTGGCTCCGCCTTGCTGTTATGCTAGTTGAACAGGCAACCGCCGGTGCCTGCTCCAGCACGCGACGCCATGAAAACCAAGATTGTTACGGCCTTGTTGACGGTTGTATTCTGGAATCTGACGGGTGCCCCGGCCCGGGCGCAGACCCCGCCTCGACTTTACCTCGCCACCGAACCCCCGGCTTACGCGCCGCGCGCAGGCGAGCCGGCGGCCGATATCGGCAGCGACATGGTGCGCGAAGTCATGCGCCGTGCCGCCATCGATTACACCATCGACCTGCTGCCCTGGAAGCGCGCCTATACGGCCGCGCTCGAACGTCCCGACGCCTGTGTCTACGCCACCACCCGCACCCCCGAACGCGAGCGCCAGTTCAAGTGGGCCGGCCCGATTGCGACGGCCGACTGGGTGCTGATGGCGCGCGCCGACCGCAAGTTCAAGCTGCGCAGCCTCGAAGACGCGCGTCCTTACCGCATCGGCACCTACCATGGCGATGCGCGCGACCAGTTCCTGCGCGCACGCGGTTTCGACGTCGACCCGGCTTCGGACGACCAGACCAACCCGCGCAAGCTGGTGATGGGCCGCATCGACCTGTGGGCCGCCAGCCTGGGCCTGAACAGCCGCCAGACGCTGGCACGCCTGGGCTATACGGACAAGGTGGTGCCGGTGCTGGTGTTCAATCGCATCCAGGCTTACCTGGCCTGCAACCGTGCCGTGCCGGACCGGCTGGTGGCCCGGATGAATGCAGCGCTGGACGCGATGGAGCGTGACGGTACGGCAGGACGCATCCGCCGCAAGTACGACAGCCGACCCGCGCAGACGGCCAGGCGCTGAGCTGCGGACACCCGGCGTGCGACCCGGGGCGCGCGGCTTGTGTAACATTGTCAACCTGCACCCATTACCGAGACGGCCGTGAATCCGCACCTGATCCCCACCGACGATTTGTCACTCAGTTCCTATCGCATGCTGGCACTGCGCGAGACCGTGCTGCACTCATGGGAAACCAAGGTGCGCGCCGACCTGGCCAGCGCCAGCAAGCTGAGCCATCCGGTCCTGATCGACACCATGCCGGTGCTGTACGAACGCCTGTGCTCGGTGCTGTCGCCCGCGTATTTCGAACGCGACGGCATCGATGTGCGCTCGATCGGCGAGGAGCACGGGATCGAACGCGCCAACCTGTCCGACTTCGATGCCGAAGGCATCCTGGCCGAGTTCCAGATGTTCCGCAGCGTGCTGTTCGACGTGCTCGACGCCCACGACGTGATCCTGACTGGGCCGGAGCGGCGCACGTTGCACCTGACCATCGACAGCGCAGTGCGCGAAAGCGTGCGTTCCTTCGTCGCGGCGACCGATACGCTGCGCGAGCGCTTTGCCGGCGCGCTGGCGCACGACCTGCGCCAGCCGGCCTCGAACATGGTGCTGGGCGCCAGCCTGATCCTGCGCCTGAACCCGTCGCCCGAGATCGCGCAGTGGGCCCGGCGCATCGTCAAGAATGGCGAGCGCATGGGCACGATGCTGAAGGAGCTGCTGGACGCGCTGTCGATCCAGTCCGGCGACCGCCTGGCGCTGGACCTGACCGAATTCGACCTGATGGCGCTGGTGCGCAGCGTGACCGACCGCGCACGCGAATACCAGGGCGCCGACGTGCGCCTGACCGGCGACAGCGTCAAGGGCTGGTGGAGCGATGCGGCGCTCGAGCGCGCATTGGAAAACCTGCTGAACAATGCCCAGAAATACGGCGATGCCGGCACCCCGATCGAGGTCAGCGTCGGGGAGAGCAACGGCCGGGTCATCCTGTCGGTGCGCAACCAGGGCAAGCCGATCCCGGCGGGCGAGCTGGATGCGATCTTCCAGCAATTCGTGCGCTCCAGCGATGCCGGCGCCCCCACCACCCCCACCACCTCTAGCTGGGGCCTGGGCCTGCCTTACGTGCGCAGCGTGGCGCAGAGCCATGGGGGCAGCGCGGTCGTGTACAGCGATGCGAACGCAGGTACGACCTTCGTGATCGATATTCCGGTGGATGCGCGGCCGTTCCAGCAGGGGTAGCCAGGCGCGGGGGAACAAAAAACCCGCGGTCTCACGGTGAGCGGCGCGGGTTGGATGAGCTTCTCTGAAATGCTTGAAACTTGCTGGTGGTGCCTCCGGCCGGAATCGCAGAGTTGGCCGAAAGCCGCATGGATGCTGGGTCTTCGTTGCGGGCTTGTCTGTGGCATGGATGCACCTGTGGATGCTCAACCGGCTAGGGGTGTGGATGCGGTCTTCTTTGCAGAATCTCCAGGCACATTTGACTGGCGGGGCTAAGCAAGGTTCGCTGCCTTTTGACGTGATTTCGTCATGACGAAATTCCCAGGCTTGGCGCGGTGACTTGTTTGCGCCCAGCAGTATTGGCTGGTTCCCAAGGGCGCAGTCCCTGATCCTTGCTCAACCGAATGCGATGGAGCTTCATCGCGTCGATGACGTCTGCCGGATCCGGTGCAGCCACAAGAATCGGCAGTGTCTGCGCTGCTTCGAGGAAGAACTGGCGCCGCAGCCCGTCGCCCTGACTCAGGAAGGCGTCATCCCACCAACTGCTGATGGTGTCGCTCGCGCGTTCCAGCGCGGCCTGGGTGACAAGCCGGTTCGACTTCTGGATGTTGACCAGGCGCGACGCCGGCATCAGGTTCCATGCGTCGCCGCAGGGCCATGCGGCGAACGGGAAGCAGTGGTCGACGTCGTACTCATCGCGCAGGCGCGCACCGGACCAGACGCAATACACCGGCTTGCCGGCCGCACGCATGCGATCGACGGCCGCCCTGGCGAAGCTGGTATCGCGCACAGGGTCTACCCAGGCAAGCAGCGAGTGCGCAAGCGTGCGGACGTCGGGTCGTCCGTCTGAACAGTAGGATTCGATCAGCCTGACCCATTCGGATACGAGCACGGGCTCGATCCATACGTTGTAATGCGTGAGCGCTTGCCAGATCTCGAGCGGGATGCGGAAGTCGCCGAGGCTCCACAGGAAGGCTTCATCGATTTGCAGCGGCGACGGCGTCGGGATCTGGCGGCGCCGGGTAACTTCGAAGATTGGATTGTCGCTTGCGGGCCAGCGCAGGTAGTTCGCGGGCATGTTGCGGATCACCTGCGAAATCTCTGAAAGACTCTGGTGCAGGTGTTTGGCCGTCTGGTCGCGGAACACGGAACCGATGCGCAACTCCACTGCCGTCACAGATCGCAGCGAGGTGAAGTTATTAGTGACGAAGCCAGGGCTGGTGCCCAGACGCGTGGGTGGCATCTGAGGCAGGGCGTTTTCGATCAACGGCTTGTACATGCGTAGCCAGAAGAGCGATACGAGACCTAGTGGCACGACCACGGACTCCGCGTCGTAGCGGGCCAGTCCCGCCGCGGTATCGGCGATGCGGGCCAGGACGCGCAGCAGTGCGATTTTGTACGTTGATGCCTTCTCGTCCACGAGGATCAGATGGCGCAGTAGGGGCAGGGCGCCGAGGCCGTCGTCGGGAAGCCCTAGTACGACGTTCGTCCACGATACCTGGCTCCGTCCCAGCTTGTCCTGGCTGTCGCTGGTGTGGACGATGCGCAGCCCGAATTGCTGGGCAACGCCGGTCAGTTCCGGCAGCGAGACCTCGTACATCTCGCGCTCAGTGTCGGGGGCGCCGAGCCGTAGGCTGATCGCGATGCGGCCTTTCGGTGCCAGCAGCGTGGCCAGTTTGCGCAGTGTGCGCTGTCGCGCAGCTGGGGGAATGTGCATCCACACGGCCGACAGCAGGATTAGGTCGAAGCTCAGGCCGAGGCGACGGACTTTCGCCAGGTCTGGCAGGCTGTCGGACAGCCATTGGATGCGGCTCGACGGATGTTTTGCGCGCGCGTGGGCGAGCATGGCATCGGATGGCTCGACGGCCACGACGTCATATCCCTTTGATGCGAGCCAGGCTGCATCGCGGCCGGAACCTGCGCCGATATCGAGGATTGTGGCGCCTGGCGCCGGCAGTATTGCTATCAGGTCCGCGTGCACGTCCTCAAATGACAGCGATTCGTACTGCGTGACCAGTTGAGTTGCGTGCTGTTCGTAATAGGGAATTGCGGACATCGGCTGTTGTTCTTGTTGTTGAACTACTGGCCATTTTAGTGCGGAAGTGAACCGCCCCGGCTTTCGTGGAGGCCGGTTAGTGTGAGTCAGGCCGGGATGGCTTGACTGCTCAGTTGCTTGTAATAGTTTGCCTCAGCTTCGGCTGGCGGTATATAGCCGAGCGGTTCCAGCAGA
>Ga0308160_10004336_pt1 | contig 15264 bp, 10 predicted proteins | sample PhyFR1_FD_201036 | JGI IMG/M metagenome (GOLD analysis project Ga0308160, IMG submission 201036) | Phyllosphere microbial communities from UC Gill Tract Community Farm, Albany, California, United States - DLSLF.R1 | ecosystem: Host-associated > Plants > Phyllosphere > Unclassified | place: USA...
GCATGTGTAAAGCATGCCGCCAGCGTTCAATCTGAGCCAGGATCAAACTCTTCAGTTCAATCTCTGTTTGCGACACTTTCGTGTCATTCGGCATTGCTGCCGAAGTCGCTCACTCAAAATACTGACCGTCATCCCATTGCTGAGACAACGTATTTCTTTTGCGTGAACATTTGATAATTTAAGCATTCAGCAACCACTTACGCGGCTGCTGGCACCTCATCAAACGCCCACACTTATCGACTGTTTATTGTTAAAGAACTGTGTTCTGTACTACCTTGCTGCGTTGTGCGAATCGTTTTGTTCGTCAGCAGCACAGAAGTGAGATTATGCAGGGTTTCGCTTAACTCGTCAACTCCTTCGTTTTCAACAGCGCGCTCGGTATTGCTGAGGTCGAAAGCTTAACTCGTTGTTTCCGTTAAACTTTTCGTGCGCTGCAGAAGCAGGAGGCGAACTATAGCAAACCGATGGGCTATCGCGCAAGACCTGTTGTTGTAGCTTCGACTCGGTCTGGCATTCGGTTTGCTTACCTATCCTGGTTCAATAACGGTGTTGCGAAATACCCGGCCGTAGGCGCTCCGCATTGTCCCGCCCTGGTACAGGTGCTACATTAATGAACAGTCGATTCCCCAACACAGAGCCTTAAAAAGGCCGGACAGGAGACATGGAATGACTTATGAAACCGACATGGCGGAGGTCATCTCGACCTCGCACCGGCGCTCCGAGCAGTTCGGGCTCAGCCCCAGCCGACGTCCCGACTACAGTCCATTGACAGGCTCGGCCCTCTCCTCGCTGGTCGAACGCAACCATATCTTGTACAGCCATGCGATCCCCGCTATGGAAACCCTGTACCAGCAAATCGCCAACACCCACAACATGGTTCTGCTGACCGACGCTCAAGGGGTGATCGTGCATTCGCTGGGCGACGCTGATTTCCTGGAAAAAGCCAACCGGGTCGCCTTGACGCCTGGCGTCGCCTGGTCCGAGGAAAGCAAGGGAACCAATGCGATCGGCACTGCCATTGCCGAAAAAACGCCGACCACGGTCCACGCCGATCAGCACTTCTTGGCCGCCAACCACTTCCTGACCTGCTCGGCGGCGCCGATCACCGATCATCGCGGCAACGTGGTGGGCGTACTCGACGTCAGCGGCGACAGGAACAGCTTCCACAAGCACACCATGGCCCTGGTCCGCATGTCGGCGCTGATGATCGAGAACCAGATGTTCGCGGCCACCTTCGAAAACGCGATCACTCTGCACTTTCATGCGCGGCCGGAATTCATCGGAACCCTTATGGAAGGCATCGCCTCGTTCACGCCCGGCGGACGCTTCCTGGCCGCCAACCGGACCGCCTTGTTCCAGCTCGGCCTGTCGTATCCGGCCCTGCAGGCGCATACCTTCAGTTCCTTGTTCGGCTTGCCGGTGTCGGCGCTGTACGACCATTACCGCACGGCGGCGCCCGGGCTGCTCGACCTGTGCATGCACAACGGTGTGCGCGTGCGCGGGCGCGCCGAACTGCGCCTCACGAACGGGATCCACGTGCTCACCGGCGTGTCCGAGCCGACGCGTACGGCGTTCGCCGCCCCCGCGCGCCCCGGGCCGGCGCGGCGCCTGTCCGGCCTGCGCTACCTGAACACCGGCGATCCGCAGCTGGCCCAGGTCATCGACAAGGTCAACAAGGTGCTGGGACGCGACGTGCCGATCCTGATCATGGGCGAGACCGGCACCGGGAAGGAGCTGCTGGCACAGGCCATCCACAACGATTCCCCGCGCGCGCAAGGACCTTTCGTCGCCGTCAACTGCGCCTCGATCCCCGAGACCCTGATCGAGTCCGAGCTGTTCGGCTACGAGGAAGGGGCGTTCACCGGCGCCCGCAAGAAAGGCGCCGTCGGGAAGATCCTGCAGGCGAACGGCGGCACCCTGTTCCTCGACGAGATCGGCGACATGCCGTTTCCGCTGCAGGCGCGTCTGCTGCGCGTGCTGCAAGAGCGCATGGTGACGCCGCTGGGAAGCGACAAATCGATCCCGGTGAACGTGGAGCTGATCTGCGCCACCAATCACAATCTGCGCAAGCGCATCGCCGAAGGGCTGTTCCGCGAAGACCTGTATTACCGCCTAAACGGTCTGGTGGTCAAATTGCCCCCACTGCGCGAGCGCACCGACCTCGGCATCATCGTCAAGAAAATCCTGATGACCGAAACCGAAGGCGGCACCCACCATATCTCCGATGAAGTCCTGGCCCTGTTCCACCGCCACAAATGGCCCGGCAACTTCCGCCAGCTGACCAACCTGCTGCGCACCGCCGTGATCATGGCCGGCGACGAGGAAGAGATCGGCCTGCGCCACATGCCCGACGACTTCCTCGACGACATCGCCGACACCCAGGCCAACGTCGCGCACGTCCCTGCGCCGACGGGCGCCAACCTGGAAGAGATGGAACTGGCGGCCATCCTGAAGTCGCTCGAGGCGAACGGCGGTAACGTCTCGGCGACCGCGCGCGCGCTGGGTGTATCGCGCAATACCATCTATCGCCGGCTGCCGCACCTGAAGTAGTCGCCCGGCTCAGGCAGACGGAAAGCCGGCCGACTTCCAGCGCTGCCCATCCTTGCCGATGGTGAGCAGGTCCACGCCCGGCAGGTGTGCCGCCAGCGCGTGAGAACGGCGCGCGCCCATCACCATGAAGGCGGTCGACAGGCCGTCGGCTTTCAGGCCGGTCGGCGCCAGCACCGTCACGCTGGCCAACTCGGTCGGCGAATCGCCGCTGGCCGGATCGAAGATGGTGAACAAGAGCCGGAATACCCGCATTATTATATAAACCGTATTACTGTTTATTGGATAAAAAATGCGGCGGCCGGAGCCGCCGCAAACCCAGGAGCCTGTCCGCACCACGTCTCCCGTCGCGCTGCGCAGCCCTCCTCCCACACCCTCAGATCTTGGTGGCCAGCTTGAACACCCACACCGAGCCGCCCTGTTCGAGGAAGTTGACCTTTTTCGCGACCTCTCCGCCCCACAGCGGCACCGCGCCGCCCCAGCCCGAGACAACGGCCACGTACTGGACGCCGCCATCTTCCCAGGTGACCGGCGGCGCGACCACCCCGGAGCCGGTCTGGAACTTCCACAATTCCTTGCCGCTCCTGGCGTCGAGCGCCTTTAGGAAGCCTTCCGGCGTGCCGTAGAAGACCAGGCCGCCGGCGGTGGTCATCACGCCGCCCCACAAGGGCGCGCTGTTCTTGTTCTCCCAGACGATCTTGCCGGTCTTCGGATCGACCGCGCGCAGGGCGCCGATGTAGTCATCGTTGAGCGGCTTGATCGTGAAGCCGGCCCCGAGGAAGGCGCCGCCCTTCTTGTAGGCGATCGGCTCGTTCCAGATCTCCATGCCCCACTCGTTGGCAGGCACGTAGAACAGTCCGGTCTGCGGGCTGTAGGCCATCGGCATCTGGTTCTTGGCGCCCAAGAAGGCCGGCGCCGCGAACACGGTCGATCCCTTCTTGCCGTCGCCGCCCTTGGTCGGATCGCTCGGGCGGTTCGCCGCGATGAAGTTGGGACGGCCGGTCTTCAAGTCGATTCCGCTGGCCCAGGTGATCTTGCGCACGAATGGAAAGGCGTTCTGCAGCTGGCCGGTCCTGGCGTCGATCACGTAAAAGAAACCGTTGCGGTCGGCCTTGCCGCCGTAGCGCTTGCCGTTCATGTCGAAGGTGACGAACTCGTTGGCGCCGTCGAAGTCCCAGGAATCGTTCGGCGTGCTCTGGTAGGCCCACTTGATCTGGCCGGTTTCCGGATCGAGCGCCAGCGTCGACGACGAGTACAGGTTGTCGCCCGGACGCAGGTGGCTATTCCACGGCGCCGGGTTGCCGGTGCCGAAATACGCGAGACCGGTGGCCGGGTCATAGGTGCCGCCCATCCAGGTCGAGGCGCCGCCGGTCTTCCACAGCTCGCCCGGCCAGCTCTTGTTGAGGGTGCCGGTCAGGCCGTTCTCGATCTGCTTGCCGTCCTTGTCGTAGCGATAGCCCATGTGGCCCTCGACGGTCGGGCGCGACCACAGGAGTTCGCCGGTCATCGGGTTGCGTCCCTCGACGCGGCCGACCACGCCGAATTCGCCGCCCGATACGCCGTTGATCAGCACCCCCTTGGCAATCAGCGGCGCCGCCGTCATCGAATAGCCGGCCGCGTAGTCGTCGACCTTTTCCTTCCACACGACCTTGCCGGTGTTCTGGTCGAGCGCGACCAGCTGCGCGTCGAGGGTGCCGAAGATGACCAGGTTGCCGAACAGGGCCGCGCCTCGATTGACCACGTCGCAGCAGGGCATGATGCCGTCCGGCAGGCGATGCTCGTACTTCCACAGCTTGTTCCCCGTCTTCAGGTCGATCGCGAAGATGCGCGAGTAGGACGCGGTGACGAACATCTTGCCGTTGGCGATGACCGGTTGCGACTCCTGGCCGCGCTGCTTCTCGCCGCCGAACGAGAACGACCAGGCCGGCACCAGCTGGGCCACGGTCCTGGTGTTAATCTGGGTCAGCGTGGAATAGCGCTGGCCCTGCGACCCCATGCCGAACGAGAGCACCTCCTTGGTGTCGGTCGACGCCTTGTCGAGCATGGCAGTGGTGATCTCGGCCGCCTGCACGCCGGCCCATGCGGCCGACGCCGCCAGTCCCGCAAGCAGGACCTTCCTTGTTGTCCTCATCTTGGTCTCCTTGTTGTCGTTGTCAGGTGCGCACGCCATCGCGTCGCGGCGGATGCGCGCGCAGCAGCCTGCATTCCTCGTCGCTGAACAGGCGCGAGCGCGTCAGGAAGCGCCGGCCGGTGCCGTTATCGAGCGAGAACATGCCGCCGTTCCCGTCCACCACGTCGATGATCAGCTGGGTATGCTCCCAATACGCGAACTGCTCCAATCCGATGTAGAACGGCGTGCCGTCCAGGTTGCCCAGGTAGACGTCGGTGTCGCTCAGGTTGAATTCGCCGGACGCGTAGCACATCGGGGCGCTGCCGTCGCAGCAGCCGCCGGACTGGAAGAACATCAGCGGTCCGTGGCGCTGGCGCAGCTGGCCGATGAAGGCCAGCGCGGCGGGCGTCGCGGTCACGCGTTCGATCGAAGTCGTCATCGGATTCCCACCCCTTGCGATCAGAAGAAGCCCAGCGCCTTCGGGCTGTAGCTCACCAGCAGGTTCTTGGTCTGCTGGTAGTGCTCGAGCATCATCTTGTGGTTCTCGCGCCCGATGCCCGACTGCTTGTAGCCGCCGAACGCCGCATGCGCCGGGTACAGGTGGTAGCAGTTGGTCCAGACACGGCCGGCCTGGATCGCGCGCCCGACGCGGAAGGCGCGGCTGCCGTCGCGCGTCCACAGTCCGGCGCCCAGGCCGTACAGGGTGTCGTTGGCGATGCGCAGCGCGTCCGCCTCGTCCTTGAAGGTCGTCACCGACACCACCGGGCCGAAGATCTCTTCCTGGAAGATGCGCATGTTGTTCTCGCCCTTGAACACGGTCGGGCGCACGTAATAGCCGCCGGACAGGTCGCCCTCGTGGGTGGCGCGTTCGCCGCCGGCCAGCACCTGGGCGCCTTCCTGGCGGCCGATGTCGAGGTAGGACAGGATCTTCTCGAGCTGCTCCTGCGAGGCCTGGGCGCCGATCATGGTGCCGGCGTCGAGCGGATTGCCGGCCTTGATTCTCTCCACGCGCGCCAGCGCGCGCTCGATGAACTTCTCGTAGATCGATTCCTGCACCAGCACGCGCGAGGGGCAGGTGCAGACCTCACCCTGGTTCAGCGCGAACATGGCGAAGCCTTCCAGGCATTTGTCGAAGAACTCGTCGTCGGCATCCATCACGTCTTCGAAGAAAATGTTGGGCGACTTGCCGCCCAGTTCGAGCGTGACCGGGATCAGGTTCTGCGCGGCGTACTGCATGATCAGGCGGCCGGTGCCGGTTTCGCCGGTAAAAGCGATCTTGGCGATGCGCTTGCTGGACGCAAGCGGCTTGCCGGCTTCCACGCCGAAGCCGTTGACCACGTTGACCACGCCGGCCGGCAGCAGGTCGGCGATCAGCTCGATCAGCACCAGGATCGACGCCGGCGTCTGCTCGGCCGGCTTGAGCACCACGCAGTTGCCGGCCGCCAGCGCCGGGGCCAGCTTCCACACCGCCATCAGGATCGGGAAGTTCCACGGAATGATCTGGCCTACCACGCCCAGCGGCTCGTGGAAGTGGTAGGCATAGGTGTCGCTGTCGATGGTCGAGATCGAGCCTTCCTGAGCGCGGATACAACCAGCGAAATAACGGAAATGGTCGATCGCCAGCGGAATGTCGGCGGCCTTGGTTTCGCGGATCGGCTTGCCGTTGTCGATGGTCTCGGCGGTCGCCAGCAGCTCCAGGTTTTGCTCCATGCGGTCGGCGATCCGGTTCAGGATGGTGGCGCGCTCGGCCGGCGAAGTCCTGGCCCAGGCATCCTTGGCGGCGTGCGCGGCGTCCAGCGCCAGCTCGATGTCCTCGGCGCTCGAGCGCGCGACCTCGCAGAACGGCTGGCCGGTGATCGGCGTGACGTTGGCGAAGTACTCGCCCTTCACGGGCGCGACGAAGCGCCCGCCGATGTAGTTGTCGTAGCGTTGGCGGAAAGGGTTGGCGACGCCGAGTTTGCTGATGTCCGCGAGATTCATGTCATCCTCTTTATTTGGTTGGTCTCGAATTGGGCCGTTGCCGGCATGTGTGCAAGCACACTCCTGTTTCGCAAGCACCGTGCCAACCCGAATCGAGCCCCGCCGCCCCTGCGATGTGTTCCAAAGGCCGAGTCCGTCGAGCGCTTCTGGTACAGGTGTTCCAAACTTGAACAGATCAACGGATCACCACGCCCCACGGCAGCTGGCCGACCGGGATGTCCGCGACCTTGCGCGCGGCGCCGGTATCGATCACGGACACACTTTCCGAGCGGCCGTTGGCCACGTACAGGCGGCGCCCGTCCGGCGTGAGCGCCATGTTCCACGGCCGCTTGCCGACGGCCACGGTGGCGCTGACCGCGTTCATGCCCGCATCGATCAGCATCACGCTGTCGTCAGCGCCGTTCGACACATACACCTGGCGGCCGTCCGGCGCGACGGCGATCCCGGCCGGGTTCTTCCCGACCGGGACGGTGGCGATCGCGCGCCGCTGCGCCAGGTCGAGCACGTAGAGCGCGCCGGCCACCTCGCAGGCGACGTAGGCGCGCGTCCCGTCCGGACTGAAGCCGATCCCGCGCGGACGCATGCCGACCGCGATCGCGCCTACTTCGCGCCTTGCCGCGACGTCGACCAGGTCCACCTGTTCGGCGTTCTCGGCCGAGACCAGCAGCCAGCGCCCGTCCGGGCTGAACGCGGCGTGCTCGGGATTGACGCCCTGGACGCGGATATCCGCCACCACCTTGCGCGCACGCGCATCGACCAGCGCGACGCTGTTGTCTTCCTCGACCGCGACCGCGACCCAGCGCCCGTCGTTCGACACGCTGACGCCCTCCGGCGACTTGCCCAGCGCGATCGTGGCCAGGGTCGCGCCGCTGGCGGCATCCAGCACCAGCAGCGCATTGCCGGCCGCATCGCTGACGTACAGCGTGGTCCCGTGCGGGTCGGCGGCGATGCCGCGCGGGCGCTTGCCGGCGGCGATCTGGCGCAGCGTGGTGCCGCTGGCGGTATCGATCACGCTGACGTTGCCCGACTTTTCGTTCGGGACGTAGGCAAAGGGCGCGGCCTGGACGGCGCTCCAGGCACAGGCCAGCAGGAGACCGGCCACGGCCGGGAGAAGGGAACGAATAGCGCACATGATGGTCCTTTGGATGGGTGTTCAATAAGCGCGCGCACTGCGCGGATAAGGCCCCTTTTGCAAGGCGCGTGCCATGAAACCCGGCAGGGCAGGTATATTGCTTGCTTTCTTGAATTCCCAGCGTCCGCACGGACAAGACGATGAACCGCATGGAGACCCGATGAAACGATATGGATGCCGATTGAATGCCATCGCGGCGCTGTTTGCCGCGAGTCCGCTGCTGGCCAGCGCCGCGCCCGAGGACCAGAGCCAGGTGCCCAGCGTGGTCGTGGTGAGCGGCAGCCGCAGCGAACACCCGAGCTTCGACCTGCCGGCTGCGATCGACGTGGTCGACGCCGACCGCATCGGCGCGGCCCAGATGCGCGTCAATGCCTCCGAGGCGCTGGCCGCGATCCCCGGCGTGGTGGCCCTGAACCGCCAGAACTATGCGCAGGACCTGCAGATTTCTTCACGCGGCTTCGGCGCCCGCTCCCAATTCGGCGTGCGCGGCGTGCGCCTGATCGCCGACGGCATACCGGCCACCATGCCCGACGGCCAGGGCCAGGCCGCCACCTTCGACCTCGACGTCGCCGGGCGCATCGAAGTGCTGCGCGGCCCCTACTCCGCTCTGTACGGCAACCACGCCGGCGGCGTGATCCAGCTGTTCTCGCGCGACCCGCAAGACCGTCCCGAAGTCGAACTGAACGTGGCCGGCGGCAGCGACGGCGCCCGCAAGACCGACCTCAACGCGAGCGGCAAGCAGGGCAGCTTCGGCTGGCTGCTGGACGGATCGCGCTTCGAGACCGACGGCTACCGCGCGCACAGCGCCGCGACGCGCGACCAGGGCTATGCCAAGCTGACCTTCGAAACGCCGAATGCCGGCAAGCTGACCCTGGTGGCCAGCGGCCTGCGCCAGGACGACACCCAGGATCCGCTCGGCGTGAGCTGGGCAACTTACCAGCGCGACCCGCGCGCCGGCGAGATCGACACCACCGACACGCAAAACCCGCAGCGCACGCTGGCCGACCGCTACAACACGCGCAAGAGCATCGACCACCAGCAGATCGGCCTGTCCTGGGACCAGCGCTTTGACGCCGGCCGCCTGCGCCTGACCGTCTACGGCGGCAACCGCCACGTGATCCAGTACCAGTCGTTCTCGAAGGCGTTCCAGGCAGCGCCCGGCAATTCGGGCGGCGTGGTCGATTTCGAACGCGACTTCCGCGGCTTCGATGCCAACTGGATGACCACCAGCACCCTCGGCAAGGGCACTCTGCGCACCACGTTCGGCCTGGAAGCCGGCAGCTCGGGCGACGAGCGCAAGGGCTTCGAGAACTTCGTCGGCAACGACTACGGCGTCAAGGGCCGCCTGCGCCGCGACGAACAGGACGACGTGCGCACCGTCGACCCGTATCTGCAGATGGAATGGGAGCTCGACCGCTGGGTCTACACGGCCGGCGTACGCCACAGCCGCGTGAGCTTCGACGTCGACGACCACTATCTGGCCAACGGCAACGACGGCGGCAGCGTCGACTACAGCCATACGACGCCGATGCTGGGCGTGCTGTACAAGGCCACGCCGACGCTGAACCTGTACGCCAGCGCCGCACACGGTTTCGAGACGCCCACGCTCAACGAGCTGTTCTACTCGGGCACCGGCGGCGGCTTCAACTACAAGCTGCGCGCCGCCACCAGCACCCAGCTCGAGCTCGGCGCCAAGGCTGCGCTGGCGCGCGACGTGCGCGCCAACCTGGCCTTGTTCCAGGTGCGCACCAGCAATGAGCTGACGGTCGACAGCGCCAACGGCGGACGCACCAGCTACCGCAACGCCGCCTCGACGCTGCGCCAGGGTTTTGAATTGTCGGTCGACGCCGACCTGCACGCGGGCTGGTCGGCACGGGTGGCGGCGACGCTGCTGCGCGCGATCTACGACGAAGCCTTCAGCGGCGTGGCCGACGGCAACCGCCTGCCGGCCGTTCCGCGCACCAGCCTGTTCGGCGAACTGGCATGGAAATCGGTGGACGGTGGACTCGGCGCCGCCGTCGAGACCGTCGCCAACGGCAAGCTGTATGCGGACGACGCCAACTCGGCGATCCCGGCGCCCGGCTACATGATCTTCAATGCGCGCGTGCAGGCCAGCCAGCAGGCCGGCGGCGGCTGGCGCGTGCGCGAGTATGCGCGCGTGAACAACCTGTTCGACCGCAACTACATCGGCTCGGTGATCGTCGGCGACACCAACAAACGCTATTACGAGCCGGCCCAGGGCCGTAACTGGACGCTCGGCGCCAGCGTCCAGCGTGCGTTTTAATTGGCCGGAGTCGGCTCAGAAGCGGTAGCGCAGCCCGGCCGTCAGCAGACGCGGCGCGCCAAGCGCCACGAAACGGGATGGGGCGGCGTGGCCGGCCCCTGCCTGCGGGCGCAGCAGCGTCCCGCCGGGGAACAAATCGGCGGCCACCAGGCCGTAGGTTTCGTAGCGGCGGTCCAGCACGTTGCTCGCGCGCGCGAACAGTTCCCAGCCCGGGGCCGGCCGCCAGCTGGCGTGCAGGTTCAACAGCGCGAAGCCGCGCACGCTCCAGTCGGCGCGCGTGCCTTCGTCGTCGATCGCGCCGTCTTCGTTGCCTTGCGTGGCCAGCGGCGACTGCGCCTGCAGATCGGCGCCCAGGCTCAAGCGCGGCGTCGCCTCCCAGTCCAGGCCCAGCTTGAGCGTATGGCGCGGCAGGCCGGCGATGCGCGTGCCGGGGCGCACCTGCACCGTCCGCGTGCCGGTGAACAGAGCGCCGTCGGAATCGTAGACCGCATCCAGATAACTGTAGGCGGCGCGCCAGCGCAGGCTGGCGACGCGCCCCGATACGCCCAACTCGGCGCCCTGGCGCAGGGTACGGTCGAAATTGGCGAAATAGCCGGCGCGCGACACGCCCGAGCTGATGAACAGGATGTCGTCGCGGTTCACGCTGCGGTAGATGGCGGCGTTTGCTTCCACGCCGCCCCAGTCGGCGCGCAGGCCGGTTTCGAAACTGCGCGCCACCACCTGTTTCAGGTAGGGATCCGACTGCAGGCCGGCCGGCAGGCGGCAGGGCTGGGCCGGATCGGCGCAGCCGAGTTCGATCACGGTCGGTACCCGATTGGCCTGGGCCGCGTTGGCGTACCAGGTGAGCGCGCCGCTGCGATGCGTGACGCCTAGCGACGGATTGAAATGGCGATAAGTGAAGGCTTCCGGTGCTTGCGGACCCTCCTCGGTGGCGAGCGTATTGCCGACGTGAGCAAGGTTCATGCGCGCCGCCGCGGTGAGACTGGTTGCCGCGTCCAGCGCCCAGGCATCGAATACATAGGCACCGAGCGTGCGCTGCGATCCCGTGACCGAACTGCCGGCCGTGCGCGCCGCTTGCGGATCGGCGATCGCTTCGCGCTGCGGCGTGAACCAGGCATCCTGCTCGAACTGCGCGAAGTCCACCCGACTGTGATCGATCGACAAGCCGAGGTCGAACCGGTGCGCCGCGCGTGCGCCGTGCAGGACCAGATTGGCGCCGCGGCCGACCTGGTGCGTGGCGGTCGTGTTCAGGCTGGCCGGATGGAGGGCGGCGCTTTGCTCCGGATCGGCGCCGCAGGCAGCGGCATTCGCGCTGCAGGCGTCGACGGCATCGGCATAATCGTCGTTGACGTCGCCGCCCACGGTGGCCCTTCGGCTGGCGCGTAGATAGACGCCGGCAGCCAGCTTGAAGCCGTGTCCCAGGCGCTGTTCGAACTGGAAGGCGGCCTGGCGCAGGTGGTTCACGGTGGTGTCGGGATAGGTGTAGACGGCGCGCCGGTCCTGCTCGTACAGGCCGTTCTGGCGTACGCCATCGTCCTCGCTCCAGCTGGGCAGCAAGCCGTTGCCGATCAGGCGGCTGTGCGCGAGCAGCAGCGACACGCTCCAGTTGGCGTTCGAACCCGCGTGGCCGCCCTTGAGGAACAGATTGCCGAGCCGGCCGTTCGACGCCGCGCGCCAGCCGCGTTCGGCGAACAGCGTCGACGCGGCGAAGCCATGCCAGCCGTCCGCAGTGCGCCCGCCCCAGGACAAATCGGCGCGCCGGCGCCCGGCCATGCCGCCGCTCAGCTCCGCTTCGATGCCGCTTTCGTCCAGGCCCGAGCGGGTCTGCAGCGCGAGCGCGCCGCCCAGGGCATTCAGGCCATACAGCGGGTTCGAGCCGGATACCAGGTGCACGCGCGCGATCGCCGCTTCCGGCAGCATGTCCCAGTTGACCACGTCGCCGAAGGGCTCGTTGACGCGCACGCCGTCCAGGTACACCGACGGCGGTGCGTACCGGCTGTGCCAATTTGGCACACCTGTCACAGGATGGCTTGACGTGCTCCAGGGTACAGGCGTTCGAACACGTCGGCGGCCACCTGGCCGAGCAGTTCGTACAGGGGTTTGCTGGCCGCGGCCGGGTCGGGCGCGGCGCGCACTGCCTGCCACAAGCGGTCCGTGTCCGGGCAATACCGCTGCAGCGTCTCTTCGACCGCCGCCTGCCAGAACGGCGGTGCCTCGCCTTCGACGAAGTTGCCGCGTCCGCGTCCGAAGTGGGCAACGGCGAGGTAGCGCAGCACGCTGCTGACCAACAGCGTACGCAGGAAAGCCGGCGCGAATTGCACGCTCGGCTGGTTGCGGTCTAGCGTGGTATTGAAGCCCCAGGCGGCGCCGGCCATCGTCAAGGCGCCGACGATCGCGCCCAGTAGCGCGCCGCCGCCGAGGGTCAGCCCGCCTGCCATCAGGTCGGCGCCCAGCCCCGTCGCGGCACCCGAGACCACCGCGCCGAGCAGCCCGGCCTGGGTCTTGTCGAGCGGCGCGCGCACGTGAAAATTGTCGCGTACGCGCGCGTTGATGCGGCCGGCTTCGCCCGGATCGAGGCGGTGCAGCGTCAGCAACTGCGCGGTCGCCCCGGCGATGCCTGCGTTGAGGCGTTCGACCAGCCGCGCCATCGCAGCTTCCTGGCGCTTGGCGTCGCCTTTGGCGAGCCGGATCGCCTTCAGCGCGGTTTGTAGCAGGCCACTGTCTTCGTCGGGCACGGCTTCGCTGTCGCGCGCGGCGCTGGCGAGCTGGGCGGCGAGCACCTCGAGCGAGTCCCGATAGCGGCGCTGATTGTGCGTGCGCCAGGCCGCCAGCAGGCGTTCGTAGCCGGGCCGTTTGTCGTCCGGCAGCAGCTTGTCGATCGCTTCGTAGAAGACGTGCTCGTGCACCCAGCAGCGCGCGAACGCGTCCAGCGCGAGCACCTGGCGCACGATCGGATACTGGTCGAGATGCTGGCGCCACAGCGTCTGCTCGGCCTGTTCCTCGGTCGCCGGGCGCGGCGGCCCGAGCTGGTTCAGCAAGACCACCACCGGCTTGCCGAGCCAGTCGAGGATGCGCATCTCGGCCGGCAGGTAGCCGGCATCGCGCGGTGCTTCGCTCGAATTGATCAGGTAGAGGATGACGTCGGCTTCGTCGCGCGCCGCGCGCAGCGCTTGCTGGCTGAGCCAGAACGGACGGTCGCGGTAGCGGTCGAATACCTCACGCAGGAACCAGCCGATCGGATTGCCGGCCACCGCCAGGCGCTTGAGCAGGCGCACCGAATCGCCGAAGCCGGGCGTGTCCCACAACAGCAGGCGGTCGCCCTGCGCCGTCTCCTGCAGCAGGTGCGCTTCGGCGAAACTGGTGACGTGGGCGGCGTCGCGCACTTCGCCGACGTCGATGCCGACCAGCGTGCGCGCGAGCGTGGTCTTGCCATTGTTGGTGTGCGAGACCAGCGCGAACTGGATGGTGGCCGGTGCGTTCATCGTGCTCCCGTCACGGCGGCGCCGCTGTCCAGGTCGAGCGGGTATTTATCAGGCTCTAGCAGGTTGACCACGCTGACCGGCACGCCGTGGTAGGTGCAGAACTGGCGCCACAGCGCGATCCGCTCGGCCACGCGGGCGTCGTCGCCGGCCGGGTTCAGCGAGCGCTCGAGCATGCCCGACTCGTCGACCAGCACGATCAACCCGCGCGGCAGCTGGCGCTTGAGGCCATCGAGGAAGGCGCCGTGGTTTTCCTTTTCCGGCGTGGCGGACAGGTTGAACAGGGCTGCGCTCACGGTGCCGTCTTCGTTGCCGACGCTGCGCAGGTCGGCCGCGGCGGCCTGGGCGTCTTCGCCGTAGGGGATGGGCGGACGCAGCATCACGCGCGCCTGGTCGCCGAACATCCGCACCGCGACGGCGGACAAGCCGCGATCGCGTGCTTCGTCCAGCGTAAAACTGTAGGGCAGCACGCGCAGCAGCGCCGGTCCGGTGCCCATGCCGATCTGGTCGGCCAGCTTGCGGTAGTACGGCTGCTGCAGGTCGAGCGCGAAATGCCGCTTGAGGCGTGATGCGCGCCAGCTCGAGAACGTTGCCAGTAAAAGCCGCGGCAGGGCGACCAGCAGGAACAGGGTTGCCGCATACAGGTGAACCCAGCGCGCGCCGCCAGCCGGCGACGGCTCCTGCACGAAGCGCAGCGCCTGCACGTCGGCCAGCGTGAAGCCCTGGATCGGGAACACGGCCAGCGCGGGTGCGAACAGCCGGGACAGCAACGCGTGGACCTGGCCGGCATCGAGGAAGGTGCTCTCCCAGCCGGCGGCATACTGCGTCATCAGGCCGCGCGCATACAGCGACAGGATGGCGCCGATTGCGAAGGCGGCCGCGGCCAGGTGGATCGCGCGCGCGAGACGCGCATGCGTGAGGCGCCACGACAGCTGGGTCCAGTCGACGGCGTACTGGCGCAGCGCTTCGGTGAGCGCGCCGGGCAGCTTGCGCGGCAGTCGCGCCTTGCCAACGCTGAGCCGGCGCATCATCTCCGGGCTCACCCAGCCGGCGCGGCGCGACGGCACGAACAGCCAGACGAACAGGAGCAGGTAGACCAGCAGGTTCCAGCCGACGATCAGCAGCAGCGGCGCGGACAGCAAGTCGATGCGGTGCGGATCGGCGATGTGGTCGATGGCGGCCCCGAGGATCAGCGCGGCCAGCGGCAGCAGGATCGACAGCGCGGGCAGCAGCGTACGCCGCTGCAGCCAGCTCTTGAGCGCCGGCGTGCGCTCGGCGAGGCGCTTGAGGATCTGTTCGGCGCGATGCTGCAGGAAATGATCGAGGGTGACAGGCGATTTCTGGTCGGACGCCGACCATTGGGCGAGTTCGCGGGCGCTGCGGCTTGCATATAGGCGATCATCGTCGCTGAGGATTTGATGTTCGGTGTCTGCGCTTTCGATGGCGCGGACCAAGGCCACATGTCTTGCTACCTGTTCGTTCATGTCGTTCGCTTTTAATGGTTAGACAACACGTACAGGTGCATTGTGCCCCAAGTTGCGTTTGGTCGACGGACGGGTCAGGTGTAAAGGATAAGCAGGCGTAGCCGTTGAATTCCGGCTCCGGAAAAGCAAAAAACCCCGCACGGCTTAGCCGGGCGGGGTTCTTCACTTACTGCTCATTAATTAGCCTGACGATAACCTACTTTCACACTGGTTGCAGCACTATCATCGGCGCAAAGTCGTTTCACGGT
>Ga0308160_10004337_pt1 | contig 15263 bp, 18 predicted proteins | sample PhyFR1_FD_201036 | JGI IMG/M metagenome (GOLD analysis project Ga0308160, IMG submission 201036) | Phyllosphere microbial communities from UC Gill Tract Community Farm, Albany, California, United States - DLSLF.R1 | ecosystem: Host-associated > Plants > Phyllosphere > Unclassified | place: USA...
TGGTCAAGCTCGCCAGGCCAGACGCTCTGGACCGGACGCTCGACTGCACACCTGCTCGGTGCGTGAGACGGTCGAGGCAAGGCGTGGGGCGCGAGAACTACGGCTCGGCGTGCCGGCGGCGGCAACCCCCCGCGCAGCAGCCCGCCGATCTCAGCCCGCGTACGTTCAGACCGGCCAGCGCTAGTCCTGATGATGGCAAGAGCTGTGCGCTCGTTCCGGGACGACGACTGAACAGGAAGTTGAATGATACAACAGTTTGCCCCGACGTCAAATGAGCAGCAAAGCGAGGTGGTCAAAAAAGGCGTCCGACGAGGTCAGAGCTTGGCCAGGACGGCAGACCCGCCGCTCGGCGTCCCGCCGGCGACGAGCCTTGCGACCTCGCTGGCGATAGTCCTGCCACGACGATCTGAGCTCATGACATCCTGGGTCCGCCCGAGAGGACCTCGTACATCTCGCCGCCTCCTCCCATCCCGCTCCCGACGTCCTCGCGCGCGAGGTGCTTGGCCCAGAACGTCATGACGACGCGCCATTCGTCGGCCGAACGGGGCATGCCCTCGCCGCTCCGAAACTTCACTTCCTGGACGTCGCTGAAGCCCTTTCGAAGACTGGCGAGATCCGAGGTCGAGAGGGCTGACGATGGCGCCGGCCTGTGGATGGCGAGAACGGGCGTGCCGTTCGGCTTAGCCGTCGTCGGATGCGAGAGGAGCGGCCCGGTCACGCTGACGAGGCTGCCCAATCGCCGGTTGGCGTGTGACCGGCCGTACGAGAGGGCAAGCTCGCCAGCGACGGTCGCGCCCTGGCCGAAACCGAGAAGGTGGATCGCGTCGGCCGGCCAGCCGCACTCGTCCGACAGGTGGTCGAGCAAGGCGCCGAGGTCGGCGAGGATCCGCGACGGGTTCGGATGCGGCTCGGGCATGAAGTCGGGCAGGGTGAACGAAGGGTAGAACATGAAGCTCGGCTCTTCGAGCAGCGGAATCTGGAGCGGGGCCTCGATCGAGAGCACGGCCGTCGAGGGCAGGTTGAGCTTCTTGCCGAGGTCGAAGAAGGGCTGGCTCGTGTCGCCTGCGAGGCAGGCAGCGAGCGAGCGAACCGCAGCAAGACGGTCAGCAACCAGTCTAAAGTAGGTCTCTTGAGACGACAAGAGCAAGAAGAGCCCACCCAGGCCGTGGAAGAGGATCAGCAGGTTGCGATCTTGGGCGGCCGGGCGAGAGGGCGCAAACTGGAAGTTGAGCTTGGTCGCGTCTTTCCGCGGCGCCTTGTGTGGCGGCCGGGGAGTCGACGAAGAGCCCGCGACGGGAGAGACGGTAATTGGCGTAGACATCCCGAGTCGTAGCGACAGAGATGAGAGGGCGACCGAGGGAAAACGATGGAGGGACGGAGGTCCAACGGCGGCCTAGGGGGAGAGGGAGCTGCGCGCGAGGGGAGAGTCGAGGTCGAGCACCTGGCCATTTCCAGCAAGGTTGCCCTCGTTGCGTGTCAGCGACATGACCTACCAGCAGACGCCAGATGACTGTCGTGCCGTCTTCCGTACCTGGAACGGGCGTGGCGAGGGAGAGGAAGCTGGGCGGGGTCAAGGTCGGCGGTTGGCGAACGAACTCGGGGGCAGGCCGAACTGCTGCCACCTCGGGCCACCTGCCGACGTCGACGGCCTCCGCCTCCTCCTCGTCCCTCTGTCTACCCTTGGCGAGATGAGCAGCGACTCAAAGGCCAACCCTCCGCCGCTCAAGGGCGAGGTGAGCGCCTTCGTCGGGGTCGCCGTCCTTCCAGTCCGGGATCACGACAGCGACGCCGACGACGACGACATCAACCCCGTCAGCCCGGTTCAGGGCCGGCGCCCGAGCTGGGGCCGGGGCCTGATGAAGTCGGCCCGGAGCAGCATCGAGGTGCGCTCCTCTATCTTTGCCACTGACGTCGGCGTCCTGCGTGGCCCTCTCAGGAGCGAGGCCACCCTGGACTGACACTGGCTGGTGGCTTCCCTTACATGTGCACTTATCTCTCGACTCACTGCGCGGCGGCGGCAGCAACCCCGCACGTACGACGACACCTCGCCGCCGCCGGCTCTGGTTAGCGCTAGCAGGTCGTACTATACGTCCCAGTGGCGAACCAACACGGCGATCAACCTTGTCCACATTGTCGACCTCAATCAGCCGGCGCCGTCGGCCGAGGTACTCGCGGCCAAGTCGACTGCCGCGCAGGAGGTCGACGCGACCGGCGGTCGGACACACGTCTACCTTGCGAGCCGGCAGGAGCGCGTCAAGGCCGTCCTCGGCGTTGTCGGAAAGGACGAGCTCGGCGAGGGCGAGAAGCGCGAGCGGGTCCGCATCGTCTGCAAGAGCGACCAGTGGACGGCGACGGCCGAGATTGTGCGTTGTCTGAGCGCTCCGCGCAGCTTCACCAGGCCGACGACATACGCTGACCTTAAACGGATCCTCTTGCGCTGACGAGGACAGGCCCAGCGCTATCCAGCCGATCAGCCGTTCTCCCTGACAGTCCGGTCGATCCACCAGCAGGCCTTTGTCGTCCTCCCTCGGTCGTTCCGCGGTCCGGTCCACTTCTCGACTAATTCGGGCAGCGTCATCCTCTCGGCCGGCGTTGGCGCGGCCTACACCCACATCAGCAAGCACTATGGCTTCCTCGGTCCGATCGAGAGCTGGTCGCAAGATCAGACCAAGGTCGACGACGAGGGCCTGGACGAGTGTTGGGCGAGCTCAGACGTGGCGAGGGTCCACGTCCGCTTTGACGACGAGGAGCCCGAGCTCGACCCGCTCGAGGAGGCGGCCAAGAAGGCCGGCCAGACGGCCAAAAAGGTGTCGTCCTGGTTCAGAAGCGCGCTGGACAAGATTTAGCAGCGGTCCACCAAGGCGTCGGAAGAAGATCTGCTCGAGGGCGGTTTGCTCTCCGGTCTTACGTGGATCTGATCGGGAAAGCGAAGACCTTGACGACGGCTAGATGGGCACGGGGCATGTCTAATGATGGTCTCTAATGGCGGGTGGGCTACAACAGGGAGGGGCAAAGCAGAGAGGGCGCCGCGGCATGCAGACCGCGGGCATGCAAGTGGGGGGGAGCCTAGACGATACAAGGTAGGGTTGCGGGCATGCGCAGACCCGGGATGCGAGATGAGAGCGATGAGGGGGCCTAGTGCGCAGAGAAGTCGGCCGGCGTGAACGACGTCGGCCGCTCGAGTCGCGACTCGGCCGTCGCGGCCCGGACGGCCTCCTCGAGGTCAAAGTGGAAGTAAGGCGTCGTGAGCGAGACGAGCGGCGCGAGCAGCGTGCTTGCGTCGGATGTCTCGCTCGGGCTCGAGCTGTGCTCGCGTGTCCGTCCGACCGGCTTGAACGACGACTCATGGTGGTACTCGGCCTTGTAGTCGTCGCTGCTGGTGGCCGAGCCATCGGCGGCCGCCTCGCGCAAGACGCGGATGTCGTCGTCGCGCTCCGTCCGGCGAGTCGCGCTCCGCTGGAGGCTGTTGTCGGCCTCCTGCTGCTGAACCGACTGGAGGTTGGCCTGCGTGTGCGGCGTGACGGTCGCGACCTCGCACGGCCGGGCGCAGGCCTTGTCACCGGTGCCAAAGCCGCCAGCGACAAGAGCTCGCTGGACCCAGGGCGAGATGATGCCCGAGAAGTGAAACGAGACAGGCCCATCGGACCAGCGCTCGATCTCCTTGCGCGTATCGACGAGGTTCTGGACGCCGGTCTGCGAATGAGATGAGGTCGAGGGTCAGCACAGGCACTTGGAACAAACGCCGTAGGGCAGACGCACGGTGTCAAGATTGGCGACGGCAGCAAAGTCGAGCACAACGGCGCGGAGGAGCGGCTTGCTGTCGTTCTCCTCCTGGATGGCCTCGGGCGCCTTCTTGCCCCAGCGGCTCGCGCCAGGGTCGTTCCAGGGCCGGTCACCGCGCTTCGTGGCGACAGCAGGCTTGCCGCGCTTCGTGTGCTCCTTTACGTGGTCGACGAGGGCAGAGTTGTGGTAAGAGCTGCAGAGAGAGAGAGAGGGCCAGGCTGTCAGTGCACGACCCTGCGGAGTGGGCCCGCGCCAGCAACCAGAGTGCGGCGACTCACGCATTAGGGAAGACCATCGACTCCTCAAAGCGATAGATGACGATGCCCTCGGGCGGCGGCTCGACATGCACGCCGCTCTTGTGACCGTACGGCAGGAAGACATCGCGGACGGTCCGGCCGGCCTTGCCGTCTTCGAGCGACTCGACGCCGACCTTGACACGACCAAGGAAGGCACCTCCCGGCCGGGCGATCCGGAACAGGAGGACGACGAGCGAGGCGCCGATCGAGACATAGATGCCGTTTTCGATGGTCGAGAAGACACTGACGACGACGGCCGCAAGGAAGATGATGGCCTCGAGCGCTGTAGACCGGAGAGCCAAAGTCAGCGAAGGGCTTGGGTCGACTCGTGAGCGAGAGCAAGCGGACGTACGAGAGATGCGCCAGAAGGCAAACGTGCCGCGCGGCGAGACGACGAGGTCGGCGACGGCATGGATGATGACGGCCGAGAGAATGGCGCTGTTGAAGGAAAGTAAGAGCGGTGTCAGAACGACGCGGACGACAAAAGTATCGCGTCAATCGGACGGCGACGCACTTGGGAATAAAGTAGAAGGCGTCGGTCAGGGCGTAGAGGGCGATGATGACGCAGACGCCGGTCCACCAGCCGGCGGCAGGCGTGCGGACGCCCGACTTGCTCTTGAGCGCCGAGCGCGAGAAGGAGCCGGTCGCGGGGTAGGCAGAGAAGATCACGCCGACGAGGTTGGTGACGCCGATCGCGATGAGCTCCTGGTTGGGGTTGATCTTGTAGGCGTTGATGCGGCCGAACGACTTGGCGATCGAGATGTGTTCGAGCAGGAGGATGATGGTCGCGACGGGTATCTTGCTCGCAAAGGCGCCGAGCAGCTCTGGGTCGACCTTGAGCAGGCCGACATTGCGGAAGCCGGCGGGCACGTCTTTGAGGATCGAGATCGAGTAGGGCTGCTTCTCATGGACGGTAATTCGCCAGGCGACGATGGTAAAGATGATGATGACGAGGGCGTTGCGAAGGACGCCCGTAAAGAAGGCGACCCGACGCCAGCGAGGGTAGCGTGTCTCGACGCTCCGGCAGGCCCACTTGACGGCATAGACTGGAAAGGGTTAGAGAGCAGCGGTCAGCGTCGAATCGTGCCCAGGTGGATGCTCGGCACAGGGGTACGCACGGAAGACGAGCGCCGGGATGCCAAAGGCGGCGTTGAGATCGGCAAACTTGAGGTGCCGGAGCGTCTCGATGATGACCTTGTACGTCGCCGCCTTCGTGTTGAAACCAGTCAGGCCAAGCAGCGCAGGGACCTGGCCGGCGGCGATCGAGATGGCCGAGCCCGTCATGAAGCCAGCGACGGCCGGTGCGGGGATGAACTCGACGAGCCAGCCGAGTCGGAGCAGGCCGATCGCAAGGACGATGAAGCCGCAGATGAAGGCGAGATGGGTCGCGATGACCTCGGGCGCCCAGCGGTCGCCGTGCTCGGCAATGACGTCCGAGATGATGCGGCCCGTCTCGAGCGACATGACAGCGACGGGGCCGATCGAGACGTCCTTCGACGTCGCGAAGAAGGCGTAGATCATCTGCGGAAGCGAGGGAGGCCGACGATTGTTAGCGCGAAAAGTGAATAGTCCTTCGGCAAGGTTGGGACGCACGACGCCGATGAAACTCGAGTAGAGGCCGTACTGCGGCTCAAGGTTGGCCAGCTTGGCGTACGACATCGACTGAGGCACGAGGACGAGGCCGACGGTGATGCCCGAGATGAGGTCGCCGACGAACCACGTCAGGTTGTAGTTCGGCAGCCAGGTGATGATGGGGAACAGCTGCGAGCGGGACGGCGGGAGAGCGTTAGTCGGTGCCTGTCGCCAGGTGGAGGTGCCGCGGCCGCGGTCGGCCGACGACGAGAATTACGCAACGCACCGAGATCAGGTAGTCCTTGAGCTGCAGGTTGGCGCGAGTGAAAGTAAAGACGATCAGCCCCAGCGCTAGGAGGGCGCAGACGAGCGAACGGATTGACGTACCTGCTGCCAGGGGTCGTGCGTGAGCTCGCGCAGGTATTCCGAGCTTCCGATCGTGCCCGGCGCAGCGTCGTCGTAGCCAACGACCCACTTGAGCGCCCGGCCGACGCGCGCCCTGGCACCCTTTGGCGGCGGCGCCGCCGCCTCGTCGCCCGTCTCGGACTCGGGTGCTGAGCGAGGCGGGGGCGAGGCCGTCGGTGTCGGGTGAGCCGTCGCCGACGAGTGGGACGAAAGGGACGAGGATTCGGCGCCGGGGACCGGATTGAAGACGGAGCCGCCGTGCGCAGGCGATGACGACGGCTCGGTCAGGATGGTCGGGCGGGGGTCGGACGCCATCGCGGCGGTGAGAGAGGAGGGTATGGCGTGCGCGTGTGCTGCTGCAGAAGAGAGAGAGAGGCGCTGCTTGCTGGAAGTGTGAGAGAGAGACGACGACGACGGTCCGATGGTGCGTCGACCACTTCGAAGGGAGAGTGCCCGCCTCTGTCATCCAGGGGCATGTGTCATCGAGGGGCGAATTCATTGAAGGCGTGCTCGACCTTTTTTAAATTTTGATCTTCGGCCGCACCTCCGGGCTTCCACCCAGCGCCAGCAACGGGACAGGCGCTAAGGGGCTGACGATCGTCCGCCGGGACGCGGGACTACCGCCGTTCGCCTTAGATGCAGAGGAAGGGTGGCGGGAAGGGCGTCGCGACTCGCTCGTCTGCTGATGAAAGCTGAAACAAGCTCATCGCTGTACTCAGGCCCGCCGTTCGTGCACGGCGTCCGGAGCCGCCTTGCGCGCTACTGTACTGTCTGCAACCCTCCCCCAAAAAGCTACGAACAGCTTGCTGCATCAGCGCGCTTGATGTCGTTGCCGCTCCGTAGAGGGAAGACCGGCCGGGGTCGCCTGTTCAAGTGGTGCTCGACGTGGCCGTACGTATGCCGAGAGTGCACTTGCAAGTTGACCCAGGCGCGCGCGCCCTCGCGCGGCGGCGCGTCTCTCCCCGAAGGCAGCAGCTGCTCCCCGACACGCCTGCCTCCCTCCCTCCTCGTTCTGCCTCTCATCCTCTTGCGCCTCTGTCCTCGCCTCTTCATCCTGCTACCCACATCACAGCTCCCGCTTCCTCTTTGCTCCGTCCCAGCCTCTACCCTCTCGCTCTCTTGCTCTCGACCATGGGCCGCGCACCACCCCCACCGGAGACGGCCGACAGCCAGGAGTCGGCCGTCCTAAACGGCATCGACCAGTACGAGCTTCAGCGGTCGATCATTACGCGATTGGTCAAGAGCTCGGTGCGTCTGCGCAGACTGTAAATCCCTGGGTAGTCTGACGCTGAACGTACTGGCTCCTGCTTGGCGTGACACTTAGCTGCCGGCAGAGGTTAAGCTGCAGAAGGAGGTCGCCGGCGCGCTCAGCAAGTGCTCGACCGTCTTCATCAACTATCTTGGTCGGTCCCCCCTCCCCTCTCTGCTCTGCTCTTGTCCGGTCACCGCCCGGCCGCTGATGGCTGACGTCGCGCGTCCACCATCGCAGCCGCTGGCGCGCACGATAATGCTGTCGCCCGCGCGGTCAAGACGATCTCGGCCCAGGACGTGATCGGCTCTCTTGCTGCTGCCGACCTCTGGCCAGAGGAGCTGGCCGAGCTGCTCGAGGACCAGCTGGAAGGTCTGTCACAGCCTGCTCCGCCTGGCAAACGCATCGCGCCCGAGCAGGACAGATGGCATTGACGTGTAAGTGCCCTGTCTGCAGCCTATCGGACGTACGGGCCTCGACGACCAGAGCCGCGGTCCAACAAAGCGGCCAAGAAGGCGCCGACATCGGCCGGCTCGTCGAAACCGCTTAAAATCAAGCTCTCGACGGCGGGCAAGGGCAAGGCCCGGGCAGATGGCGACGCGGCTGATGGACCCGAAGGAGCCGAGCGGCCGGACGCCGTCCGGAGTGAGGACGAGGACGAGGACGAAGAGGACGACGACGAGGACGACGAGGATGAGGAGGAGGAGGAAGACGAAGAGGAGGAGGAGGAGGACGGCGACGGTGGGGCAGGGACAATGCACGTCGACTAGCCCCGTCGGCGTGCTGCCTCTTCATGCTCTTCGCCCGTCCTCTGCGCGCTGCACCGCGACCGAGCCCACGCTCACCGCTGACTGCTAACGTCGGCTGGGCCATGCAACTGCAGGCACCGTTCCACTTGCCGCTGTCAGTACTTGGTCAGACCGAGCCCGAGAGGCGCCTCCGTCCGACTTCGCACTGGCGTCGCGCCACCTTCTTCCGCTCGGCCGCCGACAGCGACCGCTGTGCCGCTCCCGGCGCCGACCTGGTCCGCCAGATCGCCGCGAGCGAGAGCGAAGATCGACGTCGAGCGAGCTTGCTACCGGAAGGCGCGCGGCGAACCGGCAGGGCGATTCGGGGCCGGGCTGTGTTGACTGAGGACGAGCGTCGGTCGACGGAGGCCGCGGAGGTAGCGGCGGTGCCGAGGCTTTGGTAAAGGCCGACGTCGCTCGAGTTTGCTGGCGAGTCAAGGCTGACGCAGGATGAGTGTGCAACGCTGCCGCACAGCGCAGGACTGCTTAGGCGGTGCAGAAGGGTGTATGCGCTGTCCGATGACTGCGGAGCGGCCGGCGAGGCCGAGCTGCAAGACAGAGCGGGCCCTGCAGCATAGGCGTTTCCAACGAGCTCGGCCGAGAACTTCTTGGGCTGTCCGAAGACGTGGCGGAAGAGGGCGTCGACGAGGGCGTATTCATCCGGCCCGGCGCTCGGCGCGTCGTCCTCCTGCAGACGCAGAGGCTGCTTGATCGGAACGTCGCCGATGTCACGGCCCTCGACCCAAATCTCGCCCTTCGACCAGTAGTAGTCGAGGCCCCTCTTGTGCCGTCGAGGAGCGTCCGAGCGCTCCCACTCAGCCAGAGCCTGCAAACGAGCCGCGCGCTGGTCCGCTTGCTCCCTCGCCCGCCGCTCGTGCTCGAGCGCTGCCTCCCGGGCTTGGGCCTCCCTCGCACGCTCGGCCTCGGCCGCAAGGGCCGCTTGTCGTGCAGTTTCGGCGCGACGGCGGCCGGCGAAGTGGTTCTTGATCTTCTGCGCGCCAACGTTGAGATAGCTGGCGAGCGAAGCTTTGAGCGCGGCGGGAGGATGGAGGCCATGCTGGGCGACAAAGGCGTCGACGACGAGACGCGCTGCAGGCGGAAGCGGCTTGCCGGAGAGTACCGGCTCGAAGGGCGACGGGTTGCGCAGGTCGATCGGCGGTCCCAGGGATGAAGGAAGAACGAGCGGGTCGCTCATCGGCTGTGGTGCTGCTGGGTCCTGCATCGCGCTCGGCGAGAGATGGGGTGACGAGGAAACCGCGCGCTGCTCAGATAAATTGGTCGAGTCCAGACGGCCACAGGCGACGGCGAGACGGTCAGCAGCTTACCTGCAAAGAGACGACTGGTAAGGAGAACGAAGGCGTCGGGCGGTGAGGCTGACTTGACCGCCGGCGCCGAGGAGACGACGGTCGAGAGGGCGCCGGCGCGCGTCAGCGGTCAAGCGACCGACCGCACGCCGTCTCCCCTACTTGTAACTCGTAGCCGAGCGAGGACGGCTCAGCTGGACAGCCCTTCCCTGGACCGTCTGGCTCGCCGCCTTGCGCCGAGTTCAACAGGTAGTCACCCGCTGTCGCGCTGACGGGAGCTTCCTCGCTGGTCCGGGGCCTCCCGTTTAGGCCGAAGGTCGTCAAGGCAGCGGCCAGGCCCGCTCCCTCCAGCGACAGGAGCAGTAGCAGCAGGAGGTTGCCGCTGACGATTGCCTTTGTACAACACGATGGGCCATTGCGCTCGACTCTAACTCAGGCCGGCAAAAGTCGCGCGCGAGGTCGCCGGGGCGAGCTCTCGCAGCGCAGGGCGGGCGGGTCAGCTAAAGGGTCAGCACTGTCCATGCTCGTTGCCTCGTGCTATGTATGGGCCGCAGTTGACGCCCGGCCGCCCTCCTGGTCGTCGTCGCTCGAGCGCCAGCAGCGATTCGGCCTGACGTCGACGGTCAGTTGCTGGTCGATGGGCGGCGGCGGCCATCGCCCGTCGCGGGCGGCGGGCCGGGCTGCTTGGACACCATGGCCGCGCGGCCTTGCCCCCCTCCACCTGGGTCCCCGGCGCAGCCGGCCGAGGCCCAGCGAGAGAGGCGGGCGAACCGCTCGCCCTGGAGCTCGTGTCGACGACGCCCCTCTCCCCTGCCCCCCCACCCCGCATCCTCCGTCTTCACGGATCTCCTTTCTGCGGTCGCTCGGACGACAGCTCCGAATCTCCGCCCGTCTCTCTCTCTCCCTTCTCAAGCGGTCAGCACTTCTCGCCGCCCCTCCGGCCTCGCCAGCGAGAGAGCTCAGCCCGCGCGGGCGACATGTCTGATTCAGAGGACGGCCGCGACGACGGCAAGCGAGCCAAGGGTCCGTCGACGGCGGGCGGGCCAACGCCGAGGGCGAGCCAGCGAGCCTGCGACTCGTGTCGAGCCAAGAAGGTACGTCGACATCTCGCTCCGCCTGGTCTGTGCTGCATCGGGCAAAGGAGACGACGTCTTGGGCTTGCCCTGCCGTCGGCTCCAGACGGCCATGACGGCCTGCAACATCTGCCCCCGTCACGGTACACGTCTGCGAAGCTAACCCATGCCGGACGCTCGTCCTCCTCCTCATCCCCTCGCAGATCAAGTGCGATGGCCCGTCGATGGACGACAGGATCTGCACCAACTGCCGGCAGTATGGCCTCAGCTGCCAGTACATCCAGCAGGCTAAGGTCGGTCGGCTCCCGCTCACGGCTCCGAGGCGCCCGTCGGCTCGTACGACTCACCTGCTGACGAACCTTCACCGACTCACCTCTCGCGCTCGCCCTTCACTGCTCCGGGAATCTTCCTTCTGCCTCTTCAGAAACGCGGTCCAGTAAGTCCCATCGCTTCTGCCGGTCACCAGCGGGCCAACGACGGCTGGCGCCGGAGAAGGGAAGCTTAGGCTGATCTCGCTGCGCCCACGCTTCGCAGCCGAAGGGCTACATCGAGAGCGTCGAGGCTCGGCTCGCGCGCATGGAGAACCTCTTGAACCGCGTACGCCCCGCTCCGTTGATTGCTGCCAGCTCCCATCGTCCAGGTGAGTTGCTGGCAACCGTTGGGCTGACCAGACGCATCATTATCTTCATCAGCTCGCGCCCGGAGCCGACTTCACGCCCGAGCTGGGTGCGCGTATCGACAAGGACAACTTTGATCTGGCGACGCACCGCCAATTCGAGCCGACCGGCAACGCGCGTGTCACCTCGCCCGTCAGTGCCGGCGGTGGCGGACCAGGACCGAGCAGTCGGACGAGCAGTCAGCACGCGGCCGACCAGCCGAGTCAGACATGCTCGTCGACCGAGGCGATCCGACCATGGTTGGAGGACGGGACCGAGCGGGGCTCGGGCGGCAATGCAGAAGAAGATCCGGAGGAAAGCGCCTTGCTGGAGGCGCTGCAAAAGGTCCAGCTCGGCCATCAAGAGATTGATAAGCCTCTTGGCTTCACTGGCAAGGTGCGACCGATCCACCTCGGCGGCCTCGCACCGTGTCCGTGCGGCGAGCGGCTGATCTGTTCCTTTCACACGATCCAGTCATCGAGCTTTAACCTTCTGATGTCGGCGCGAGACTACAAGTACGGCACCGTTGGCGCTCAGGACAACTTCATTGAGGGTCTCGTCTCTAACCGTCGACGTACGTCCGGGGAACTAACATCATTCCATGCCCCACGTAGCGCTATCTACGACCTCGCCCTGACTGGCCGCGTATTCTCTCTCTCTCTGACAGCCTTCTTCTGGAAGATGCCGCCCTGGGAGGATAGCCTGTACATCTCGGAGCACGCGATGCCTTGGCCACCGGAGGATCTGGTGCCGAAACTCGTCGACGACTACTTCTTCCTCATCCACCACGCGCTCCCGCTGCTGCACGAGCCGACGTTCCGCCGCGACCTGACCGACCGAGTGTACGAGCGGGACCGAGACTTCCGGCAGCTCTGCCTCACCGTCTTTGCGCTCGGCAGCCGGTCGTGCAACGACGAGCGCATGCACATGCCGGCCTCGCTCCTGCCGCCGGATATGCCAGAACTCTACCGCCGCTACTCGGCCGGCTGGCAGCTCATCGGTCAGATCATGTCGGAACCCTTCGACTGGAATGCGGCGCCGAACCTGTTCGATCTGCAGAAGATGGTGGTGCGTCCCTCCCGCACCGATCGGCAGAGCCGTTCGAGGTTGCCTGAGCCTGACCGCTTTTCGCTCCTTCCGCAGCTCTTGATCTCTTTTCTCCAGGGCGGCAGTCATCCTCGCATCGGCTGGACCCTCATCGGCGTCGGGCTCCGGAATTGCATCGTGCGTTTCCTCGGGTGCCTCCCTCGAGGGAGGGTCTTCCACTGATCCGCTGGCTCGCCTCGCAGGACCTCGGCCTTCACCGCGAGCACGTTCTCAAGACCAAGCCCAAGGCCGAAGCTGAGCTTTGGCGCCGAGCATTCTGGTAGGTCTTTGTCGCCTGTCTTACCAGACGCAACGTCCCGACATTGACCTTTGTTCCCCTGCAGGGCTCTCTACGCCCTCGACCGAACGACGGCGGGCATCATGGGCCGGCCGCTGGCAATCCACGACGAGGACATCGACATTGACTACCCGCTCGACGTCGACGACGAGCACTGGGAGACTGGCGATCCTGCCCGCGACTTTGTCCAGCCGGCCGACAAGCCGTCGCGCATGTCGGGCTTCATCGCATCGCTCAAGCTGATGCAGATCAACGGCTACTGCCTGCGGACCGTCTACTGCATCAACAAGTGCGGCCGAGGCGTTTCGACCGGGTCCCTTTGTCAGACGAACATAGCTGACGCTCCCTCCATCCCCGGTGCGTTCACGCAGGGCCAAGTTGATGCTGCGCTTCAACTCGATCGAGGCCCAGCAGCAGGTCGTTGCTGAGCTCGACTCTGCTCTCAACTCGTGGCTCGACAACATCCCGGCCCAGTGCGTCCTACTCCTTTTGCCTCTGATGACATCAGCCTGAACCCCCCGACCCCCTTCCGACCCCTACGCAGCCTGAAGTGGAATCCACACAACAAGGACGAGATCTTCATGCAGCAGAGCGCGCTGCTCTACTCGGCTTATTACGCGACCCAGGTACGTCGGTGACGGTGCACATGAGCGTTTCATACGCGGCACTGACGAAGAACGCGATCGCAGATCCTCGTCCACCGGCCGTTTATCCCGACGTCGTCGCGCCCGTCCAAGGTGGCGTTCCCGTCGCTCGCCATCTGCACCAACGCCGCTCGGTCTGGCGCGCACGTCGTCGAGACGGCCCGCCACCGGCCGCGCTTCCATGGCTACGAGGTCTCGACCGCCCTCCAGGCATGGACGTTTGGCATCGTCCTGCTAATCAACATCTGGGGCGGCAAGAAGAGCGGCAGCATCGGCGATCCGGCGACGGCCCGGGCCGACGTCGACAAGCTCAAGGCTTTCTTTGCCAAGCTCGAGCAACGCTGGTTCCTGGGCGGCCGGATTGGCGACGTCCTCCGTGAGCTCGCCAGCCAAGGCGGCATGCCCCCGCCGGACCCAGCAAATGTCGTGCCGCCGTCGCACAAGCGGCCCAGGGGCGCGACAGCTCCTTCGTCGGCAACAGCGTCGGCTCCTGCGCCGCCAGCCCAAAGCTTCGGCCTCTCGGCAGCGCCTGCGCCGGCTGCGAACAGCGGCGCGGCCTGGCAGCGCAAGCCGGCCGGCGGAGGACACAGCATCAGCAAGCGGGCCTCGGCCGATTTCTCGCATGCGCAGGCACTTTTCCATCAGACCGGCCAGCACTCGCCGACGACGCACGCCTCGCCCGCGCCGTCGATCCAAGAGTCGACGGCATCGTCCTCTGGCTTTGCCGACCCGGCTATCGACGCAGATATCGTCTCGCACAAGCATCTGCCGACGCTCCCGCGCTCGAACAGCGATGCCAGCCTCGGCTTTTTCGGCCAGCCGTTCAGCCAGTCGGAGCGACAGCAACAGCAGCAACCCGACTCGGCCGCGGCCGTCATCGATCCGGTCCACTTCGCAGCTTTTCTCCAAGCTCAGGCTTCGATGGCCGGCGCTGGAGGACCAACGGCTGCGCCTGCCTTCAGCTCTGGTTTCCCGCCAGGAGGTGCTGGCTTCGGCCTCCCGCCAGCGAGTGCGGCCGATCCCTCACCGCAGACCGCGAGCGGATTCCCCGACTGGATGAACGCCAGCTCGGCCGGCGCGTCGTGGCCTCAGCCGCCTGCAAGCTCTGCCGCCTCGGCCGCAGCGAGCGGCGAGGCAACGATGGACCTCCTTTTCGCCAACGGCACCTTCCCAATCTTCTCGCCGCCGGGCGAGAACGGCCCCTCGCTCTATGGTAACGGCACGCCCGGCCTCAACGGTGCACCTCCCGGCCTTTTCCCCAGCGGGTCCGGGCCGAGTTCAGCGGTCCCTGGTCTCTGGGACAACGCACCGGCGGCCTTTGAGTGCGTCTCGTCTTGCCCTGTCATCCTTTGGACGAGCTGCATGCTGACTTGCGCCTTTTGCCCCTCAGAGTGGACGACTGGAGCTCGTACCTCTCGCAGTTTGGCCCCTCGGACGCCAACGGCCGCTGAATGCGACGCACGCCGCCGCCTCCACTCTTAGTTCGACTCGCTTGGGCCCTAGCTTCGCTCTCCTTCCCCCTACTTAGACGCATCATATCCTTATGCGCTTTGCTTGCGCCCTGGACCGGGCGTTCTGACAGACGACGGACTTCGAGAGAAGAGACGACGAGATGCGTATCAAGAGCAGCACGAGAGTGAGGCCGTTTGGACTAGCTGTGAAGCGGGAGAGACGGGTCGGCGGATCCGCCAGGTAAGCCAGCAGAAAGATGGCCGTCTGGATGGCACGTCGCCCGTCGTGCGTCGGATCGAGACGGAGCACGATCTAGTGGCCGGCCGAAGAATGGGACGAGTGGAGCCGGCTCTCCAGAGTCCGGAGCGTCTCCTCTCGGGCGAGCTAGTGGCAGGCCGCCCTCGTTGAGATCAGCTGTAAGCCGGCAGCTGGGGCCGACGTAAGTCGCGAGAGAGCGACGCACCAGCTCCTGTCGCTTCTCTGCAATCTCGCGCTGGACCCGCAGCTCGATCTCGCGCAGCTTCTCCTCTTCGCGACGGAGGCGGTCCTCAGCGATGCGGGCCGCCTGCGTCGCCATCTCCTCGGCCGGAAGGACGGCGCCGCTGATGCGAGTACAAGAGACGGTCAGACACACTCGCCACCGGGTTGCTGTGTTTG
>Ga0308160_10004338_pt1 | contig 15260 bp, 20 predicted proteins | sample PhyFR1_FD_201036 | JGI IMG/M metagenome (GOLD analysis project Ga0308160, IMG submission 201036) | Phyllosphere microbial communities from UC Gill Tract Community Farm, Albany, California, United States - DLSLF.R1 | ecosystem: Host-associated > Plants > Phyllosphere > Unclassified | place: USA...
AGATGGATAATTGAAAAAGGATCAACGTTCAGATACTCGATGGTATCTATACGTTGATCCTTTTTGTCGCACTTTTTGAAAAGTATGACCGAAGTTATTTATCTTTTTTATTCATAAAAGGACTATTAAAAATACATTGATAAAAAGATGCGTTTATAGACTTTGATATTGAAATCGATCCATTCGATTCATTTATTGTGAAAGAAAAATCATTTTTGTATACATAACGGTCGTTTTAAAAACAAAAAATGAAAACTCACATATTTCCTCAGATGTGAGTTCTACCTGTCTTATTTATAGATATCACGACGATGCCCGATCTTGAGAATCAAAATCACGACTTTTTCATCTTGAATGTCAGCAATCAGACGATAGTCGCCGATGCGATACCGCCATTCGCCCGAGCGATTCGAGACGAGTCCTTTCCCATGACGACGCGGATCATCCGTCCCGACAAGGTTCTTCTTGATCCAGGACATGATGATCCGCGCTTGTTGTGGGTCCATCTTCTTGAGAGATTTTTGAGCCCCACGCTCGAATTCTACATTATAAGCTGTCATTCTAAATCAAGTTCCTTCATCATGTCGTCGAAAGATATCGCTTCTGATTTTTTACGGTGTGCTGCCATCGAATCATGATAGAGTTGTAAATCGATTTCGTTTTCGATACGGTCGAGGACGGCATCACGAACAAGTGTAGAAATCGTGATGTTCTTTGCCTTCGCATATTCCTTGATAAGTCGTGTATCTTGATCATCCAGACGTACGGAAATGGTACTCATGATTATCAGCTCCTTTGTAATACATCGTAATACACATTAAGGTTTTAGTACATAGGATTGGGTGACAATCCTAAATAATGATTCTTTGAAGTGCTGAGATTCGCCTTGTAAACATCCTAAATGAGCACGATTGAATCTAAAAAAGTGAATGAAATTATGTTCAAATTAAAGGAAATATAGTCATTCATCTTCGATTTGACCATGTTTAGGAAGGTGATGATCATGATAATTCCTTACATTCTCCTCGTTTGCGAAAACAGGATATGCATCCAAATGCTGCCCGTATCGGTTACAAGAAAACAAAAAGTGTTTTAAATTGAAGAAAGATCAAGGTACAGATTTGTTTAAGCATCTGTATCATTTTGTCAATTGGCGTCATCCTATTTTGTTCGTTGACCGTCAGACATTACGGTTACGTCTGTGTCTTAGGTGGACTGTTCATATTATACGTGGTAAGCGCAGCATGGTGAGACCTATAGGAATGTAGAAAGCAAGATAAAGGGAGCACAAATCATGGTTCAATTACTAAAACAAGTCGACGATCGTGTGTATCACATCGTCTTTCACCAAAAAGGGTGTACTTTATTCTGCCGGGAAGGTGTTGCAGGCGATCGATAGCGAGGATATGATGGAAAGAAATGAAGAGTCCGCAACGAAGCGGATCGTTTTCCAAAACTCGTTCCTCGCGTATCGTCAGAAAAAAGCATGGATACGTGAAAAATTAAACGATGGCTACACCCGTTCTCCGTTTGCTCTGTCTAAAGCGATAGATTGTCGAGCCGACCGACGCATCATATAGTTGCTTATTTTAAGCGCTTTACTCGTCTTATTAAGTGGATTACTGACGCTGACCGATATCTTACCGATTTTGGATACATAACACTCGTCGTTCTGATGCTTTTCTGGCCGATGCATCTCGAAGGGAAATCCGCGCATGTTCGCATGTATCGATGGTCAGGAGCACTTTTTTTGTTCGCATTAGCTGGCTCATCGAAACACTATTTATCACCGATCAATCTCTCGATTAACGGAGCAGTCTGTCTCATCTCAGGATTCATTCTCCTGTTGTATGCGTCAGAACAATTACAGGAACTTGCGACGAAAGGAATCACATATCATGACGAATCAACAAACGAAGGTGATTGAACTCAAGCGTAATAATGGTCAAACGACCGACTACTGGGTCAGTTACCGGATGGGGCGCACGCTGTATCAGGTATCCGTGCAAGAACAAGCGGATGGTCAAACGGATGAAGGGGAGGTCGTCAAAGAACGTTTTCCGTTCTATTTCGGAATGAAAAAGCGGATGCTCGAGTTAGCGGAAGAGAAAGAAGCACTTGGTTTTAGACTGTTGACCGAAGAGGAAAAAGCAACGCCTGTCATCGAGGAAGAAGATCCGACGCTCGATCCTGCTTTCTTCAAGCCAGCTATTCGTTATGCCTCGTGGATGCTTGGTCTCGGAATCCTCCTGTTTTTCCTGCCTTCACCGATCATAAACGGACTCGCGTTCGGACTCGGCTTATTCGTCTGGTATGAGACGTTTGGACAAGCCGGAATACCGCGCAACTATCAGAGATATTTCCACGGGATGCTTGCTGGATTGACGATTTTACAGGTTTTATCTGCGATTGAGTTGGAACGATTTGCTCAACCGTATTATGCGACGATCTTTGTGATATCAGCAATTGTATTGGTTCTTCTAGTCGTACAGCACCGCTTGAAAGAGACTGATCACATCGGTCAGAAGGAAAGTAGTCGGGTTAGGAAAATGAAGGACTATCCGGATGACTTAGATCTCTAAAAACGTATTCACTTAACTTTCGGAAGACTGGAAGACTTTTTGATGCTGTAAAATATAGGTATCACTTAAATCATTTTAGTCAGTCTACTGTAAGGAACTTATGGATGTCATATCAAATGATCAATATATTTAGAATTGACCTTACTTGTCTGGGCGATTGGTGCACTCGTCATCATCATTACGCAAGCGCGAGACACATTTGGTGTTTATTCCTTTGTGGAGATATTTTTGATTCTTGAGATTTTATTACTTGTTGTTCTTTTGATTGTCAAACGCAAAAAATCAACTGTCTCATGAGGAGTAAAGGAAGGTCAGTTAACGCTCATACATAAAGATTTAGTTAACATAATGAAGTAGGAGACAGTATGATCCGTTTCCTACTTTTTTTTGTAATTATGCAATCGATTGCATTCGTATTCTCATTTAACATCCAGGAAAAGGAATCATATTTTTTGCAAAAAACTAGTTTTTATTTCACACGATTTATGCAAAAATAGAACACAACAAACTGCGAGAATTTTTAGAAAAGTGAATGACTAGACTATTCATCCTTTTGAGTAGAAGAGAGAAGTCATCGTTTTTCGAATTCTAAATAACTTATTTTTTGTAAGCCTGGAGGGGAACGTATGAAATTGTTGAAGATGTGGAACCAAATCAGTTTAGTGAAACAAATCGCGATTGGCTTGATCGTAGGGATTGTTTTAGCCGTCACGATTCCTGAAGTAGCGAGTTCTTTGACCATCTTTGGAACATTATTTGTTTCCTCACTAAAGGCAGTCGCGCCGATTTTGGTCTTTTTCCTAGTTATGGCTTCGATTGTGCAACACAAAAAAGGTCAGCAAACGAATATGAAATCCATCGTCTTCTTATACCTGCTCGGTACATTTTTAGCTGGAGCAATTGCGGTCATCGTCAGCTTCTTGTTCCCGGTCACGATTACACTTAAAGAGAGCACGGAGGAATTGACAGCACCGGGTAACGCGGTCGAAGTCCTCAAGACACTCGTCCTCAACATGGTCGATAACCCGGTCAATGCATTAGTCCAAGCGAACTACATTGGCATTCTGACGTGGGCGATCATCTTAGGGCTAGCACTCAAAAATGCGTCAGATTCAACAAAAACGTTCATCTCGAACTTCTCAGATGCACTTGCGAAAATGGTTGGTTGGATCATCAAGCTTGCTCCGCTCGGTATCATGGGGCTCGTCATCGGTTCGATTACGGAGAACGGTCTCTCGTCACTTCTCGATTACGTGAGTCTGTTAGGGTTACTGATTGGCACGATGCTTGTCGTCGCTTTGATTGTCAATCCATTGATCGTCTACATCAATGTTCGTCAAAACCCATATCCGCTCGTCTTCAAATGTCTACGTGAGAGTGGGATCACAGCATTCTTCACACGTAGTTCGGCTGCGAACATCCCGGTCAACATGGAACTATCGAAAAAGCTTGGACTTGATAAAGAGACGTATGGGATTTCAATTCCGCTTGGTGCAACGATCAACATGGCAGGGGCGGCCATTACGATTTCCGTATTGACGCTTGCTGCCGTCAATACGCTTAATATTCAAGTTGATCTTCCAACAGCCATCATCTTAAGTGTCCTCGCTGCCGTCTGTGCGTGTGGCGCCTCTGGTGTTGCTGGGGGATCACTTCTCTTGATTCCACTCGCGTGTAGCTTATTTGGGATTCCGAATGACGTCGCGATGCAAGTCGTTGCTGTCGGATTCGTCATCGGTGTGTTGCAAGATTCATTTGAGACAGCACTCAACTCGTCGACAGATGTCTTGTTCACTGCGACGGCTGAATATCGAAAACGGTTGAAAGAAGGCGAACACCTCTCGATTAATCGTCAATCGATGAATGAGGAAGTAACAGAGAAAGTCGTCAACGGCTAATCAGCTTCGCTACTATCATCATCATCTGAATAAGAAAAGGCATCCCAGTTGAGGATGCCTTTTTTATAGACAATCCCTCGTTTGGTGATCTAAACGAGGGGGTGTATATAAGCCGTAATTAATTTAACCTTCACCTAATGCAACGTATTTTTTTAATTTCCCTTTAAAACTCACTAAAAGAATTTCTTTTCTTTCTTTCGTAGAGTATATGACGGTACCCTTAGAGAGTTTCGTAGCAGTTCCATTATCAAAATCGTTTTTATCAGAACTCATTTTCTTTATTTCTCCGACTTTTTTCTTCTTAGTGACTTTGGTTTTCTCTGCCCATTTTACATCTGATTTGTAGATCGTATCATTTAATTGAAAAATGTCAGCAGTAGAATCTTCTCCTAATACGTCTAATGCTGTCGGTTTTTCACTTGTGTGTTGCATTTCCACTTCATTACTACAAGCAGCTAATGTCCATACAGTTATAATTGAGAAAGCGCATAACAAAGCGACTTTTTTCATGACATAACCTCTTTTCTGTTTTTGTATGTTACTCTATGTCGATACATGTTAAGGTAAATTCCTCACGGTTGCCGTCCCATTTGATTCGGACGTGGTACGTGTCAGTAGCTTTAAAGATTTGTAAGGCGGCACTCGTCTCAGCGGTTGCGCCATCTCTTTCGATTCCAATGGAGCTTTGGAAATGGCTAGATTGTTTAGCATGTCGACCATCAGACAACGGACTGTCGACAAACCAGGTCACAGGTTTCTGTTGTTCCATTCGTTTTAAATCCTGTCCGATGTATGTTTTGGACTGAAGCATCTCTTCCTTCCAACGAATCGACATCTGCATGACCCCCTCTACTGTAGGTAATGTTAGTATATGGAAGAACCAGATTGTTATTCAAGGGGGAACATCAGACATGAGTCGTTTTGGAATGCATCGGGAAGTAATCAATCCGCCGCTCGGTACTGCCTTCATCGGTTATCACCGAGAAGTCGGTATTGCAAGCATACACGATCCGCTATATGTCACAGCGAGTATCTTTGAAAGCGAGCAGACGACATCGGTCTTCGTCAGCATCGATAACATCGGCATGCTCGTCGCCGATACGGATGTCATCCGTGAAGGAATCGCGGGTCAGCTAGACGTGTCGAAGGAACAGATCACAGTCGTTTACACGCATACGCATTCGGGACCAGCGACAGCAGGAAATGAACCGTTGACCGTCGCCTATAAAACGATCTTGACGCAACAAGCGATTGTATCTGCCGTCAACGCAAGCGAAGCGATGCAGACGGTCGAGATGGGTTGGGGAGTGACGTCTGGAAAACTCGGTGTCAACCGACGAGAGAAAATAAATGGTCACGCGGTGATGGGGACGAATCCGCTTGGTGTGACGGATGACCGAATCGGGACACTGTTGGTTCGCCGTGTTGATGATGCGTGTCTTGTTGGAGCATTCGTTTTCTGTACAGCGCATCCGAACGTCTTGAAATCAGACAGTGTTGTCTTATCCGGTGATTATCCGGGTGTCGCTCGAACGCTACTCGAACAGGCACTCGGCTGTCCAGTCGTGATTGTCCAGGGGGCGGCGGGGAACATCAATGCGAAATATCGTGGTGACATAGAGAGTCTTCAAAAAATGGCGTTTACTTTAAGTGGTCATGTCTTGACGACGATTCCAGCCGTGTCGTTTCAACCGTTAACGCACCACCGGATTCAGTCATGCATTCATCCGATGCGCTTAACAGAAATACCGGCTATGAACGTATTACGAGACATGGCGGATTACGCTGAACAGACATGGGGCGTCAGTGCAGCACGATGGTTGGCATACATTCAGGAACGATCGGGAGCAACACTCACCATCCCGCTCGAAGTTCAATTGTTTGAACTAAACGAAGGGTCGTTCTCAGGCATTCCGATGGAGCCGTTCTGTGAGACAGCGCTACAGATAAAGCAAATCCGTCAAACGGAACTCGCTTTTTTCGGGGGCTATACGAACGGTTACATCGGTTATTTGCCAACTGCGGAAGAACATCCGTATGGGGGTTACGAAGTGGCAATCAATCCCGTCGTCTACGGTCCAGTGACAGGGCTTTGGATGCCACCTGTACCGGGAACGGCGAACGACATCGTGAATCGTATCCAACAACTCTATGAAACGAACAACAACCCGGCTTCTCTCCTTTGAGAGGTCGGGTTGTCGTGATTACGACTTGATTTTTTTGATGATCCAGAATAAAGCGAAAACAAATCCGCATGTTAGGAAGATAAATAAAAAGAGCAGAATGAGTAAGTTAGACATTTGTAGCATCGGAGACCTCCATGAATAGGTACAGCTAGATTTTCGAACTTTTCGAATAGTAATAGAGTAACATAGTAATTAACAAAATATAGGTAAATAGGTTGTTGATTTAGATATTTCTTAATTTATTTACTTATTATATAAAAATAAGTTATTTTATTACATTTAGAAAAAGAGGGGATAACATGATCATCAAAAGATTTATTCTTAGTTTTGTCATCACTTATTTATTCCTCAGTTTGCTTTTATCCTTTAGCATCGGATATACGATCGATTGGATTCCCGAAGCAACTTTGACTCAAAAGATAAAAGGGTACGTCATTGAAGGGTTCACTCGTTTTAAAATTATAAAGCTTTTGATTGCTACAGGTGGAGGTACTCGGTACAGCATACTCTACTTAAAACAAAGGGCATCGAGTTTATCAAAGCGTTGATTTCCTTTATTTTGAAACTTTTCTTTGCTTGATTCGTTTATTAGAATGAGAACGAGTCAACGTATTGGGGGAAATAAAAATGAAAAAGACAGTTGGTGCAATCATTTTAGCGAGCGGCATGTTGATACTCGGTGGTTGCGGAACAGCAGCAACGCAAACCGATTTATTTGAGCAACAAGGTACATATCTAGGAGATAATAGTAGCGTACGAGACATCGTCCAACAGCTACCACACGGTAATCAGTTGAAGAAGATGGAACTGTCGACAAAGGAAAAGCCGTATCAACTGACGTTGCGTTACGGTGGATATACAGAAGGACAGGTCGAGCAAAAAAGTAATCGCACGGCAATCTATAATGCGACGGCACTGTTCACACTGATTCCGAACGTCGATCAAGTCAACATAACGATCGAAGATGCTTCGTATCACTTCACGAAACAAGAGCTACGCGATTGGTATGGAAAGGACTTTACAACTTACAATAATGAAAAAGCCTTAAAGGCATTCACGAAGCCTTTTATTGAGGATGAACGGAAAGTAAAAGAAATACTAAATTGAAACGAAAAGTGGAAGTAGATGAATTGTTCATCCCTTCCACTTTTTTAATATTGATTATTTTCCCGGCTTCGTCTTGTAGAAGCTGTAGAAGACACTGATCAAGATGACGAGGACGATCGTACCGAGCGACATCCAGATTGGCATTTTGTAGACGTCACTGAAAATCATCTTCGCTCCGATGAAGACGAGCATGAAGCTTAAACCGTGTTTCAAGTAGTAGAAACGATCAATCAAGTTCGCGAGGACGAAGTAGAGACTACGAAGTCCAAGGATTGCCATGATGTTCGCATAGAAGATGATGAACGGATCACGTGAGTACGCGAAGCTTGCAGCGACTGAGTCGACGGCGAAGACGATATCTGATACTTCGATGAAGAGCAGTGTGATTAAGAGTGGCGTGAATAACAGCTTCCCATCAATCCGTTTCGCGAACTTACCAGACGAGATGTCTTGTGTGATCGGTAAACGTTTCTCTAACCAACGAATCGTTTTGTTGTCTTCAAGCGACGTCTCTTGACCGATGTTCTTGTACATCATCCAACCTGTATAGACGAGGAACGCTCCGAAGATGTAGTACACCCAAGCGAAGTTCTCAAGTAGCGAAACACCAGCGACGATGAAGATGACGCGGAAGAAGATTGCACCGAGAATACCCCAGAACAAGACTTTGTGCTGGTATTTCAATGGAATTGCGAAGTACGCGAAGACGAGTGAGAAGACGAAGACGTTATCAATCGCGAGAGCCTTCTCTATGAAGTACACACTCGTATATTCGACAGCAGCGGCGCTACCTTGATCAATATAGAGCCAGCCTCCGAAGGCGACAGCGATCGCGATCCAGACGAACGTCCACGTCCAAGCCTCCCGAAGCGAAACTTCATGTGCCTTGCGATGAAAGACTCCAAGGTCAAGGGCGAGCATGATGAAAACGATGGCTAGAAAAGCAATGAGTAGTGTCAACAGCGCTTCCTCCTTTGAAGTAAATTGTTATCATGAATTTATTATAAGTTCATAAGAACTCAAAAGTAAAGAGGTAAGTGTGTTCTTTTTTGAAATTGTGAACAAAATCAAAAAAAGCACTGCTCATGCGAACAGTGCCTTTGGCGGATTACGTGAGTGGTAGAGAATACGGTACGACATACAGAGCGAGCGTATCGATGATTGTAGCCGAGCTCATCGTACACTCATGCGATCGTTAAACATGAAAATCTTCTTTTACTGCTGTTCGAGACGACGTGAGAAACCAGTCAAGATGACGGCAAGAATGACCATGATAGCGCCGACCCATGGCGTGTGGACAAGTCCGATCGTATCGGTGACGAGACCACCGATCGTTGCCCCAAGTGCGATTCCGATATTGAAGGCTGCAATATTTAAGGCAGAGGCGACATCGACTGCTGCTGGGACGTATTTTTCAGCCAACTGGACGATATAGAGTTGGAGTCCAGGGACGTTCATGAAGGCAAGAAGTCCCATTAAGATGATCCCGATGATGCCAGCGACCTTGAACGGAATCATGAATGAGAGGGCAATCATGACAATGGCATGGATGATGAACATATAGAACAATGCTTTAATCGGGTTACCATTCGCGAGTTTTCCGCCGACCGTGTTCCCGATTGCAACCGCGATTCCGTAGACGAGCAGAATGATACTGATTAAGCTCGGACTGATTTTCGTGACGTCCTGCATGATTGGCGTTAAATAGGTAAACGCGACGAACGTCCCACCGTAACCGAGGGCAGTGATCAAGAAGCCGAGCATCAAGCGTCCGTTCGTCAACAATTTGAACATGTCGGAGAACTTCGCAGGTGGTGATTGTTTCAAGTCTTTTGGAATCAAGAAGAAGCTTGCGATGATCGCAATGATTCCGAGTGCAGCAACCGCGAAGAACGTCGCGCGCCAGCCGAACGATTGACCAATGAATGTACCAAGCGGGACACCCGTGACGGTCGCGACCGTCAGACCGGTAAACATCAAGGCGATGGCACTTGCTTTTTTATGCTCCGGTACGAGCTGGACGGCAATCGTCGCACCAATCGAGAAGAAGACACCGTGCGAGAACGCCGTGATGAAACGGGCGACGATCAACAATTCAAATGTCGGTGAGATCGCGGAGATCAGGTTACCGGCGATGAAGACGACCATCAATGCCATCAGTAACGTTTTCCGGTTCATCCGGTTCGTCAGTGCCGTCAAAATAGGTGCTCCGACAGCAACGCCAATTGCGTAACCAGAGATGATGAGACCAGCGAGTGTGATACCGATATTTAAGTCACCAGCAATCGCTGCGAGCAGTCCGACAGGAACGAATTCCGTCGTACCGATCCCAAAGGCGCTGATTGCTAAGGCAAGTAGGGCAAGTCCGCCGTTTCTTGGAGCCTGTTCCTCCTGTACCTGTTGATTTAATTGATTCATGGGGATTCCTCCTAAAATGATTTCAGTAGGGATCGTGTCCGGTGGGCCCGACCAAACATGATCCGATTGACATGACCCCAGCATAATGGGGGTTGTTCCTTTCGGGAAGTACGTACTTTAAAGTACGATAGGCACTAAAAAGTACCCTACTCGTTCTTTTAGATGCAAGGTTTAAAAGGAGATTGTACTTTCCGTTGACAATTGCTATCATATAGCCAGCCAATCCGCTTGGGAAGTACGCACTTTCAAGTACGATAGGCACTAAAAAGTGCCTATGTTCTCAACGGAATCTCGAAAGGATGGATCATATATGGCATACAATATCCCGGTCGAAGCAACACTAGAAGTCATCGGTGGAAAGTGGAAGGTCGTCATCATGTGTCATTTGATCAAAGGTGAGCGTCGGACGAGTGAGCTCCGTAAGCTGATGCCGACGATCACGCAAAAGATGCTGACGCAACAATTACGGGAGTTAGAAGAAGACGGTGTCATCATCCGGACGGTCTTTGAACAAGTCCCACCGAAAGTCGTCTACTCGTTATCCGAGTACGGCTGGTCGCTGAAGCCGATTCTTGACGCGATGTGCGCATGGGGTGAAGGACATATCAATTTGACAGGCGGAGAGGTCGTTTCGTATTAATCGCCAGAAAAAAGGTTCGACATTATGGTCGATCCTTTTTTTGCGCTCAAATTTTCTAGAAATAAATAAGTTGTACAGTAAGTGATCATTAGAAAAATCTTTTATTATATTTACTCCATCAACTGTGAAAAATCCTTAATTTTTTTGGGCGGTTTTTATCAGATATCAATAAAACAAGTCAATAAAGTACTAGTATTGAGAAATCCCTTGATAAGAAAGTCATGAATACAACATGGTTGATTTGAGTCTATAGGGCGGGTTCCTGATTTTGGAATATTTGTTACGATCAAGTGGAAGAAAGTTTTATTTTTCTCTTTCAAGAACTAATGCCATGTTTCATCAGAGTGAATGACTTTCTATCTTGACAGAGAAAGGAGGAGTTCGGATGTCTGCTATGTTCGTGTCGTATCAATTATCTTTGGAAGAAAAGTTCTTCAACATGATCGAAAACAAATGGTTCTGGATGGTTTTCGCTCTTGTCATTTTAGTAGGAGTATTTGCATATGCGTTCTATTGCACGAGCCGAGGTTACAGCTTTAATGGAAACGTGAAATTAAACTGGCCAAAGTTCTGGCAAATGGGAATTGGCTGTAAAGCCTCGTAACGTACTTAACTGGCGGGGGCTCATAGAGCTCCCGCTTCTTTCAGGAGGTAGAAACATGATTGAAATCGATGGTTTGACAAAATCATTTAAAAAGAATCGCGTTATCGATGCGTTATCAGCATCATTTTCTTCAACGGGTGTCTCTGTCATAGTTGGAACAAATGGCAGTGGAAAGACGACACTATTGAATATGTTGACGAATTTGCTAGAAGCTGACGGTGGCGGCATTCGAATTGATGGTATTCCACCTGGTAGTCAGGCATACAAATCTAAATTTTTCTATCTTCCTTCTGACTTTTATTTACCAGGCTACATGACTGGTAAGGAATATGTACAGTTCGTTTTAAGTCGATATGAGACAAGTGAAGAGGATAAAGCTCCTCTTTTAATGGACTTACTCGATTTGGCGGACGGTCAAAATAAAACCATTGAGTCGTATTCCTTTGGTATGAAGAAAAAAATTCAAATTGTCGCAGCCATTGCTGCCAATACTGACTATATAATTGCTGATGAAATTTTCGGCGGACTTGATTTTGATACGTCTTTGCTTGTTCAGGAACTGTTTGCAGCAGTCAGCACGACGAAAAAAGTGATTATCGTCTCTCATGAACGAAATACGATTGATCGTTTTTCCGAAGATATACGACTTATGAGACAAGGTTCACTTGTCAATTTTGAAGGAACTCCAGAGGAATTGACGGATGTCATTAAACAAGAGGAGGTCTTACGTGAAAAGCTCGACATCGTCAGCAAACATTTTATGTCTACTGAAATTCTTCTATAATGATACGTTTCATGGACTTTTCAATCGTCCTTTTTTTAAAAGTCGGATGAATCGGTACGGGTTAGGTATTCTTCTAATTGGCATCTATCTTGGATACTTTTATCTGAATATGGTTCAGCTCTCCACCCTATCGAATAATGCAGTGGAAGCAGATGAAACAACACGCTTGCTGGCAGGGAAGATGACACTCAGTAGTTATTTTAATGTCGTCTTTATTTTAGGTACCTTTATGTTCATTTTAATTAATGGAACCGTCTCATTGAATCGGAACTCTTTATTTTTTGCGAAGACACTTCCATTCTCAGAAAGAGAAGTTAATATCAGCCAACGGTTCTTTAAACTCTCTGTTGCTCTAGTCTTTTTTGAATTACTGATGATCATCGTTGCACCAGCACTGAAACTAATTCCTATGCGCTTGGGAACGGCACTGCTTGTTTTAATAACACTCCATACTGTATTCATCAGCAGCTTTTGGTTATTGGATTGTCTCCATGCTGCAGTATTGCATCGTCTAACAGGTATGAAGCGTACTATTTTCAGTTTCATTCTTGATCTAGTATTAGCTGGTCTCGTGACACTTCATTTATTAAAAACACGATTTCAGGTTGATGTATGGGTTAGTACGTTACCGTATTCGATTTTAACGATCACGCTAGTTATGTTGATGGCGAGTCTTGTCGTTGGCACGATTGCCTATACTCTTCATGCAGTTTTCTTTGCTCGAAACCATTTGTATGTCCGGCAGAATTACTTCAAATTAGGATTGCCTGCTTTCAATATTGGTTTAGCGACTACTATGCCTGCCATCATCCGAGGTAAAAACTTTCTGTACTTTTGGGCATTACTTGGTGTGATGTCAATCGGAGCATGGTACCAAGTCGGGTGGGGGGGGACTTTTCAACTCTGGTTGTTCTTATTGCCGATACTTGGAGTAGTGACGATTACATATGCAGACGCAACATTAGCAGTTAGAAAGTTGTACGGACTGTACCGGATCCATCCCTTGATGGAACTGATGTCACTCCTTGCTGTCGCCATCGTCTTGATGGCACCTGCACTATATGTCGGTATCATTGAGACAAACAGTTTGAATCCATATATGTATGGAATCAATATCTTTTTCGCGGCTACAATTGCAGGATTTTTATTTCCGAAATCTCAAAGTAATATCAATGAGACGATTGCATCCGTGTTGACGATCATTTTAATTGTCTTACTGTCTGTCCTCGTCAGTATCGATGGAGCATTGTATCCGACATTAGCGATCTTACTTGGTGTTTTATATCTCATTTTAAAGAAAGAATACGAGGTGGCAAAATGAAAATCACGAAATTAATTGGTGTTGGTACTGTTTTGTGGGCAATTATTTTTTTAGTCGATTATATTTATGAATTGTTTCAAATCAATGAAACGAGTGTCGTGACGACGATGACAGGATTAAAAATTACAACGGTAATGACAAAAGAAGAATTAAATACACACTTCGCGTTGACACTTCAAGCGCTTGTTCTCTATTTGGTATTTATCGTTTTATTCACATTGTTTGGTGTCTTCTTACAGAAGCGGCGAACGTTAGCGCGTCATGACAGCTGAGACAGTTCTGCATCTTATCAGCTATATTCTTCTGATTTTCATTGTCGTAGCGATACACGAAATGATCCATTTATTGTTCGCATGGGTGTTTCGACGGCGACCGACAGTGAAACTCGATCGATTTTTAACGCCAATCGTCCGCTATGAGAATAATCAGAATGACTGGCAAAATTTAATCATTGCTGCTTCTGCACCTGCGATTTTATTTTCGTTCGGTATTTGGATAGAAGGAGATGGCGGTGGATGGGTCTTAGTTAAAATTTTATGTTTATCAAATGTATTTAATTTTTTCCCGGTGACGACAGACGGCCAGATGATCCTGTTATCCTGCTTAAGAATGATTAGAAAAGAAAAGCGCAGAAATGACGCTCTGTAATATTCGTGCATTTCCATGTAAATAACCCCTCGTTCCTCGAGCGGAATGAGGGGTTATTTGCATAGAAAAATTCAAGTGAAGATAAATTTGGTATCCTGCGTTATTTTTGAGCAATATATCTCTTTTGATCGAAATCATATTTAAATGTAACGATCATTAATTCATCACCTGTTGGATTTCGGTACGAGTAGAGAAGCGTCGCCTGTTTTTCTCGGTACACGACTGTGCCCTCAGCATAGGCTTCTCCAATCGTCGAGTAATATTCTGTATGGTGAAGCGTCAAGACACCAAGTCCTTTACCTGAAAGAATTCGATCGACGTCAGCTATTGTCATGCCAGGCTTGATCTTCTTTCCTGGTAAGAGTCGTTTCTTTGACGGTGTTTTAGGGATGTATTCCTTTTCCGCAAGGTATAAGGTGTGACCGTTTTGTTTCGTTTTGAAAATCAGATGCATTCTTTGCTTAAACCAATGATCGTCTGTTACTTCATAGGGATAAAAGGCAAAAGCGTACAAAACATAGTCGTCTTCAATTTCTCGTAATACAGCTTTTTGTTTGAGTGTTGTGACGCCATGCTCTTTCTTTATGTAGTTCCTATACGATTTTCCGTAGAGCGATTTTGCAACGTTTGTCGCGGTCATGCCGAGTTTTAGCTTCTTGTAAGACGCATACTCCTCTGTCGCTGCGTCGACAGAATGAGGCATGAATTCAGAACTAATCATCGCTAGGATGACCATCACTAAGAAGAGTACTCTTAACTGGGTGAGGTATGATTTTTTAGTATAAGAGGTCATAATCGAACATTTTTCCTTTGATGAGATGACTAAAAACCGTGCGTTTCTTTTCGTTTGAGATACCAGAGTAGTCCTGTGGTAATACAAAAACCAATCGTACCTAGTATTCCGATATACAAGAAACCAATGAGATCATTTCCGATATTATTTTCGACGGTTTGTCAAATTAAGCGCAACACTTCTTCGGAAAAGACCTCGTATGCAGTTTTCCAATCCAAACACTTTCTTGGTCGATTGTTGATTCTAGAAAGTGCGTAATCTAATTCTGTCTTGTTGATC
>Ga0308160_10004340_pt1 | contig 15256 bp, 13 predicted proteins | sample PhyFR1_FD_201036 | JGI IMG/M metagenome (GOLD analysis project Ga0308160, IMG submission 201036) | Phyllosphere microbial communities from UC Gill Tract Community Farm, Albany, California, United States - DLSLF.R1 | ecosystem: Host-associated > Plants > Phyllosphere > Unclassified | place: USA...
CGAAGGCGGCCGCATCGACCACGCCCACCACGCCGGCAACGCCTACCGCGCGCTGGACGAGACCATCGCCCTGTCGCAGGCGGTGCAGGCCGCGGCGGAGGCGACCTCGGCCGAGGACACGCTGATCGTCGTCACCGCCGACCATTCGCATACGCTCAACTTCGTCGGCTACCCGCAGCGCGGCAACCCGATCCTGGGCAAGGTGCGCGGCACCAGCGGCGAAGACGCCAATACCGGCGACCTGGCGCTGGACGGCAACGGCCAGCCGTACGCCACGCTGAGCTACGCCAATGGCCCCGGCTACACCGGCGCCAGCAACCAGCAGCCGGCCGGGATCAAGACGTTCCCGCATGCGCCGAGCAGCTTCGAACCGGTCAAGGGCCGCCCCGACCTGACCCAGGTGAACACCGAAAGTCCGGATTTCATGCAGGAAGCGCTGGTCCCGACCAAGGCCGAGACCCATGGCGGCGACGACGTCGGCATCTGGGCGCGCGGCCCCGGCAGCGACGCGTTCCGCGGCAGCCTGGAAGAGAACGTGATCTACCACGTGATCGTGCAGGCCACGCCGAAGCTGCGCGGGCGCCTGTGCCAGGCCGGCACCTGCAACGGCGACGGCGTGCCGGTGCAGGTGCCGAAGCCGGACGCGTTCGTGGCCGAGGCTGCGAGCGCCACCGCAAAGTGAGCGTGGCGCGGCAGCGGCACTCGACGATGGCCAGCTGCGCAGCGGCGCTGGTCGCGCTGGTCGCGCTCGCGGCGGCGCCAGCGGCCCGGGCGCAGGCGGACAGCGCATGCCGGATCGCCGATCCCAACTCCGACCGCGACATCGTGCCCGGCTGCAGCGTCGGCGCCGACGGGCGCCTGCGGCTGTCGGCGCAGACCGCGCGGCAGTTGCAGTTCGACGCCGACGGCCTGTCCGTGCTGACCGTGGACGACCAGTTCTACTACGTGCGCGCGGACGGCAGCAGCCTGCCGGTGATCCTCTGGGACAACGGGCCGGACTATTTCGCCGAAGGCCTCACCCGCGGCATCTTCCATGGCCGCATCGGCTTCTACGACCGGCAACTGCGCGAAGTGATCCCGCCGGTCCATGATTTCGCCTGGCCGTTCGAGAACGGCGTGGCCCGGGTCTGCGACGGCTGCCGGCGCGGCACGCCCGATGGCGACGGACACACGCCGATGGAGGGCGGACGCTGGTACGCCATCGACCGCAGCAACCGCGAAGTGCCCGAACCGCAGCCCTGAGCGAGGGCACGATGGGGTCGACAGCGCCGACCTGACGACAACACGGCAAGCAGACCTAGCCCCTCTCTCCCCTGAAGCGGCGGCGCACGGCTTGCGCGCCGCTGGCGCATGCCGGGACGCAACCGCGCCGCCCTGGCCGCGCCCGCTTCGCTGCCGCGTCGCCAGCCTCTAAAGTGAAGCGATGAACCGCCGTTCCGATCCCGCCCCGCCCTGCCCCGTGCGCCTCGCCCTGCCCGATCCGGCGCCGGCCGCGGTGCTGGTCGGCCTCAGCGGCGGGCTGGATTCCAGCGTGCTGCTGCACGCGCTGGCGCAACGGCCGCAGTACCGCCGCGCCGGGCTGCGCGCGGTGCACGTGCACCACGGCCTGCATGCCGACGCCGATGCATGGGCCGAGCACTGCGCCGCGTGCTGCGCTGCCCTGGCGATCCCGCTGCAGGTGCTGCGCGTGCAGGTGCCGCGCGACAGCGGCCACGGCCTGGAGGCGGCGGCGCGGCAGGCGCGGCGTGCCGCCTTCGCCCAGGTACTGGGCGAAGGCGAGTGGCTGGCGCTGGCGCAGCATCGGGACGACCAGGCCGAAACGGTCCTGCTGCGCGCGCTGCGCGCTTCCGGCCCGGATGGACTGGCGGCGATGCAGCCGTTGCGCGACTTCGCCCACGGCATGCTGTGGCGTCCGCTGCTGGCGCTGCCGCGCAGCGACTTGCAGGCCTATGCGCAACGGCACGGATTGCGCTGGATCGAAGACCCGAGCAATGCCGACCCCGGCTTCGACCGCAACTTCCTGCGCCTGCAGGTGTTGCCGCTGCTGCGCCAGCGCTGGCCGCATGCCGATGCTGCGCTGGCGCGCAGCGCGCAACTGTGCGGCGAGGCCGGCGCGCTGCTGGACGACGGCGACCAGACCGCGCTGGAGGCGCTGCGCGAGGACGCCACCGCGCCGCTGTCGCTGCCGCTGCTGCGCGCGCTGCCGGCGCCGCGCCGCGCGCGCGTGCTGCGGCGCTGGGTCGCGCAAGCGAGCCTGCCGCCGCTGCCGGCCGCGGGCCTGGTGGCGATCGAGCGCACGCTGCTGCACGCCCGTGCCGACGCCGCCGCGCAGTTCGCCTGGCATGGCGCGACGCTGCGCGGCTGGCGCGATGCGTTGTACGCCGAGCGCGATCCGCCGCCGCTGCCCGCCGACTGGCAGGCGCAATGGGACGGCCGCGCACCGCTGGCGCTGCCCGACGGCCGCTGCCTGCGGCTGCTCGCCGACGCGCCGCTGGCGTTCGACGCCCCGCTGCTGGTGCGCTTGCGCCAGGGCGGCGAACGCATCCTGTTGCCCGGGCGCATCCACTCGCAGGCGCTCAAGCAGGTGCTGCAGGAACGCGCCGTGCCACCCTGGCAGCGCGCGCGCCTGCCGTTGCTGTGCGACGCCGAGCGCCTGCTCGCCGCCGGCGACCGGATCGTCGCCGCGCCGCTGCACGCCTGGCTGCAGGCGCACAACGCGCGGCTGGCGCTGGACAGCGCCGCCACGCCATCGTCACCCGCCTCGCATTGACCCTGCCGCCGACGCCGCGCACACTTCCACGATGCCCAAGAAGTCATTAGAAGAAGCCTCCCCGGTCGCCCGCTTCGAGCAATCGCTCGAGGAACTGGAAGTGCTGGTGGAGAAGATGGAAACCGGCGACCTCAGCCTGGAGCAGTCGCTGAGCGCCTACGAGCGCGGCGTCGGCCTGTACCGGCAGTGCCAGCAGGCGTTGGAGCAGGCCGAACTGCGCGTGCGCCTGCTCAGCGATCCGGAACAGCCGGACACCGCCGAGCCGTTCGATCCCGCCCCGCTCCATGGCGGCTGACGCCGCGTTCGCGCGCTGGCGCCAGCGCGTGGAAGCCGGCCTGGATGCGCACCTGCCCAGCGCCGCCGCCGCGCCGCAGCGCCTGCACGCGGCGATGCGCCACGCCACCCTCGGCGGCGGCAAGCGCATGCGCCCGCTGCTGGTCTACGCCACTGGCACGCTGTTCGAGGCCGACGAAACCCGACTGGACGCGCCGGCGCTGGCGGTGGAACTGATCCACGCCTATTCGCTGGTCCACGACGATCTGCCGGCGATGGACGACGACGCCTTGCGCCGCGGTCGTCCCACCGTGCACATCGCCTTCGACGAAGCCACCGCGATCCTGGCCGGCGATGCGCTGCAGAGCCTGGCCTTCACCCTGCTGGCCGGCGCCGACGACGCCGATGCGGCGTTGCGCGTGCGCTGGCTGCAGACCCTGGCCGACGCCGCCGGCGCGGCCGGCATGTGCGGCGGCCAGGCGCTGGACATCGACGCCACCGGCGCGGCGCAGCCGCTGGCCGACCTGCAGCGCATGCACGCGTTGAAGACCGGCGCGCTGATCCGCGCCAGCGTGCGCCTGGGCGCGCTCGGCGGCAGCGCCGACGCGGCCGCGCTCGCGCAGCTGGATACCTTCGCCAGCGCGCTGGGCCTGGCGTTCCAGGTGCGCGACGACATCCTCGACATCGAGGCCAGTTCCGAACAGCTCGGCAAGACCGCCGGCAAGGACGCGGCGCAGGCCAAGTCCACCTATCCCGCGCTGCTCGGCATGGATGGCGCCAAGGCCAAGCTCGCCGAACTGGCGGCGACGATGCGCGACAGCCTGCACGGCCACGGCGCCCGCGCCGACACGCTGGCGGCGCTGGCGCGGCTGGCGGTGGATCGCTCGCACTGAGGCGATCCAGGCACCGCCCCTGTACGCCCCTGTAGGAGCGGCTTCAGCCGCGACAGAGGCAGCGGCAGGATCGGACAGGTTCGGTGCCTTCGGGCCGCAGATTCATGTGGGAGCGACTTCAGTCGCGACGGGCTCCACCGGTAGCCCTCCCGCGCGACCAGGCGCTGGCACTTTGTAGGAGCGGCTTCAGCCGCGACCGGAGCTGTCCTAGGCAGGAACGGCCCAGTTGTGGCTGAAGCCGCTCCTACAGGTTCCAGGCGCGCCAATGGACGCGAAAACCCGCGCGCTAGCGCGGACGCAACTCGACCAGCACCACATCGTTGGCGCGCATCGCAATATCCACCTGCGCGTTGCCATCCTTGCCGACCAGCACGCGGCGCAGTTCGGGCGCATCCGCGGTCAGGCCCTGCAGCTTGCGCACCTGTTCGGCGCTCAGCGCCTTCGGCGACCCCATGCGCAGATAGGCGCTGTACGCATCGTTGGCATCGAAACCGGTGCGGCGAATGGCGAGCGCATAGGTACCCGGCGCCAGTCCACGCAGTTGCAGGCGCAGCGGCGCGGTCGCGGCCGCCGGCAGCACCTGGGTGAAGTACGGGCGATTGCTCTTGTCCTGCTGCGGCGTGACGAACTCCCAGGCCAGCAGCTTCACCACCCCGCCGTCGTAGGTCGCAGAGCTCTGCGCATCGGCGTTGCGCAACTGCCGCTCGCCCAGCGCGTTGAGGTACTTGTAGGCGAAGTACGCAGGCTTGCGGATGCCCTGCGGATTGAGCAGGCCGAAACCGCCCTGGAACGGCGCGGTCGGCGGGCCCGGCTCCTCGAACAGGTCGCTGTAGGTCCAGTAGCTCATGCCCTGCACCAGGCCCTCGACTGCCTTGAGCTTGCTCAGGATGTAGGCCGCGCCGAGGTAGGCGTCGTGCACCGGGTCGCGCGGCGTGTAGCTGGTGCTCCACTCGGTGAAGTACAGCGGCAATCCCGGCATCGCCGAGGCCTGGATCTGTTCGCGCACGCGGTGCACGTCGCCGACGATCGCATCGGGCGATGGCGACAGCTTGGTATCGCTCTCGCCCTTTTCGTCCAGGAAGCCGCCGTCCACGCCGTAGGTGTGGGTGGCGATGAAATCCACGGGCGTGCCGGCGGCATGCGCATGCGCGATGAACTCCGGGACCCAGGCCGCGCCCGCGGTCGACGGCCCGCCGACCTTGAGCTGCGGGTCGATGCGCTTGATCGTCTTGGCCGTCGCGTCGTACAGCGCGAAGTACGCGGACTGGTCGGCGCCCTCCCAGAAGCCGGCCAGGTTCGGCTCGTTCCAGACCTCGAAGTACCAGCGGCGCACTTCCTCCTCGCCGTAACGCTGGCGTGCATGGCGCACGAACGCATCGACCAGCGCGGTCCATTTGTCCAGCTGCGGATGCGAGGTGTTGCCCTTCCAGTAGAAGATCTGCTGGTCGGAACGCTTCATCGCCTCCGGGGTGAAACCCAGTTCGACGAAGGGACGGATGCCCATGCCGAGCATGCGGTCATAGAGCTGGTCGATCTTGCTCCAGTCGTAGACCGGGCGCCCATCGACCTCCCGGTAGGTGCCGAGCACGTCGTGGAAGATCGCGTGGAAGCGCAGATAGCGGAAACCCAGTTCGTCCCGGGCGGTGCGCAGCTGCGCCAGGCTGTCTTCGCGCAGCAGCGTGCCCGGATAGTCCGAGCCCACCGACAGGTCGTAGAAGCGATCGCGCAGCGCGGTCGGCCCCTGCACGTCCAGCGCGATCTCGCGAACCGCAGGCTGCGCCGCGGCAACCGCTGTCAGCGAACCCAATGCGGCCGCCAGCAATAGCCGTAGCACTCCCATGACATCCCCTCTCCCAAGGCGCGAACGCCCGACTCTAGCAGCGGCATGCGCACCGGCAAATCGGAAGCGCACCGGCGAACGCGCGCTGCGAGACGACACACGCGCTTCCATCGCAGCGAATCGATGCAGCGCTGTCTTCGCGCGAACGTCGTTTGTGGGACCGAGCACCCGGTTCGCTGGACGGAATCGCAGACAAACGCGCAAACGCCGGTTGCCCGCGGATCGTCGGGCTAGTTTGCATACGCCCTCGCATGGGCATCCACTTTTCGACGGAGAAAGCCTGCATGAAACACGCATCCCTGATCTCGGCAGCCATCGGCTTCAGCCTGGTCGGCCTCATGTCGGCGGCCACTGCGCAATCGCAGCTGTCGCGCACCACCACGCCGCTGCAGGTCGAACTGGCGCCGGTCGCCGACGCGGACGGCCAGTACCGCGGCCAGGTCGCGGTCACCGTGCGCAACACCGGCGAGCGCGTGGCGCGCGTGCCCAAGTGGGAACTGCCGCTGGGCGAACTCGATGCCAGCCTGTTCGAGATCGCACGCGACGGCAGCACGGTCGATTACGTCGGGCGCCTGGTCAAGCGCGCCGCGCCGCGCGCCGAGGATTACGTGACCCTGCAGCCGGGCGAAGCGCGGCACGCGCAGATCGACCTGGCCAACGCCTACGACCTGTCGCGCAGCGGCAACTACACCATCAACCTCAACGCGTCGCTGCAATACGCCGCGTTCGCCGATGGCAGCAGGATGCAGCGCGCCGACGGCCAGCCGCAGACCGTGTCCAGCGCGCCGCTAACGTTGTGGCTGAACGGCCGCGGCCGCGCAGTGCGCAACGAGCTGATGGCCGGTCCGCAGGCCGTGGTCAACGGCATCAACTACGCCTCGTGCAGCAGCAGCCAGATCAGCACCATCGGCAGCGCGGTGAACTCGGCGCGCACCTACTCGCAGAACGCCAAGACCTATCTCAACGGCGGCAGCACCGGCGCGCGCTACACCTCCTGGTTCGGTGCGTACAACGCCAGCCGCTACAGCACCGCCACCTCCAACTTCGTCAACATCGATGCGGCGATCGACCAGAACAACGGCCAGGTCACCATCAACTGCGGCTGCAGCGACAGCTCCTATGCCTACGTCTACGCCAACCAGCCGTACCAGATCTACGTCTGCAACGCGTTCTGGAGCGCGCCGCTGACCGGCACCGACTCCAAGGCCGGCACCCTGATCCACGAGATGAGCCACTTCACCGTAGTCGCCGGCACCTCGGACTACGCCTACGGCCAGAGCGCGGCGCGCAGCCTGGCCACCAGCAACCCGGCGCGTGCGGTGAAGAACGCCGACAGCCACGAGTACTTCGCCGAGAACAGCCCGGCGCAGAACTGAGCCTGACGGCTTACGCAGCGCACGCGCGACCGGTGCCGGCAGGCCATGCCGGCACCGGGTCGTTACGCAGCACGAGGTGATGGCCGCCGCATCGGACGCCGAGTGGCGGCAGGTTTTTCGTGCATGCGACAACGGATCGGCAGCGTTGCCGTCCACCGTCGGCATGCCCTCTCAGCGCGACACCACCAGCCCCTCCATCGCCCGTACCGCACCGCTGCCTGGAAATATTTGCATTTCCAGCGCCGCTTCGGACACGCCCAGGTGGGCGCTCAACAGATGCTTGAACAGACCGCGCAGGTCGGCCGTCGCGCGCAGGTCGCGGCCCTCGTTCAAGGCCCGCGGCGACAGCCCCGGCCAGTCGCCGGCAATGCGCCCGCCGCGGATCGCGCCGCCGGCCAGGAAGGCGACACCGCCGGTGCCATGATCGGTACCACCGGTGCCGTTGACCGCCGCCGTGCGTCCGAACTCGGTCACCACCGCGACCACGCTGCGCTCCCAGCTGGCACCGGCGCCGTCGTGGAACGCGCGCACTCCGGCATCGAGCTCGGCCAGCTTGCGCTGCAGCACCGCGGCCTGGTTGCCGTGCGTGTCCCAGCCCGAATCCTCGACGAAGCCGATCCGCGGGCCATCGGCCTTGGCCATGAAGCTGGCGGCGGCGCTCATCGCCTGCGGCAGCTGCCCGCCCTTGACGCTGTCCACCTGCATGCCCTGCCCGCGCACCGCGCGCGCGAAGCCGTCGGCCAGCTGCGCATCCGCGGCGTACAGGGGCTGCAGCCGCTGCAGCAGGATCGGATTGACCGCGGTCGGCAACGGCGGCGACCAGCTGCTGACCGCACCCGGACCGCGCATGATCAACGGCGTCACCGTGCTCACCGAGAGCGCCTCGACACCGTGCAGCGCCGCCGCGCAACGGTTGAGCCAGCCGCTGGAGGCGCCGCTGGGCCGCGCGGTGCCGTTTTCCAGGCAGTCCTGCGCTTCGAAATGCGAGCGTTGCCGATACGGCGGCGCCACCGCCACCACCGGCAGCCACTGCTTGCGCGCATACAGCTCATGGGCGAAGGCCAGCGCCGGGTGCAGCGCGAAGCTGCCATCCAGGGTCAGGGTCTGCTGCGGCGCCAGCGCGCCACGCAACCGCGCGTAGTCCGCATCGCCCTGCGGCACCAACGCATGCAGCCCATCCAGCGCGCCGCGCAGCAACACCACCAGCAGCCGCGTGTCCGGCCCCGGCGTGGCCAGACCGGAGCCGGACCACAGGCTCAACATCGTGGCCGCACCGCTGGCGGCGAGAAAACGGCGGCGTGTCAGCTGCATCGGGCGTTCTCCGCGATCGTGATGTGCAACGCGCCGCTCAGGCGCGCCATTGGAAGGCCGGGCTGGCCAACAGCAAGGCCACGCCGTCGCGCGGCGATTCGGCGCGGCGCAAGGCCGTGCCGGTGTCCTGGTCCAGCGTCGTGGCGAACACGGTGCCGGCCAGCGCCAGCGGATCGGTCGGCGCTGCCAGCCCGGCCAGCGCCTCGGCCGCCTGCACCCGCTTCCACAGCGCATCCGGCCCGCTCCACTCGGCGGCCACATCGGCATAGCCGGCCGGCGAGCGCGGCGTGAACGGCGGCTGCCCCATTCGCATCAGCAGGCCGAGCACCATTTTCTGCTGTGCCGGCGCCTGCGGCCATTCGCCGCTGGCGCGCAACGCCGACAGCACGAAATCCTGCGGCGGCTTGAACTTGCGCGCCTGCACGCTCCACGCTTCCGGGCTGTCGATCAACGCGCGGTACACGCTGGGCAAGTGCCCATCGCTGCGCAGCCAGGCGTCGGCCATGCGCTGCACCAGCGCCGGCGGCGGATCGTCGTGGACGAAATGCCGCGCCAGCTTCAGCGACACATGCCGTGCGGTGGCCGGGTGCCGGGCCAATGCGGTCAGGATCGCCTCGCCCTGCTCCAGCCCGGCTTCGGCATAGCGCCGGCCCAGGACCTGACGGCTGCCAGCGGCATGCGCCGGGGCGCGAAACACGAAAGCGCGATCGGGCGCGCCCTGCTCGAAATCGCGTGGCATCGGCACGCCCCAGCCGGTGATCGCGCGCGCCAGTTCGGTGACGTCGGCCTGGGTGTAACCGCCGTCCACGCCCAGCGTATGCAGTTCTAGGATCTCGCGCGCCAGGTTCTCGTTGAGGCCGGGCCGGCGCTGCGGCGCATCCTGGCCCTGGCGCGCCGCACGCCGCTGCGCGCGTTGCGCCAGCACCGAATCGGGACCGATCGAATTGGCGTTGTCCAGGTAGCGCAGCATCGCCGGATGCCGCTCCACCGCCAGCAGCAGGTCGGCGAAGCGGCCCATGCACTGCGGGCGGATCGCTTCGCGTTCCATCGGCGCGGCGTACAGCGCGGCCGCGCGCTTGTCGACCGAGACCGCGAAATGGTTGGACCAGAAATGCACGAGACGTTCGGCGAAGCCGTCCGCGCTAGCCACCGCGACGGCGTAGCGCGCCGCCAGTTCCTGCGCCTGCGCCTGCCGGTACAGGCCACGCGCCGCCTGCTGCGCGGGCTTGGCATCCGCTGGCGCCTGCATCCGCGCCTGACGCCGTTCGCGCTGATAGGCCGCTTCGCGGCGCAGATAGTCCAGGCTGTCGGGCAAGCCTCGCATGGCGGGGACGGCTGCAAGCGGCCCGCGCAACTGCGCGGCCAGCCACGCGCGCGGATCGTCGATGGTCGCCAGTTCGCCGGGGCGTGCGCCCAGGCCGAAGCGGTTCGCGGCACTGAGGGTTTCGCGTCGGATCATGCGGCGCTCCGGTTCGGCATCGGTAATGCAAACGCCCGACACGCGCCCGGGTTGACCCGGCGCAGGCGCGATCTGCGGCGGCGAGAGGAGATCGCGGACCAACAAGCGGGCAGGCGCCGCAGCGCCCACGAACTCGGTCAAGCCGCCGCGCGCTCCGGGCGGATGCCGAACCAGCACAGCGCGCTCGCGCACAGCAGCAACGCCACGGAAATGCCGATCGCCGCATGCATGCCGCGCATGAAGGCCGCGGCCGCAGTATCCCGAATCAGATAGCCGAAGATCGCCACGCCGAGCATGCCGCCGACCTGCCGCGCGGAATTGAGCACGCCAGAAGCGATTCCCGCACGCGACGCGTCCACCGACGACAGCGTCGCGTTGGTCATGGTCGGCACCATCAGCGCGATGCCGCTGGCCGCCAGCAGCATCGGCACCACCAGGCGCCAATAGCTGCCAGCGATGCTGACCGGCAGCAGCAGCGCATAGCCCAGCGCCGCCAGCAGCAAGCCCGCGACCATCAAGCGCCGGCTGCCGATGCGGGTGACCAGGCGGCCGGCCAGCACATTGACCGCCATCAGCACCAATGTCATCGGCAGAAAGGCCAGGCCCGCCAATTGCGGCGAGAGCTGCTGCTGGATCTGGAAGAACAGGCTGAACACGAAGATCAAGCCGTAGTAGGCGAAGTTCACCACCACGCCGGCGACCGAGGCCACGGCGAAGGTCGGAATCCGCAACAGCGGCAACGGCAACATCGGCGCGGGGCTATGCGCCTCGATCCAGACGAACCCCAGCGCGGCCACCACCGCCAGCAGCAGGCTGCCCAGGACCAGGCCATGCGTCCAGCCGAGCGGGCCGGCTTCGGTCAAGGCCATGGTCGTCGCCGCCAACGCCACGATGGCCGTCGCCTGCCCACCCCAATCCAGGCTGCGCCGATGGCTGCCGCCATGCGCGGCGACATGGCGCAGCGTCAGCCAGATCCCGAGCGCGCCGATGGGCAGGTTGAGCAGGAAAATGCTGCGCCAACCCAGGTGGGTCACCAGCACTCCGCCCAGCACCGGCCCGGCCGCCAGCGAGATACCGCCGCAGGCACCCCACCAGCCCACCGCACGGCTGCGCCGTTCGCGATCCGGGAAGGCCTGTTGCAGCATGGACAGCGAATTGGGCACCAACAGCGCCGCGCCCAGACCCTGCACCAGACGCGCGGCGATCAGCAGCGGCAGGCTGCCGGCCAGGCCGCACGCGGCCGAGGCCAGGGTGAACACCACGAAGCCGAACAGGAAGATCCGCCGCGCGCCGTAGCGGTCGCCGAGCGCGCCACTGCTCAGCAGCAAGGCGGCGAACACCAGCGTATAGGCGTTGATGAGCCACTGCAGGCCGGCCACATCGGTGGCGAAGCGCTGGCGCAAGGCGTCCAGTGCCACATTGACCACGCTGACATCGAGCAACACCACGACGAAGCCGAGCGCGGCCGCCAACAACGTGCCACGCGCGGAGGGAGAAGGCGAAGACATGGAATACGTCCGAAATGCGATGACGCTGCATGCTAGGCGGCGCCCATGTCCGCGCAAATTCCCTAAAATCGCCAGCCAGCCTGGAGAAAACGCACAGATGTTCGATTGGGAGAACTTCCGTCATTTCCTGGCGGTAGCGCGCGCCGGCACCTTGTCCGGCGCGGCCCGCGCCCTGCACGTGGACCATGCCACGGTCAGCCGCCGCCTGACCGCGCTGGAAGCCGAGCTGCAGACTGCGCTGGTCGAGCGCCTGCCGCGTTGCTGCCGCCTGACACCCATGGGCGTGCAGCTCTACGAACACGCCAAGGCGATGGAAGCAACTGCGTTCACCGTGGAGCGCCTGGTCCGTGCCGACCACACGCCGCTGAGTGGAACCGTGACGCTCAGCGCGCCGCCGGTATTGGTGACGCACCTGCTGGCGCAGCGGCTGCCCGATTTCCGCAGCGACTATCCCGGCATCCGCCTGTCGGTGCTGGCGCAGGCGCAGCAGGTCTCGCTCAGCCGGCGCGAAGCGGACGTCGCCCTGCGGCTGGTACGCCCCACCGAAGCCAGCAGCGTCGTGCGCAAGCTCGCGCAGATGCCGTTCGCGCTGTACGCGAGCCGCGACTACGCGGCGGCGCACCGCCCCGAGGACTGGACCTTCATCGCCTACGACGCGCAGTTCGCCGACATGCCGCAGCAACAGTGGCTGCTGGACATCGCCGGCAAGCGGACGGTCGGCTGCGAACTCAGCGATATCGGCAGTCACCTGGCCGCGGCGCGGGCCGGGGCCGGCGTCGCCGGCCTGCCGTGTTTTCTGGGCGACGCAGACCCCGCGATGCTGCGGCTGGAACACACGGGAAGCATGTTCTCGCGCGATATCTGGCTGGTCGTGCACCGCGATCTGCGCCGCGCTGCGCCGGTGCGCGCGGTGCTGGACTTCGTGGCCGCGGCCGTCGCCGCGACACCGGGACTTGGCCTCGAACCGCCGGTCGCCAAGCGGCCGAAATAAAAAAGGCCCGGCGAATGCCGGGCCTTCTTCGCAAACCGGACCGCGCGCTTACTTGATCAGGCGCAGCGCGAACGGGTAGCGGTAGGCCACGCCCTCGTTGGCCTTGATCCCGGCCAGGATGCAGAACACCAGGTTCACCACCCACACCACCGGCATCAGCAGCCCGCCGATCACGATGACGCTGAGCACCACGCAGATCACGTAGCCGATGGCGACGGTGATCTGGAAGTTCAGCGCTTCCTTGGCCTGGTCGTTGAGGAACGACTTGGCCGGGTTGTCCTTGTTGATCAGCCAGATGATCAGCGGCACGATGAAGCCGGCGATGATGCCCGACAGATGGGTGATCAAGGCGACCGTGCGGTCTTCCTGCGGGCCGGCGCCAGCCGGCGGCGGCGGCGGTGCGGTCACGTTGTCGAATTCGCTCATCGGTATTCCTTTCCTTGTGGTGGTGAGTGGGCAAGACGCGTTGCGCGCCACTCTCGGTGGCCTGCGCGAGCCTGTCAAGCCGTCTGCGCGCCGGACCGCACCGGCGAGCGACGTCCGTACGGCCCGCGCCGCGGCGATCAGGCCACCAAGCGCCCTATCCGTACCGCGCCGGTCCCCGCATGCGCAGCCGCCATCAGACCAGACGCTGCGCCGCGCAATCCAGTCTCCGCAAGCGCTCATCCGCCCATCAAGCGCAGCACCGGATTGCGATAGCGGCGGCCACGCACGGCAGCGACCATGGCGATCAGACTCCACACCACGGCCGTGCCGAGCAGGCAGAGCAGCGCCGGCAACACGATTGGCGTGGCGCCGGAGATCGACAGGATCGCCACAAGCAGCAGCGCGCACAGCATCGAAACGCCCCCGCCCAGCGCCAGCGCCTGCTCGCAATGCGCGGCCGCGAAGCGCATGCGCTGCCGGGCCAGCAACCACAAGCATCCAGGCAGCAACCACAGCGACAGCAACCAGCGCAGATCCAGGCTCGCCGCCAGCACTGCGCCGAGCCACATCGAAAGGTGCGCGGCCATTGCAAGCAAGCGCTGCGTCGCCGGCACCGGCACCGGCACCGGCAGAATCCGCGCGCCGGCACCTTCGCTGTCGTCGCGGCCGTCCATGTCGTATTCGCGGCCTGGCAGCGACAGGGTCAGTCCGACAGGGTCAGTCGCTTCCGGCCACCGTCATCTTGCCGACCAGCACCGCGCCGATGTGCACGTGCGAGCGCACGTCGATGTCGCGGCCGACCGCCTCGATGCGCTGGAACATCTCGCGCAGGTTGCCGGCGATGGTGACCTCGTCCACCGGGTAGGCGATGGCGCCGTTCTCGATCCAGAAGCCGCCGGCGCCGCGCGAATAGTCGCCGGTGACCGGATTGACGCCGCTGCCCATCAGTTCGGTGACCAGCAGGCCGCGCGGGATGCCGGCGGCGATCGACGCCAGATCGTCCGCGTTGGCCGCGACCTGCAGGTTGTGCACGCCGCCGGCGTTGGCGGTGGTCTGCAGGCCGAGCTTGCGCGCCGAGTAGCTGCCCAGCACGTAGCGCTGCAGCACCCCGCCGGCAATCAGCGGCGCGGCACGGGTGGCCACGCCCTCGCCGTCGAAGGTCGACGAGCGCAGGCCGCGGCGCAGGTGCGGCAGTTCGTCGATCGCGAACCAGTCCGGGAACAGGCGGGTGCCGACGCTGTCGAGCAGGAAGCTGGCGCGGCGGTACAGCGCGCCGCCAGATACCGCACCGAGCAGGTGCCCGACCAGCGAGCGCGCCATCTCCGGGGCGAACAGCACCGGCAGCTCGCCGGTCGGCAGCGAGCGCGGCTGCAGCCGCGCCACGGTGCGTTCGGCGGCGCGGCGGCCGATCGCCGCCGGCTGTTCGAGGTCCTCGCGCGCCAACGCGCTGCTGTACCAGTGGTCGCGCTGCATGGCGTCGCCGTGACCGGCGATCAGCGAGCAGCCGATCGAATGGTGGGTGCTGCGCTCGCGGCCGACGAAACCGTGCGAGTTCGCGTACACCGACAGGCTCTCGCTGCTGCCGGCCGAGGCGCCGTCGGAATTGGCCACGCGCGGGTCGGCGTCGCGGCCGGCGGCCTCGCAGGCCAGGGCCAGTTCGATCGCCTCCTCCGGTTCCAGCGCCCACGGATGCCAGCGGTCCAGCTCGGGCATGTCGCGCGCCATCAGCGCCGCGTCGGCCAGCCCGGCGGCGACGTCGTCCTCGGTATAGCGGGCGATCGCGCAGGCCTGGGCCACGGTCGCCTCGAGGCTGGATTCGTGCAGGTCGGCGGTGCTGGCGCTGCCCTTGCGCTGGCCGAAGTAGACGGTGACGCCGATGCCGCGGTCGCGGGTGGCCTCGACCGTTTCCACCGCACCCAGGCGCACGTTGACGTCCAGCCCGCGGTCTTCGCTGCAGCTGACCTCGGCCTGGCTGGCGCCCAGCTCGCGCGCCCGCGCCAGCAGCCGCTCGGCGATGTCGGACAGACGCTCCAGGCGTTCCAGGCTGTCGTCGCGGCGCAGTTCGGAAGTGATCGCGTTCAATGCTTTATCCTGTAGAGGTAACGGCTCCGCGCAACGCGGAGCGGAAAATTCGAATTGGAAAGACGATGCGCGGACGCGACGAAGACACCGGTGAATTCCGCGGCGACAGCCGCAGCCAGCAGCGCCGCGCGGCGCTGGAAGTGCTGACCCTGGGCGAAAAGCTGGTGGCGCTGACCCCGGCGCAGCTGGCCAAGCTGCCAGTGCCCGAGTCGCTGATCCCGCATATCGAGGAAAGCAAGCGCATCACCTCGCACATCGCGCACAAGCGGCAGCTGGCGTTCCTGGCCAAGCAGATGCGCCGCGAGGACGACGCCACCCTGGACGCGA
>Ga0308160_10004341_pt1 | contig 15256 bp, 14 predicted proteins | sample PhyFR1_FD_201036 | JGI IMG/M metagenome (GOLD analysis project Ga0308160, IMG submission 201036) | Phyllosphere microbial communities from UC Gill Tract Community Farm, Albany, California, United States - DLSLF.R1 | ecosystem: Host-associated > Plants > Phyllosphere > Unclassified | place: USA...
CTGAAGGCGCTGGCCCAGCGCGTGGTCGACGGCCAGGAACAGGAACGCGCGCGCCTTTCTCGCGACCTGCACGACGGCATCAGCCAGTGGCTGGTATCGATCAAGCTGCAGATCGAGGCCGGCATCATCCGCATGCGCGGCAACGAGGAACAGCGGGCCAAGGCCTTTGCCAGCTTCGAGCGCACCGCCGAGGAGTTGAACGGCGTGCTGGGCGAAGTGCGGCGCATCTCGCACGGCCTGCGTCCGGCGCTGCTGGACGACCTCGGCCTGGCGGCGGCGCTCGAACACCTGGCCGACGAATTCGCGCAGCACAGCGGCATGCCGGTCGCCTTCTCCGTCGAGGGCGGGGTCGATGGCTTGCCGCCGGCCGTCGGCACGGTGCTGTTCCGCATCGCCCAGGAAGCACTGACCAACATCGAGCGCCACGCCGGCGCCAGCCGTATCGACATGGCGCTGCGGTGCGAGCGCGGCCGTGTGCTGCTGGCGATCGTCGACGACGGCGCCGGCTTCGACGCCCAGGACGTTGAGACGCACCCGCAGCGCGGCATCGGCCTTCGCAACATGAGCGAGCGGCTGGATGCCATCGGTGGCAAGCTCGGCATCTCGTCGACGGCGGCCGGGACCACGGTCTGCGCCAGCGTCGACCTGGAACCATGAGGATTGAACATGTTAAGTGAAGTATCCATGAAAACCGTGCATATCATGCTGGTCGATGACCATCCGCTGGTGCGCGACGGCCTGCGTGCGCGCCTGGAAGCGGTGCCGCACTACCGCGTGGTGGCGGAAGCGGATGCCGGCAGCGAGGCGCTGGCGCTGGCCGGCGCGGTCCCGGTCGACCTGGTCCTGATGGACATCACCATGCGCGAAGGCAGCGGCATCGAGGCGGCCAGCCAGCTGGCCGAGCGCCATCCGCACATCGCCGTGCTGATGCTGTCGATGCACGACAAGCTCGAATACGTGACCCAGGCGATGCAGGCCGGCGCGCGCGGCTACGTGCTGAAGGACGCACCCGGCAAGGACATCGTGCTGGCCATCGACACCGTGATGGCCGGCGGCATCTACTACAGCGCCGCCCTGGCGCGCCAGCTGGTGCGCCCAAGCGCGGCCCACGACAACCAGCTGACCGCGCGCGAACAGCAGGTGCTGGCCCACATCGCCAACGGCGAATCGAACAAGCAGATCGCGCGCGAACTGGACCTGTCGGTGCGCACAGTCGAGACCCATCGCCTGAACATCAAGCGCAAGCTCGGCATCGAAGGGCAGGCCGAGCTGATCAAGTTCGCGGTCCAGCACGCCTCCTTCGGCAGCAGCGCCACCTGAATTGCATGTTCGGCAATAATATCCATTAGGAAAGAGATTAGTTGCTTTCCGATAATGCGTGCTCTATATTAGGCGAATACATACTTATGCCTGAGTGCGCATGGCTCCAGATCCATTCCCGTTGGTAGCAATCCGTCCCATCGCCAACGCACAGAACGAGTGGGTCGCACTCATGATGCAGGGCGCGGCCAGGCAAGCGCTGGACGGCGCCGCCCTGCAAGCCCTGTTCGGCACGCCCGACCTGCTGGCAGCCGTCGCCCCCCTCGACTGCATCGTCGTCCTCGATTCCCCTGCCGTCCTGAGCCCGTCCCTGCTGGAGCTGCTGCCGCCCCAGCGCGTGCTGCTGGCCGTGCGCGCGGCGTCGCTGGCGGAGGAGGGCGCGGACGCCCACCTGGCCCGGCTGCAGCGCGACGGCTGGCGCGTCCTGCTCGATGGCGAGGCGGCGCCCACAAGCGCGTCCCTGGCCGTGCGCACGGTGGCGCGCGACTGCACCGCGGCGGCACCGGTGCCGGGCACGCTGTCGCCGCTGTTCGGTCCGCACCTGGCCTATGGCATCGACAGCGCGGCACGCCTGCGCGCCTGCGCGCACGTCGGCTTCGGCTGGTTCGAAGGCGACTACCCGCTGGACCAGCCGCCGCACGAAGGCGACGACGGCGGCACGCGCAAGCGCCTGCTCACGCTGCTGGCCCTGCTGGCGCGCGACGCCGATTCGCGCGAGCTGGAAGGCCAGCTGAAGCAGGACGCCGCGCTGTCCCATCATTTACTGAAGCTGGTGAATTCGGCCGCCTTCTCCTGCGGCACCGAGATCACCAGCTTCGGCCAGGCCATCAGCCGCATCGGCCGGCGCCAGCTGCAGCGCTGGCTGCAACTGCTGCTGTACGCGCGCACCCAGCCCGAGGCCCCGCCGAACCTGCTGCTGCCGCTGGCGGCCCTGCGCGGCGCGCTCTTGGAAGCGCTGTGCAAGCGCGACGGCGGCGACCGCGACGCCCAGGACCAGGCCTTCATGGCCGGCGCCTTCTCGCTGCTGGACCGCCTGTTCCACATGCCGATGGCCGCGCTGCTGGCTGACCTGCACCTGCCCGGCCACGTCGACGCCGCGCTGCTGCGCCGCGACGGCCTGCTCGGCAAGCGCCTGGCGCTGGCGGCGGGGACCGATGCGCACAAAGCCCAGCTGGAGGAGGCCGGCATCGACGCGGCCGGCTGGTGGCAAGCCCGTTTGACCGCCTTCCACTGGGCGATCCAGGTGGCGCGCAATGTCTAGGCCATCGCTACCGGCCCCGATCGATTTCGTCGGCAGCAGCGCCGCCGTCTGCGACGCCGTGCTCAAGCTGCGCGGCGAGGTCCTGCACGCGGAACTGGGCCGCATCGCCGCTGCCTTGCTGGCCAGCCCGCAAGGCAGCTTCCTGCCGGAAGAGGCTCGACCCACGGGTGCGCCGCCGGGCGCGCTGGTGCAGGAAGTGGCGACCGGCGGCATCTGCTTCGGCCGCTACCAGGTGTCCGGCCGGCCCTACAGCCTGGAAGACTGGCGCCAGCTCGAGGGCCTGGCCGGCTTGAGCGCCACGCTGCTGCAGGTCCACACACTGGCCCAGCGCACCACGCACGCCTACGCCCAGGTCGAAGCCCAACTGGCGCACCAGTCGCAGATCCTGGACCAGATCCACGAATCGGTCCTGACCACCGACCGCATGGGCTACATCACCAGCTGGAACAAGGGCGCCGAGCGCCTGTTCGGCTACAGCGCGCTGGAAGCCGTCGGCCGCCACATCCTGTTCCTGTACGTCGACGAAGACGAAGACGCGCCCTTCGACGCCTTCGCCGAGCAGGGCGGGCGCATGATGGAAGTCCGGCGCCGGAAAAAATCGGGCGAGGTGTTCTGGGCCAGCCTGTCATTGTCGCCGCTGTGCGACCTGGAAGACCGCCCGACCGGCCTGATCGCGTATCTGACCGACATCACCGAGCGCAAGCTGGCCGAGGAACGCCTGCATCATCTGGCCTACTACCAGGAACTCACCGGCTTGCCCAACCGCACGCTGTTCGGGCGCCTGGTCGACCAGGGCCTGGCCGTGGCCCAGCGCAACGAGGGCACGGCCTGCGTGCTCTACCTCGACCTGAACCGCTTCAAGCTGGTCAACGGCACCCTGGGCCGCCGCGTCGGCGACGAACTGTTGCGCCAGGTGGGCGAACGCTTCCGCGGCGCCCTGCGCGACGAAGACGTGATCGCGCACCTGGCCGGCGACGAATTCGCGGTCGGCCTGTTCGACCTGCGCCAGCACTTCGAAGCGACCACGGTGGCGCAGAAACTGCAGGCGGCTCTGGCGGCCCCGTTCGCGATCGGCGGCCACGACCTGCGCGTGGGCGCCAGCGTCGGCATTGCCGTCTATCCGCAGGACGGCCAGGACGCCGAGACCCTGCTGCGCATGGCCGACATCGCGATGGAGCGCGCCAAGGAAAAGGCCGAGAACCCGGACCACAGCGTCGCCTTCTACCGCATGGACATGAACGACGGCATGCAGCAGCGCATGCAGATCGAATCCGGCCTGCGCCACGCCCTCGGCCACGGCGAGCTGGTGCTGCACTACCAGCCCAAGTTCGAAATCAAGAGCGGCCGCCTGGTCGGCGCCGAGGCGCTGGTACGCTGGCGCCACCCGCAGCGCGGCATGGTGCCGCCGGCCGAATTCATCCCGCTGGCCGAAACCACGGGCCTGATCGTGCAGGTGGGGGAGTGGGTGCTGGAACAGGCCTGCGCACAGGCCGCGGTGTGGCACGGCGCCGGCCTGCCTGTGTTCCGCCTGGCGGTCAACGTCTCGGCGCGGGAATTCACGGCCTCGCTGCCGGGGCGTGTGGCCGACACTTTGAGCCGTTACCGGCTCGATCCGTCCTGGCTGGAGCTCGAGATCACCGAGAGCACACTGATGGACGACATCGAGGGCACGATCGCCATCATGGACCGCATCAGCGCGCTGGGCGTGGCCTTGTCACTGGATGATTTCGGTACCGGGTATTCTTCGCTGAGTTACCTGAAACGTTTTCCGATCGATACCTTGAAGATCGACCGGTCGTTCACCAATGGCTTGCCTTCGGATTCGAGCGACTGTGCGATCGCGGGGACCATCATCAGCATGGGGCGCAAGCTGGGGCACCGGGTCATTGCCGAGGGGGTGGAGACGCTGGAGCAGCTGGATTTCCTGCGGGCGGCGGGGTGCGACGAGGTGCAGGGTTACCTGTATGGGAAGCCCTTGCCGGCGTATGAGTTCGAGCTGGGGTTGCGGGAGAACTGGTTGCTGATCGCCGAGTAACACGTGCGTTTGCTGCCCGGCAGCTTTCCATTTATGTATAATGCGGGTCGCTGGAAGCGTGGCCGAGTGGTTGAAGGCAGCAGTCTTGAAAACTGCCGACGGGGGAACCCGTTCGTGAGTTCGAATCTCACCGCTTCCGCCAATATGCAATATAAGCCCTTGATCTTAAAGGGCTTTTTTGTTTTTCTTGGTCAGTACCCACATGTCTACCCACGAGCAACGGCTGAGTCGAGGTCACAGTTCATGAGTCAACCCTCTGGATCAAATAGCAATCAAGCTAATGTTCACTTGGTGGAGCTGGTTGAGCCTTGGGACCTGAGCAGAACGAACAGTCTTGTCGAAAAATTGTTTGGCCGTGAGCAACATCAGATTGTGCAACCTTGCCTTCGATCGATAGTTGATAGGCAAAATTTTGCGCAGTACCACTATTCGGAGACAGCACGCCTCCTCAAATCTTTTCAGCAAAAATACTTGACCGGCCAACCTCTGTTCATGGCGATCCATGGGGGCGATGAAAATGCACGAACTGCATTTGAAAGACTGATGATCGAGGCAGGCGCGCATGTGACCGCGTGTATTCAAGCAGTGCATGCGGTTCCCGACATACTGGCGAGTGGGGTCTATTTGGCTCTGGGTTTGAACCTTCGCCAAGACGCGTTACCAGACAAAAATGTGAACATCGCCACCGTTAAGGATCGAGTTAAGAGCGAGGCCGGTTGTGGCGCACTTGCCGCTCTACTCCAAAAAGTTAGTGCTGGAGAGAAATATCAACATCTCTCAGCACTGTCAAACCTCAGTAAGCATCGAACTGTGATACGGACTTCGTTGAATCAAGATATGACCGGCACCCGGGAGAAACTTCATGAATTTCATCTCACTGCATTTAAGAAGCCGGGAAAGCGGGGCGTAAAGCAGTATCCCAGCATCTCCTTAGCCGATCTAATTGAGCCGGAATTTTTACGCCTGGGGAAACTGGTCGTGCAGACTGGTCACAAGCTTAATGAGGTGTTAGAGCTGAAAAGCTTGACTTAAAGTCAATCCGCCCGGTACATGGACCCTCTGGCCGTCCATAACAGGCGAAGAGCCGAAGCCTACACGACGTACCGGATTCCAAGAAAAATAAGGGCGCCCAAGCTATTGCTGAGATTTAAAATTTGCAGTAAGTTAACGCTTGGAGAGCACGCTGGGAAACCGGGACCCTTAGGGGTGACACTATTCAATCGCGGCATAGCCGTCGGCTTCGGCAGTCCCTGACTCCAGGGAGATTTACCTTACATAAATTATCGTGCTCTCCACCATACACATGGAACGATCTTGACGACACCTCATCCGGCCGCTGCTCTGGCAGAAAGATTGTGGTTTACCCGCAAAGCTTGGATTTGTGCCGAAGAACGTTTGCTGAAGAATGAGCACCACACACAGCTGTTGATGGTTGTTTATGCCGCATATACGACTTGCCTATCAGTAGTTCTGCTTGCCTACGAGCCGGCTAGTAACGATAAAAAGCTAATCGATACGAGCTTGGCAGTGCTATCTATCATCCTGCTAGCGCTTTCGTTGTATCTCAATAGTAAATCATTCAAAGATCGAGCTGCGCGTTTCAAAAGCGGCTACCACGATTTACATGATATTGAGAACAGGCTCAGGTCGCTCTCTGCACAACCATTCGCCGGCGAGGTGCCTGCAGAATATATAACGTTATCTGATCGTTACAATAAAGCTCTCCGCGATGTCGAAAACCATGTGGAACTCGATGATATTTGTAACCGTATTGGTGCTGGTTCGGGCCTAACTTCTAGACTTCCAACTAAGGCGGAGTTCGCACGCTATTACTGGTGGCTTGTCTGGCGATTCTTCGCCCTGAGCTTTTGCTACTTAGCGCCAGCGGCTGCGCTAGTTTGGTTTTTCTATAAATGAGTGCGGCTAAGATCTTTGCGGGTGAGTTCACGCAGGACTCGTTACATAATATTTATGACGAGTACATCTCGATCACGAGTGCTATTGGTGTCGATCGGCTGAGCCGGACTGCTTTCGAGCAGAGGCTTAATAGTGAGGTCGCGCTAATTGCAGGTAAGGCCCATGAGGGGACTTACAGATTCTCTCAGTACAAAGAAAAACTGATCTCTAAGGGGGCTGAGAAGTTGCCAAGGGTAATCTCGATCCCGACGTATCGGGATAGGATTACTTTGCGAGCACTATGTAATGTGCTGAAAAAATCGTTTGATAGTCAGCTCAATGTCAGGCTGCCACAGCATACAGTTTCTGAACTGCGAGTAGGCTTGGCTAACGGAAACTATAATCACTTTCTGAAGCTTGATGTTAGTAATTTCTATCCGAGCATCGATCACACTATTCTGCGAACCGCGCTGAAGCGCAAAATACGTAAGACCGAACTTCACCAACTGATTAGCTCGGCTATCGAATCGCCGACAGTCGCGTTCCCTGATCGATCAAAACCCAAATCGGATAGAGGAGTGCCGCAGGGTCTGGCAATTTCTAATATATTGGCAGAGATCTATCTGTCAAAATTTGATACGTGGGCCAAAAATATTCCCAATGTCGGCTATTTCCGATACGTCGACGATATATTCTTTTTGGTAAAAAATGATCCTGTGCCGTTATTTGAGTCGATCAAGTTGCGCCTTTTTGACCAATTAGGCCTAAAAGTTCACGAACTAGGTAATTCAGGTAAATCTGTTAGCGGTCTTGTTGCGGACAAGTTTCATTTCTTGGGGTATGAATTTAAACACGGAAAGGCAAGGGTCAAGATCGACTCCATGCACCGAATTGAGGCGTCATTAGCAAAGATTTTGACCACTTATAAATATAAGTGCGCAGCTAGCCAGGCAACCGCAAATGCGTTTGAACGGTCAAATTTGTTGGCAAAGGCCGCAAAAATTTGTGCATGGCGCTTAAATCTTCGTATAACAGGATGTTTGTTTGATGACGTTCGTCGTGGATGGGTGTTCTACTTCTCTCAGATCGATGACGAGGCAATAGCGCAGCTACATCATTTGGACAAAACCCTTCGAGTTCTTGCCCGACGTTTTGCATTTGATCCGAAAGATTTAAAGTCCTTTGTCAGAACGTTCCATGAGTCGAAACGTAGTAATCTATCTCATCGCTATATTCCCAATTTCGACGCGACGTCTGTAGCGGAGCAAAGGGACATTTTGGAGATGTACGGAATGGAAGGAGTGGCGACGATGACCGATGTTCAGGTCACTCGCGCATTCAAACGGCGGATCAGAAAAGAGACATCTCAGCTTGAGCAAGATATTCAAGGAGGTTCGCGAGGCTAGTCTACCTCCAAAAGTGTTGGCCGGAACGCAAGTGCGATTTACTCTGGTGGGGGTGTGAATTTTCCATCAGTATTTGTGAGGTGCAGCCTGCGCCTAGCGGTGTCTCCCGGTCTTATGCCGGAAGTTGTAGTAAAAAAATCGACGCAATCGAGCTTAGCTAGCTTGCTTGTTCTCCATGCAATGCCTTTAGTAACCCGGCCTGTTTAGCCACTGTGCCTCGGCTGCAACCTACCAACGCCATAATCTCCCGCCAGCTGGACACTCCAGCTCTCAAATGCTTTTGAATCAGGGCATTGCGCTCGGCGTCCTCAGCACGCCCACGGTACTTGCCGGCGGCTTTCGCTTTCTCTACGCCCTGAGCGGCGCGTTGGCGCCGGGTTATATAGTCCTTACGCGCAATCGCCGCAAGCATATCCAGCATCATGTTATTGATCGCGTCGAACATTCGAGCCGTCGTCTCGTCCGTCGAGGTCATCATCCACGAGGTAGGAAGGTCCAGAGCGACTACCTTAATGTGCTTTTCGTTGAGCGATTGCTTTAGCTTGGCCCAATCGGACTCATTGAGGCGGGACAGGCGGTCTACCTGCTCAATCAGAAGGATATCCCCCGCGGAGGCATCTGTTATCAGCTCGAACAGTGCAGGGCGCTGCAATGATGCGCCGCTTTCGTTCTCGACGTAGAACGCCGCGATCGTCAAATTACGTTCAGCGGCGAAGGCACTAAGTTGGGCCTTAGCGCGCGTGGCATCTTGTTCTTTGGTGGAGGCACGGAGATATGCGCGTACAAACATGAAATTTCTTTCTGCTGGGTTGGTGCGTGTCAGTCGGTCTATTATAGATGGTCTGTTAGCATCGGTCTAGTATGACTGGTATATTTTAACTCGTTTGCCCCACCCTAGACCGGCTCTTAATGGTTCAGTTGGAGCATAGTCAAATTGCACCAGCGCAAGAGAATAAAACGTCGTTTTATTCCTCGTACACTTAGCCTTAACTACCGTCCCACTTTTCCAGAAGAGGGCCATTGAGGGCAGAGCGTCATATGTCTGCGGTAGACAGACGCAATGCTCCGACAAGAGCAGCGAGCGCGGCTGGTGTCTGGCGGCGGTTCGGGTAATACAGATAGAAGCCTGGGATGGCCGGGCACCAAGTGTCCAGCACGCGTATCAACTCACCGGTGGACACTTGGTCGGATACTAAATCTTCAAATACGTACGCTAACCCCATACCAGCCAACACAGCGTCGAGCATTATGCCCTCGTCATTGCAGATGAGCGAACCTGACGGCATGATTTCTATCGTCTCGCCGTCCTTTTCGAAGTCCCATTTGAAGACGGCTCCGGAAGCGGTGGCACGAAAACCGATGCAACAATGCGCACGCAAATCCTGCGGCCGCCTCGGGATTTCTTGTGCTTTAAAGTAGCTAGGCGCTCCGACCACTGCGATCCGTTGATCGGAGCTGATCCTCACGGACACCATGTCTTTGGCTACTGACTCGCCAAGTCGCACGCCGACGTCGATCCGTTGCTCAATGATGTCAATGAATGCCTGTTCGATACGAACCTCGACGACCACGTCCGGAAAATCGATTGCGAACTTTGGAAGTTTCGGGCCGATCACCATCCGTGCTGCCTGGCGCGGTGCGGTTATACGCACCAGACCACTCGGCCTTCCAGACGTTCTCCCCAGATTGTCAACTGCGTGAGTTATCTCGTCCAAGGCCGGGCGTAGACTTGCCAATAGCTGGTCGCCAGCTTCTGTCGTTGCAACATTTCGTGTACTGCGCGTTAGCAGGCGAACGTTGAGGCGTTGTTCGAGGCTACGCATGGCATGACTGAGCGCTGAAGCAGACACGCCAAGCCGCGCCGCTGCTTTCGTGAAGCTGCGTTCTTCGGCAATCACCGCGAATGCAGCCAAGCTGCCCCAGTCTTCTCGGTCCATAGTTGAAAAAAATTCAGTAGGTCATGCGGATTGTACCGGCTTATCACGTAATCTTTCTGCGCCTATCATGTTTGCATACGCTCGGCGAGTCAGCGTATTGCTGATTTCGGCTGCGAGCATTGAAAGGAATGTGATGAGCAAGGTTTGGATGATTACTGGTGCGTCACGCGGTATCGGGTTGGAGACAGCACGCGCAGCGCTGTCGGCGGGTCATTGCGTCGTTGCCACCGCGCGCAACCCAGAGCAAGTTTCTAAAGCACTGCCTGGCTACCCCGACCGGCTGTTAGCTGTACGTCTGGACGTTACCCAGCAGGAGCAGGCAACGGCAGCGGTCGATGCAGCCATGCAAAAGTTTGGACGCATCGATGTACTGGTCAACAATGCCGGATACGGACAGATTGGCTGGTTCGAGAATACGTCAGATCGTCAGATTCGCAACCAATTCGAAACCAATGTTTTTGGCAGCATGAACGTCACGCGCGCCGTGCTGCCCCACATGCGTACGCAGCGCTCCGGACACATCTTCACGTATTCATCGATTGCCGGAATTCTTGCCTTTCCTGGCTCGTCCGTTTACAGCGCATCCAAGTTTGCAGTGGAGGGCTGGATGGAAGGCTTGGCCCAGGAGGTGAAGCCGCTTGGAATAGCCGCAACGATCATTGAGCCTGGCTTCTTCCGTACGGACTTCTTGGATACCCGTTCAGTCGCCTATGGGGAGTACGATATTCAGGACTACAGCGAAGCGGCTGCGGCATTCAAGAAATGGCACGACGAGCACAACCATCAACAATTAGGTGATCCTGCAAAGCTCGGCGCAGTGATGTTGAAACTCGCAGACATGCCGGAGCCACCCCTGCGTTTCGCAGCTGGATCGGATGCAGTTGGGTTCGTCATTGGTAAGGCTGATGCATTGCGCACGGGCGCCGAAGCGCTAAAAACGCTTTCAGTATCGACGGACGGCACGGCCGCCTGATCGTATTTAGTCGGTCGCGGTCCCTCAGCAGCCTTCAACACAACCCTATCTAGCAACTCGTGGCAGCGTATCCGCATGCCTACTCCTTGCTGTTTCGCGAATACTCATGACTAATCTCACCTTTTCTGAAATAGTTAGTGCCCGTGCCTCAATTCGTCACTTTCGTCCTGGGCAGGTCGATCCCCAGCAAATCCAAGGGGTCCTAGAAGATGCCCAGCGATCGCCCTCCAACTGCAACACCCAGCCCTGGAGCGTGCATATCGTATCGGGGCGCACCCGCGATGCGGTCAGCGCTGCAATGCTTGCGGCAGGCAATCAGTACACTCCGGACTTTACTTGGGACGATGCAGCTTACACAGGGGTGCTTGGTGAGCGGCGTAAGGACCAAGGGAAAACTTACTATGAAGCCTTGGGTATCAAGTTGCAGGATGTAGAAGCGCGCGCAAAGGCTTGGCAAAACAATCTCAATTTCTTTGGCGCTCCGCACGCCGCGTTTTTGTTCATGCCAATGATCGGGGATGGTGTACGTGCAGCTTCCGATATTGGAATGTATGCACAGACATTCCTACTTTCACTCGCTTCGCGAGGGCTTGTGGGCGTCCCGCAGACGCTTCTAGGAATGTTCGCCGATCCGGTCCGTGAGGTTCTAGGTGTTGGACCCGAAATGAAACTGCTGTTCGGTATCTCGTTCGGCCATCCCGACACAGACGGACTGTCGTCCCACGTGCGAATGGAGCGTGCGCCCATTGCCGATAGTGTGCATTTCTACGACTGATTTTCCGACGATTGTATGGCTGGAGCAAATTCGGACGTCAAGTTCACCGTGATTTAGACGAGCAACCGCTGTCCACACCCATCTGCACACAGCATGGACCTGCTCGGCCTTTCTTCGTACGAATTTCCAGCCAATTAATCGTCATAATTGCCCGTCCTCCAGAGTTTGCGGGAACTTCCGCGTTGGGTCGGGGGCGGACTTTGACGAGGCTTGGTTAAAACCTCTTAACCATACCGATGCGTTCTGAGAATTCAGGCCTTATGGACAACTGGCGGACAACATACGGTCTGTTTTTGGAAGAAGGCTCGATTGAAGACACCAACGGGATCAAAGCGGTATTTCTTATAGTTGTCTTATTTTCTATAAGGATTGGATTTGTAACATACCGGGCTAGTCAACGAAGGGCATCGGACCAGACGGCTTTTTTTCTAAGACTACCCACCCTCTACAATATGACGCATGAGCGGTAAAGAGCTATTGACTAGCGTTTGTCGCCAGTCTGGACTTGTGATTTGTCGTCCGGGTTGCTTGGTCCCGCTATCGGCTTTCGGTCTTTGCATGGGCGGACAACCGAAAAAAGTGTCCTCCCTTCGTCTGACGAAACTGTCCGGCCTTGTTTTCCCTATGAAGGGAAGGGCGGACAGTTTCACCTCATCTTTCAGATGAGGGAGCGATACGTGTACGCTACAAAAGTACATCCGTGCCGTATTTAGCCCATGCTGCCTTTGCTGCATCAACTTGCTCAGGAATCCTCTGCCGCGCGATCTCTTCGCCATAGATCATTCCGTAGTATCGAGCCGCCGCCGCCGCGCTCCGGTCGGCAAGAATGTATGTCTTCCAAACAGCGTAGCGTCGTTTTGCGATCTCTGCGGGGCGTCTTTCGCCAGATTTGTCAGGATGCGCAATTGTGTACGCCAAGATGGCCGCACGCATTTCTGACGATCGCCGCAATATCCGCCGGTTGGCGATCTGCCGAGTACTGCTGATCGTCAGCAGCGCACGGCGGTCGGCGTCGGTCAGGGCGAATCCTCTCGTGAAGTAGGCCGCGCCATATCCGCGTTTGAAAGCGAACTCATACACATGCAAAGCGCACGCATGCCAACTATCCGATACAGCGCCGAACAGCCGCTTCCAAGCCTTGTAGCCGGGGCTGTGTCGAGGCTTGCAGCGGGTGAACCAATACACATCAGCAAGCCAAGTGATGAACTCCATCTGGGGCGTGCTGATGTTTTTTGGGTAGCGAAGAGCTGGCGCTATTTTTCGGCGGTCCAGCTCTCTGTGAATTTCCCACAGTGCCAGTGGGTCGGAGGCCGTCTCAATACGCGTTATCAGCGCCAGCGTATTCGAGATGGAAATTCCCTCAACTACCTCCTGAAAGCGGCACCAGGAGGCTATATTAGCCCTCCTGATGGCTTCTAGCACCGGGATACTGACGATGGCGTCAGCCGAGTGTAGAACGGGCATGGTCATGGATAGAGCCGCCTGCTTCAAGGTCTCCGCTGCATGGATGGACTACGATAGCGCCACCCGATACTGGGTCAGCAATGATGAGTATGTCCGCGCCGTCGCGCTCGCACACATAGGTTTTCGCCATTCCTGGCCCTTCCAGCGTAGCCAGAATGTTCGCCTCGCCGATTGTTTGGGCGAAGACGTCATGAGTGATGATAGTTGCATTCATTGTGATTCTTCCTTGGTGTCGATGTTGCCGAATTGCTTTTCTTTAAGTGCTTGTTTCGCCCGGTGGGCCTCAAGCTGCATTGGGGTGGGATAGGCATCGTTACTGCCGATGGCACGTTCGATTACTCGGGCTATGTGGCCATATGATCCGAAGGTCGTAGTCGCGATGCTCATGCGGACACTCCCGTTCGGCTAGCCTCAATACGCGCAGCCAGCCAGGTCTCGATTTCACTTTCGACCCATGCCACCGCTCTCTCAGAAAGCCTGATTGGGGCGGGGAACGTGCCCCGTTTGATTGCGGCGTAGATGCTAGACCGACCGAGAGAGACCCGGGTTTTTACAGTGGGAAGGCGGAGCATGGTGACGCCGCCGTGAGGATGTTTGTTCATAATATTTCGCGGTTTTGGTTGAGAATTAAGTAACTAGTTACTTACTAGTTAAGCTGAAGGCAGCCGCAAACTTAAATCGTCCAAAAGCGAAATATTTCATTCAAAATTCGCCTAGATCGGCGATTTTGGGGGAAATTCGGTGCAATTCAAGTAAGCAGTCTGCCTAGCTTGAAACCAATTATAGTCATGCGAAAACTTTGAATCGCCGAAAAATCAAAATATTTTTTTCAGCCCAAGTTGGCCCGCAGTGGCGTGACGCTGGCGGGCGTTGGTATTGTCATACAGTAATCCGCCCAGGCCTTCATAAGCATTGCCCGTTTTGCCAGTAGGTCACCGCGCCGGTACGCTGCCTCCACCTTGTTCGGGAGCGTATGGGCCAAAGCTTGTTCGATAACTTCATGTGGAAATGAGTTCGACAATGATTCAGAACACCAGTCTCGGAAGGTCGAGCGGAATCCATGAATACTGATGTCGTCGCGTTCCATTCGACGCAATACGGCGGTAAGGGTCATGTCGGATTGAGGGCTATCAGCTTTGCGTCCAGGAAAGACGAACGCCCCTGACCTCGGCATGCTGTCGAGCAGTGCCAGCGCAGAAGGCGAGAGGGGCACGCGGAATTCCCTCCCGTGCTTCATGCGGTTTCCTGGCACTGTCCAAATTCCGGTGTCCAAGTCAATCTCGTCCCAGCGGGCACCGCGTACGCTGCCTGAGCGAAGCCCCGTTAGAATCAAAAATTCGACCGCCCGTGGTGCGATGCCTTCGCGCTTGCGCAATTCGGCAATGAATGAGCCAATTTCTTGCCAGGGAAGGGCGGGATGGTGAACAACTGGAGCAATCTTGTTCGGATCGGCTAGTAAGTTTTCCAAGTGGCCACGCCAACGGGCCGGATTGTCGCCGACCCGGTATTTGCTGACGGTTGCCCAGTCCAAGATGTTTTCAATCCGCCCACGCAGACGAACCGCTGTCTCTGTCTTGGTGTTCCAAATAGGGCTAAGAACTTTGACGACAAGCGGTGTGTCCACTTCGGCAACTGGCAGCGCCCCAATGATTGGGCTTGCATACGTCGCCAAGGTGTTTTCCCATTGGCTAGCATGCTTCGGATTTCGCCAGCTATCACGGTGGGTGGCGATGTAAGCGGATGCGCACTGGTCAAACGTAACCATACGCGCCCTGTCCAGTGCGTCAGCGAGTCGAGAGGCTTTCCTAAGCTCCAGCGGGTCCTTTCCGTCGCGAAGGACCAGGCGACATTCTTTAGCCTTCGCCCTGGCATCTGCTAGGGAAACCGTGTGGAACGGCCCAAGCCCCATCTCCCGCTGTTTGCCTGCAAAGGTAAAGCGGAAGATCCAGCTCTTGGTGCCTGATGGCGAAACCTGTAGCCAAAGCCCAGCGCCATCACCGTAGTATCCCGGTCTTGTTTTCTTACTTACTTCAAGAGGTGACAGTTTTTCAATCAATCTCGCCATGTTGTCCTACCCACATTTCTACCCACAAAGAAAACGTGGATTTTAACGCTTTCCGGTGGACAACGTTGGACTATGTTTTCGATTTTTACCTATGAAACAAGAGCTTCCGAGGAGGGTAGTGAAC